>WNFD01001043.1_pt1 | contig 27610 bp, 26 predicted proteins | sample 5400491 | NCBI WGS metagenome assembly WNFD01 (sample SAMN13153343, study PRJNA577476) | soil metagenome | isolation source: 120 cm saprolite under Douglas fir tree site 2 hole 2 replicate 2 | place: USA:California | collected 2015-04-18
GTGAGGAGGGTCCGGCCGCCCACCATGCCAAGGCGGGGACGCCGACGGCGGGCGGGCTCGTGTTCCTGTTGGTGGCCCTCGTTCTCTACCTGGTTGCCGACCGCTCCCTCGCCGGTGGCTTCGTCCTCATCGCGCTGGCGCTGGGCGGCGGGCTCGGCTTCGTCGACGACTACGCCGCGATCCGCGGCGGTCGCAACCTCGGGCTCAAGGCGCGCTACAAGATCGTCATTCAGCTTGCGACCGGCGCGCTGCTTGGCGTCCTCGCGTTGCGCTGGGGCCTGAGCTCACAACTGGTGCCCTTCGACGGCCGGCATGCGATCGGCAACTGGATGATCCTGGTCAGCGCCCTCGCGGTTGCCGCCGGGTCCAACGCCTTCAACCTGACGGACGGCAGCGACGGCCTGGCCGCCGGAGCCGGTGCCATCAGTTTCGGCGCCCTCGCCCTGGTCGCGGTCCTGCAGCATCAACCGAGCATCGGGCTGCTGCCGGCGATTCTGGCGGGCAGCCTGGTCGGCTTTCTCTTCTACAACCTCTTTCCCGCGCGGATCTTCATGGGTGACACCGGCAGTCTCGCGCTTGGCACGGCGATGGTAGCGGCCGCCATCACCACCGGCTTTCTCTGGTACCTCCCGCTGTTGGCGCTGGTCTTTGTCATCGAGACGGTTTCGGTGATCGCCCAGGTCGCGAGTTTCAAGATGACCGGGAAGCGCATCATCCGCATGTCGCCGCTCCACAACCATTTCATCGTCTCGGGGTGGAAGGAGATGCCGATCGCGCTCTATTTCTGGGTCGGCTCGCTGCTAGCCGCCGCGCTGGCGCTGGCGCTGGCGCGACCCGGGCCCGCGGTGTGATCGACGCGAGCGGCCGCCATGCCCTCGTCGTCGGCTATGGGCGAAGCGGCCGCGCGGCCGCGTCCTTCATCCGGCAACGAGGCGGATCCGTGCGCGTCGTCGACCGGGCCGATACCCCGGAGCTACGCGCGGAGCTGTCGATGGCGGGGATCCCCGCGCGACTCGGCGGCTATGGCACCGACGACCTCAATGGCACCGACCTTCTCGTCGTCAGCCCGGGTGTGGCCTGGGACGAGCCGTTGCTCGAGACCGCGCGACAGCGTGGCATCGAGGTCACGAGCGAGATCGACCTGTTCTTCCGCTCCTGTCCATCGCACATCGCCGGGATCACCGGCACCAATGGCAAGACGACGACCACCGCGCTTACCACGGAGGTGCTCCGCGCCGGTGGCTTGCGCGTGATGCGGGGCGGCAACATTGGCGAACCCGTGCTCGACCGCATCGACCAGCTTCGCCCGGACGACTGGGTCGTCTTGGAGCTCAGCAGCTTTCAGCTGGAGTCGATCACGACGCCGCGGTTGCAGATCGGTGTGGTGCTCAACGTGACGCCGGATCACCTCGACCGCCATAAATCGTTCGCACACTACGTCGAGATCAAGGCACGCGCCGTTGCCTTCATGCAGCCGGAGGACCACGCGGTCCTCAACATCGATGACCCGGCCTGCGCCGCGATGCAAGAGCGAGGCAAGGGCCAGGTCGTCGCCTTCGCTCTTCACCGACCGGTCCACCGAGGCGTCACCCTGGTGGACGGGTGGATCACGATCGCGCACGCGGCGGTGAAACGCCGGGTGCTGCCGGCTGCCGACGTCCCGCTCCCCGGTGAGCACAACCTGAGCAACGTGATGGCCGCCGTGGGTGCCGGCGATGCCGCGGGTGTCGAGCCCGAGCGGATCGCCGAGGCGGTGCGGCAGTTCAAAGCCGTCGAGCACCGGCTGGAACCGATCGGCACCTTCAACGGGGTTCGCTGGTACAACGACTCGAAAGCCACCAACCCCGATTCGACCTACAAAGCCCTGGCCGCATTCAGCGAGCCGATCGTTTTGATTGCCGGCGGACGCAACAAGGGCATCGACATCGAGCCGCTGGCGCAGGTCATCGCGCGGCGGGTGGTGGCGCTGGTCGCGATGGGGGAGACCGGCGAGGAACTGGCTCGTCGCACCCGCGAGGCCGGACTCGCGCGCGTCGAGCGCGCCGCCGACCTTAAGGACGCGGTGCGCAAGGCCGCGGCGCTGGCGGCGCCCGGTTCGGTGGTGCTGTTGTCACCCGCGTTCACCAGTTACGACATGTTCCGCGACTACGAGGACCGGGGGCGACGATTCAAGGCGACGGTGCTCGAAGAGCTGCGGCGATGAGGGTCCGGGCCGCCTTGGAGCTTCCGGCCGCGCCGCGGACACTGGCATCGAGCCGGTTGTGGCGTCGCGGCGACCGGGCGTTGCTGCTCGCGGTCGGGGCGCTCACTGCCTTTGGGTTGATCATGGTCTTCTCCGCCTCCGAGGTGCAGGGCTGGTTGTGGTTCCACAATCCTGCCTACTACTTCGAGCACCAGCTCATATGGCTGTCGCTGGGCCTCGTCCTGCTCTTTGCGGCAGCCAGGATCGACTATCACCGCCTTCGGCCGCTGGCCTGGCCGCTTGGGGTGGTGACGGTGGTCCTGATGGTGCTGGTGCTGCTGCCGCATTTCGGTGTCGAGGTCAACGGCGCCCGCCGCTGGCTGCGCCTCGGACCTCTGCAGATGCAGCCCGCCGAGCTGGCGAAGATTGCCGCTATCGTCTTCATGGCTCTGTGGTTGGAGCGGCACCGCGATCGGCTGTCGTCACTGGAAAACGGCGTCGTACCGTTTCTCGCGCTGCTCGGATTCACGATCCTGCTCGTCATCCTGGAGCGCGACCTCGGCACCACGCTGATCGTCGCCGGCATCCTGCTCGCCCAGTTCCTGGTCGCCGGCGGACGCAAGCGTCACGTCCTCCTGCTAGCGCTGATCATGGCGCTCTGTGTCTACCTCTTCATTCGGATGGAGCCCTACCGACTGCATCGCATCCTGGCCTTTGTCGATCCCTGGTCGGATCCGCTCAACACCGGCTTCCAGGCGATCCAGTCGGTGGTCGCGCTCGGATCGGGCGGCTTCGCCGGTCTTGGCCTGGGGCACAGCATTCAGAAGTACCAGTGGTTGCCCTTTGCCCACACGGACTTCATCTTCGCCATCGTCGGCGAGGAGACCGGGCTGCTCGGAACGAGCGCCGTGCTCGCCCTGTTTGGCCTGTTTGCCTATCGGGGCTACCGCGTAGCGCTGAAAGCCCCGGACGCCTTTGGCTCGCTGCTCGCCTGCGGCGTCACCACCTGGATCGCGTTGCAGGCCCTGATCAACATCGCCGCGGTCACGGTGACCCTGCCGACCACCGGCATCCCGCTGCCCTTCATCAGCTATGGTGGCTCATCGCTGGCGATCACGCTGCTGGCGGTCGGCATACTGTTGAACGTTTCGACCCAGAGCGAGAAGGTGGGATGGATCCGGCATGCGAGTATTGATCTCGGGCGGCGGAACGGGCGGACACTTGTTCCCGGCGATCGCCGTCGCGCAGGCGCTCTCGCGGAACGCACCTGACACGCAACTTCTCTATGTCGGACGGCGCGGCGGGATGGAGGAGCAGGTCGTGCCGCGCTACGGCATCCCAATGGAGACAATCGTCGCCGCCAAGCTCGACATGGAAAAGCTCTGGCGCAATTGGTCGTTCCCCTTCGTGGCCCCGCAGGCGCTGCTGCAATCGGCGCGCATCGTGCGCAGGTTTCGCCCTGATGTCGTGCTGGGTACCGGCGGCTATGTCAGCGCACCGGTTGTTGTCGCCGCCGCTGCGGTGCGGGTGCCGGTCGTACTCCAGGAGCAGAACGCGCGGCCCGGCCGAGCGACCCGGCTCCTCTCGCGCGTGGCCAGAGTCGTGGCGACGGCCTATCCGGAGTCGGCCCGCTTTCTTCACGCGAAGGCGGTGGTGACGGGTACGCCGGTCCGCACCGAATTCTGGGAGCGGCGTGAGGACTTCCCGGTGCGCCCGCGGCGACTCCTCATCCTGGGTGGCAGTCAGGGAGCCCACCGCATCAACGAGGCGGTGGCCACCGCCATACCGGAGCTCATCGGCCGGCTCAGAATGGACGTCTGGCATCAAACCGGCGAGCGCGACGTTGGCTGGTTGCAGAGCCTCGAATCGCCGTCGGGCGGACGCTACCATCCGTTTGCGTTTGCCGACGACCTTGCTGAGCAGGTCTATGCGGCCGACCTCGTCGTCAGCCGCGCCGGCGCCGGGAGTATCAGCGAGGTCAGCGCGGCCGGCATTCCCATGCTGCTCGTCCCCGGTCCTTTTGCCGGGGGTCATCAACGGCTGAACGCCGAGCCGTTCGAGCGCGCCGGCGCGGCGCGCGTGATTGCCAACGAGGAGTGTGATGGCCCGCGCCTTACGCGGGAAATCGCGGCCATCGCCGACGACCCGGCCGCGTATAGCAAGATGGTGGACGCCATGCGATCCCTGGGGCGTCCGCGTGCCGCCGAGGAGGTGGCGGGCTTGCTCCAAGCCGCCGCGACGTCCTGATGCGTATCCATTTCATCGGCATCTGCGGCTACGCCGTATCGGGGCTGGCGGTAGTCGCCAAGCAATTGGGCAACGAGGTGACCGGCTCGGACGAGGACGCGTACCCGCCCACCACGGATATCCTGACCAAGGCCGGCATCAAGTGGGTCGACGGCCACGCCGCCGCCAACCTCACGCGCTGGGGGAAACCCGACCTCGTTGTCCAGGGTAACCAGGTGCGCGAGGGCAACCCCGAAACCGAGGCGGCGCGCAAACATCACATCCGGCTGGTCAGCGAGGCGGAATATTGGGGCGAGCTGACCGCGGATCGGTATCGCATCGTGGTCGCGGGCTCGGCGGGCAAAACGACGACCGCCAGCCTGATCGCCTGGATTCTTCGATCGGCGGGCCGCAACCCGGGGTTTCGCCTGGGCATGGCTGTCAAGGACCTCGGGTCGGCGGCGGCCTGGGGCAGCGGCCGGGAATTCGTCTTCGAAGGCGATGAGTACACCTCGGCCGTCTTCGATCCCCGGCCCAAGTTCCTGCATTTCTCTCCGCAGCTGGCGGTCCTGACCAACATCGATTGGGACCATCCCGACGTCTTTCCGGATCCGGCTGCCTACGAGGCGGTGTTCCGTCAGTTCCTCGAGGACCTCGGACAGGAGGACCGCTTGATCGCCAACGCCGATGATCCGACGGTGCGGCGGCTTCTCAACCGGACGCGCGCCAATGTCGAGACCTACGGGCTGCGGGGTGGCGCCGACTGGCAGGGACGCGACGTGCAGATCGACGGCGACGGGATGCGGTTCACGGCGTGGCACGAGGGCAAAGTGCTCGCCGTCGTCAGCACTCGACTTCCGGGCGAGCACAATGCGACCAACGCGCTGGCGGCACTGGCGGCCAGCGTGCGGCTCGGCGTGCCGGTGCCCGTCGCCGTCGATGCCATCGGACGCTTCCAGGGGGTGTCCCGCCGCTTCGAGATCCGCGGCCAGGTGCGCGGCGTCACCCTGGTCGACGATTACGCGCACCACCCCGCGAAGGTGCGCGCCACCCTGCAGGCGGCGCAGGAACGTTTTCATCCGGGCCGGGTGCTGGCCTGCTTCGTGCCGCACACCTACTCGCGCACGCTGGCCCTGATGGACGGATACGCCGATGCTTTTCAGGGCTGCACCCTGGTCGTCATCGGTCCGATCGAGCCCGCCCGCGAGCGGCAGCTCGCCCACACCGTCACCTCGCAGGACCTGGCGAGCCGCATTCGCGGTGTCGACGAAGTCGTGACGGTGGATTCGGCGCGTTCGGCAGCCTACAAGCTGGCGTCGACCGCCCGGCCCGGCGACGTCATCGTCTTCATGTCGGTGCGCGGCTTCGACGATGCCGTCGGCAAGACGGCTGAGGTGCTGGAGCGCTCGCCGGTTGCCTGACGCGTGGCTTGCTTCATATCCCGGCGTTCGGGAGCATGAGCCGCTGTCGCCGCAAAGCTGGTACGGGATCGGGGGCACTGCCCGGTATTTCATCGAGCTAACCGACGACGCGACGCTGCCCGAGCTGGTCGAGAGGCTGAATCGCGACCAGGTCACGTACCTCGTGATCGGTGCGGCGACCAACACGCTGTTCGCGAGCGACGAACTGCCGGGCCTCACGATCAAGCTGAGCACCGCTCGAATTTCGATCGACCGGGATGCCGTGTTTGTTTCGGCGGGGACCCGCATGCCCAAGCTGGCGGCGGACACGGCCAGGGCAGGCCGCGCCGGACTGGAGTTTGCGGCGGGCGTGCCGGGCACGGTCGGCGGTTCGGTGTTTGGCAACGCGGGCGCGTTCGGCGGCGAGGTCAGGGACCGGCTGCTGCGCGCCGAGGTGGTCGACCCCCAGGGCAGGCGCCAGGTAATGACGGCGGCAGAGTGCGCCTTCGCCTATCGCGATTCGGTCTTCAAACAATCGCGCGATCGATGGGTGATCACCTCGGCGACCTTCGCGACGACGAGCGAGCCGGCGGCGATGGTACGCGCGCGGCTGCTGGAGGTGCAGAAGTATCGGCGCGCGACCCAACCGATCGAGCAGCGCAGCCTGGGCAGCACCTTCAAGAACCCACCAGATGACTCCGCGGGGCGGTTGATCGATGCCTGCGGCCTCAAGGGCCTGCGAATCGGCGGCGCGCAGGTCTCTCGCAAACACGCGAATTTCATCGTCAACCTCGGCGGGGCGAGCGCGGATGACGTGCTAGCCTTAATGGCCGAGATGCGGGATCGCGTCCAAGAACGGTTCGGCATCGAGCTGGAACCGGAGATCCGCGTCATCGGCCGGGCGCCGCGCGGGTGAAGCGCCTGCGGGTCGGGGTCCTCTTCGGCGGGCGGTCGACCGAGCACGAGGTCTCCATCCTTTCCGCCCAGTCGATCATCGCCGCCATGGATCCGAAGCGCTTCGAGGCGGTGCCGCTCTACATCGACAAGGAAGGCCGCTGGCTGACCGGCGACTCACTCAAGCGGCTGGTCAGCAGCGTCGCGGCCCGCACGTACGTCTATCTGCCGCCGGATCCAACCCAGCATTCACTTGTTCCCGCCCAGGACGGTCGGGAATCTCCCTCCGCTTATGCGGGAGGGCAGGGTGGGGGCCTTCCCCCACTCGACGTCGTCTTCCCCGTCTTTCACGGACTCAACGGCGAGGACGGCACCATCCAGGGGGTGCTCGAGCTCGCCAACCTCCCTTACGTTGGCGCCGGCGTGCTCGGCTCCGCGCTTGGGCTCGACAAGATCTACATGAAGCGCGCCTTCGCCGCGGCCGGTCTTCCGGTGGTCGACTACCTTCCGACCACGCGCCGCCAGTACGAGCGCGACCCGGATGCGTTCATCGCGCTGGTCGAAGAGCGGATCGGATACCCAAGTTTCACGAAGTTCGCGAACTCCGGCTCGAGCGTGGGCACCACCAAGGCGCACAACCGGGCCGAGCTGGTCGCGGGACTTCGCCTCGCGAGTACCTTCGATCGCAAGCTGCTGGTGGAACGCGCCGTGGACGCCCGCGAGCTCGAGATCAGCGTCCTCGGTAATGACGAGCCCGAAGCCTCCGTCGTGGGCGAGGTGGTGCCGGCGCACGAGTTCTACGACTACGACGCGAAATATCTCGACGAGGGGTCGCGGCTCCTGATCCCGGCGCCGGTCGATGACGTGGTCGCGCAAGAAGCTCGGGGCATGGCGGTGCGCGCCTTCCAGGCGGTCGACGCGGCCGGCATGGCCCGGGTCGACTTCTTCCTGGAGCGCACCAGCGGCCGGCTCGTGATGAACGAGCTCAACACTATCCCCGGCTTCACTCGCATCAGCATGTATCCCAAGCTCTGGGAAGCGTCGGGGCTGCCGTATCCGAAGCTGATCGAGCGCCTGGTCGAGCTCGCCATCGAACGATTCGATGACCGGCAGCGCTCGCAAACGGCGATCGACAGCCGCCTGCTTCCGCCGGAGGCCGGTGAATGACGGTCGGCACCATCGAGAAGCGACGGCGGCGGCCCGCCCCGGCGTCCGCGAAACCGACCACCTCCGCCCGCGGCTGGATCTGGGCGGTGGCGCAGATGGCGATCCTGGGCGCCGAAGTCTTTGCTGCGCTTTTCCTGCTGGCGCAACCGGCCTTTCTACCGCGGCAGGTCACGGTGATAGGGACAACCCACCTGACGCCGGCGCAAATCACGGCGGCACTTTCGCTCCCGCCCGACCGCAACATCTTCTTTCTCAATCACGGTGAGCTCGAGCAGCGGCTGATGGCCATGCCGTGGGTCCGGTCGGCAAGCGTCAGCATGGCCCTGCCCGACAAGGTCTCGGTGAAGATCACCGAGTGGAAGCCATTGGCGGTGCTGCAGGTGGGGGAGGCGACCTACACCATGAATGATCTGGGTCAGGTTCTCGACCCGGCCGCCGAGGCCGGCGGACTGACCGTGATCAATCGACCCGACTTCGGGCCGGTGGCGTACGGCCAGCACGCGGTCGACCGGGACCTGCTGCCCATGCTGGTGCAGTTGAGGGCCGGATTTGCCCCAGCGTTCAAAATTTCGGTGATGTCGTTTCAACTCGACCGCCGCCAGCTGCTGACCGCCCAGACCGACCGCGGATGGACGATCATTTTCGGCCAGATGGTCACCAGCGACGACCGCGCCACCTTGGAGCCGAAGTTGGCGGCCCTGCGGGCGCTCGGCAGCCGGATCGATTTCGCCTCTGCGCAGATCCAGTACATCAACCTCGAGAATCCGGGCGCGCCGGCCGTGCAGATGCGAGGGCGGAAGTGAGGCTGCTGGCCGCCGGCTCGCGCGAAGCCCTCTGGCTGGTCGCGGCCGTGATCGTTTTCGGCATCCTTGGCATCGTCATCGGCCTCAATGCGCCGGTGCAGATCCCGCCAGGCTACTCGCGCTACACCGCCGTGATGATCCTCGCGGCACTCGACTCCGTTCTCGGGGCCGTCAAAGCCTGGTTGAACGGGAACTTCGAAAACAAAGTGTTCATCTCAGGGCTGCTGGTCAACTCCCTCGCCGCCGGAGCGCTGACCTACCTGGGCGACAAGCTCGGCGTCGAGCTCTACTTCGCCGCCATCGTCGCTTTCGGCGTCCGGATCTTCGACAATCTCGCCGTCATCCGGAGGCACCTGCTCTAGGGCCGCAGAACTGGCCTGTGGATAACTGGCCAGCTTGTGTTGTCGTTACGGGCGAACCCCTCTATAATGGGCTCGCCGGTTCCAGCCAACGTTCCAGGAAAGGTTTTTGCCTCGATCTAAATACGTCGTAGCACTCGATATCGGCACAACCAAGATCGTCTGCGTCGTCGGCGAGCCGACGGACCGCGGGCTGAACATCGTCGGCGTCGGTGAGGCGCCTTCCGAAGGACTGCGCCGCGGCGTGGTCGTCAACATGGAGAAGACCGTCCGCGGCATCACGCACGCCGTCGATGCTGCGCAGCGGATGTGTGGCCACAAGCTGGAGTCCTGCTTCGTCGGGATGGCCGGCACGCATGTCTTGAGCCAGAACAGCCGCGGCGTGATTGCGGTCGCGCGGTCGGACCGAGAGATCGGACAGGAAGACGTGACCCGCGTGATCGACGCGGCGCGCGCGGTCTCGGTGCCCAACGACCGCGAAATTATCCATGTGGTTCCTCGCGGCTATGTAGTCGACGGCCAGGAGGGCGTCAAGGACGCGGTCGGCATGTCGGGTTCCCGGCTCGAGGTCGAGACCCACATCATCACCGGTTCACTGACCGCGGTGCAGAACGTCGTCAAGTGCGTACACCAGGCGGGCATGAGCGTCGAAGACCTGGTGGTGCAGGTCCTGGCATCGGCGGAGGCCGTGCTCAACGACAACGAGCTCGACCTGGGTGTGGCGCTCGTCGATGTCGGCGGCGGAACCACCGACGTCGCGCTCTTCAACGAAGGCAGCGTGGTACACACCGCGGTCCTACCGGTCGGTGCCACGCACGTCACAAACGACGTTGCCATCGGGCTCCGCACCACGTTGACGGAGGCCGAGATGCTGAAGATCAACTACGGCCACGCGATCCCGGCATGCATCCCGCGCGAGGAAATGGTGGAGGTCCACCAGATCGGTCAGGACCGCATGCAGGCGGTGCCGCGCCGTCACCTGGCCGAGATCATCGCTCCCCGGGCGCGCGAGATCCTCGAGATGGTCAAGCTCGAGATGCGTCGTGGCGGCCATGACGGCTTCCTTCCGGGTGGCGTGGTTTTCACCGGCGGAGGCTGCCGCCTTCTCGGCTTCACCGAAGCGGCGCAAGGCCTGCTCGAGCTGCCCGTCCGCATCGGGGCGCCCGGACAAACCATCGGTATGAGCGACCAGGTCAGCGGGCCCGCTTATGCGACGGCGGTGGGGCTGCTGCGGTGGGGAACAAAACTTCGGCACCACGGCAACGGGCACATACCCGTTGGCGCGGGCGCTTCGGCGGTGTACGCACGGACCGTTCGTTGGATCAAGGATTTCTTCTAAGAGGAAGGAGGCCGATATGAACATCGACGATCAGCTTCGAATGAAGGGCCTCGCCTCGCGGCCAGTCATTCCCGGTGACTACGGAGGGGGCCAGGGCCCGCGCGTCTCTGCTGAACGGTTTGTAAGGGCGCGCCTGGAGCGCGATAAGGAGGAAGCAATGCGCGACGTCGACCGGACCCTGGAAGGGAATGCGCGGATCAAGGTCGTCGGGATCGGTGGCGGTGGGAGCAACGCGGTGAACCGGATGATCCGCTCCAAGCTGCGCGGCGTCGAGTTCATCGCCATCAACACCGACCTGCAGGCACTGGCTCACTCTGAAGCACAGACCAAGCTGAACATCGGCAAGAAGCTGACCCGCGGCCTCGGTGCCGGCGGCAATCCGACCATCGGCCGCGAAGCCGCGGAAGAGAGCCAGCAAGAACTTTCGGAGCTGTTGCAAGGCGCCGACATGGTGTTCCTGACCGCCGGCATGGGCGGTGGGACCGGCTCCGGCGCCGCGCCGGTCGTCGCCGAAATCGCCCGCAACAACGGCGCGCTTACCATCGGGGTCGTCACCAAGCCCTTTACCTTCGAGGGGACCCGACGCCGTGCGATCGCGGAAGAGGCCTCGACCACGCTCCGGGAGAAGGTCGATACCCTGATCATCATTCCGAACCAGCGGCTGCTTGACGTCACCGACAAGAAGGTCCCGTTCACCGAGGCGCTGAAGATCGCCGACGACGTGCTGCGCCAGGGCGTGCAGGGCATCTCGGACCTGATCGTCCAACCGGGGCTGATCAACCTGGACTTCGCCGACGTCAAGGCGGTCATGTCCGGGCAGGGCGCGGCCCTGATGGGGATCGGCTTCGGTAGCGGCGACCAGCGCGCCTCCGACGCCGCCCGCGATGCCGTCGCCAGCCCGCTGCTGGAGACCTCGATCGACGGGGCACGAGGCATTCTCTTCAACATCACCGGCGGGACCGACCTCACGCTGCACGAGGTCAACGAAGCGGCCGAGATCGTGCGGGCCGCCGCCGACAAGGACGCCAACATCATCTTCGGGACGGTCATCGACGAGAAGATGTCCGGCGAGATCAAGATCACGGTGGTCGCGACCGGGTTCGTCACCGGAGCCGAGTCCAGCCGCGAGATCGACGAGCAGTACAGTCGCCCGGCGCCGGTCGAGGAAGTGCCGGCTTACCGTGGCTTCGATCCCTCGAACCTCGATATTCCCGCCTTTTTGCGGGGTCGCCGATAACCTCTGGCGAGGAGCGCCCCCTTCCCGCTCCTCGCCCTCGTCTATTCAAGACCACAACATGTGGGATACTGAAGTGAGATGAAGTGCCCATATTGTGGTCACATCGACCTGAAAGTCGTCGATTCCAGGGACTCGGATACCGGCGAGTCGATCCGGCGCCGCCGGGAGTGCCTCCAGTGCACCAAGCGCTTCACCACCTACGAGCGGATCGAGACCGTGCCGCTCTACGTCATGAAGAAGGATGGCCGCCGGGAGGACTTCGATCGCCAGAAGCTCTTTAGCGGCCTGATGAAGGCCACCACCAAGCGCGAGATCTCGCACGGTACGATCGAGCGGGTGGTTGACGAGATCGAGACGGAGCTCCGAACCCGGGGCAAGGTCGACATTCCGTCTCGCGAAGTCGGCGAGCTGGTGATGGATAAGCTCCGGGGCCTCGACGAGGTCGCCTACATTCGCTTTGCCTCCGTCTACCGCTCGTTCATGGACCTCCAGGAGGTCAAGCACGAGATCGACCAGCTGCTGAGCCGCGAAAAGCGAGGCTGACCCAACTCGATGGTGGAGCTCGACGCCGTCCTGAGCGTCGCCGCCTTCCCGGTGCGCCATGGCTTCAGCACCGTGGCCCTCGGCTCGATGGGGCTCACCGGCGCCGCTGATCCTGAAGACGTGATCCGGCGTCGGCGGCAGCTCGCCGACCAGGTTGGCTTCGATCTCGACCGCGCCTTGATGACGGTGCAGGAGCATGGCGCCAACGTCGCGACCTTCCATCGCGGGCGGCCCGAACGCGGGCAGTGCGTCTTCTCGACGGACGCGCTGGCGACCGACGTTCCCGGCCAGGCGATCGTGACCTACCACGCCGACTGCTTCCCGCTCCTCTTCGTCGACACCAGCCGCGGGGTGGTTGCGGGCGCGCACGCGGGCTGGCGCGGGACGCTGGCGGGGGTGGCGACCAAAACCGCGCAGTCGCTCCAGACCGCCTACGGCTCCTGGCCTGGCCAACTCGACGTCCTCATCGGCCCCGGGATTTGCGGGCGCTGTTACCAGGTTGGCGACGACATCGGGCAGCAGTTTGCGCAGCGGTACGGCCGGGAGCACCGCTACCTCGCGGCTGACCACGGAGACGTCCGGCTCGACCTTGAGGCTGTGCTCCGGCTCCAGCTCGAAGACGCCGGCATCGCCCCCGAGCGAATCAAGAGCGCCGGCTGGTGCACTCGCGAGGAGGACCGCTGGTTTTCGCATCGCGGTGGCCGGGCGGGTCGGTTCCTGTCGGTGGTTGTTGCGCCGTGACCGATGCCTGACTTCCTGGAAGCAAACCTCCGCACCATCCGCCAGGCCATCGCTCATAGTGCCGAGCGCGCCGGGCGTGATCCGGCTGAGGTCGTACTGGTCGCGGTGACCAAGACGGTGCCGGTCGAACGGATCCGTGAGGCGATCCGGCTCGGGCTCACCAAGCTTGGGGAAAACCGGGTACAGGAGGCCCTACCAAAGATCGAGGAGATCGGCCCGGCCAACCTCGACTGGCACCTGATCGGCCACCTGCAAACGAACAAGGTGAAGTTCATCGAAGGCCGGTTTCGGATGGTGCAGTCGATCGACAGCGTCGGGCTGGCCGAGGCGCTCGACCATCGCCTCGAGTCGCCACTCGACGTCCTGATCGAAGTCAACGTCGCGGAAGAAGCGCAAAAGACGGGGGCGTTGCCGACGGACCTCCCGGCACTGGCTCGCGCCGTCAATGGTGCCGAGCATCTGCGGCTCCGGGGATTGATGACGGTGGCCCCGATGGTGGCCGACGCCGAGCAGGTGCGGCCGGTTTTTCTCGGACTGCGGTCACTGCGCGATACGACAAGCCAGCAGCTCGGCCTGCCACTCCCCGTCCTCTCGATGGGGATGACGGACGACTACCCGGTCGCCATAGAAGAAGGGGCCACGATGCTACGATTGGGCCGCGCGCTCTTCGGACCGCGCTGAACTTTTCGTGCATACCGCCATCAATTACCTCCACACCTTCGCGCAGGTCCTGATTTACCTGTTCATCTTTGCCATCTTTGTGCGCGCCGCGGCATCCTGGTTCATCCGCGATTACCACGGCACCGTGATGGGATTCCTGGTGGACGTCACCGAGCCCATCCTGGGTCCGCTCCGGCGGCTGATCCCCACCGGCCTTGGCATCGACTTTTCGCCCATGATCGCGATCGCGGTGCTCTACGTGCTCGGTCAGTTCCTCGGCTGATCGAGAGACACTAGAATTTGGCGACCATGTTTGCCGAAGTCTCGACGCGCGCCGGCTTCCCCGAGATGGAACTCGAGGTGCTTCGCTTTTGGAAAGAGCGCGATATCTTTCACAAGAGCCTCACGCAGCGAGAAGGAAGGCCGGCCTTCGTCTTTTACGAGGGCCCACCCACCGCGAACAATCCTCCCGGGATCCATCACGTCCTCTCGCGCGCCCTCAAGGACCTATTTCCTCGATACAAGACGATGCGCGGCTATTACGTCGAGCGCAAGGCCGGCTGGGACACGCACGGCCTGCCGGTCGAGATCGAGGTCGAGAAGCAGCTGAAGTTGACCGGCAAGCAGGACATCGAGAAGTTCGGTATCGAGGCGTTCAACAAGCTCTGCCGGGAGAGCGTTTTCAAGTACATCGATCAATTCGCCGATGTGACCGAGCGGATGGGCTACTGGGTTGACCTCGACAAGGCCTACCGCACGCTCGACACCACCTATATGGAGAGCGTCTGGTGGATTCTCAAGCAGCTCTGGGACAAGCAATTGCTCTTCCAGGGGTTCAAGGTCGTGCCTTATTGCCCGCGGGACCAGACGCCGCTGTCGAGCCATGAGCTGGCTCAGGGCTACCGCGACGATGTCGAAGATCCATCTGTGTATGTGAAGTTCGAGCTGGAGGACGAGCCGAAGACCTACTTCCTGGCATGGACGACGACCCCGTGGACGCTCCCCGGTAACGTCGCGCTCGCCGTGGGCCTCGACATCCCATACGTTCGCGTGCGCCAGGGGGACGAGCATTACATCCTGGCGAAGGCGCGCCTCTCGATCCTGCAGGGCGAATACGAGATCGAGGCCGAGATCGACGCCAAGAGCCTGCTCGGCAAACGGTACAAGCCGCTTTATGAGTACCTGATCCCTGACAAGCCCGCCTTCTTCGTCGTCGATGCCGACTTCGTGTCGACCGAGGACGGCACTGGCATCGTGCACACGGCCGCGGCGTACGGCGTCGACGACCTCGATCTCTCACTGAAAAAAGGGATCCCGGTTCGCCACGTCATCGATCTGGCCGGTCGATTTCGGCCTGAGGTCACGCCCTTCGCCGGTCTGTTCGTCAAGAAGGCCGACCCGAAGATCATCGAGGACCTCACACAGCGGGGCCTGATGTACCGGGCGGAGACGATCCGGCACACCTACCCGTTCTGCTGGCGTTGCGGCACACCGCTCCTCTATTACGCGCTGACCTCCTGGTTCATCAAGACCACGGCGGTCAAGGACCAGCTGCTCCGCAACAACTCGGTGGTGAACTGGGTTCCGCCCCACATCGGTCCCGGCCGGATGGGCAACTGGTTGGAGACGCTCGTCGACTGGTCGCTTTCCCGCTGGCGTTACTGGGGAACCCCGCTTCCCGTCTGGATCTGTGAGAAGTGCGACGAGCGCCGCTGCATCGGCTCGGTCGCCGAGCTCGGTTTAACGGTGAACGATGATCTGCACCGGCCCTATATCGACCGGGTGACCCTGCCCTGCGAGAAGTGCGACGGGACCATGCACCGCGTCCCTGACTTGATCGATGTCTGGTTCGACTCCGGATCGATGCCGATGGCGCAGTATCACTACCCATTCGAGAATCAGGAGCTCTTCAAAGTGCGCTTCCCTGCGGACTTCATCGCCGAGGGCCTCGACCAGACTCGAGGATGGTTCTTCAGCCTGCTGGCCATCGGCACCATGCTCTACGACCAGCCGGCGTTCAAGAACGTGATCGTCAACGGAACCGTGCTCGACAAGCAGGGCCGGAAGATGAGCAAGTCGCTGAAGAACTCGGTCGACCCCATGGAGGTCATGTCCAAGTTCGGCGCCGATGCCACCCGCTGGTATTTCTTCTCCGCGGTTGCGATCGGCAACGACTACCGATTCGACCTCCCGGCGGTGCAGGACGTGATCCGGCGCTTCCTGCTCATCCTCTGGAACACCTACGGCTTCTTCGCCAATTACGCGCGGCTCGACGGCTTTGATCCGCAGGCACCGGCGGTCCCGGTGCGGCAGCGGGCGCTGCTCGACCGCTGGCTCCTCGCCGAGTTGGCGGTGACGATCGCCGACGTGGAAAAGGCGATGGAAGCGTACGACCCACCAACGGCGGCTCGACGGCTGGAGGCCTTCGTGCTCGACCTCTCCACCTGGTACGTGCGGCGTTCGCGCCGGCGCTTCTGGAAGTCGGAATCGGATGCCGACAAGCGCAGCGCCTACCAGACGCTCTACCAGGTGCTGGTCAGCCTGACGCAGTTACTGGCGCCCTTCATGCCCTTCGTTTCGGAGACGATCTATCAGAACCTCGCGGCGGGCAAAGGTGGCCAGCCCGAGAGCGTCCACCTGAGCGACTGGCCAGTTCCGGCGACCGACTGGCGTGACGATGAGCTGCGTCAACAAATGGCCGTCGTGCGGCGGTTGGTTGCGACCGGCCTGGCGGCACGCAATACCGCCGGCATCAAGGTGCGCCAGCCGCTCCTCGCCGTGACCATGGCCGAAAAGCGACTCAACCCCGAGCTCGAAACCATCCTGCTCGAGGAGTTGAACATCAAGGCCGCGCGCTATCAGGGCGAAGGGGGCGGCCTGACTCTCGACACGGAGATCAGTCCCGAGCTCAAGCTCGAGGGCCTGGCCCGGGACCTGGTGCGGAAGATCCAGGAGCTGCGCAAGCAGTCCGGCTTCGCGGTCGAGGACAGGATCCGACTCTTCTATGAGGGTGACGGGATCCTCGCTGAGTCGCTCGAGCGATGGCGTGACTACATCGCCACGGAAACCCTGGCGGTGGCGGTGGCGCGCGGCGAGGGACCCGACGGCGCCTCCACCGAAACGCTTCAGATCGAAGGGCACGACCTCAAAGTAAGCGTCGTCCGGGTGGCGGCCCGCTGAACCGGCTCCGCAGCTACTGGCTGTTGGTGGCGATCGCCGCCGCCGTCGTCGTCGTGGACCGCGTCACGAAGATCTATGTGGAGCGTCACTTCGGCGTGCCCTATGGACCGCGGCAGGTCCTCGATCACGTGCTGTACCTCACGGTAACGCGCAATGCTGGGGCGGCCTTCGGCCTCTTTCAGAACTTCACGCTTGGCTTCTTGCTGATCTCCGCCGTGGTCATGGTCGCCATCCTTTTCTATTACGGGCGGCTACCGGCAACCGACTGGCCGGCCCGGCTGGGCCTGTCGCTCGTGTTCGGGGGCGCCATCAGTAACGCCTACGATCGGGGAGTCCAGGGTTCGGTCGTCGATTTCATCCAGGTGCCGCACTACCCGATCTTCAACGTTGCGGACTCCGCGATCACCGTCGGCGTGGTCGTGCTCTTGATCGGCACCGTCTGGCGAGGCCGGTCGCGGCGCTCTTGAGCGAGGCGACAGACCACACCGTTACGGCCGATGCCCCTCGCCTCGATCAGTACCTGGCCGGGCTGCTTTCCGGGCAGAGCCGCAGCCAGGTTCACCGGTTGATCGTCCAGGGGCACGTACGCCTCAACGACGGGCCGGCGCGCGCTGCCAGCAAGCTGCGCGCCGGCGATCGCCTCAGCTGGGAGGTGCCTGCCATCGTGCCAACCCGGCTCGAAGCCGAGCCGATGGAGCTTCGTGTGATCTATGAGGACCAGGACTTGCTCGTGATCGACAAGCCGGCAGGGCTGGTCGTGCACCCCGGACCCGGTCATTCGATCGGCACGCTGGTGCATGGCTTGCTGGGACGTGCTCCGGGCTGGTCGACGATCGGCGGGGTGGAGCGCCCGGGTATCGTGCACCGGCTCGACCGGGACACCTCGGGGTTGATGGTGGTCGCACGCAATGACCAGGCGCATCGCGAGCTGGCTCGCCAGCTGCAGGAGCGCATCATGACCCGTCGTTACCGGGCGATCGTGGTCGGCGAGGTCGCCGATGAGGCGGCCCGGATCGAGGCCGCCATCGCCCGAGATCCGAAGAACCGGCAACGGATGGCGGTGGTCCCGGGCGGTCGCGAGGCGATCACCGAGTTTCGGCGCCTCGCGGTGGCCGACGGCCACTCGCTGCTTGCGGTGACGCTGGGCACCGGCCGCACGCACCAGATCCGGGTGCACCTTGCCTACATCCATCACCCGGTCCTCGGCGATCCGGTCTATGGCCGCCGCTCGCCGTTGATTGCCCGGCCGGCGCTCCATGCCGAAGCCCTCACGCTTCGCCACCCACGAACCGGGAAACCGATGACGTGGGAAATCCCCCCGCCGGAAGATTTCGAATTGGCATGGAATTCGCTGGCCCACCGTAAAATGCGGTGATCAGATGACCCAGCCCAAGCAGGGGCTCTTGATCGTGATCTCCGGTCCAAGCGGAGTGGGGAAGGATACCGTTTTGCGGCGCCTCTTCCAGCTCGCGCCTCACCTGAAGTACTCGGTGTCGTATACGACGCGGGCCCCGCGCCTGGGTGAGGTCGACGGCCACAGCTACACCTTCGTGAGCCAGCCGGAATTCCTTCGCCTGATCGAGCAGAAGGAGTTCCTGGAGTGGGCCAGGGTCTATGACGAGTACTACGGCACCTCCCGCCGCCGAGTCGAGGAGGCGCTCAACAAGGGCGAGGACATTATTCTCAAGATCGACGTCCACGGGGCCACGTTTGTTCGCAAACGCAAGCCTGATGGGCTGTTCATCTTCATCACCCCACCATCGACCGAGGAACTGCTGACCCGGCTGACCGGCCGCAAGACCGAATCGCCCGAGGCCTTGGCGATCCGTCAACGCGAGGCGCTGATCGAGCTCGGCCTGGCGAAGGACTACGAGTACGTCGTGTGTAACCGCGACGTGGACGACACGGCGCGGGAGATCCTGGCCATGATCGCCGCGGAGCACGGCCGCCGGCAAGCGCCGGTATGAGCGAGGGCCGTCTTAACGAACGCCGGGTCGCCGTGGCGGTCAGTGGTGGAATCGCCGCTTACAAGGCGATCGAGTGCATCAGGCTGCTGACCGAAGCCGATGCGCACGTGCGGGTCCTGATGACGCCCGAGGCCACGCGCTTTGTCACGCCCCTCACCTTCGAGGCGCTCTCTGGGCATCCGGTCGCTGCCGACTGGCTGGCGGCCACGGGCGGTGGCGAAACGCACATCAAGTTGGCGGAGTGGGCGGAGGTCATCGCCGTGGTTCCCGCCACCGCCAACACGATCGCCAAGCTGGCGCTGGGGATCGCGGACGAGATCGTGTCGGGGACCGTGCTCGCGAGCCGCGCGCAACTCGTGATCGCCCCGGCGATGAATGACCTGATGTTCACCCACCCGCAAACGCAGGATCACCTGGTGGCGCTGCAATCGCGACACGCCGTGATCGTCGAACCGGCGAGCGGGCGACTGGCGTCGGGGAAGTTCGGAGTCGGCCGGCTGGCCGCGCCCGAGCGCATCGTCGCCGTGCTCGAGGCGCTGCTCGCCAAGCGGCGGAACCTCGATGGCCTCCGCGTGGTGGTCAGCGCCGGAGGGACTCGGGAAGCGGTCGACCCGGTGCGCTTCGTCGGGAATTTCTCCAGTGGCAAGATGGGCCGGGCCCTCGCAGAGGTGGCAGCCGCCCGCGGGGCGTCGGTCACACTGGTCACCACGGTGGCCACCAACCCGGAAGGGATCCAGGAGGTCGCCGTTGGGAGTGCGAAAGAGATGCTGGCGGCGCTCGAGCAGGCCTCGGTGGGCGCCGACGTCCTGGTGATGGCGGCAGCGGTAGCCGACTACGCGCCGGACACGGTCACGCCATCGAAGCTTCGGCGGTCGGACAAGCCGATGGATCTCCACCTGCGGCCGAATGTCGACATCCTGAAATCGCTTGGACGCCGCCCCGGACTGTTCCGGGTGGGCTTCGCCGCGGAGACGGAAGACGTTCGTTCCCAGGCACAACAGAAGCTGAAGGCCAAGGACCTGGACATGATTGTCGCCAACCAGGTCGGCGTCGACGGCCAGGGCCTCGCCAGCGATTTCAACGCCGTGACCATCGTTGGCGCATCGGGTGTCGTGGCTGAGGTGCCGCGGCTGCTCAAGTGGGAGGTCGCCGGGCGGATCTGGGATGCCATTGATGCCGGTCGCAACCGCGGCGCCTGAGGCCGTTCGCCAGGTCGCGCAGGTCGCGGTCGATGCACGCGTCGGCAGCCACAGCGGCCTCTTCGACTATGCCGTCCCGAGCGAGCTGATCGGGCTGGTCGAGGTCGGCCACCGCGTCCGGGTCCCCTTCGGCAAGCGGTCCGTGACCGGCTTCGTTTATGCGCTGGAACAGGGGGCCGCGGTACTGGAGCTGAAACCGATCGAGGCGATGATCGACGCCGAGCCGGTGTTGCCCGCTGTCCTGGTCGAGCTGGCCGGCTTCGTCGCGTCGCATTACCTGGTGCCGCTCGACGAGGTGATTCGCGCGGTGGTGCCGCCCCGGGTGCGCGCGATCGTCCGCCGGACCGTCAAGCGCCGTCGCCAAAGCCGGATCCTCAAGAAGGCGAGTGCGGTGACGGTGTCGGCGGCCGTCGAGCTCGAGCCCGCACAGCTGGCGGCGCGCGAGCGGATCAGTGTCGCGATCGCCCGCATGGAGTCTGCGGTCTTCCTCTTACACGGCGTCACGGGGAGCGGCAAGACGGAGGTCTACCTGGCGCTGCTCGAGGAAGTGCTGGCGGCCGAAGGGCAGGCCCTGGTGCTGGTGCCGGAGATCGCGCTCACGCCGCAGACCGTCGGCCGCTTCGCCGCGCGCTTTCCGGGCCGCCTCGCGGTGCTGCACAGCGGCTTGACGGAGGCAGAACGGGCCGCGGAGTGGTGGCGGATCCGCCGTGGCGAAGCCGACATCGTGATCGGGCCGCGCGCAGCGGTCTTTGCGCCGCTGCCGCGCCTGCGCTTGATCCTGATCGATGAGGAAGAGTCGTCGGCGTTCAAACAGGAACGGATGCCCCGCTACCATGCGCCGACGGTCGCTCGCTGGCTGGCGCGGCGGACCCGCTCGGTGCTGGTGCTCGGGAGCGCGACCCCGAGCGTGGCGACCTACAGCGCGGCGCTGGCGGGCCGCGAGCATTTGCTCGAGCTGCCGCACCGCGCGCAAGGACGGCCCCTGCCGCCGGTCACCGTTGTCGACATGCGCCAGGAGCTCGCCGCCCAACAGTTCAGCCCGCTGAGCCGCGAGCTGCAGGCGGCGATTGGCGGCTCGCTGGCCCGGCAGGAGCAGTCGATTCTATTTCTCAACCGGCGAGGCCTGGCGACCTTCGTCTTGTGCCGCGATTGCGGGGCGGTGCGCGAGTGTCCCCACTGCAGCGTGGCCCTCGTCTATCACGCCAGCCTGGACCGGCTGCAGTGTCACTACTGCGGCAGCAGCGAACCGATGCCGCGGCGCTGTCCCGCCTGCGGGAGCCGCTACATCAAGAGTTTCGGCATCGGGACCGAGCGTGTCGAGTACGAGGTTCGGACGTTGTTCCCGGCCGCCCGGGTGCTGCGGCTGGACCGCGACGTGATGAAAACGGCGGATGCCGCGGACCTCGTCTTCGACCGGATGGTCTCTGGTGACGCCGACATCCTGGTCGGCACCCAGGTGGTGGCGAAAGGCCTCGACCTACCACGCGTCACAACCGTTGGCGTGGTCAATGCCGACACCGGCCTGCACTTCCCGGACTACCGCTCCTCCGAGCGCACCTTCAGCCTGCTGACCCAGGTCGCCGGCCGGGCCGGGCGCGGGACGGGCGCGTCGCAGGTGTTCATCCAGACCTACACGCCCGAGCATCCGGCGATTCGTCATGCGCGCTACCACGACTACCGCGGCTTCTTCCGCGAGGAGCTCGAGATCCGGCGTGCCTATCGATTCCCGCCCTTCGGCGAGCTGATCGTGGCCACCTACGGGCACCCCAATGAGGCGCGCGCCGAGCTCGAGGCGAAGACGGCCTTCGAACATCTGCGTGCTACAATCGCGCTGCTCAATTTGGGCGACATCGAGGTCCTCGGACCATCTCCTGCGTTCGTGTATCGCCTCAAGGACGAATTCCGTTTCGAGGTGACCCTCAAAGGGAACGATCTGCACCGCGTGGCAGACGGCTTACCGCGCGGCCGGGGCTGGAGCCTCGACGTCGACCCGATGTAAGTTACACACCATGGCTGTCTTACCGATCCTCACCCAGGAAGCGCCGATTCTTCGCCAGAAGGCGAAGCGAGTGGCTCGCGTCGACAGCAGCATCCGCCGGCTGATCGACGACATGGTCGACACCATGATCGCCGCGCCGGGCGTCGGGCTGGCGGCGCCTCAGGTCGGCGTTGGGTTACGGGTGCTCGTGATCAAGACGGATACCAACCTGCACACGCTGGTCAACCCGGAGATGGTGAAGTGGGAGGGCGAGCAGATCGGCATGGAGGGCTGTCTGTCGGTGCCAGGTTACGTGGGCGAGGTCAAGCGATACATGCAGGTGGTTGCGCGGGGGCTAAACCGCCAGGGCAAGCCGATAAAAATCAAGGGCGATGCCCTACTGGCGCGCGCCATCCAGCATGAGATCGACCACCTCGACGGCATCCTGTTCACCGATCGGTTGACCAGCCTCGACACCCTGCGCAAGGTCGAGCCGCAGGAGGAGGAGAGGGAAGCGGAACTCGTCGGCGCCTAAGCTGCGCATCGTTTTCGCCGGGACGGCCACGTTTGGCCAGCCGACACTGAATCAGCTCCGGGACGCTGGCCACGACATCGCCCTTGTTGTGACGCAGCCTGACCGGGTGGCGGGGCGCGGGCTCAAGCTGCTGGCGTCGGGAACCAAGCAGCTCGCCCTGGAACTTGGCCTGGAGGTCTTTCAGCCACAACGGATCAAGGACGAGGCTGCCCAAGCCCGGATTCGCCAAGTCGGCGCCGATGTCATGGTCGTGGTCGCCTACGGGCAGATCCTTCCGGCGAGCCTGCTCGATGCGCCCCGGCTGGGAACGCTCAACGTTCATGCCTCGTTGCTGCCGCGGCACCGCGGTGCCGCGCCGATCGAGTGGTCAATTCTCAGGGGCGATACCGAGACCGGCGTCACCATCATGAAGATGGATGCCGGCGTCGATACCGGCCCGATCCTGGCACAGGCCCGCGTGCCGCTTGCGCCCGACGCGACCGCCGGTCCGCTGGAGGGCGAGCTGGCGAATCTCGGTGCCCGGCTGATGGTGCAAACGCTCGATAACTTCGCGCGTGGTGCGGTCACTCCTGTAGCCCAGCCGGCGGAGGGTGCGACGTATGCGCCGCGGCTGACCTCGGAGGATGGCAAGCTTAATCCGGCCGCCATGACCGCTTTGGAAATCGATCGGCGAGTGCGCGCGTTGAGCGAGCGGCTCGGCTGCTGGATCGCGCTCGGTGGCGCCGAGGTGAAGGTGCTGCGCGGCCATCTCGACGGTGCCGCTGGAGACGGCATCGCCGTCACGACGGCCGATGGGACCTACGTGGTTGACGAGGTCCAGCCGCCTGGCGGGCGGCGGATGACCGCGGCCGCCTGGGCACGAGGCCGGCGCTGATGGGAAAGAAGAAACGCGAGGCGGACACCACAATTGCCAGCAACCGGGCGGCCTACCACAACTACTTCATCCTGGAGTCGGTCGAGGCCGGAATCCAGCTGGTCGGAACGGAGATCAAGTCGTTGCGTGAAGGTGGCGCCAACCTGCGCGAGGGCTATGTGCGGTTCGGTAGGGGAGAGGCATTCCTGGTCAATGTGCATATCAGTCCGTACGCACGAGGCCAGAGTAGTAATCACGAATCCAAGCGCGAACGCAAGCTCCTGCTCCATCGAGCGGAAATCATCCGCCTGGAGATCACGCTCAAGCAGAAGGGGTTGACGCTGGTCCCGCTGCGTCTCTACTGGAAGGGAAACCGGGTCAAGCTGGAGATCGGCCTGGCCAAAGGCAAGCGGCAGTACGACAAGCGGGAGACGATCGCGGCGCGCGACGCCCGGCGGGAAATGGACCGGGCGGTGAGAACCCGGGTTTAGGCGCCGATTTCGCCGGAGGTTTCTTGCGGCCAGACCGCGGGGTAAAATAGGGTTGCTCCGACTGACTGGCGGGGGCGCCAGGTCTCGACGGGGTAGTGGTCTGCAAGATGGCGAGCCGTGTCGCCGAGCACGTAAAAGCGGCAAGGCTATAAACGCCAATCGTCAACTGGCTTACGCTGCGTAAGTAGCGTAGTCAACCGGGGATTTATCCCCGGCGCCGGCCCGCTCTCGGTCAGCAGGAGCGGTCGCCGGCGTAAACTCCGCTGACTCGCTTCCGGCGGGCGTCGCGGCCGCCGGAGGGACTTCTTACCGCGACTGGCTCTGGCGGATCCGGTCCCATGGGAGACGTCAGGGTGAGATCAAAACCGGGGCTACGCTCGTAGATGTCTTGCGGGACGCTGCTTCGGACGCGAGTTCGATTCTCGCCGCCTCCACCAGCCGGCCGGAGCCCGGCCCTGCGAAGGCACCCCCGTGATCTGAATCTTGGCTCCGCGATTTGTGACACAGCCGTGGGTCGACACGGGTCTGGCGAGGCGCATATTAGGAGTCGTGGCGGACAGTGACTGGACATCCGAAGGTCGCGTCAAGAAGCGCCGGTCAAAAAAGCCGAGGCCGGACTCGCATGATGCCATGCCGAAAGATCATTCATCTGGCGGCCGCATGATCGTCGACCCGTGGACGCAGGCGATTTTGCCGCCGGGTTCAGACGAGAATCCAAACGCTCCTGGTATTTAGCTGGCTGGGAAGGAAAAGCTGTCCAGGACCTGCTGGAACGCCGCGTCGAATGTGCCTCCCGGTGCCTCTTCGATCTCGAAGGTGTTGACCTGGCGCTCGAAGACCACGATGACCGCACCGTTGGCAGGACCAGAGTCGGCCACCATGATCCGGTCGGCCTTGATGCCGGCTACCGTGGTCGCCGTCACCTGGTTCCCCTGGGCCAGACTCGTCTCGACCTGGTCTTTGGGTCCAGCGACCACGCGGATCTCAATCGGCGGGGTAAATGTCCCCGAAGGCGGGACATGAGGCGGCACGGTCGACGGCGCGCCGAACGCGACCACGCTAATGGCGCCGCCCGACCCAGGCTCAGCGGTGTAATCGCGCGAGGTCCAGCCGTCCGGGAAGCAGAGACCGTAGCCGAGCGTCGTGTGCTGGTACCCCTGACCGCTCTTGCAGCCGACCGATGACGAGGCGCTGGCTTGAAGTGGTGGCGCGGCCCCGGTGTCTTCGGTGCACCCGGCGACCACCGTAGCGGCAAGCAGACTGAACAGCACCCCCAAGGAGCGGCTGCTGGCCACCGAGGAAGCGTACAGGAAAGATAGTCCTGCGCAACGCTGGGTTAGTGAAAAATGGCCGTCGCCAGCCACCAGCACGCCAGCACACCGACTACCGCTGGGACGATGCCGCCGAACCGGGTGAGGATCGCGACGATCTGCGCCGGGATCAGCCAGAAGACCGACACCGGGTCCGCCTTGACGACGCCCACCCGCGCCTGTTCCGCGACCGGACCAGCTTCCTCATAGGAGGGGAAGGCATGCGCGGCGAACGCGAGTCCGAGCCAGAGCTGGATCCCGGTCACCCAGGTAATCGGCAAGTGCAGGACCGTGCGAGGCGCCAGCGCGGGCGCGAGGCACAGGATGGCGAGGATGAACAAAACGAGGGTGGGGATGTACGCGATCGCGATCGCGGTCCCCAACCACGGCGGCGCCTCGTACACGGTGTAGCCAGCCGGGTCGTCGACGACAAAATAGCTGACCTCGTCGATCGCCAGGCCGGCGCGGTGCGCGACGGTGAATTGGATCGCCGTGCGCAGCACCACTGCGGGGAAACCGAAGAGGTGGATGGTACGGGCGACGACCAGTGGGAAGGCGCGGATGAGGCTGATCCGGGCCGTCGCCTTGGCCAGCCGTAACGTGTACGGCGCTCCGCGCTTGACCGCCACGAAGGCGACGCCGCCGCCACGGGTGACGGCGACTTTTGCGGCGGTGCCCAGTTGCTCGGCGCCCGATTTCAGAACGGGCGTCGCGGCCGCGCGCCAGCGTGCCCACGGGATGGCGCGCAATCGGGTCAGCAGCTGATCATAGATCGAGGGCCGCAGCTCCGCTTTCGGTCGCGCCGCCACCCAGGCTGGCGCGTCGGCCGACGCGGCTGGCGTGGAGTGCGTCTCGGGCGTCCCGGGCGTTGCGGGCGTGGCAGGCGTCAAGAACGGCAGGTCTTCCTGGATCGGCTCGGGCGCCCCGCTCATTTGGGTGTCACCTTTGGCGTGCTATTGGCGGCCCGAACCTTCGCCAGCAGGGCCAGCTGGTCGGACGAGGTATCCAGGGTGATCGCCGGGTCGTAGCTGCGTGCCGTGTACCAGGCACTGAGCCCGGCCTTGGGGTCTTTGTCGAGGAAGAAGCAATAGGCCTCATAGGCCCAAACCTTCGGTGAGTTCGGCACCGACTCCACCGCCTGTTCCATCTCGGCGGCGCAGCCGGCGTAGTCCAGCGTCACGAGCCGCGCCTTGCCGTCCTGATAATGGTGCATGCCGTTCCAGGCTCCCGGAAGGCCGGCCGCGGCCATAAAGGTCAGCGCCAGCGTCACGCCCAGCACGCACAGAACCCAGCCGGGCATGTCAGGCAGGCCGCCGCGCGCCCGGCGAATCGGCTGCTGGGCCGCCTCGTAGCGGAGCAGCCGGTCGGCGATCTCCGCATCGGCAATCTCGGGCAACGCCGGCCGGCGCAAGCGCTTGGCATCGCGCAGCAGCATGACCGCTCCGGTCACGTCGCCAGCTGCGTAGCGGAGATCGGCTTTGAACACCAGGGCGTCGCGAGCCCCGGGGTCGCCGCGCAAGGCGCGATCGAGGTAGTCCTCGGCAACGGCCGTCTCGCGCTTCCAGTACGCGATCATCCCCAAGCCCAGCAGCGCGGCGGCATTCTTCGGTTCGCGGGCCAGGACGGTCTCGTACTCGATGCTCGCCCCGATGAAGTCGGAAATCCGAATGCGGGCGAGGCCAAGCAGGCTACGGGCATCGGTGAAATCGGGATGGACTTCGATGATCTTGGCCAGCAATGTCACCGCCGGCTGCGCATCCTGGGCGCCGACGAACGCGTAGGCGAGGTAGTAGGCCGCGTAGGCGTCGTCCGGACGCTTGCGGACCTCGGCGGCCAGCAGTGGCAGGGCGCCTTCGAAGTCATGCCGGCGGATCAGCGCCAGGCCATCATTAATCGACATGTCCGGTGCCTAGCCCGAGTAACGCTTGAGTTCAGGCGTGCTTGCGGACCTTGGGAGCGGCGGGGGCCCTACGCTGCTTTATCGATCCAGCGCTCGGCGATGAAGGCGAGGAAAGCGCGGTCGAAATCGAGGCCCTCCAGCTTGGTGGTGGCCGGCCAGGCCGAACGGACTTCCGTCTGCAGCCGGCGATACTCCTCCAGGTCGAGGCCCTGGGCGAACTCCCAGGCGCGGGCGGCGAGCTCGGCGTTGAGGGGCTTCATCAGCATTCTCCTACCCAATACAACGTTCCAACTGGGCAAATCGATTCACGCGGGTTGCGTCACGCAACGTGCAAAGCGCAAGAGGCGCCCGGCGATCGCGTCAATCGTGGCATGCAAGGCGTGGGTCTCAAGGCCGCGATCATCCTCCTGGGCGCGGGCGGCGTCATCGCCGTCCCGACGCTGATAGTGCTGCGGAGCAACGCGACGGTGGCGACTGCCCCCGTGACACGCCAGGTCACCCAGGTACCTCGCGCCGACGACGACGTCCAGGCCGAGCGCGCGGCGCGGCTTGCCCTCGCCAAAGCCACTCCCACCCCGACCGTGGCCGCGACCGCGGCCGCCCCATCGGCCGCCGCGACTCAAGCCACTCCACCGCCGCCGCCCCC
>WNFD01001044.1_pt1 | contig 27610 bp, 21 predicted proteins | sample 5400491 | NCBI WGS metagenome assembly WNFD01 (sample SAMN13153343, study PRJNA577476) | soil metagenome | isolation source: 120 cm saprolite under Douglas fir tree site 2 hole 2 replicate 2 | place: USA:California | collected 2015-04-18
ACGGCGTTACGCTCTCGGAGGAAGTGTCTTTTCAGCTCAAGCGATTCAAATCGCGAAATGAATGCGAGGTCTTGGCCGGAAAAGATTTGCGAGACAAATTCCGGCGGGCATGCCTCCACGGCGTCACCCTGGTCAGGCAGCCACCCGTCTAGAACGGAAGGCAATGGCCGCGATGTCGACTCCGCTCGGATCCACACGAGTATCAGTACAAGAAGCACGACGGCGCCGGCCAGCGCACTGGAGGTCCCGATCAAGGGCGCACCACCTTTCCCAGGTGGCCGCGTCCTTCGCGCAATCGCCGGATCGTCGCCGCTGCAATTTTTTGGTATTGCTCTTCCAGATGCACTGCTTTTTTTGGCTCAGGGTTCGGAGCATAGGCCCACAGATGCACCACCCAAAGGCCAAGAACCACGAAATACGAGCCAGGATGGACGTGACTCCAGAAACTGTAAAATCTGCTCCCGTCATCGGTAACGAACGTCAGCTGAATCACGCTGATTCCCACAAACAGACCATAGCCCAGCAGGATGCCTCTCAGATTCCGCCCGAAGGGAATCGAATAAAACAGCGATAGAACCACAAGCGCAAGAATCGCGAGACTTTGCAACGTCCGCAGCACCCGTTCAACATCCAAGGTAGTCGCTACGGACGACCAGTGCGGATCGTTCCACGTCTCGACCAGCCCTTTTGTAAACGCCATGACAAACAGGAAGGCGAGCAGATTTCGGGCCATTCGCGCCGTCCCCGGATAGGCAGCCAGGCCCTCCCGGTAAATCTCGAAGACAACCCCGCAACCGATCAAAACTCCCAATCCTTCCGTGATCCAGTAGACGAGTGGATAGAGCTCAGGCCGTGAATGATAAATGGAAAAGCGGAGGAGGGACTGCAACCACACGAATAGAATGTAAGCGTAGAAAACCGGGTAGCGAACTAGCAGCTTCCCTCGGAGCCCTCGAACCAACAACAGAACTTCGAGAGCAATACTGCCCCACCAAATGGCTTGCCCGAGCATTTTCCTCCGGGGCGGTCTTGGATAGGCCGCTCCGGGCAAATGCTAACACGACCGAGGGGAAGTGCGCAGAGCGACTTCCCCCCTCTTGAAGGTCTGTCCTAGGGAGCCCCCCAGCTAGGCTAGCGGGATTGGTTTCGGTTGCGGATCACCACCATCGGCGATCAAGGTGACCACGCCATTGGACTGAATTGCGGGCAGATTGTGCTTTCCTGCGTTCGAAAACGGAACCGGTACCACCCCCGAAAAAACAGCCACAGCAGCGGACAGAACGAACATATAAAGTGCGACCTGAATTCGCAGTCTCGTCATTTGTGTCTCCTTGAAGAGAGTAGGAACGATGGAAGCTTGGATCGTGACGCCCCATTCGCAGACCTGGCTAGCCTATAAGGGAAACTGGAAACGTGTGCTGGCAACAGTTATCTGGTTGGCATCCCAACCAGAACGTGGGCAGTAAGGTCTTGCCTGCGTATCAAATACTCAGGGTCGAAAAAGAATCGCGAAGAACCGCAGCGCCAGAAACAGAATCCAAACTGCTATGTACATGAAACTGTAACAGCGAAAGGCCGCGGGCTCCCTGGCGCGCTCCGGGTAACGCCCGCTAGGTTTTACGATTGGGGCGTTATTGGGCTGGATATCGAGGAATTGCCGCTTCGCACTGCACGAGCGGACCATCCGCAGCTTAAAGCTTTAGTAAACGTTTAAACATTTAGAACCGTTTCCGGGAGCATTTCAGCGCCTCTTCGGCAAACCACCAATTTCCAATGGAATTCCGCCGGTCACGCCTCAGCGCTTGTAATCCCAAGCGCGCTGCAATTTCTGAGAGTCTGGCGCTCGTCCCGAACGAATACTAAACCATGGATGCAGATAGCCACGGACGCAAACGCTTCACGCATCCAACGCCAGCCCGCAGTTTGCCCTTGGTTCATGCTTCCAGGAGCAGAAAGAGCATCGCGCAACGATGCCAGACAATTTTCGCAAAGGAGATCGGGTCATTGTGGATATCCGAAAAGGTGAGCGGTGGCGTTGTCAGAATCCGGAATGCAGGAGCGAAATCCTCGTGAGTACATCAAGCCGTGTGCAAGGCGGCTCCAACCCGCGGTGTTCCTGTGGCGAAATCATGAAGAAACCCTACGTCCGGCCGGAATTAAGTACCTTTGAATCGGAAGGGGAGGCGCACGCCCATTTTGAGGCGTCTCCGAGTTAGCTGCTCGACATGTCCCGGACCCTTCGTGCGGAGGAGCACGAAGGCTTGTGGCATATACCGCGGGAGGGGGAAGTTCCCAACATGAGGGTATTCAGAGGTTTCGCGATTCTTCTCACGGTGGCGTTGATCTCACTCGGAATTCTCATTCTCTACGACTCCATGGCGCGGCGGAGCGCGGCAGCCTCTGACGCTGTCATACCTGGCGCCGTGCTGTTCTCTCTCGCTCTTACCTTGCTCTATTTCCTCTCAAGGCCGACAGTCAAATGAAGGGGCGGGAACAAAGAGAGAAGACCACCTTCGAGGAAGCCTCTCCCCGGACGGAATGCCGCGCGAAGTTCATTTTTTATGCGCGAAATCGAACAAGCAAGTTGCGCCCCGTGGAAGTCCTCGGCGATTATACTTGCGATTTTAGAAGGCCGGACTGGGCGCATCGATGGTCGGACTGGAGTTCCTGCCAGAACCCCTACCTGAATCTGTTCCTCTGTGCCAAACACGCCCGCGAACTCGGCCTATTGTAAACGGACACCTGGACCGAGATAACCGGCCGGTGGGTCTGCGTTGCCAGTCGGCTAAGTCTGGTCGGCAAGTAGCAGCAGTTCTCGAAGCCACGGCGCTGACACATTTTGACTAGTGCACGAGCGGTTGCGACCACAGCCTGACGCGAACAGGATGTCTAATAAATTCAGTCCCGGTTAATATTGTGGGCAATTTCTGAATTTCAGTAAGCATTCAGGGCTTGGTAGAACTGCTGGATCCTGCATCCTCCAGCAAACAAACCACTTACAAGTAATCATTGACATACGGTACCATTTTGTTATAATGGTTGTGTTACGCTGGCACGATTCTTCCGTGCCCTGCCAACCATGTTCGCCCGCCACGCGCTCCTTCTAACTCCTTCAAAATCTTCACGTCCAGTCCGGTTACTTTCTTGCAAACAGAAGACCCCCGTAAGCCCTTTGTTTGCAACACTTACGAAGAGTGGGCATCTCTATCATTCCACGCCATTTAGCATTCTTTTGTTTTCATACACTTGCGCACTCTTTTGCACTCACCAAAATGCTAACTCCCTTCTTTTCAAGCACTCCCGCACTCTTTGGGAAAAACACCCGGGGTGGGGGGAGGGGGAGCCTCCGTGATCCTAGAGAATTGTTCTAAGAATGTGGCCGTCTCCGCTTCAGGTGGGAAAAAAGAAATGGGACAAGCAGGAATGCCTGTCCCACAAATTCCAGATGGTGTTGCGCTAGGCCGCGAGTCGGCCTTGGGTGAGCAGGTGCGTGGGGACTTTGCGGAGGTCCCACACGACTCCGAACCAGGAGAGAACCTTCAGCGTGTAATAGGTGATGTCGATCTCCCACCAGAAGAAGCCCTGGCGCGCCGAGGCCATAAAGTGATGATGGTTGTTGTGCCAGCCTTCGCCGAGCGTGAGCAGGGCCAGGAGCCAGTTGTTGCGGCTGGTGTCGGTAGTTTCATAGCGTCGCGAGCCGAAGAGGTGCGAGAGCGAATTAATGGTAAAGGTGTCGTGCCACAGCAGCACCGTGCTTAGGCAGAAGCCCCAGATGAACAGCGGCCATCCGCCGATCAGCCACAGCACGACGGCGAGTGTGACGGGCGGCACCAGGTGATACTTGTTCAGCCAGCGCAGCTCGGGAAACTTTGCGAAGTCGGCGATGTATTCGATCCGCGTGTCATTGTATTTGTCGGAGACGATCCAGCCGACGTGCGACCAGAAGAATCCGAAAAGCGTCGGCGAATGCAAATCCAGCTCCTGGTCCGAATGCCGGTGATGGTGGCGGTGATGCGCCGCCCACCAGAGCACGCCCTTCTGCGAAGAGGTCATCGCCATGAACGCGATCACAAACTGGAACACGCGGCTGGTCTTGAAGGAGCGGTGCGAAAAATAGCGGTGATAACCCGCGGTGACGAAGAACATCCTCACGACCAGCAGGCCGAGGCAAGCCGCCAGGTAATACCAGTGAAACGGCATGAAGAAAATCAGCAGCGAGGCGAGGTGAACGAGCGCAAACGGCAAAGAGAGGAGAAGGGAAATCCGCGAGCCGTTCGGCAGCGGTATAGACAAAAAGCGAGAAGCTGAAGCCATCCGGCAAAATCCTCCGCGTCCAGGTTCAGACGCTTATGAGTGCATCTTTCCGCGAGCGCAAGAGATCCAGCCGGAGCTTCGCGCCACGAATCAACAATTTCAGTGTACGGTTGCGTTGAGCAGCGGTCAAGCGCAGCGAAGTACAGGGTCCATTAATATGGATGCCCGAAGGTACGGGTTGGTTGTAAAACATCGCAGATTAAGTTTCTCTAAGAGGAGATTCGCGGGCGCTGCGCGCAAGCTCACAAGAATTTTTTGCAGGGACTATGCTATCGTCCCTGTGCACCGATAAAATCAGGAGCATCGGCCCCGGAACGGCAAGGGGGCCACACAGAAAAATGGCGGAACGCCCCGTACTCGTTGGACTCATCCCGCAAGTCGTCGTGATCGAAGAAGGCGACCAGGTTTCCTGGATCTCCGACGCGGGCAATTTGCGCGTCGAATTCGATGTGAACCGGTGTCCGTTTTCGTCGAACGTTTTTCAGGCTCCTGCCGGCATGCGGCTGCTCAGCGGCCCGCCTCGTCCCGGGAGCAAAGCGGCCACCTACAAGTACCGCTTGTGGCTGAACGACCAGCTCGTGGGCCAAGGCGAAGTGATTCTCCGGGAAAAATAATTCGGCTGAAAGCAAAACGCGGGGCGGCCACAAGCCGCCGCGTACACTTCCACTAGTTCGATTTCTTTTTCGGTGCAGCCACTGCGGCCGCGCGATAGCTGGCTTTTTGCGCGTCCGCTTCGGTCATGTACTTGCCCTGTTTCGTCTTTCCATACCAGCGCGTGCCGGGCTTGTGATACACGCCGGAGTCCGTGTTCACCCAGACCATTCCAGCGCTGATTGCCGGAGGCGCCTGCTGAGTGGCTGTTGTCTTTGATGCGGCCGCAGGTGTGGCGGCGGGCTTGCTTGCCGGAGCAGTGGGAGCCACCGGAGTGGCCGCTGGCGCAGCGGTTGTTGATTTTGCCGGAGTTGTCGCGGGAGCAACTGCTGCTGGAGTTGGCGACGCTGCCGATGTCGTGGACTTTTTCGAACGGGCCTTTTTCGGAGTGGTGGAACTATCCGCAGTGGCGTTCTTGTCCGCAGCGTCGGCATTCGAATTCTTCTTATTGCTCTTCTTGGCGGTGCTGGAGTCACTCTGGCTCTGATCGCCGGTCTGCTGCGCCGCTTGCGCCCAGACGCTGACGCTACCGGCAACGAGCAACAAGGCCCCGAACAAGGCGATGTACATACTCCTCATAGTTTTCATATTGAAGTTATCCCTTCGCCCGAGGCGGCTGATCCATCCTGCCAAATACATTCGCAATCGAGTGGCTGGGTGGGTGGCAGGTTGCTTTCAGGTGCGCGTCGCGGGTCTTCCTCAGTGGAATCGGCGCATGATGTCGGGGAACGAGTGGGAAGTCAAGAAAGAAGAAAAAAAATTGGACCCGACTGCGCTATGCGCAAGTGCAAGTGTTTGTGGCACTTCAGCCGGGAACTTTAGTGTCGTTTTTGGGGAAACTAGGAAGCGGAGGAATTACCGCGGGTCAGGAAGGTCGGGTGGCGTTACTTTGGCGCTCGGGCTTACGTCTTTAAGGATGAGAGGGTTTGCAATGGGGATCGTGGTGATGATGCACGGGAAACAGTTCTTGCGCTTGAGTTTGCTGTTCTTGCTTGCGGCAACGGCCGGGCGAGCGCAGGCGCCCGCGCCTGCGGCGCTGGGTCAGGAGCAGGGAGCGCCTCCGGCAGCAGGCCAGAGGCCAAGACCAAATGACGGCCGGGGCCAGCCGTTGTTCGGAAAGATTACGGCGATCAACAAAGGATCGTTCGAATTGGTCAAGCCGGACGGCACAACGGTGGCAGTGAAGTTTACGGACAAGACGGAATACCGCAAGGACCGGCAAACTGCGCGACTGGAAGATTTCAAGGTTGGCGACATGGTATTCGTGCGCGGGGAGGAGAACGCGGATCACAGCGTGACCGCGCTGTTGATTGGCGGGCGCTCCGGGGGAGGAGCGGAGGACGGCAGAGGGTTCGGCGAAATGGGGAAGGATTTCATTTTGGGTGAAGTGAAGTCCGTCGACGCGCCGAAACTCACAGTGTTGCGACCGGACAACGTGACGCAGACGCTGGAGCTGAACGAGGAGACCTCGCTCCGCAGGGGGCGCGAAAGCATCACGATGGGGGATATCCAGCCCGGGGACCACGTGGTTGTGCGGGGAGGCTTCCAGAACAATCTGTTCGTTCCCAAAAATGTAATGGTCCTTTCTGACGAGCAATGGAAGCGCCTGCAGGAGATGGGCATGAGCAACGGAAAGGGCCCTGCGGGAAGTACACCTGCCGGAAATTCACCCCCAAATGCCCCAAAAAGAAATCCGCCGCAGTCCTAGTTCGCTCAGGGAGACCAAGATTTGAAATCGATCGCTCGCGGCATCCTCATTCTCCACTTCGTCGCGATTTTTTTTGCGGCGAGCTTGCGTGCGCAGGATGCGGCACCGCCCTCGCCGGCGCCGCAGTCCGTAACGACTCCCGCGGCAGCTCCAGCGTATGAAATCAGCGGTTCAGCACTAAGCGGCAAGACTCCGCTGCCGGGGGTCACAGTTACAGCAGCCAACACGTTGACGGGGAAAAAGTACGCGGCCGCAACGAACTCCGAAGGCAAATTTGGATTGTCTGGAATGACACGCGGGAGATACGTAGTGCGCGTCGAGTTCATGGGATTCGCCGCTTTCACGCAGGAAGTGGTGCTGAATCCGGAGAACCCATCCGCGAAAGTGGACGCCGAACTTATCCTGGCTTCACGCCAGCAGGAGCAGTCGAACAACAACAACGCAGCAATTGCTGCGGCAGGCCGAGGATTTCAAAGCCTGGCGATGGACAGCGCACTCTCTTCGCTTGCGGGTGGAAACTCCGGCTTTGGCGGAGCAGGCAGCAGGGGCCAAGGCAACGGCGATCTTTCAAGCCTTCCCATGAACGGAGCGGGAGCGGAGGGACCGACGGAATCGGTGACCATCAGTGGCGCACAGGGACGGACGCAGGACTTCGGCGGCGGGAGCGAAGAGGATCTGCAACAACGGATTCAAGAGTTTCGCGATCGCATGCAACGCGAAGGCGGGGGTGGTTTCGGGGGCGGCGGGGGTGGCGGCTACGGTGGGCCTGGCGGTGGGATCATCGCTCTTGGCAGGATGCCCAAAGGATTCAACATCAATCAGCCGCATGGCGTGCTGTATTTGTCCGATGATAACGCAGGATTGGATGCGAAACCGTATTCGCTGACCGGAATTGAATCACCGAAAGCGGATTACAACCAGGCTCGTTTCGGCGTCAACATCGGCGGGCCGCTGAACATCCCAAAGATTTTTAACGGGGGCAACAAATGGTTCTTTTTCGGCGGATGGAACGGGTCGCGCGGGAGCGCGCCGTACGATGCGTTCTCAACGGTGCCAACGATGGACGAACGCGGCGGCAATTTTTCCGCAGCGACGTACAATGACGGCAAGCCCGTCCAAATCTTCAACCCTAAAACGGGGCAGCAATATCAATTCAACGGTCTGCAGAATGAGTTTGATCCGTCCTTGATCAGTCCGGCAGCGACGGCGCTCCTGCAGTTCATCCCGTTGCCGAACATCGCAACGACGGCTTCCGGCCAGAACTTTCACTACGTGACGTCCGCGGAGAGCAATTCCGATACGGTGATCCTGAGGCTGATCCACAACTTCGGCGCAAGCAGCGGTCCTGGATTTGGTCCGTTCGGCGGAGGTGGTGGGGGTGGTGGAAGCGGCGGAGGCAGACGGCGTTCGCAGAACAACATCAACTTTGGGCTGAACTGGTCGCACAGCTCCAGCAACATCGTGAATCCTTTCCCTTCGCTCGCGGGAGGAATGGGAACGCAAGGGCTAAACGTCAGCGCAGGGTGGACCTATGGCAAGGGCCGCGTCACAAACATCTTCCGGGTGAACTATAACCACAATCATGTTTCCACAACCAACCTCTATTCGAACGTTATTGACGTTTCCGGACCGGGTGGCGCGGGGATCGGGGGGATTTCGAATGATCCGTTTGACTTTGGCCTCCCGGGAATCAGTTTCACGTCGTTCGGCGGGCTGAGCGACCCGACACCGCGCCGTGAGCTCGACCAGACCTACTCCATCTCGGAGACAGTTTCGTGGAATCGCGGAAAACACAACTGGCGTTTCGGCGGAGATTACCGGCGGATATTGCAGAGTTTCCGCTCGGCGAGGAATGCGGAGGGCAGTTTTGTTTTTACCGGGTTCGCGACATCACAATACCCAGCCGGGAGCACGCAACCGGTATCGGACACGGGGTACGATTTTGCAGACTTCCTGCTGGGATTCCCGCAGCAAACGTCGCTGCAGTCCGGCGCAACCTCGTACAACTTCCGCGCCAATGCGTTTGATATCTTTGCGCAAGACGATTGGAGGTTCCGTTCGAATCTGTCATACAATCTGGGGCTGCGCTACGAATACAACGGACCTTATACCGAGGCAGATAATCACATCGCTAATTTGGACGTAGCGCCCGGTTTTACAGCCGCCGCGCCTGTGCTGCCTGGCCACGCCGGGCCGTTCAATGGAGCATTTCCGGCATCGCTCGTCCGGCCGGACCGCAACAATTTCGCGCCGCGCATCGGGATTGCCTGGAAACCGCAGAAGCAAACGGTGGTGAGGACCGGCTACGGAATCAACTACAACCTGGCGCAATACGGCGCCATGATCCAGAACTTCGCGTTTCAACCGCCGTTCGCGAGTACAGCGACGAATACCACGGATGTTAACGGCCTCATCGGAGCGAGTCCGCTTACGCTCACACGCGGATTCCCGGCCGCCGCCGGGAGCACGGTAACCAACAACTTCGCCGTCAATCCGAACTATCGCCTTGGCTACGTGCAGATTTGGAATCTCGATGTGCAGCACGAATTGCCTGGCGGGGTGGTGATGAACGTGGGTTACAACGGTGCGAAGGGAACGCGGCTGGATACGGAGCGCGCGCTGGTGGTCTCCGGCGGCCAGCCATTTATTTACGAATCTTCAGAGGGCAACTCGATCTTGCATGCGGCCTCGGTACGCGTACGCAAGCGCATGGCGAAAGGGCTGGGGCTGAGCGCGCAGTATGTGTTTTCGAAGTCCATCGATGACGCGTCATCCATCGGAGGCGGGGGGAGCGTCGTGGCGCAAGATCCGTTTGCCATCTCCGAGGACCGCGGACTCTCCAGCTTCGATCAGCGGCACAAATTCACGGGAAACTGGATTGTTGATCTGCCATTCGGCGAAAACCGGCGGTTTGCTCGCAAGGGTGCATGGAGCCACATTCTGGGGGGATGGCAGTGGAGCGGTGACTTCACGGTTGGCTCCGGACTGTACTTCACACCGCGCGTGCTGGGCGGAGGGCTGGACATCGGCCGCGGTGTGAGCGGGTCGCTGCGCGCAAACGCCGTCGCGGGGCAATCGATTTCGGTAAGCGACCCAACCGCGCTCAAATGGTTCAATACGGCTGCGTTTTGCCTACCGAGCACCACGTGCGCCAACCCAAATGGCTTCAACTTTGGCGACGCCGGACGAAATATTATCGAAGGGCCGGGACAAGTTTCGATGAACATGTCGCTCAACAAGACGATCCAGATCAAAGACTCCCGCGCGCTCGAGCTGCGCATCTCCGCGAACGATGTTTTTAATACCGTGCACTTCACTTCCATCAATACGGTGGTGAATTCATTTACCTTCGGGGAGGTCACGGGGACGGGCGGCATGCGGCGGGTGACAATGCAAGCGCGCTTCCGGTTCTGAAGGAAGAGGAACATGCGGCTTCCGAGAAAAACATTTTCGATGTTCACGGCGGCAGGGCTGGTATTACATGCGGCGGCGCCTGTCCTTGCCCAGCAGAGCGGACAAGCCGGATCGAATGAGGCGCGCATTCAGGTTACGAGCGAACTCGTCCTGGTGAATGTGGTGGCACACGACAAAAAGGGGAACCTCGTTCGCGATCTGAAAAAGGGAGACTTCACGCTTTTTGAGGATGGGAAGAAGCAGGAGATTTCCACGTTCGATTTTGAGAATGTGGACGAGTTGGCAACCGCCGGGGCGGCGGAAGCTACCGTATCGGGCGTTGCAGGGGGGACGCTGCTGCGTTCCGGAAAGCAAGCGGCGCCGTCGCTGGACGCGCGCGACCGGCGATTGATTTTGCTCTTTTTTGATTTTTCGGCGATGGATCCGGAACAGATCGACCGGTCCGTCGATGCCGCGAAGAAATTCGTCAGTACAAAAATGCAGCCCGCCGATCTGATGGCGCTGGCGTCGCTGGCCACGAACATGCGCGTGGACCTGGATTTCACGGACGACAAGCCCAAATTGCTGGCGGCGCTGTCCGCGTACAATTCCGGACAAGGACAGGGTTTCGAAAACGGCAGCACGGGAAGCGCGGAGGGCGCGGCGGAAACGAGCGAAGCGTTCTCGGCCGACGATACGGATTTCAACACGTTCAACGCCGACCGCAAGCTCCTGGCGCTGCAGTCGCTCATGCAGGCGCTTGGCAAACTCCCGCAGAAAAAGAGCCTCATCTATTTCAGCAATGGAATCAGCCAGTCGGGCACGGACAACCAGTCGGCCCTGCGCGCCACGACCGCGGCGGCGGTGAAAGCAAACGTAGCGATCTATTCGCTGGATATCCGGGGCCTGCAGGCGTTCCCGCCGGGAGGCGAAGCGCAATCGGCCAGCTTGCACGGGCAATCGGCCTATTCGGGCGCCGCCGTGCTGAATGATCTAAATGGAAACGCCGCTTCGCAGGAAACGCTCGCGACGCTTTCCTCAGACACGGGCGGGAAGGCGTTTTTCGATTCGAATGATTTCAGCGGCGTATTTTCCCAGGTTCAGAAGGATAGTTCGGCGTATTACGTTCTAGGCTTCACGAGCAACAATCCGCTGAAGGACGGAAGATTCCGGCGATTGAAAGTGCAGGTCAACCGGACCGACCTGAAGCTCGATTTTCGCGCGGGTTATTATGCGGGACGAGATTTCGAACACTTGAACCGCGCCGACCGCGAGCAGCAGCTCGAGGACGAGCTGGACGCGCAACTGCCGCGGGTCGACGTGCCCCTTTACGCGGGAGCGGCGTATTTCCGGCAGGACGATTCACATTATTATCTAGCGGTTTCGCTGGTGATTCCGGGATCGCAGATACCGTTTGTAACGGAGAAGGAAAAGGATAACGCGACGATCGACATCATCGGCGAAGCTCTGGGGGGCGGGAAGTTGCGTGTTGGGCAATTGCGCGACACCGTGAAACTTGCGGTCGAGACCACGCGGCAGGTCCGCCGCAAGAACGTGCAATACAACACGGGCTTCGTACTCGCACCGGGCAGCTACCATCTGAAGTTCGTCATCCGCGAGAATCAGACAGGGCGGATGGGCTCTTTCGAGACGGACGTGCAAATCCCCGACCTGCGCAAGACGCCACTGAAAATGAGCTCGGTGGTACTGAGCAGCCTGCGCGCTCCCGTCACAAACAAGAAAAACGGCGCGAATCCCCTCGTCCGGGACCAGATGGAACTGGTTCCGAACATTACACATGTTTTCGCGCCCGATCAGCATCTCTATCTGCAGTACGAAGTGTACGACGCCGCAAAGGGAAAGAATCCAGCGCCCGCGGCGGCTAATGAGCAGATCGCGTCAGCCAAGGATGCTCCTGCAGCCAAGCCACCGAAGGACAGCATCCGAGTTTTCACTAGCATCGAGTTCTTGCAAGGCGCTACAAAGATTTACGAGTCAAAACCAGTGGTGGCGAACGAAGTGACGGCTCCGGACCGCAAGGCGGTCATTTTCCAGATGGATTTGCCGCTGCAGGGATTGAGACCCGGGCTTTACCTGTGCCAGGTGAACGTGATTGATGACGTGGCGGGAAGCTTTTCCTTCCCGCGGTTTCCCCTGCTGATCCGCGAAGCCTTGGCGACGGCGCCGAGCACGGCTGCGGATTGAAACCTACCGGGCAGGGTGTTGCGGCGGAGAGAGAGTTCAAAATAGGAGACTTAGGATTAGGCGCCGGCGGCCGCGCTTCGAGACATTTCGCGAGACATTTCGACGGATTCGGCCAGGCCCCGGCGCATCGGTCCCAGGACGAAGGCGGGCACGTCGCGCTCCGGAGTCAACGACACGTTGGTAGCCTTTCGCGGGAATTCCCTGCGGCGGTCCAGGCGCAACCCCGCTTCTTTCAGAAACTCAGCCGAAAAACCCATGTCTTCGGCGCGGTCCACACCCCAAAACCACAGCTTCTCTTCCTGGCGCTGGAGGAAGTCCAGGGCTTCTTCGAGCTTTTTCATCGCACGGTCGAAGGATGAGGCCAGGAAGTAGACGCCCAGGGTCCATGCATGGCGGGGGTAGTGCACCTGGATGCGGACACAGTATTTCCCCGACTGGTTGCGGTCGATGCTGCAGCGGTAGTCATTGCGAACGGCGGAGGTACGGGCTGCCATGTTGGTATCACCGATCTTTGGAGTCTTGGCGCTGGGTGGCCATGATTGCTTCTGCTCCGAATTCTGGACTCTGGCCCTGGGACCCAGGCTCCGCCAAACAATGGCGTTTCGGGTCGAATTCGGTTTCAAGGAAGACACCAATAGGGTATCGGGACGCGCGAGGAAAGACAAGCGTAGGCCCTAAAAATATATAAATCTTTTATTTTGTGCTACTTAGACTAGCCGAAGGAGCCGAAACTCTTCAGTTTGTCAGGCATGAGCTTCAGCTTGCCTTCCTGTTTCAGGCGGTTGTCCAAGGCCTTCTGGAAGGCCTCAAATGCCAAGCTCCGCTTGGATTGGAGGAGCTCATCGGTCAACTGCTTCTTTTGTTTGTCGAAGTCGGCTGGGTTGGCTTCCGTTTTCTCGGCCACGCGGTAGACCAGCCAGTTCTGGCCGAGGCTCAAGGGAGCAGCCACGTCGCCAGTCTTCAGGTTAAAGGCCGCGCCGACCTGCTTGCCACTGGCCGCGCCAGGTATGGACCCGTCGCGCGCGATGGGATCACTCGTTTTCGGCTCCAGACCGAGGACTCGGGCGGCGGCATCGAACTTCTCACCCGACTTGACGCGCCTGGTTAGCTCTTCCGCCTTGCTCTTTGCCATTTCCGTGGACTTTTCGCGTTTTAGATCGGTGATCACACGGTCGCGGACTTCTTCGAGCGAACCCTGGTGCGCCGGCTGGATCGACTTCACCGACAGGACAACATAGCCGCGATCGGTTCGAACGGGGAGGCCTACTTCATCGGGCTTCAAGCGAAAGATGGCATCCTTGGCTTCTTGAGAATTGGCAAGCTCCAGCAAGGGGTCTGTTGCGCTGATGGGCCGCGTTTCGTTCACGGTCAGGTGATGCTGTTTCGCCAGATCGTCCAGGGAGATCTTGTTGGACTGGCGGATGGCCGCGGACAACTGGTCGGCCATGTCGCTGGCCAGCTTATCCGCCTGCGAGAGCAAGAGCGGCGCGCGCAGTGAATCCTTCACCTCATCAAACGGCTTGGTGTGAGCGGTCTCTTTTTCCAGGACCTTGATGATATGAAAGCCGTACTGCGTCTTGACGAGATCCGAAACTTGGCCGGCGGGCAGGCTGAAGGCTGTCTTTTCGAACTCTGGGACGGTCTGACCTTGAGTGATCCAGCTCAAGTCGCCGCCCTTGTCCTTCGATCCCGGGTCTTCGGAGTATTTCTTCGCGAGATCTTCGAACTTTCCGCCCTTCTTGACCTGCTTAAGAATGTCCTCGGCCTTCTTCTTGATCTCCTCGACTTCGGCATCCGTCTTCCCGACGGTCATGAAGAGAATGTGCTCGACGTGCACGCGGTTCGCCACTTGGTACTGCTGAATGTTACTCATGTATTGCTGCTTAAGCATGTCATCCGAGACTTGCACGTTCTGGCGGATCTGGTTTACGTCCACGAGCGCATAGCGCACCACGCGCCGTTCGGGGACCTGGTATTTCGACTTGTTCTTTTCGTAGGCCGCGCGGATTTCCGCCTCATCCGGTGAAATCTTGCCTTCCAGGTCTTCCGGCTTGATCAGCGCGTAGTCCAGCTTCACCTTTTCATTCTTGTATCGGAACTCATCCTGGAGCTCGGCGGGTCCCACGCTGATCCCGTCGGTCACGAGCTTGCGGAATTTTTCCTCGAGTAAGCCCTGACGGATCAGCTCTTCGAACACGGGCACGGTCAGTTGGAAACGCGCCTGGACTTCGGCCGAATAGCGATCCATGCCGACAAACGTGCCGCCATTGAACGCCGTCGGAACGTATTGGCGAATGCGATCGGCCCGTTCCTGATCGGACACGGCAATTCCGAGGCGCTTGGCTTCGTATTCAATCTCTTTTTCAAACACGAGTTGCTTCAGGATCTGCTGGGCGTAGAGGGCCTCAAGAGGCTTCGGGACCTGATTCCGCTGCTCGATCTGGTTGAGCTGCTGGCGCACGTCTTGCACGCTAACCGACTCATCCCCGATCTTGGCCACGGTGTCCGTGGAGATCTCGCCGCTGACCGGCGACTGAGGAACAAGGTAGAGCAGCATGCTGCCTCCCAGGACCAGGACCACGGCCCCTAGAAGGATGCGGTACCCAAGTTTGCTTTTATCTGCGCCAGCCATCCGATGAGTCTCCTACGTCAGTAGACAAACTTAGGATTATAGGAGATATAGGCACGCGCCTCAAACACAATCGTCGCCGCCCGGCAGGTCAGAGAATTCTTCAGAATCAGCCATTGGGCGCACCCTCGGCACGGTCCAGCGATGCAAGGCATGAAATAGTAGACTGGCAGAAGCGAGCCACCGCAGACGGAGGCCGCGCATCGAAACCGCATGCCGATCCACGCCGCTCCAAAACTTCGGGTGTTCCTTCTTTACGGTGGTGCGCTCGCTTTGCTTCTGATGTGGCTGAGCGGATCGTTCGCGCAGTCCGCTCCCACAGCGAGTCCGCCGACCTTTTATCGCGATGTTCTGCCGATCCTGGAGCAACACTGCCAAAGTTGCCACCACACGGGGGGCATCGCGCCGATGCCGTTCGAAACGTACGAAGAGACCCGGCCATTCGCCAGCGCGATTCGCCGCGCGACGCAGGAAAAATCCATGCCTCCGTGGTTCGCCGATCCGAACATCGGCCAGTTTTCGAATGATCCGTCGCTGAGGCCGGCGGAGATCGGCGCGCTCGCGGCGTGGGCCGAAGCGAAATCGCCGGCTGGGGACATAAAGGATGCGCTGCCGTCACGGCACTGGGCGGAAAGCTGGAGCATCCCCAAGCCAGATTTGGTCTTGAAGATGCCGCAAGCTGTGCCGCTTCCCGCGAGCGGCGACATTGAGTACACCTATGAAATTGTTCCCACATATTTCAAGGAAGATCGCTGGGTGCAGATGGCGGAAGTTCTTCCGGCGCTGCGTTCGAACGTGCACCACGCGGTTGTGTATGTTCGCCCGCCGGATTCGAACTGGCTGCGGCACGCGCCGGTTGGTGTTCCCTTCACCGCTTCGACGCTGACGGATCCGGAAGATCGCCGTGGCGCTCACTGGACGGACAGCGACGTTCTGCTCGTCTATGCACCGGGGAGCTCGCCGGATGCGTGGCCCGAAAAATTGGCGAAATTTATTCCTGCGGGCTCCGACCTTGTTTTTCAAATGCACTACACGGCCAAAGGCCGCGCGGCCTCCGATCAATCAAGCATCGGACTGATTTTTTCGAAACATGCGCCCGAGCAGCGAGTGCTGACGCTGCAACTCACGAACGACCATTTCGTGATACCGCCGGGCGCGCCGGACTACCGGGTCGAGGCGCGCGGTACGTTTCCCAATGACGCCACCTTGCTCAGTTTTTTCCCGCACATGCATCTGCGTGGAAAGCGATTCGAATACAACGTGATTCGCAAGAAAACGAGCGCCGATGGCAAGCCCGATTATGAAATCGAGCCGCTGCTCCGCGTCAACTATCATTTCCACTGGCAAATGAGCTATCGGCTGGCGGAGCCGCGATTCCTAAGAGCGGGAACGGAACTTCAAGCCGTCGCGTGGTACGACAATTCGAAGTCGAATGCGCACAATCCGGATGCGGATGCAGAGGTGCGCTGGGGCGAGCAGACCTACGACGAAATGATGGTGGGCTTTTTCGACGTCGCGGTAGCGGCTGGGGTAGACAAGCAGCACTTTTTCATCCGGAAAAAAGAGCAACAACAGGTTCGCTGAGAGACCTGCACTAAGGGACAGGCGAAGGGCGATAGGGCCGGGCGCGGCCGGGCTATTTGCAATTTGACTACGCGCGATTCCGCAATTCATCCATACGGAAACCGCTGTGCTAGATTGAAAAATTGGAGCGTTCGCAGCACACTCAACCGTGACTACACAAACACCGATCGATCCGAACCTCGCTCAGGGCCACCAGAAGGCACCGCGCGTCGAAGTGTACTGGAAGGCGGTCACTTACAAGACGGTGGTGGGCTACAGCTTTTTGGGCGTGGCGATTCTATTCGGGGGAATGTATCTGGCAAAGCCCGATTGGTACTCTTTCGCCTACAAGAAATTCACCAACGCCGTGAGCAACGCCGTGAACAACGCGGTGAGCAATAGTGACGCGGAACCGGTAGGGACCGACCAGAAGCACGCAAAATTCGTCAACCTTGACGGCAAAGTCCAAGTGAAAAAAGTTAATTCGGTACAATGGGTGGAAGCGGACTACCGCACTTCGCTCGACAAAGGCGATCTCGTGCAAACGGGTTCCGACGCTAACGCGCGCATCACCTTTGGTGACGGCACCACGTACACGGTGAAGCCTGATACGCTGGTCACCGTCGAGGAGAATTCCACGGATAGCAATAAGCCGACCAGCGTAGCCGTGCGCATCAATATCGGCCAGGTCGATCTGAAGACGCCGAACTGGCAACTTCCGGATTCCAAGGCGGCGGTGAGCGTCCAGGACGCCACCGCGCAACTGCATTCGAATAGCAGTGCCGCTGTGAAGGCGGACCCGGAAAATAAATCGAGTGAGATCGTGGTTTCGGCCGGCGGTGCGCAGGTGAATCGCGGCGCAGAAAAGATCGACCTCGCGCCGTGGGAGAAAGTCACGATTCCCAGTGGCGGGCCGATTCAGAAATCAAACGTGTTGGCGCCTCCCGATCTCGTCGAGCCGCTGAACCTCGCGCCAATCATTTCGGAAAACCCAAAGATCTCGCCGGTTCGTTTCGAATGGAAGCCCGTTCAAGATGCCGTATCCTATACACTACGGATCAGCACCACTGCGATGTTTACGAAGACCGTGAAGGACGCAAAGGTCAGCGGAACGGCCGTGGAGATCACCGGGCTCGATCCCGGCGACTACTTCTGGAATGTCACGGCGACGGATGGAAAGAAACAAACCAGCGAAGTCAGCGAAATTTTCAAATTTACGCTAGTCGCGCAAGGCAAGTCCCAGGAAATGGTTCTTGAGATAATCAGCACGCAGGTCGTTGGACACTCGGCGGAGATTGTGGGCCGGACGGAACCCGGCGCAGCTCTGATTGTGAACGGCCAATCCGTGCCGAACATCGCGCCGGATGGCAATTTCCGGCACTTCACCGAGCCGCTTGCACCGGGCCAGCACACGATTTCGATTATCGGTTCGAATCGCCGCGGCGGAACGGCGATGAAGCAGGTGTCCATCGTGGTTCCGAAGTAAGAGTTTCGAAGAAAGACCCAAGCGCCTTTGCGCTGGTCGTGGTGTCCGGAGACAATGGATGTCGGGGGCTGGCCGCGGTGAGGTCAGCGCCATTGCCGGCCGGACAGCGGAGAGTCTTTCTCCGCAGGGGGATGCAGGGATGAATAAGAACGGTTACAACATGAGGTCGGTGTTCAGTCTGTTTTCTTCCGACCTCGCCATCGATCTGGGCACCGCGAACACGCTGGTGTTCGCGCACGGCAAAGGCATTGTCGTCAACGAGCCCTCGATCGTGGCCATCAACAAGTCCAGCGGAGAAGTCGTGGCCGTGGGCCGCGAAGCAAAAGAGATGCTCGGGCGCACGCCGGGAAACGTTGTCGCCATCAAGCCGATGAAAGACGGGGTCATCGCCGATTTCAAGGTCACCGAAAAGATGCTGACCTATTTCATCCAGAAGGCGCACAACCGCCGCGTGCTGGTTCATCCGCGAATCGTCATCGGCGTTCCGAGCGAGATCACGCCGGTGGAAAAGCGCGCCGTGCAGGACTCCGCGTATCGCGCGCGCGCCAGCGAAGTCTTTCTCGTCGAACAGGCCATGGCTGCAGCGATCGGCGCGGGGCTGCCAATTGAAGAGCCCTCGGGCAACATGGTCGTGGACATCGGCGGGGGCACTACGGACATTGCGGTCATCTCCATGAGCGGGATCGTTTATTCGCGGTCCGTGCGCGTGGCGGGCAACGAGATGGACGAAGCGGTCATGCAGTATCTGAAGCGCAAGTACAACCTGCTCGTCGGCGAACGCACAGCGGAGCAGATCAAGATGGAGATTGGCTCCGCGTACCCGCTGGAAAAACCGCTGACGATGGAAGTGAAGGGCCGCAACCTCATTGAAGGCGTTCCACGCACCGTCACCATCGACGACAGCGAAATCCGCGAAGCCCTGAGCGAGTGTGTCGCGACCATTCTCAACGCCGTGCGCGTCGCGCTGGAGCGCACACCGCCGGAGCTTTCCGCCGACATCAGCGACCGCGGCATCGTCCTGACGGGCGGCGGCGCGCTGCTAAAGAATCTCGACAAGCGGATTCGCGAAGAGACCGGCTTGCCGGTATCGATTGCGGATGATCCGTTGGCGTCGGTGGTGCTCGGCACGGGAAAAATGCTGAGCGACTTCAAGCTACTGCGCCAGGTTTGCATCGATTGAGGATTGGCTGCTGTAGGGGCGCCCGCCGCGGCGGGCGCCCCTACAAACACATCGTCATTGCAAGAGGTTTGGTTCTGCCGGTAACGAGTAACCGGCCGTTCGTCACATGAAATGAATTTCGATTTTCCAATTTCGAGTATCTAAATTCGGACTCTACATGGTCGCCATTCCCTCTCGCCACAAATCGCTGGTCCTGCTCGCAGGAGTCATCGTGCTGCAGGTGCTTATGTTGGCTGTGCAAATCAAGCGCGACTCAGAGGGACGGCTCATTCGCGTCTGGACTGTCGGCGCCGTTTCGCCCTTTGAACGGGTTGGTTCCTACGGCTTTGGCTGGATTCGCAATACTTGGCGCCACTACTTCGCGCTGCAAAACACGACCAAGGAAAACGAGCAGGTTCGCCGTGAGAACGATGCGCTGAAACTGCAAATCACGCAGCTTCAGGGCAAAGCCGCGGAAGCCGACCGCCTGGCAGCATTGCTGAATTTCCGGCAATCGCATGCCGAAGTCCCGATGATAGCCGCGCGGGTGATTGGCGCGGGCGCGGGAACTGCGAGCCTGATGATTCAACTGGACCGCGGCGAGCGCGACGGCATCCGGAAAAACATGGGAGTGATCACTCCGGACGGCGTGGTCGGCAAAGTCGTCGAAGCCTATCCGAATGCATCGCAGGTGCTTCTGCTGACGGACAAGGAGAGCGGCGTCGGCGCAATGTTGGCCGATTCCCGCATCCAGAGCCCCGTTGGGGGACAGGGTGAACCTCTTCTGGTCATGAAATACGTCCCGAACGACGACACGGTCAATCTCGGAGAACGCGTCATTACCAGCGGCATGGACCGCATCTTCCCGCGCGATCTTCCGGTGGGCACTGTCGCAGAGATCAAGTCCGGCAATCCGTTCAAGCAAATTCGAATCAAGCCGGCTGCCAATCTCGAGCGTCTGGAGTAAGTGCTGGTTCTCCTGTCGCTCCGTTCCCTCGAGATGAAAAATGAAGAGAATCCCGCCGATACGCAGCCTTCCGCGCCCGGCGCACCCAGTTCCAAACCGGCGGTAAGACGATGAACGACGCATTTGATATCCGCGGCGAATCGCACATTGAAGTTCACAAGTTTCGCGCGGGCGCGATCATCGTCGCCACGCTGCTGGCGCTGGTAATCCAGGCATCGTTCCCGATTCATTTTGCAAAGACCGCGGTCCTCGATTTGCCTCTGCTCGTGACGATTTATTTCGGCCTCAGCCGGCGCAATCCTTCCACTGGACTTCTGCTGGGCATGTTCATTGGTCTTCTGCAGGACAGCCTCAGCGGTCCGACGGTTCCACTGGGCCTTTACGGCATCGCGAAAACCATCATCGGGTATCTCGCTTCCTCGATCGGCGCGCGTCTCGATACGGAGCATCCCGCCGCGCGGTTCGCACTCACGGCTGGTTTCTTTGTGGCGCATCAAGGTCTGCTGGTTCTCACGCGGCGCATTTTGCTAGCGCAGCCGGAGCCGTGGTTTAACATGCACCTTTTCGTCGCAGCTCTCGTCAACGCGCTCGTCGCCGTTTTTCTCTTCCTCCTGCTCGACCGCCTCCGCAAGAACTAGCGATTCGTCACACTCTGGTCTACTGGATCGCAATTGAGTTCTTCGTTGCTTACTGGGTCAGAAGAAACTGTTTGAAATCATCGTAGGAATTCGAAATGGGCAGCGAAAGCTTGTCCCGCTTCAAGTAAGCGGCGAGGCGATCCGGCAGCGGAGGGGCTGTGCCGATGGCTTTCGTCACGACGTCGGCGAATTTCGCGGGATGCGCCGTCGCCAGCACCAAGCCCTGTGCGGGTTCGGGATGTTGGCTCTTGTACGCTTCCCAACCGAGCACGCCGACGGCCGTGTGCGGATCGGCGATGTAGCCGAATTTATCGTGAAGCATCTTCATCGCGGCGAGCGTTTTATCGTCCGTGGCGCCGTGGCCCCAGATTTCCTTCTGCACGTATTCGAGGCGGTTGCGGCACAAGTCGAGCAATCGCGGAAAATTGTTTGGATTGCCCACATCCATGGCATTCGAATAGGTCGGCTGCGCCGCGCGCGGATGAAACTCTCCCGTCCGCAGATATTCCGGCACGACATCGTTGGCGTTTGTTGAGGCCACATACTTCGCAACTGGCAGGCCGATGCGCTTGGCGAAAATCCCCGCCGTAAGGTTGCCGAAGTTGCCGCTGGGCACGGAAACGATCAGCGGCACCGAAGCCACGGGCAACTGCCGGTAAGCCGCCACGTGATAAAACATCTGCGGCAGCAGCCGTCCGATATTGATGGAATTCGCGGAGGTCAGCCACGCGTGCTTGTTCAGCTCCGCATCGGAAAAGGCCTGCTTCACCAGCCGCTGGCAATCATCGAAAGTGCCCGCCACTTCCAGCGCGGTGATGTTTTCGCCCAGCGTGGTGAACTGCTTCTCCTGCGCCTCGCTGATGCGCTTCGAGGGATAGAGAATCACCACGCGAATCCCCGGCACGCGCAGGAAACCATGCGCCACGGCGCTGCCCGTGTCTCCGGATGTCGCCACCAGAACCGTAAGAGGGCGCGTTTCGCCGCGCACGAAATAACCCATCAGCCGCGCCATGAAGCGCGCGCCGAAATCCTTAAACGCCAGCGTCGGCCCGTGAAAAAGCTCCAGGATGTGCAGGCCGGGCGAAAGTGAAACCAGCTTTACGGGAAAGTTGATCGCCTCGCTCACAACTTGCCACAGCACTTCTTCCGGCACGTCCGGCGTAGCGAACGGACGCACCACGCGAAAGCAAACTTCCGTAAACGGCAGCCCGCGAAATTCCTCCAATTCCTCGGGCGAATGCCGCGCAATCTCCACCGGCATGTACAGCCCGCCGTCGGGCGCAAGCCCGCGCAGTACCGCGCCGCGAAGCGAGGTAAGCGGGGCCTTTCGCGACGTGCTCCGGTACCTCAATGAATTGCACTCATCGCGCGCTTCCCGTTTTGCCCTGAATCATTTTCAGAAACGCCGCAGCGTCCAGCGAGCCATCGCGCAACGCGCCGACTGGCAGCGTGCAATGCGCAAGCGTTTCATAACTCTGACGCCGCGCGGCAATCAGCGCCGGATAACAACGCGCCACTGTTTCGCGAGGTGCTTCTCCCGGCTTTGATTGAAACGCGCCGCGCCACAACACCGGTTTTGGATCGTTCAAGTATCTTTCGATCAGGAGCTGCTGCTCTTCCGCGGAAGCCGCCAGATGCACGATCGTCATTTGACGCCGCAATCGCATCAGCAAGTTATTCCCGGTATAAATGATGCTTCCCGTTGTATCGAGCACCAGGGATTTCTCCGGCTGCTTCTCGAGTTCCGTCAAAATTTCATCCAACGTATGAATCTCTTCGGCCAAGTATTCTGACTCGCGTTGGGCGTACGTCGCGGAGTCCGGCCAGCCCATCCACGCGGCGACTCCGTTGATCCCGGCGTAACCTCCAGCCGCGAGCTTTTCTTCCAGCTTTTTTTCGATTCGGTCATCGCAGGAAATCGCCGGATAGCCGCTCGCCGCCAGCCCTCTGGTCCAGAATGTTTTTCCCGCGCCGGACATTCCGATGAGCGCCATGCGAAGCGGTATCTGCAGGTGTGTGTCCATGACTAAGAAATAGTTTCCTACGATAGCTTGCGCGCACGCAGCAGAGCAAGGCACGCGCGCACGATCATCTCTACATCTCTATGATGAGCCGAAGCAAATGATGATGGGGAACGCCGCGTCTGTTACTTCACCAACAAGCGGTCGTACTTGCTCCACGTCGACATATCCGAGACGATCACCCTGTCTCCGGGCTGCAACCCTGAGACGATTTCCACGCCATCAATCGAGGTGTTTCCCAGCTCTACCATGACGCGCTGCGCTTCGTTTCCATCTTCCACCAGCTTGAAGAGCGGCACGCGGGTGTTTGGCCTCGCCGGCAGCGCTTTACTGAGATACACGGCATCCGCCACGTGGTCCACCTCAATCGTTCCATCCACGGTAAGATCCGTTCGCGCGCCGGCCGGCTGTGCTCCGTCAACCTTCACCTCAACATCCACCGCTCCGTTTTGCACGCCGGAACCAATCCGCGCGACATGTCCGGAATAAGGCCGGTCCTGCACTTCAATCTGCGCTTTCTGATTCAGTTGAATGTCCCGCGACTGCGATTCGGGAACATGAAGGCGCGCCATCAGCCGCGCCGAACTCGTTACCTTCGCCAGATTTGTTCCCGGCGCAACTTGCTGTCCCGCATCGACCGTTACTTCTTCCAGCACTCCTGCAATTCCGGCCTGAACTTGCAGCGCCTCCTTCTGCTGCATCTTCAGCGCGTAGAGAGCCTGCACCTGAGCCACTTCCGCCTGTTTCGCGTCGAGTTGCGCCTGGCGCGCCTCGTCTGCAATGGCCAATTTCTGTTTTTCGAGCTGCAGCCGCGTCGCCAGCGAATCCGCCCTGGCCCGCGAGATCTTTGCATTCATGGCCGTACCCAGCTGCATCTTCTGCAACGCTTCATCACGTTCCGCCTGCAGCCGCGCCTCTGTGGCTTCGGACTGCAGTTGCGCCTCAAGCGCCTTTTCATTCAAAAGCTGCGATTCCAGTTGAACCCGCAAATTGGCAAGTTCGGCCTCGGACTTTTTCGTCGCCAGCTCCGCGTCCACGAGTTGATGATCGAGGTTCGGATTGCTTAATTGCAGAATCACAGTGCTCGGCTTTACCCGCGCACCGGCTCGCAGCGTCACCTGGTCGACGTGGCCTTCGGTCGCCGCAGCCAGCCACCGGACTTCTTCCGGGACCAAGACTCCCAAACCTTGAACTTTCCTCGTCATCAGGCCGCGGCGCACTGTGGCAATCTGAATAGCGGAACGATCGACTATCGGCGATGCTGATTTCAGGCGGGAAACGCCCATCATCACGCCGACTGCCGCCACCGGCACCACAACCGCGTAGCAGGCCCGGCGTATCATTTTTCTTTCGTTCTTATCCTGGGATACCAATTGCATGTCGTTGACTCTCCGTCCGATACTATAAATCGTTCGAGCCCTGCCAAAGCAGCTCATTTTTTCATGATTTTCCGGCAACAAACGAATAATCAGCCTTCTTTCTTGCGCTCTTTCATTCTCTCATGAATCGCTGCTCGATCCCGGTAACCAGCCCGCAACCTGTCCTCCCGGACGGCTTGCGGCCCACTCAGGCAGGTGATACGTTTAGAAGGACTCTTGCTGCTTCACGCAGCTTGAGTCCTGCGGTGATTCGGGCGCTCCGGGAGATTTTTTCGGTTCCCAGGTTCGAGGAAATTTTCGACGGACATTTTCGGCGTGACTCCGGCCGCTTTGGGGTCAACTCGAAACCCACGCTGTGGATCTTTTCGTGACGCGAGTTTAGTCAGGCCAGTTTAGTCAAATTGGGCCGGACCGGGCGGAAAGCCCTGAGATAAAAGTACTCGCGCGCGGGGTTTTCGTGTCGTACTGGTTCCGCAACGACAATCGATTGCCGCAAGCGCGGCTGGCCGTGGCCTCCTACATCATCGTGGGAATGATCGGCGTGTTGCTGCTGGGCTTCTGGAAGCTCCAGGTCATCGACGCCGACAAGTACAGTTCAATGGCCGAGCGCAATCGCGTGCGCTACATTCCCGTGATTGCGCCGCGCGGCCGCATGCTGGACCGCGATGGCCGCGTGCTGGTGGACAACCGGCCGTCATTCAGCGTGCTACTCCTTCGCGATGATCCGGCTCTGGTGGAAAAGCATCTCCCGGGCATCTCGGACGGTCTGGGAATCCCTCTCGATGATTTGCGGGACCAGCTCACGAATACAAAAAATCTCCCGAAATTCCAGCCCATCATTATCAAGCCCGACGCCTCGCCCGGAGACATCGCTTTCATCGAATCACATCGCTCGGACATTCCCGTCCTGGAAATGATTTCCGTCTCCCGCAGGCGCTACTTGCAGGGCGGCTTTCTCTCTCATGCCGCGGGCTACGTCGGGGAAGTCAGCGAGCAACAGATTGAAGCAAGTAATGGCAAGCTTCGCCCCGGCGACTTCGCTGGAAAAACCGGCTTGGAACGCCAGTACAACGACCAGCTCCAAGGCACGGACGGCATGCGCCGCGTGGTCGTAAATAGCATCGGCAAGGAAGTGGAGCGCCTTGCAACCCAAGAAGCCATCCCCGGCAAACAGATTCAGCTGACCATCGATTACGATTTGCAGCAAGTCGCCGAGCAGTCTCTTGGCCAGCGGCCCGGCGCCGTGGTTGCGCTTGATCCGCGCACGGGCGAAGTGCTCGCCATGGTGAGCCGCCCCACTCCGGATCCAAATGATTTCGCCGTCCGAATTCCAGCGGAGGAATGGAAGAAGCTCAACGACGATCCTTTGCATCCGCTATTGAATCGCGCGATTCAGGCACAACTTGCGCCCGGCTCCGTCTTTAAGATCGTGACCGCAACGGCGATGTTAGAGGACCACGTTCCGGAACAGAGTTTCACGACGTTTTGTCCTGGCTATGGGACGTTCTACGGGCGGCAGTTTAAGTGTTGGGTTTATTACGCAAAGACCGGGGCCCGTTCGCATGGCGTCACCAACCTCCATGAGGCCATCCTGAAGTCTTGCGACGTTTTTTTCTACACGGTGGGAATGCGCCTGGGAATCGACCGCCTTTCCTACTATGGCAGCAAACTTGGAATCGGCCACAAGACCGGCATCGATCTGCCTTCCGAGGAACCGGGGCTGATGCCTTCGCCAGAATGGGTCGAACGCGTGCAACACCGGAAATGGTACGCGGGCGAGACGATTTCGGTGGCAACTGGTCAAGGCGCTGTCACCACGACGCCTCTGCAGCTTGCGCGCACCATCGGTGGCATCGCTTCCGGCGGCGTGTTTAAGCAGCCACATCTTCTTAAAGATGCGCAGAACGTGGGCGAAGAGCGATTCACCATATCGGAACCCACCATCGAGAAAATAACGGACGCGATGTACGGAGTCGTGAACGAGAGCGGCGGCACCGGCGGACAATTGAAACTAGCTGGGATTGAACTAAGCGGCAAGTCCGGAACCGCGCAGGTCATCGGTTATAACACGCGCGCGCGCGTGGGCAAGGAAAAAAAATTCGAAGACAACGCCTGGTTCGTGGGATACGCGCCGAAGCGGAATCCCGAAATCTGCGTCGCGGTACTCGTGCAGGAAAGCGGCAAGCATGGCGGCGAGGCAGCCGGGCCCGTGGTCAAAGACATCATCAAGGCCTATTACGACAAGAAGAACAAGCGGACTCAGGGTCAGGTGACTGCGGAAAACAAGACGGATGCACCCGTGAAGGGCTCGACCGCCGCGGCGGCAATTGCTCCACGGGCAGCCTTGAAGCCCGAGGATAGCCCCGCAGTTGTGCCGGCCCGCGCCAGCGCGGAGCCGCGACGCTAGAGGATTATATGATGTTGTCTACAACAGTTCAGAACCGTGAATGCTGCGCTCTCGCCAGCGTGAGCATGCTTCCGCTCTTTCAACTTTCAACTTTGAACTTTCCACCCGTCCTATGAAAGACGCACCCGGAACGCGTGATTACGACTGGTGGCTCCTGGCCATCCTCGCAGCCATCTGCGCGCTCGGCGTGGTGGAAATCTACTCCGCCACGCACGGCAGCTCGCTTGCGGGCATGCACATGAAGCAAGTGCGCTGGCTGGTCATCGGCTTCGTCTTGATGTTCGCGCTTTCTCGCCTGGACTATCATCTGATTCTCGACCAAGCTCCCATCCTCTATCTTGTTGGCCTCGCAGCACTCGTCGCCGTTCTTCTGATCGGGCGCACCCATTTCGGCGCCAAGCGCTGGATCTCTATCCCGGCCCTTGGGGAGCTTGTCCAGGTGTCAGAATTGGTTAAATTGATTATAATCATTGTGCTGGCGCGCTTCTTCGCGGAAGTGCGCTCCGATCAGCTTGATCTGCGTGATCTGATCAAGGCAGGATTGTTGGTAGGTGTTCCGCTGGTGTTAATACTCAAGCAGCCCGATTTGGGCACGGCGCTCGTGCTGATGCCCATGCTGGTGGTTGGCGCTTTTCTGGCGGGCTTGCAGTGGCAACACGCAGCGGTGTTTTCGTTGGCGGGGATTTTGCTTGTGGGCGCTGTTTTCTATCCTCCCGTTAGCAGGCATATCCTCAAGCCGTATCAGCGGGAAAGAATTACCTCTTTCCTGCACCCTGAAGAAGACGCCAAAGGCTCCGGCTATCAACTTTTGCAATCGAAGATTGCCGTGGGTTCGGGCGGCTTTTGGGGCAAAGGGTTCCGTAATGGCAGTCAGAACCAACTGGGCTACATCCCCGTCCGGTATTCGGATTTCATCATGTCGGCGTGGGCTGAAGAACAGGGATTCAAGGGCGTGCTTCTGGCCCTGGGGTTGTATATGGCGCTTCTGCTGCGTTTAGTGCAGAATGCTCAACGCGCGAAAGATCGCGCGGGAATGTTTCTGGTCATGGGCGTCGCAGCGGCGCTTGGGTTCCATGTACTGGTAAACGTG
>WNFD01001431.1_pt1 | contig 27610 bp, 15 predicted proteins | sample 5400491 | NCBI WGS metagenome assembly WNFD01 (sample SAMN13153343, study PRJNA577476) | soil metagenome | isolation source: 120 cm saprolite under Douglas fir tree site 2 hole 2 replicate 2 | place: USA:California | collected 2015-04-18
TGGGAAACGCCTTTGTGAAATTCTGTTCGAGTTCAGCCGCATAATTCTGAGCCTGATTGGCGGCGGTGGCACCCGGGGTTCCCGGAGGAGGGTCAATCTTTTGTCGCTGCAAGATTGCCAGCCAGTCTTCCGTTGTGTTCGCCGCCAGCTTGGGCAGGTCAGCTGGTGTTCGAATGCTCTGCGCCTTGATGAGCTGGTCGGTCAGCGCCATCTGCTCACCAGTGAGCTGTGAGAGCGTGAACACGGATTGCAGAAGCGAAACCTTCTGCGTCTGAAACCCCGGATTTTGAGCGAGCGTTTTCCAGAAGTCCTGGGGAGTTCCCGCGCTTGCAGCGAAGAGACCTTTGAACGCAGCTACCTGGTCCCCCTGCAATCCCGCGATTCCGAGCTTAAGAGTCAACTCCGGTGGTGATGCAGGCGCTGGTGTGGTCTTGAGGAACTGCTGCTGCGCAGTCGCGAGTTGTTTCCGGATTGACTCGAGATCTCCGCTCAGGCTGAACGGAACGACATTTGCGTCGATCGCACTCTGAACTGCAGACATGAGTGTGTCGATGTCCTGGCGCATCAGTGAAGCGAAAGTCAGGGTCGCCTTAGAATCAAAACTTGTAGTTGAAGAAGCGGTGGTAGGCTGCGTCAGGGTCGTAGCGGATGGCCCGTGCTGGACAAGTCCGTAAAACACGGGAGCCCCAATCAAGGTGTTCTTCTCGAAGCGGCAGGCCATGGCAAACGCTTCAACACGGTCTCGTGAAAGCCCCGTCTTGTTCACAAGAAAGCTGATGTCGTGAACTTTCTCGTCTTCGGAAAGCTGTGAAGGCGGAAGCTTGCCGATAAACGGGTTGATCGTTTGCTGAGTTTGTTCAAACTCGGAGGGGCCTGGATAGAGGCGGTCGGCGAGGTCGATGTCGACGAGCAGTTCTCGCGGCGCGTTATAGAAGACTTCGGATCCTTTGAGCAGCTTTTCATCTTTCCCGAAAACTCTCACCACAATGTCGGGAGCGAGGAGATCCGTGCTGGCAAAATCCTTGGGTGAGTACGCAACTTGATAGGCTCCCGACGCATCGGTCGTGGCTGGACTGCCGAGCGGTTGCTCGCCGCGGATATCTTTGTCAACGACCTTGACGGTCACACCCGTCATGGGTTCTTGCAAGCTATCGCGCACCGTGCCGAAGACTCGGTAGCCCTCGCCTCCAAGCGGGGGGGTCGGCTTATCGGTCGACCCCTTGTCGATGACGATCTCCAGCGTATTGAAACCGCCTGAAGGGATGTTCACAAACTGCGATACCGGCTTGAACACATCGGTAGGCGTAACAGTGAGCTGGTAGAGACCTTGAGGCGCACGCTGAAGTCCGCGTACATCGATATCCCTCGAGGCCGCTGCGTTTTTGATGGTCGTGGCCTGTCCGGCATTTTGGCGTTTGAATTCGAGATCTACGGTGCCGCCAAGCGGTTGACGCTGTGAGTTTAGAATTCTCAGGCGAATGCAGATCTCAGAGTTCGATTCGGTCATATAGCCTCCATCAAGTCGTCCTGCGTTCTTGAATCACGAGCGGATTGCGGGCGTGAGTCAAGTTGTGAAACTTGCGTAGATCGAAATTAGGTCGCAGCATATCGTGTCCAGCTTGTTGTTCTGTTGATCTACATTTCTCTCGCTCAGTGGTCGAACACAGCCGGAGTGCGATATCCGAAGACAAATCCGGCCATAATTCCCCTGGCGTTAATGTTGCCTGTTGGCGAATCCGCCGTTGGTGTACCGCTTACGGCGCCGGACTCCTGGAAGTACCAGGCTCCGAACGCTACAGAATTTGACTGGGCTACATCGCCATGTCCCAGCCAACTTTTCGTTATAACCACGCCACCGGTGTAGCGCCATGCGGAGGCTGATTGATGCAATGGAGACGCTGCTGTACCGCTCTCGTGGACAACACTTCCTTCTAGAACGAAGGTGTAAGCGTCTTTGTATGCGAGTTGCAGGCCAAGGGTTCCTCCGATGGTCCACAGGTTCGAAAGAGTCGGACCCTGTGAAAGCTGGCCTTCCTGGGCGTAATTGACTGTAGGATTTAAGACTATTGCGCTGACCGCAAGGCCTTTTGGAGGATCGGGAAGCTCAAGGGCAGCGACGCCCGTGAAGGATGCAATAGCGCCGACACTCTTGTCACCCGTCTGATATGCCGCGCCTGCCTGGGCGTAACCGGCAAGCCCCGGCCGCAGGTCACCCAGGTGAACTTTCTTGAGGAAATTCAACCAATGAGGCAGTTCCTCCCGTCGCCAGCCGTAATGCAACGTGAATGCTCCTGACAGCGCACCGCCGCTTCCGGACACGGTGTTTCCCGTATAATTTCCGCCGCCAACGAAACCCGCGTCGAATCCGCTGTCACCGAGGGCTTTACGAATTCCCAATTGGCCAGCCTGAAGACCGTAGAAACTTCCCCGCGGCAGTCCGCGGCCGGACGCATCTCCCAGAATGCCCGTTCCGCCCAATTCAACATCGAGGGCGCCGGGCGGCAGGATTCCCGTGCCTTGCGAAATAGACGAGTACCAGAAATTTGCCGGGTCGAGTTTGAGTTTGAGGCGAGGCGAAGGATCCAACAATGAACTTCCGGGCCCTGGCTTGGTAGAGCGTCCGTAGGACTCGTCCTCGGAATCGGCGCTCTTGGAATCGTCATCATTCGACTGGCCGTCGGTGCCTTTAGGATCGTGGAGCCTGACGGGGTCATTGTTGCAGTAACTGTAGACGTTCACTCCGTCCTTGATTCCTGCAGGATCGGGAGCCGTCCATCGGGCAAGCCAGGGAGCGTAGTAGCGCGCTCCGTGATAGTAGAATCCAGTTTCCTCGTCCCGCTCCTTGCCTGTGTAGCGATATCGCCTGGCAGGGATCTCTCTGCTTAGATCGGTGCCCTGGTACGACGTGCTGCCGAACGCGTAGTATTCCTCGTAGGAGATGATCTGCGCTGCATCGTCTAATTCCAGGGACGCAGTTTCCAAATGATTGGAATATTGGTAGCGGATTAACTGCGTCTCCCTGTTGCCGCCGGGCTTGACGGTCGGCGTATCGACCATTGCGATCCGACGCTTGTCGTCGGTGACGTGGAGTGTCTCCCGCTCCAGTTCGAGCGCCCCATTGCGGTTTCGCCGGAAGATTTCAATGTTGCCGAAATAGAGGCGTTCCTCGGTAAGGTTGCCCTTTATAACGACTTTGCGCACTCGCTGTCCGCCGCTGTCGTAGACGTACCACGATTCCTGGCTGATGGAGCCGGAAGCGGAAACTGCGGTGTGGCGCAAGCGGTCCCTGAAATCCCAATCGATGGTCGTCAGGTGCGGCATGGAGACGGCGTTGCCGTGTGCGTCGTACGGATATGTAAACGGTGTGCCGGTGGCGCCGCCAGGTACGGCCGTAAGCATCTGGTTGTTGGTGGCTGTGTAGGTGAACGCCATGCTCCAGTTTCCAAGATTCTTCATGCTCCGCATGTTGCCGGCGAAGTCGTAGTCGTACTGCAGTGTGTAGGTTTGTAACTGGTTTCCGTCACCGGGCTGGCCGTTGCCCATTCGTGGATCATCGAACGGGCCGAGTGTCGTCTGCCCGTTGATGTGCTCGCGGCCGAGAGATTCCACAAGCCAATACACAGCGTCGTACGTGTAGTCGGAACTGGGCTCAACTCTGCGGTTGTTGTAGAAAACCGCCTGCTGGGCGTCATCCTTTATATAAGTGATGTTGCCCACCGGATCGAACGTGTACGTAAGGTATTGCAGGACTTTTCCCGCGAAGCCCGGCAGATTGACCTTGCTCTTGTCCTGCCAGAACGGCTCCGGATCCGTATTGCGGGCGGTGACCAATCCGATCATTCGAAAAGTGTCAGGATCGTACTTGTAGACGGTGCTGGTTCCATTTGCGTAGTCGATTCGCGTCCTTTGGGATTTTTCGTTGTAGTCAATGTTGGTGACGAAAGGAGTCGCTGGAACGGCCCCCCGAAGTCGCACAGAGACAGTCTCGAGCATGCTCGCTTGGTTATATGTGGGGAGGAGAGTGTTCGCGTCTGCGGGATTGCTGTTCGGGGCTACGACACGGATCGGACGGCTTAGGGCGTCGAACTCGGATTGGGTCGTGAACACTTCAGTCTGCAGCGGTGGCGGCGCATTCCAATCGACGTCATTCTGATAGGCGAGCGTAAGCACTCGGTTGGTTTGGACCAGACTGCCTTTGAAATCGAAAGATTTGTTGGTTAGAACTCCTGCCTGATCGCGCCGCTCAAAGATCCTGGTCCGGAGGTTCTGAGCCTGGTCACCCGGCTGGCCTTCGCCATAGGTTGTCCTGTCGAATAGGATGGGCGGAGCCGCACCCTTTGCGACCGTGGCTTGAACCGGACGACGAATCGAATCATAGGTCGTATGAAATACCTGGTTCCTGCTGTCGAACGTGTAGAGAGGTTGTCCTTTGCAATCGTTGAAGACTCTCCGGCCTCCCACGTCCATGCCGATGATGTGGCCCTGGTTTCCCAGCATGTCATAGTCGTAGCTCACGACACTGTTTCCGCGGGCGTCGACGATCGCCTTCGTTTTCCCCTCAATGTCCAGCTGTGTGTAGGCTTCGTAGAACAATTCCGTCAGCACGAGCGTCGTGTGATCGATGAATTTGTTGTGGCTGATGGCATAGAACGCGCGACCGAAACAGTCTGAATGCGTAACGGCAGGAGTGTTGTAGTGCAGCGCGGCCTTCTGCGCGGCCTGGTTCTCCTGGAAATTCGCAGCAAGGGGACCGGCAGTGCGTTGCGTGTACCAATCGCTGTCGACAACCGTGTCATTCTGATCAAAGGTCTGCGTCATCCAACCTTGAATTTCGATTCTTGAGAATGTTCCATTTGGATACTCCGTGCGCACATTCCGGCCCGGCGGATCGTAATAAAGAAATGGAGTGACGCCGATCTCAATGAGCTGTGGATCGTCTTCGTAGGCATAGGTTGCGCTGAAATAGGGCTCGTATTGCTTGACGGCGTTGCCCTTGTTGTTGAGCACCGTTCTGCCGTTGCCGACCCAGCGCAAGTTCGGCGTCGTATCGACCTGGATCAGGTTGTTTGAGCCGTCGAGGGCCAGCGCGATTCCGGGCTCGGCCTGAATCTTGCGCATGGCGAGGTTGCCGAAGCCGTCGGAATACTCAAAGCGATACTGCAGCTTCGAAGGAATTCCGCTTGCTACCGCAGCTTGAAAATGCGTTTCGCGTGAGATGGTTGCTACGCGATTGGGAATGACCGAGAAGTCGTAAACAAAGCGGCTGGTCGCGTGCTGCAGCAGGCCTGGCCCGGTGGCGACGGGGTCACCGAAGAAGGTTGCGACCTGTATCGGCGTCAAGTCGGTCGTAAAGCCGGCAAAATCGTCTGCCTCGCTTCCCTTTCCCTTGAGAGCCGTGCCCACCACGAACCCAAGCGCATCGCGCCGAACCTCCGAGAGATTGGCGTTCGGATCTTTTACAAGCCGTGGCGAAAGGCTCCGGAAATCGAATTCTTCGACCGAGGTTGCATTGCCTGCCGCGTCGGTCACCGATTGAACCAGCAATTGATAGTCGGCGTAGTAGGCGACGCTTGTGGAATTTCCGAACGAATCAACGAAGCCATTCGGCATGTAGAACAAGTTGGCGGCGCCAGCAGGGTATTCTGCGCGGCCCGGGTGCACCCACCACTCATCGTCGGAATCGGACAAGGGAAACAACCCGCTGACCTTGAAATCAGCGGAATGGACGTATGCGCCCTCGGTCAACGATATTGGCGTAATGCGAGAGCCATAAAACGATGTCAGGAGGGTGGCCGTAAAGGTGAGGCGATATGTTTCGTACGGCAGGCCCAGTGACTCCATCTGGCGCAGGGGCAGAGGTCCGCTGAGGTCGTTCTTAAGGTAGAGCGTACGAGAAAGTTTGAGTGCTCGTTTCTGGCTGGAGCCGTCGGGCACATCCTCGTAGTTGAGGGGCGCTGCTGCACCGAACGCACTTCGTATCTCGCCCAGCACAAAAAAAGATGCGGCCGGGGAGGAGCCGGTGAGTTCGAAGCTCGAGGCCTCACAGCGTAAACGAAGTCGAAAGTCCGTATCTGTGATGAGATCGTTGGTGTAGTCCGCAACGGAATAGAGGATTTGAAGTTTCTGCTGCTCCGTCTGGACGAGGAGCGGGAGTCCGAGAACGCCCGGAATCCTCGGGTAAGTCACGCTGGCGGATTCGAGGATATTGCCAAAGACATCGATTGCTTCGTTCAGGGTGTGAGTAATGCGGGGATCCTTGCTGTTCCTCTCGTAAGAGTAAGAAATGGATTCACTTTCTGTGACGAGGAAAACCGCGTAGCGATTGCTGCCCAGGGGCTGAATTTTCTGGATCAGGCAGTTGCGTTCAGTGGCAGAGTATGGAATTTTCGACACGCCGGGGATATCGTCGAGCCCATAGATCTCCTGCCGGATAATCATGCTCTTACAGGCTCGTTGCGCCTCCCTTATCTCCTGTGGTGAAGATGAAGTTGGGACCTGGGGCGAAGGCAGGTGATACTCGGCAAAGTCGGTGTTCTGGAAGTATTCCGAGCGAAAGCGCGCAAGGATGTCGTCTTCTCCGAAGAATGCTCCGGTGTGAAACCAGGTTCGTGTCAGTACCGGGGCCTGGTGGAGCTGCTCGTTGACTACATTGGACGCACCACTCTTCACGAATTCGTCGAACGTCTCGGTGTCAATCTGCTCCACGCGCCCGAATCCGCGGTACTCCCTTTCAGCGTGATCGTAGTAGCCATGGTGGTAGGCGTATTCGTTGGTGAGGTAGGCCCGCGTGACGGCGTCGCGCGAATTTACCTTCGTCAGGCACTGCACCGGGAACGGTAACTTTGTGATCCAGGGCTTACCCGCCGCTTTGTCTGCAAGGTAGAAAAAGGTTGAGCTCTTGTACTCGAGCGTGATTTCCTTGCCTGATTGATTTTTGTATCCGCTCAGGAGATAGGGCTTCCTGCCGCCCATCAAATCGACGTAACGCATTGGGGTGGCTGCGTAAGCCGGCAGCGAGGACGACCAGACCAGACACGCTGTGCCATTTCCCAAAAAGTCTGCGACGGAAAGAGCACTCGGTAGCTCCGTAGTCGGAAACGGATCGATGTTTGCTTTTTCACTCCAGGAGTTGCCGCTCTGGTTCAACCAGGCGCGAAACTCGTTCTTTCCGAGGTAGAGAATGTCCGCTGCTCCCGTGCCGCTCACATCGGCCAGGTGAAGGTAGGCGGGGTTGAAAAGATCGGGAGTATCAAAGACGGGACAAAAATCCATGCACACTTTGGCACCGAAGCGTCCGTAGCCGAGATTGGGCCAGTAACAGATTTCACCGTTGCGAATGCGGACAATGTCGGTGAGTCCGCTGCCGCTCATGTTCGCTAGAAAGATGCTGCTTGTTGGATCTGAGAAAACCAGAGCCGGACCCTTCTCCTCATCAAACGGCTTCGGGGCACTTCTCGGACCTTCATAGCCCTCAATACCCGCGCTCGGATACCAAGTGAGTACGTTGTCCTCGGAGAAGGCGATATCCAAGCGACCGTCCCCGTCGAGGTCAATGAACTTCATGTAACGGTCATTCAGAGCGACATTAGGAACGTTTTGGAAAGAAGTGAATGGCTGCCACTCGTCGGCGTCAGAGAGCTCGAACGCACCGCGCAAAGGCGGTTCCGTGACGACCATGAATTTCCGGCCGTCTGCTTCCAAGTCTTGAAGTTGCAGCGTACCCTTAGCCAGTCCTGTAAAGCTTGGCTTCGGAGCTACCACCTTAGCGGGTGCGAATTCGCCTCCGCCCAGGTTGTTCTTGTAAAACCACGAGCCGCCTTGCTCCGTGAGAATTCCTGAAATGCCCTCGCTCCACAAATCTACGAACTCATACCCACGCCCCAGGCCAACAGGTGAATTTTCGAGATTCTCACGCGATACGTTCTGGACGGTTTTGTTCCAACTCAACTCCTGATAGGTCAGCTGGAGCGGCGGAAGGCTTCTTTTGTCGTAGGACGTTGGTCCGGTCTTTACCCAACCCGTCTGCCGAATGGCAATCGGGTAATCGACCTCCATGTTGCGAAGTTCGGAAGGAGTTGCAGCAGCGTTCTGGAAATATCGGTAATCAATATCGAGCGAGCGTACAAGACAGGGCGCCGGATTGACGCCGTCATTCAGCTCCTTGAAATAGTGAAACGAAAGAACTCGCTGGCAGAGGCGGTAAGTCCGGACTTCAAACCCTGGTCTGTAATCCGAGAACGGGTCAAGGCGACACGCCCAGGGCCTTTGGACTTGCGGCGCTGGCGCGTTTGGATCGTGATCTCCATAATCGAAAACAAGTTCAAAAAAATATCCGGGGGTTACGGGAGCCTGTGGATTGAATGGTTTCGTCGGGTCGGCGCGGTACGAATTCCTGTTTCCGTATTTCACGCGCTTGAGGTAGATGTTCGTGCATGGGGCGAAGCCTTCCAGGCGGTTCGTTTCGTGCAGCGTGTTGGGAACGTTCTGGAAGTCCTCAGGCACATACAGGTACTCCAGGCAATTGCCTTTATCGTCGTAGCTGAGTTCCGGAAGCCATTTGAAGACACGCCCCGGAAAGGAAGGATCTGCGACCCGGGCGTTCGCACTTCTTCCGTAGATGGTGACAATATTTTCCTTCGAAGTGATCTTCCAGTAGAACGTCGCGTTGCCGGGCGGCGTGATTCTTTCGATTCTGGCAAACGTACCTTCGATCCTTGGGCGGTATCGCTTCACGGATTCTCCGGTCGGAGCGACAAACTCGTCCGGATTCCAGTTGCCTGCTCCGTCCTTCACCAGGGCGGGCACCATGTCCTCGGCTTCCGACAAAAGGAAGACATCGCTTTCGGACGGGTCTCTGTATTCAGGCAGGCGCTTGTCGGTTCGCCGCTGGATCATGGCGTGAGTCAGACTCCAACCCAGCCCGAACACGCCGTTCCCGCTGCCGGAGTTGTAACTCAAGGAGAGCGCCGGACTGAATTCGCTTCGGGTCTTCGAGACGGGCAGCGGAACAGAGAGGGATGCGGTCCCGTTTGCAGCGTTGACTCGAAACTTTTCGTCTATGGCCTTGAGAGCACCGCCTCCCTTTGGTAGCTCAATCTTGGGAATCTTCAAGTCATCTTGGGCGTAAACCGAGCTTTGGCGGGAATCCGCGCGAGGAACAGCCGGACTTTGTCGACTGTCATCGGATGCATTCGTCGACGGAGGATTACGTCGGTTTTGGTCTTCCCGAGGGTCGATCACTTTTCCCCCAAACCAGGCGTCTTGCTATCGAGGACGCTGACTGGTGACAAATGCCCTTTGAAGGATCTCGGCTCGGACGACTCAATGGCTGTGCGATCGTCGCGAACTACGGGAAATAGAGTTCTCCTCGGCGATCCAGTTCATGCAGCCGATCCGGCTTTACATGTCAAAGCGACCAGTGACATCAATCACTTCCGCTTCGACAGATACTGGGAATCTCTATTGTGGGGTAGTGTACTCTGCACGTTTTTCGTTTCAACCATTCAGTCGATGAACACGATGACTTTCGAACCTCGAGGAAGTCTGCTCCCTGGGTCAGGAGACTGGCGCTGTACGATATTTGAGTGTTCGGGTGAGTCTCCGCGCCTAAGTTCGAAAACAAACCCCGCGCGTTGAATTTCAGTCTTGGCGTCGTCCCACGAACGGCCTATCACTCTCGGAACAGTCACGAAATCATTGCCGCTCTCTCCTCCGCCAGTGGAGACATAGACCGTAATCTCCGTCCCCTTCGGCACGCTTGTACCCTCTGTGGGATCCTGCCGAAAAATCTTGCCCTTCTCATAGGAGGAATCGGCTTGCTCTTCGCGGTATCGCAATCCGAGGAGGCCAAGCGCCAACCCAGCTTGCCACGATTTCATACCTGCGACGCTGGGCACGATTACCGGCGCACTCGGACCCGAAGAACGCCACAAGTCAACCTTCGTTCCGGTTTTTACAATGTCGCCGGCTTTCGGTTCCTGCCGGACGATGAAGCCTCTGGGTGCGCTCGAGTCTTCAAGACGCACATGTCCTTTTTTGAGGCCAGCGTGTTTAAGCCGGTCTTCCGCGTCGTCCACGGAGGTGCCAACAACCGGCGGCACTTTAATTGAGTCTCCTGTCAGGGACGCGACCGCGCCGGTCGAGGACAAAACTCTCCTGGCCTGGTCCGCGCGTTTTCCATTTCGCAGGAGCGGTGATTCGATTCGCAAAAATGCGCCAAAATAGTTCCGGGCGACTCCCGCTGCGCCGACTTTTTCCAAGGCTACGCCGGCTTTGTAATAGGCGAGAGGATATTCCGGGTCCGCTTCAGTTGCCTGCAAGTAGGACTGAGCGGCGGCTTTCCAATCCCCTTGTTGTTCGTAAGATTCGCCGAGAGCTTCATGCGTGGGAGCGAACTTGGGGCTTTGCTTCAGCGCCACTTCGTATTCGGCCCTCGCGCGGGCAAGCAAGTCTTGTGTCTGTTTCCCTTCCTTGAGTCTTTCACCGGCGAGCGCTTCGGTGGCCCATGTCCGGCCGAGGCCAACCTGCGCGAATATGAATTGAGGAGCGTTCTGGAGAGCTTGCTGAAACGATTGACGCGCTTCGAACAAGTCTGTCTTGTTCGGGCTTGAACCGCCTTCCATGGCCCATCTGGCGCGCAGAAGGGAGATTTCGCCCAGGTGGTACAGGGGGATCGCGCGGTTGATTCCGCTTTCTTTTCCTTCGAGGCGGCGGTCCAGGGAATGCAGGTAGTAATTCTTGGCGTGCTCCAGAAAGTCCAGAGCATTTTTGCCGTCGTCGCGGTCGTTCGCGGATTGCGCCAAATCCAAATACACGTCACCCAGGCCGTTATAGGGAAACGCAAAGTATTCGTCCGCAGCAATCGCATTGTTCAGTGCGCTCTCTGCTTCTTTCGGTGAGCCGGCCAGGCGGTAAGCGTTTCCGAGGTTGTTGTAATACAAAGCCCGTTCGCGACGAGAAACATCTGCGGTCCCGGCTTTGGAATAGGAACGAAGCGCTTTTTGTGCCTGGCCCCAATCCGAATACACGTTTCCAAGCGACTGGAAAGCGCCTTTCGTTTCGGGTGCCCACACGGTGAGAAATCGCGCCGAACGATAGGCGTCGGCGCGTTCTTTGCCGGAACGGAAAGTCGGAGCGACCACTCGCGATGATTCGGGTGGCTGCGAACGCAGAACAGCGATGGCATTTTCGTCCACTACTCTGCGCACGACCAATTCGTCGGCCTGAAAAATCTCCGGAGCCGCTCCTTGACCAGGGACAAGCACAAGCCGCTGTAGGCGCATCAGACGAGTCGGAGGCCCTGTAGGACTCTTTGGCGGGGATACTTTCTTTTGTGGCGGAACCTTCGTCTGGAAACTGACTGGCAGGATCCCAGGGTGAAATGTGGTTTCGCTGGCGGCGAATGAGCCTGTTGGCTCAACTTCCAGATCTCCTTCAAGTTGGACGACTGCAATCCCGGACTCCGTAACCTCCACTTGAAACTCGGTGCCCTTCGCTCCGAGTCGTGCGACAGGCGTCCTGGCTTCAAAGAAGCCCCGCAATGTGGCGAACATTCGTCCAATGTGAACAGAGATGGAATGCGGGTTGTTCAACTCGACGGAAGCAAATGCATTCAGGGTAATGTCCGCCGCAGACTCGTCTCCGTCAGCGAGTGACATCATCAGTACGGCGTCACCTTGAACGGTGATGTGGTCGCCGCCACAGAGCGGCATTCCCTTTCGCACGATTTGCGTCGTGCCGGTGCGAAGCAAAACGACTGCATCGGGAGGAGCGATTGCCGCGTCCGCGGAATGGACTTGAATCCCCTTGATGGTTCCCGCACCGGCGTCGGGGCACGGCGAATCGGTTTGCCCAAAAGCGGCGGAAGCTCCGGCGGCGCAGAGGAAGAGCACCCTGCTGATGCGCTTGGCGCAACGATACGATCGATGTTCAAGACTCATTGTGCTCCCGTCTCATGGGTCGGGCCTGGACCATCGAGAATCAGTCGCCCCAGGTAGTAAAGAATCCATATCGCGAGCAAGGCATAAGCGATGTCGAACACAAGATAGAACCAGCGGAACAACACCCAAACGAAGATGAAATAAAGTGTCCATAACGCGAGCAGACCAAGGGGAACTTTCATTTTGCCAACGATGGGAGGGTCTATTTCCCACTCAAGCTTTGGAAGACCAATCTTCCACCCCAAGGAAGCCAGAAATCCAGACATCATAAGAATAAAAAAACGCCAGAAGGCACCCAAACGTCGCGGATAGGTATTGTTCAGCAAGTCGCTGAACACACTCGCGTGTACCTGGTAGCCATAGGCCGGTTCGCGCTTCTCGTCTTCCGGGGCCAGCGCAACGCGCTCTCCCTCGCCGCTGGGCTTCGCATCCTTATTATTTCGGACTCCAATCACGACAACCTTGCCCTGGTACAGATGGGACACCTGGGGGAGGTGCTGAAGTACCTGGCTGTAGTCTTGGTCATCGTTGAAGCTGAGGTTGCGTGGAAAACGGAACGGTATTGTCGCCATCACGCCGTGTCCGGGCGGAGCTTGGATCTCGATGTCACACGAAATGCGCTTCAGTTCGGCAGATCCGGACAAAAGAACCAATTCCTTCTTGTCGGTATCGAGCGTAGCGTGCGTGGGACCGGTTGAATTGCCGCTGAGCATGGACATCAGCATTTTGACAGCTAGAGAAGGAGTAGCCGGTTGCGGCCCTGAAGCTGTGCCTGGGGGAAATTGTGACTGTGCCAAAATATATCTTCGAACGAATCCCTTCGGCTGGCCGTATTCGACGCGCAATCCTCCGACGGCTGTGAGCCCCCACTCAGTTTGGCCCAGCGAATCGCTGAGTTGGACGGCTCCGCTCCCATCAGGAACTGCTCCCACAATGACTCTTGTTTTCGCGGTGCGAACGGCGTTCCCGAACGAGGCGTCCGCGCTCTTGATTTCGGCGTCTTCATCGGGAGGAGCAAAGGTGAGATCGAACGCGACAAGCTTCGGCGCTGAGCCGAGAGCATTGAGAAAGCGTGCGTGGTCCGCACGTCGGCGTTGACGGTCATGATCCGTTTCTTCCTTCGAAGGCTCGGTTTCGTCGACATAAATGAGCGACAAATCGTCCGAGATCGCAGCTCCCATGCTGTAGTCCATTGCTTTCAACGTCTGGCGCTCACACCAATCATCGAGTCCGACGATGTTCAGCAAGTGTAGGTAGCTCAGAACATGAAGCCCGACGGCAAAGGCCAGGACGCACAGCACCAACGACAGCCAGCGTGGGACACGCTTCAATGCCGTCCGAACTGCACGAAACGGATGTTTCTTGGCACCTTGCATCAGGAAAAACCTCTACGGAGCAAGAACGGGTAGGAGAGTTCCCGGCAGTATACACCTAGTTAGCAGGCACGGGAGATTTCTGCCTCCTACCGAGATTACCCACAGATTCCGGAGCTCATGGAAGAGTCGACCATGTCGCGGCGAAGAGATTTCACGACTCACTGACGACGACGGGCGCCCGGCAATCGACACCGGTACGAACCCGAATCTTCGGAACGGTAAGGTTCTTGTCATACGACACCCACCAAGGCAATCCCAGCAGATCTCGAAGCCGCATAAAGCACTCCTGGGCATCGATGTGATCTACGTCCTCCTGCTGGGCACTCTCGTACCGAACCGTGATATCCACGTGGTTGACCTTTCCGGAACCGGGCACATTTGGCTGGATGTAGCCGAGGGGTTCGGATGTTTGACACACGGGAGCTGAAATGCAGATTTCAGAAGTCATATCGAAAATGTAATAGAAGCGAAGGGCAGTGGCGGTATCTCGAAGACTTCCTTTGGGCGCGGCAGTCATGCTTGTGACGAGTTCGACGCCATCCTCGTGGATTCCGTGAACCAAAGAAGGTTTTGGAACCCGCAGTCGAAAGAAGGAATCCGCTTTCGGGCTCAATGATTTTTTCGTTCGAAGGATATGGGTGGATTCGTCGATCGTACCTGGACCCGGCTGAATTCCTTTGGAGCGCAATTCGTAGCAATATGATTTGCCGTTGCAGCTCCTGCCTTTCAGCGGAAACTGATCCTTGACTGATGAGATGGAAGCCCGGTGTCCCGGGCACTTCGGGGCATAGATGTCAACAGTTGCCGACTTTGAATTGAAGAAGTAGGCGAACGGACCGTAAAAGGAAAGTTCCAGGGTTCCCATGAAGTGTCTCCTTTATTTTTTCGAGTCTTATCGAACAAATTAGAATCTCTGGCAACACGTCGCACTCATCCCCGGGATAGCCAACCGCACGAGCCCGGTTACTGTGGCGTCAGCAGAAGCATGGGGGCCCGGCAATCGATCCCCGAGCGTACGCGTTTCCTGGCATCGTCAGGGCCTGGCGGAAACGCAACAAACTGACGCTGAATTGGGAAAAGGTCCTGCAGCTTTTGGAACGAGACTCTGGCGTGATGATGAGTTTGATCGTCTGGCATTTCCGGCCCTACTCCGAAAAAAAGGCTTCCGGAATTTCCGACTTGTGGAATGTCGAGTTTCGTTGCCGGATTACTCGGATCCAAGAGGGACAAACTAAAATTTTGTACGACGTACCGTAGCGCCACACGAGTCGCAAAGTTGACAACATTGCTGCCGGCGGGAGAGTCGCAAGGATCCGAGGCCTTGAGTTCTGCCGGATCAGAACGCAGTGGAAGAATGGCATAGGGCCTGGGCAAAGAGATTGTGGCAAACCTCACGTTGCCTGGATCGATTGACATGTTCAGCGAATAAGGAACAGTAAGTATCGGGTATTTAGGGTCGGGAGCAATCACAGTGCAAGGAGCAGGCGTCAAGTCCTGTTCCGCACTGGTTTTGATGGAATAGTCTTTCATATTCTGCGCAAGTATTCCCTCATTCAGCGCGAGGTAGTAAGGGCTCATGTGGCCAGGAATATGCGGGAAGTACACCTGGATACTGCCATCCTGTCGTTGAAGCAGCGCGATTGTGCCTTCGAGTACGATGTCCAGGGTCATCGTGTTGGGCCCCGGATCGGGGACCGTACATGCTGGGCCCGGCGTCGAGGCGGTTTTGGTCTCCTTTTTTTGTTCAGCGAAGGATGGAGCTCGAAAGAGAAGAGTCAACAGCGTGATGCAGCACAACACGATCCGTGGCTTGCGGGACTGGGTGCGTTTCATAGTGCAGTGTCTCCTTTGGTGGTGGATTTCAAATTCGTCCGAAAGAATCAAAGGCCGCCCAATAGTAAGGATGATTTTTCCCAGGAAGACTGCGAAGGTTTGCGGCCGCGAAACGCAACGCCTGCGGCACGGAATCGCCTCGCCGCAATTGCGTGTAAAAGTCACTCACGAGCCCTGTCGTCGACGCTGAATCAACACTCCATCGACTCGCGATGACATAGGGAACGCCCGCGCGAAGAAAGACGAAGACGAGGCTTCCAGGGTCTGGAAGATCCTCCGCGGATGTGTTTTCCGTCCCGCATGCGGACAGGACAACCAGACGGAGGTGGTGGAGATCCCAGCTTCTCAGTTGTTCTGCATCGAGTCGGCCGGATCCCGCATCACTGTCAGCGGTCGGCGCAAAGAGCAAGGCTGCATTTCCCGGAGATGAAACTGCGTGCCCGGCAAAGTGGAAGACGTCACTTTTCTTGAGGGCTTCTCGGACGGAAGTTACCGTTGCGCCTGCTCCCAAAAACACTTGTGCCTTGTGGAATTTGCCTGCGACGAGTTCGGCTTCCGCACGGGTGTCCGCCAGGGGTTTTAAGTCGGGAGAAGAAAGCGGGCCGAGCGCAGGCGAGCCGACGACGAGAAGATTAGAGCTATCGTCAAGTCGGGTATACGGCCTGCCTACGACCGAGTAATACAATCCTGGCGAGATTACGATCGGTGTGGAATCCGCGAGATAGTGGCCGGAGCGGTCGAGCAGCGCAGCGAAGGGAAGACTGGAAAGGATTCCATCGGGCTCAACAACAAGCGTCCTGTCCGGCGCAATCCGGTCAGCAAACGGGGCGACGAGCAGGTCGTAGAGCTGCCTTGATTCGAGGGACAGGGCATGTGCGTCGGAGCGCGGGTCGGAGCACAACCTTACATACTGATGGACGAGGTCGGTGAGCGATGATTCTTCGATGGGAATCCAGTGGGGGTTGATGCCGCGGTCGTCAAACTCCCACGCGGCAACGCCCTCCGGAAGGATCGCGTAGGTCAGGACGGTTTGGCTCAGCAGGCCTTCGCGGATTTGCGATGTCAGCTCCAATTTCGGAACCGGCGGAGGATTCGACAGAGTTGTGAAAGTGAGATTGCGGTATCTGGCGTCGGAATTTTCGATTTGTTTTGTCAAATCTCGGACAGGGGAACCACGCAGGGAGGCCCCGCGATACCACTCCCATACTTCGAGCGATTCGCTGGTGTCGCCTCTTTTCAAGTAGGATTCGATCAGCGTTTTATATGAAGGTGTCGCTTCACGGTTCCACAGCAGGCGATCATCGTCGGACTTCAATGCAAGCAGTTCATGCTCTGCCAATGCGATGGAAGCTGTAGCGGGCTTTGAGACCCCGGCCAAGTCGCCTGCTCCTAGACGAACCTCGGCGAGGGCTTGGTAGAAATTCATGACGACATATTGGTTCGAGACCCGGGATACGGAGGACTCGAGAGACGAGAGGCGCCTCTCAGCATTGCGGTAGTCGTGGTGAAGTGTTTCGATTCTGGCGAGCCAGGTTTGCGCTTCGAGCTGTCCGCTTACTGCCGCTCCGCTCTGCGGCGCCTGCTGAAATAGTCGGTCAGACTGGACATATTCAGCTGAACTGAGATCTGGCATGTCTGCGCGCAAAGAGACTGCGGCAATCCGTGAATGAAGCATGGCGCGAAGCAGCAGATCGGGATCGGGGCCAAGTGTTTCGCTGGCCTCGCGCAAAACTGCAATTTCCAGATAAGGTTGTGATGATTTTTCGGCGAGAGTGTCGAGGTCGACGTAAAAGTTATATCCCGACATGGAAGGATACGACCCGTTCCAAAAATGGTTCAGTCCGGCCATGTCGGATGCCCACTTCGAGTTCAGCAGAGTGGACGGGCTGCTGAGGACCGATGAGACCAGCAGGGCCCTGAGCCAGGAAGCACCGTACTTAGATCTTTCGGCAGCCTTCATGGCGTTCTGCGAATCATTGACGGCCCGTTCCGGGCTGCCGGTGACGTCGTGACAGATGGCCAATTCCAGCTTTGCTTGAACGCTCAACCATGAATAGCGCCTCCTGGAAAGCGCATCGGTGAGCTTCTGGGCGGCATCGACACAGCGCAGGGCTTCCTGGGTCAGACGGAGGGCGTACGCCTTTTCAAGTGACGCACGCATTTCTCCGGCGGGGTTCCCGGCCACACTGAACTCCTTCTTTGCGGTTGAAGCAATTCTCAGAGCCAAGGCAAAATCGCCGTCATCATTGGCACGCTTCGCTGACGAGAGCAGTTGCAGAGCTGCTGGAAAACGGTTCGAGTTCGTTTGTGAAAGAAGGTCAGACATCCAGTGATCGTCATGTTGGGTGAGCGACAGTTCGGAGAGTTTCAAAAGAGCCGATCTGTTTTCGCCGACAGTCTCGTTTCTCAGGCTGGTTTGCTGTGGGTATGCAGCAGGCAGCCACTCCAGAATTGCAGCGTGGTAGTACTCTTCGATCCGTTCATCGACAGACTTGAGGGTCGTGGGATCATTTTGATTGGCGAGTGCGCGCGCCAGAGAAGGTGGCTGGAGAAGTGGAAGATTTCTTTCCCTGGTGTGGTTCTGCAACTTCTCCTGCACTTGTTTCAGGCGCAGCCGCGCCTCTTCGGACCACGTACTGTTCGGGTCGAGCTTCAGGTATTCGCGCCAATCCTCGGCGGCCTGCGAGTAAAGAAACAGCCGCTCCGCGACGATCGCCCTGTTGAAGAGCACGGCGGGCTCACGAGGACTGAGGGCAATGGCCTTTCCGAGCAGGTCCAGGGCGTGACCAAGATCGGCTGGCCGGTCAAGAGCGGTTCCCCGTTCATAGAAACCGGAAGCAAGGTCTGCCAGCAGTGGCCCAGACTTGGGCTGAAGAGCGAGGGCTTTCTGCAGGCTCTCGATGGCTGCGTTGTAGTTTCCTTCAAGTAGCTCGGTACGGGCACGGCTTTCGAGCCACACAGGATCGGTGGGACGTTCCGCAAGCTTCTTGGAGATGATCGCCTCAGCGTCGAGCAAGGCCTGCGGGTTGTCGAGGCGAGACGATTGACCTCCGCGCCGGACTCGAACGGGTGCAAAGGCGGCGCCGGGGATTCTCATTTCTATCGTGCGCTGTTCGGTGTACGCCTCTGCGATCAGCTGCTGGACGCGCACCTCTGGTCGTGGAACGAAAATCCAAACGACAGCAGCCACGGCGACCAGGAGACCAGCCGCCATTGCAGCCCATCGCAAGGCGAAGAACGGCCTTCGCATGCTCGGAAGTTGCCGAGGTTTTTTCGCGCCGCGATGACCGGAGGTCAACCGCATCGCTAACTGGCTCTGCCAGCCTGGTGAGTTGCTGGCCGAACCGGCCACGGTCCGCAATTCTTCCGGAGTAGTTGAGTCGGAGAAATCGTTGATGAGCGTGTTCAATAGAGGCCCGCAGTGGTCGCACACGGCCGCATGGTCGAGCATCGGCTGCGCATCCTTCTCGTCGCAAAGACCTGCGGCCAGGTTCATCCACGCCTCATCTGCCGGACAGATCCGGCCCGACTCTACGGCCGTCGGGCTCTTGAGTGCCGAAAGTCTGCCGATGGCTTTCACATGTGCGTCGAACTTCTCTCGACAATCCGGGCATTCGAGCACGTGTTGAGCGGCATCTTCCGCTGGCTCGAGACCCAACGAGTGGCCACTCTGAAACTCGCGACCGGCCAGAACGTGCAGTTCTTCGTCGGTCAAATGTCGGTCGCCAGGATTGAGCACCTTCTCAGCTCCTTTACTAGAACGATTCCGCCTGCTTAAGCCCTTTTTCTTGGCTCTCATCGCTTCCCGCGACATCGGTCAGGCTGTTGCGAATGAGCGTCGTCAGCCGAAACAGGAGGCTTTCAACACCCTTCGTGGTCAGTCCGACAGCAGGGAGCGACGCGATCGCACTGGCAGTGAAACCCGCCCTGTAATACAGCCAGAAGACGATACGGGCCTTGCGCACCTCATCTGCGGGCACCAACGCAACAAGCTTGCGATCGATTTGATTGATCAGAACCGCCCGCTCGGGCGGACTGAGAGAAGTCTTGGTGGACGAAACAGGGACGGCTGCCGCTTCGTCGAGAACCTCGCATGGCGTCCCAGGATCTCTCTTGCCCGCGTGTTGCGCCTTGAAATGGTCGAGAGCGATCGATGAGGCGATCACCTTCAAGTATGCGAATGCGGATTCTGGATGTCGTGGAACGAAGTTTCTGAGCAGCCTGCATTCGTCGGAACAGATCTTGAGATAGGTCTCTTGAATCAGATCATCAATAACGGTGTTCTCCGAGATCCCGTGACGGATGGCCACTCGAAGGACGCTGCGAGCGATGACCGGGTTAAAGCGGCACATGAATTCTTCCCAGGCCGAGGCATCGCCTCCCTGCCCGCAAATTGAAAACAATTCCACCGGGGATAGGACTGAGTAATCCACGCGGCCAGGGACCTCCGTTGATCAGGATTGTATCGCATCGATCCTGCAAGTCACTGGAGAGTTACGGGCCGCCAAAGGGAAATGCCGGGCGCTGTCGTTCTTAGAAGTTCGGAGGCAACAATCCATGAAGAGAGTAGGTCCGGGACAATTTCAGGTCTCACCCGGCGAGCGGGTTCGCGTGAAGATTGAGAAATCGGTCGGCCAATGGCTGGCCTCGATTTCTGACCTGGATGGGGCCACTTGGAGCTCGGAACCAGCCGATGGCACCGAGGGAGAATTCACATCGCCTGGAGCAGGAGGGGCAGCAAGTTTTTCGGCGTTGTACAACTTCACGCCCGGCGGCGACGGAGCTGGAGACTTTTATACGATCACGATTCAAGGCCAGAGCGGGGGACCGAGTACGTCCTTTGTGGACGCACCCGCTCTGCAGGACAGGACTTACACGTTCGAGGTGGAATCGTGAATCGCCTCGTTTCGTTCCTGGGCATGTTGTTGCTGATTCTGCCGTGCGCGGCGCATGCCCAGTGTCCGGCAAGCGCGAAGAAACTCGACGACGATTCGGCAACAAGAATATTTGGACCGTACGCGAAAACCCTCCTGAACGAAAAAGCGAACAATCATGAAGACAGTATGGGTGAGACGGTTCTCGAGAAAATTCCGTTCCTCGAATCGTGGGCAGTGACAAGCCCGAAGTCGGCGCTCACGAACCGCCTTGCGGATCTCGAACTCGATCGATGGAACAAAGAAACCTCCAGCGGCTCCGGAGCGGCAGGCAAGACTTCTGTCGCGAGCCAGGGAAGCGTCGCATCCCTTTTCAGCTTCGCCGTCGAAAACGGCGCGCTGACACGTACGGACAGCGGCACTACGATTACGTTTCGGACATCTCCTGCCAACGTCATAGCCGCTCTGCGGAAGGGGGGTTGGATCGAAGCCGGACCAAATGTTCCGCCGTTCAACGGGTCCTTTGAATCAATCGCAAAGCGCCTCTCCGCTTTCGTTTCGTTCGACGCCAGCCGAGGCAACAACAGCAGCGGAAGTTTGACCACAACGACCACGCCGACGTTCAGTGGTGACAAACAGCAGGTCTCCGGATGGGGCGTCCGGTTCGAAATCCTCAACAAGCGAGATCCAAGGCGCCCGGAATATCGACGGGCGTTCGCCGCACTGGCGCACGACCAGGGTCGAGCGGCCGCGAACCAATTGAATGCATTCGCCGCTACGCTCAGGAATCAAACGGAGTTTCAGGCGACATTTCAAGAGATCAGCGACGATCTGTTAAGAGACTTAAACACTCATCCAGGAGATGAGACTGCGATCGTCAAGGACTACGTAAACGCTGATGCCAAGGTTCGCGGCGCCGTGTGCACGCTGGCCGCTTCAAACTCAGAGTCCGACAAGCAACTCTACAAACAGTTCGTTGAAAACGCTGACGCGGTCACAAATCTGCTGTTGCGGGAAGCGGATATCTTCAATGACATAGCAAACAGCTGGACCTTGGCCGCCGAGTACAACCTAACCCGACAAGCGAACACCGATGGCTCCCTCCCCGCGGGAGTTACTCCGACCATTTCCACGACGAGTTTGCCTAACCTTGGAAACATCAATTTGGTGTCGTCAAAGGGGTTCTCCGACGGCCCGCAATTTACGGGCAATGCAGGATTCACCTGGTTTCAAAACCTTCCAGCAGGTTCGACAAGCGGTCGCATCCGTGATGTACGGGTCTCAGCCGAGTTGGATATTCCGCTGCCGCAAATCAAGCAGATCGGCAAACCCACGGTGGCGATTTCCGGACTCTTCTTGTCGCTTTTCGAGCAGCCGCTCGGTCAGCCGGTGTTGGTCAACACGGTCTCGGTGATACAGAAGGGGAACATTGGTCTTGTGCAGGGCAAATTCACGATTCCGACGAAAAGCGGCATCAGTATCCCCATCTCACTCACTTGGGCGTCTCGCACCGAATTGATCAAGGAATCGGATGTTCGCGGCAGTATCGGTATCACGTTCGACCTCGACAAACTATTCGCCAAGGGTGAAAGCAAATGAGAAGCCGTGACATTCACCAGCCACGCACGCTCGTTTTTCGCCCAAACGAGCAAATCAGTATCGAGGCCGTGTCAAGAACCGAGAATGCATCGACCAAATTGAAGGTCTACGCGAAGAAGCGTCTGACAAAGACGTCGCCCAACCGGATCTTGGTGCGAATACCAAAAGAACCTCTGAAATTCTTGATCCTCGAGTTGGACGTGAACTTTACGGACAAATGGAACGAACTTCACATGCAACGCCGCGGCATTGAACTTGTTTTCAAGAAAGCAACCCGTGTGATGTTGAGGCATCGAATTGTGCCGGGTCCCTCAACAAGTCGGTGGATTTATCGCCTGTTGGCCGTGAAACCCCGGACGAGTGTTGGCGTGTGTTGCGAACGGAGCTGCACCGCCCGAATGATTCCTGTAGTTTTCGTTTCTCAATCACAGCCTTGCAGGTCGTGCGGAAAAAAGAAGGTGATTTCTATTCCCACATCCTGACGGAGGTTTGTCCGGGGATGTTGCAATCGGGTCGGATTGGTCGAGGCAAGCAGGACGGCAGCTGAATTGGTTTTTTGATGAGGCAAGAGGAGGAACTGTGGATACGTCTCAGGTGGATCAGACCCTCAAGTACGTGACTGCGTTGGGACCGGCGTTTGCCGCCGGCTTTGCAGTTCAGCAGTTTGTTGAAATCATCGACAGCGTTGTTGTGTGGTCGGGGGCATGGGACCCTTCGAAAGACGGTACCGTCACGAAAAAGAAAGCCGCACTTTCTCTCATCTCATTGGCCATCGCGGCTGCCGTCGTCCTGTTTGACCCTGACCATTTCAATGTAATCAAGGCCATCGGCGTCTTGGGCGATAAGGGTGTGAGCATCGTCATCAGCATTGCATTCATAAGTGCAGGCACCGAGGGCTTCAACTCATTGTTGAAATGGCTGACCTACAAGAAAGAAGATGCGAAGGCCACAGCCGCGCAGAACAAGGGCACTGCGCAGGGCAGCACTTCAGCAGCCGATTCTTCACGCGGTTCACTGCACTTGATGCCGAGTTGAGTGGATCGCCAAGCAGTCGACCAGTGCTGCCCGATGTAGTGCCAACAGTGCAGCAAATCGCGCATGCCTGAACTGGACTCAACGTGGGATGAGAGACGATATCACTTAGGATTGCGGAAGTAGGGAGGGAACTGAACGGATGTAAGGATCGATTCCGGAGAAGAATCTATTTCGATCGTCTGGATACCGTGGTCGGTTCTATTTAGCCGGCGGCTCCTTCACTTCGGGTTCTAACGTAAAGATTGCCCCGCCTTCATGAGTTACAATGGAATGCAGCAAAAGGCGAATAAAAACGGAAAAGAGAAGGAACATTTGACTGTTCCCGTTTCATCAGAACTTGCTGACTTTCCTCGGTTTGTCTCGGCTCCGGTAATTTATGATTAAGTTAGTTTAGTGCCTGTTAACCGAAGGCTTGCAGGCAGGAATTCTTGCTGAACATTTGCTGAACAATGGACTGCAAATTAGGCCTTCTAGGGCGACTGAGAAGATTGTAAGGCTAACAAAACAAATGAAAATCGGTCTGTGCGAACAGGTCAGGGTGAATTAGCAAACCGCCGTCTTATGAAGGGTGTTCAGGTTTGGGTCGAAAGTTCGATAGCTCTACGGAGGCGTCTTGCAAATCGTTGCTAGGACTCGCGTCCGGGTAGTCAACATCACCGATCAACATCACCGAACCCTTCGATCGATTCCCGAAGGGTTCGGTGTCACGTTAATGTCACGGTAGTCGTGGAAAAACTCTGGAGAACCAGAACAAATGGTGAATACGGAAGAGAAGTTGGCTCTCGGGCTTCATCGCAACTTCCTGATTCTCCTCGGAAAACCCCCGCTCCGGTAAAGTATTATCAAGTTATTCTAATGGCTGTTAACCGAAGGGTTCTACAGTAGCGACTCAAGTGGCTCCCACGCCTCTAATGGACACGACCTTTCTGAGAACTGCTGCGACGCGGCAGGTGACCGCGGGAGCAGCGGAATTTGGATCCGCTACAATCCGCTGCTCTCCCTTTGACGGGATTTTTATCTAAACAAAGAGCATAGATCAGCGTAAATACTGGGGCTGAAGCCTTTCTTGCTTCCTCTATATATAGCTACAGTGCGAAGGACACAATGTGATCGCAATTGCCCTTTCTGTGCCGGAGGCTTTCGGGCCGTAGGCAGTTAACCGGCATAGTCGACCCGAAAGCCAGTAAACTCAAACGCTTGCGAATGGAGTGAGACGAAGTTAGAATCAAATTGGCTTCTCCGTTCTAAGATGTCACTTGTTTGTTTCGTTCGTGCCAGGAAGTGAAAGCATAAGTGAAGATGGAAGCGCGATAGTCGCCGCTCAGTAGAGCGAGGGTGGTTTGTCTCAGGCGGCGCGTTTCTGATTGAAGGAAGGGCAACGACCTCCGATTTTGGGTAGACTGCAACGCAAGAATGACGCAAAATTTTTGAGGTCGTTTTAGGCAGGCCAATAAGTCCTTTATTATCAAGGGGCTCGTAGCTCAGCGGTTAGAGCAGCGGACTCATAATCCTGGGGTTTGCAACGAATTAACTGTCTGTGGTTTCCGTCATTGCCCATCATTTCCGGTCTCGCATCGCAAAAACAACGCAAGAGGTTCGCTGCAGCTATTTCCGCTTCGGCAACCGAGATACGCTCGGATTTCTGCAGCGTCCCCAGATTTCAGCGGCGGCGGTTTGCTAATCTAACCAACCCTGTCCTAGCTCATCGCTGTTCGCGTGTTTTGTTAGAGTTACGAGCTCTCAGTTGCGGTGGAATGGTCCCTTTGACGGGCAGGTCGACCCCTTGGGAGACGCAGAGCCACTAGAACCTTGTCGATCCCTCGCAACTTCACTTTCTTTAGCATTCCAACCATCTTCATCCACCCGAACGATTGTTCCACTCGTTTTCGCTTCCGCTGGCTCACCTCATACCCAGCGTGCCGCGTAGTCCGCTCATCCACCGCGCTACTGCGGTTCGTATTGTTCTGCGCCACATGCGGAGTGATATTCATCCTACGAAGTTCTCGGACCAATTCCTGCGTGTCGTAGTTCTTGTCCCCAGCCAATGTCACCCGCTTTCCACCGGGGATCGCCTCCGCCATCAGCATCGCAGCATCTCGCTCCGCCCTACCATTGGCCTCGGTCAGAAACGTCTCCAGCAAAAGCCCGTTGCGGTTCTCCATCAATACATGTCCCAGGTAGCCGAGCTTGGCCTCGCTGCCTTTGGACTTCTTGAACAGCCGGGCATCCGGATCCGTTGTGGATACATGTGTCTGGTTCTTCCGCTTCTCTCCGTGAAAATCGACCTCCCCTCCCGCACCCGGCGGGTTGCCCTTGCCGTCCTTCCGCCGGAAGCTTTTCTGGCTCGCCCAAGCCTCGATCAGTGTTCCGTCCACTGTGAAATGTTCATCCGACATGTGTGGCTTTGCGCGTTCCAGCACTCGTCTGAAAAATCCCTCCGCGATCTCTTCGTTCAGCAAACGCTCCCGATTCTTGCTGAACACCGCGTGATTCCAGACCGCCTCGTCCATCTCCATCCCCACAAACCACCGGAACAGCAGGTTGTACTGCAGTTGCTCGATCAGCATTCGCTCACTGCGCACCGAATAGAAGATCTGCAACAGCAACGACCGCAACAGGCGCTCCGGCGCAATCGATGGACGCCCCACATCGGAATACAACTTCGCGAACTGCGGTGACATCTCCTTCAGAATCTCATCTACCATCTTGCGGATCGGCCGCAAGGGGTGATCCGCCGGAACACGCTTCTCCGGAGAGATGTAGCTGAAAATTCCTTCTTGCTGATAATCATCGCCGCGCATTCACTCGTCTCCTTCTTCTTCCTTCACTCAGACGAGTTGGCTTAAGTAAAGTTGCACTTGAACGGTATTTTTCGATGCTTACGTGGCGATTCGCTTAAATTGAGAATACTTCAGCCGAGGCAGCTCATTGGGAGTGATGCCTTCTACATTTGGCGGAGCCATGGCAACCACAATCGTGAACCGAGCACGGAAGAGACATGCTTACTTCGTCTTCGTGGACGAGTCAGGGTTCATGCTTGCTCCGTTGCTGCGACGAACTTGGGCGCCGCGCGGTCATACTCCCATAGTCAAAATCTCGCACCCGCACGGACGCATTTCGGTGATTGCGGCAATCACGATCAGCCCGAGCGGAGACACTTCAGTTTCTACTTCCAACTCTCAGCAGATAACGCCAACCTGCGCGGAGACTCAGTGGTGCGATTTATTGACCATGTGCGCCATAAGATTCGGGGACCCATCACGACCTTGTGGGACCAAATCATGATTCACCGTGCAAAGCCTGTGACAGACCATTTCGTTAGACACCGAAGACTGGTTGTTGAGGTATTTCCACCATATGCCCCAGAACTGAACCCGGTGGACAATGTTTGGTCTTATGTAAAATACAATCGCTTGGCCAACTATACCCCGCGAAACCTGCACGAACTGCGTCAACGTATAACGACAGAGTTCTATCGGCTTCAGAGACGGCCGGATTTACTAAGATCTTTTTTCAAGCACACGGGGCTTAGCCTTGACCCCGTTTACCCCGACGATTGTGAGACGTACTGACTTGCCGTTCTCCCTGCTCTCTTCACGGATATCAGACGCGCTCATGGCGTCATCGGACGGATGCTATTTTTCAACAAGCTGTTAAGCGCGTTTTAGCGTTTGTCGGTACTAACCCGACGGGCGAGCTGATAAGTTCAAGTGGGACGTTACGTTTCAAGGACGTCTATGCAGGAATGAGCAGTGCGCGCTGGTTTGAACGCCTGATCCACTAACTCCGCCACATCTTTACTTCGTGGCTCTGCGTCTGCCAAGGGGTCGACCTGCCCGTCCAGATGAAAATGGGCATTACCAACGTCGTGTATTGACATCGGTACGGCTGATGTCACGAAAAAATGAAGCGGAATGACACTACCTGTTACGTGTCCTTGCGCCCCATACCTCTTCTCGACATTCAACCGCTCTGGTTAACCGGTTTCTTAGACCAAGCGAGCACGCCTGCAATTATCGATATCAACATAAGGGGAAAATCTATCACGAAGATGTCGAGTCTGATCGCTGCGCTTACTGTTTTCTCCCATACGAAGGTCATGTAGGATTCGTAGCCTGCCACGGCAAACAAAGCGAAAGCCGCCAAAAGCAGAGTCCACCGGCGACCATTCCCAACGAGACGTCTCGACACAAATGAGAACATCATCGCCAAGCACGCACAAATCACGATAATAATTTGTTGCGGGTGCATTTCCTTTTATCTCTCCGGCCCTGTTCAGATTCCAAGAATTCACATCCGTCCACTCGGCGACGCAGATATTGCCCGTCACTGACACCAAGCAGACTCTATTGCCTCGATAAACCGACAAGCACTCCGTTCAATGAATCCTGCCACGCATGGGCGATAATTCTGGGGTTTTCTTAGTCCGCTGCTGCGTCGTCTTCGTTTGGTGCGGCAACCGGTGTGACGACGTTCGCAACCGGCAGTTTCACTACAACTGCTGTACCCTTGCCGTTGCCATCAGAGCCTATCTCCAAACTACCACCGAGTTGATGAATTCTTTCTCGCATACCTCTGATACCGACACCTGGCGCACCGCTAGAAGCCATCTCGTATAGCTTTTCTGGCGGTATTCCCTTGCCTTCATCCCGCACTTCAAGTTGAACATCACTAGCTGATCGGCTGAGGCGAATCTTGGCGACCGGGCTCCCTGAATGCCGATGTACATTCGTCAGACACTCTTGCACAACACGGAAAATCGCTGTTTCTAAATCCCGCGGCAGCCGGTCGAAATCGTCGGGCACTTCCAAATCAACACTGATCGCGCTGCGTGCTGTAAGCCCTTCCACATACCACTGGAGAGCGGAAGTGAGTCCAGCTTCGTCCAGCAGCGGTGGATGAAGCAGATATGAAATCGTGCGGATGTCTGTAGTCATCTCTTTGACCAAGGCTT
>WNFD01007898.1_pt1 | contig 27597 bp, 25 predicted proteins | sample 5400491 | NCBI WGS metagenome assembly WNFD01 (sample SAMN13153343, study PRJNA577476) | soil metagenome | isolation source: 120 cm saprolite under Douglas fir tree site 2 hole 2 replicate 2 | place: USA:California | collected 2015-04-18
AAGGGCGATGAATTCTCGTCGCCTCATGGTGCCCTCAAACCAAGGACTACACCCTACTACATATCCTATGAGAGGGTAGTGCACCACAGCAAAGTTGGACACTCGACTTCCGAGATGGGTCATGAGCGACAGAGACGGCTGCGGCCGGTCGTCGGCTTGTGCCCGGTCTCCTCCGAAACCCGACACGAATTCAAATTCTCTGACGCGCGTACGGCTGATGTTGGTGCAGGCGTCGGACCCGAACCGACATTCCTTTGGGGCAGCTGGTCTTTGCGACCTCCCCCTCCACCAGCTCCGATCACACGGAATAAGTGCCCGTCAGATCGATAGAATTTTCTGCGGCCCGCGCTACGGGCGGTGCCATCGCCTGCGGTCTCCGCCGGACCCCCCGCTTGCCGGCTTGCCCGAAAAATACCTACATTTTGTACTTGACTACATATCAGAGTTATATTAGATATGCATCATGCGGTCCGACCCAGCGGGCCGCGCCAACCGATCCCACGAGGAAAGAGGCAGAACGACCATGACCCAAGTCCCCGACCAAGTCCCCGACCTTCCCGCGCCGGCCGGCGCGAGCGTGCCCGCCGCCTTGGCGGCGGCGCCGCCGCTGATCGCAGCCGAGCAGCAATCCGCTTATGACGAGCTCCTTACCCGCGTCACCGAGACACTCAAGCCCGCCGACGTGCTCGAGCACGTCTTCATCCGCGACATCGTCGACCTCGTCTGGGAGGTGCTGCGGTTGCGCCGGCTCAAGGCCAACCTGATGGCGACCGCCGCGCAGGCGGGAGTGGCGCGGCTGCTCGCGCCCCTGCTCGACGAGCCCGAGCGCGCCGCCCGCGACTTCGCCGCCCGCCGCCCCGGCTCGACCGAGCAGGTCGAAGCCGCGCTGGCGCAGGCGGGCTTCGGCGCGGATCACGTCGCCGCCGCGAGCTTCAGCGCCTGTCTCTTCGATTTCGAGCGCCTCGAGCGCATGACCGCGGCCGCCGAGGCGCGGCGCAACGCGGCGCTCTACCAGCTCGACGTGCACCGCGCGAGCCTGGCGATGCGGCTGCGGCGCAGGCTCGCCGAGCTCGAAGACTTCGAGCTCCGGCTGCCGGCGCCGGCTGCATCCACGCGCGGGGCGGCAGCGTGACCAGCGCGGCCAGAATCGAGGCCAACCGGCGCAACGCGCGGCTCAGCACCGGGCCGCGCACCCGCGCGGGCAAGGCGCGCGCGGCGCAGAACGCGCGCCGCCACGGCCTTAGCCTGCAGGCGCGGTGCGATGCCGCCTGGGCCGACGAGATCAAGGCACTCGCCGCCGCCATCGCCGGCGCCGAGGCCGATCCGCTGCGCTTCGAGCTCGCCGGCCGGATCGCCGCGGCGCAGATCGATGTTCAGCGCGTGCGAGCCGCCCGCCGCGAGCTGCTGCCGCGGGCGCTGGAGGAACCCAAGGGCATCAAGCGCCTCGCGGCAATCGATTTCTACGAGCGGTGCGCGCTCGCGCGCCGCAAGGCGGCGATCCGGGATTTCGATGCCGCGCCCGATTTTGTGGAAACGAACCCAACGTTTGTGAAAACGAACCCAAGCCGGAACCCAAGGCGCCCTTCCCCGAGCGGCGCCCGCCCGCGCGGCGCCGGCCGGCGATTGGCGATTCCCATGCCGCCCTCTCGTTTTGCGAAAACGAACCCAACGCGCCCTCGGCCTGCAGTCCTAGAGCGGGATGACTTTTCTTCGAATCGTCGTCCCGCTCTAGCTTTTTGGTGGAGCATGATCTTTTTCCGAAAACCGGTACCCACTTTTCGGGATCATGCTCTAGGCGCCGCGCGCGCGGCCGACGAGCCGGCGCGCGCCGGCTCGTCCCGCGCGACCCGTGTTGTGGAAACGAACCCGACGGGACAACGGACTGGTGCCACTCCTTGGACCACGCTCCGCCTGGGCGAGGCCGGTGAGCTCTCCCGCTGCCGCCGGTCTCACCCGCGCCCAAGGTCCGCCCACGGCATCGGCGACCGCTCCGCCGTTGCAAAGAGGGCGCGGGATAGCGAGGATGCGCTCGATCGGCGGCGGGCCGCGGGCAGCCAAGAGGGACTTGATGAGGCGCGGGATCATCGCCCGGCTCGCCGCATCCGGCATGCTGGTCGCGGGGATGGTTGCGAGCGGCGGCGAAGCCGTCGGGCAGGCTTACCCGTCGCGTCCGATCACGCTCGTCGTTCCGTTCGCGCCCGGCGGCAGCGCCAGCACCGCGGCGCGCATCGTCGCCGACAGGATGAGCGAGACGCTCGGCCAGCAGATCGTCATCGACAATCGCGGCGGCGGCGGCGGCACGGTCGCGACGCGCGCGGTCGCGAAAGCGCCGCCCGACGGCTACACCATCCTGGTGGTGACCAGCGCGACGGTCGGGACCTCGCCCAGCCTGTTCCAGAATCTCGGCTACGATCCGCGCCGGGACTTCGATCCGATCGGCCTGATCGCGGCCACGCCGAACCTGGTGGCGGTGCATCCGAGCTTCCCCGCCCGCTCCCTCGCCGAGTTGATCAAGATCGGCCGGGAGGCCGCGACGCCGATTCCCTATGGCTCGCCCGGGCCGGGCACGCTCAATCACCTCACCATCGAGCTCATCGCCTATCGCACCGGAATGAAGGTCGCGCATGTCCCCTACAAGGGAGCCGCACCGGCGCTCAACGATCTCCTCGGCGGCCACATCGGGGTGCTGGTCAGCGCCGTCCCGAACGTGCACAGCCACGTTCTCGCCGGCTCCATCCATGCGCTGGCGGTGGCCGCGGCGAAGCGTTCGGCCCTGCTGCCGGCGGTGCCGACATTCGCTGAGGCCGGGCTTCCCGGCTACGAGGTGCCGCTGCGATGGGGGTTGGCCGCGCCCAAGGGCACGCCGCGCTCCGTCATCGAGACGCTCAACCGGGCGCTCGATGCGGCGCTGTTGACCGACGAGGTCCGCCGGCGGCTCGCGGCCGAGGGTGCCGAGCCGCAGCCGACCACCCCGGAGCACTATGCCGCCATCATCGACCGCGAGCTGACGATGTGGTCGGATCTGGTCAAGGCCGCCGGGATCAAGCCGGAATGATCGATCTTTCGATGGCGCACCGACCATCCATAATCCCCTCGCCCCCGCTCTCTCTCCAAACGGGAAGCGGGAGCCGGCCGCCTTCATCGCGCGATTGGGCATCCATCTCATCGGAATGCACGCTGACGATCTTGCCCACCGTGTTGCTGGCGGCAGGGCTCGGTGCCGGCCTCGCGATGCAAGCCGCATCCGCACAGGATTATCCCAGCCGGCCGATCACCCTGGTCGTGCCGTTCCCGCCCGGCGGCAGCACGACCATCATTGCGCGCATCATCGCCGACAAGATGAACGATGCGCTCGGCCAGTCGATCGTGATCGACAATCGCGGCGGCGCCGGCGGGTCGATCGGCGCGCGCCAAGTGGCCAAGAGCTCGCCCGATGGCTATACCCTCCTGATCGCCTTCAGCGGGACACTCGCGATCAGCCCGAGCATCTTCCCGAATGTCGGATACGATCCGCGCACCGACTTCGCCCCGATCGGCATGATCGGCATGGCTCCGAGCGTGCTGGTCGTCCACCCTTCGGTGCCCGCGCGTTCGGTCGCCGAGCTGATCACGCTGACCAAGCAATCGCCAAGCCCGATGCAATATGGCTCGCCGGGCATCGGGACCATCAATCATCTCGCCGGCGAGCTGTTTGCGTCGATCGCCGGCGTCAAGATCGCGCATATTCCCTACAAGGGCACCGGCCAGGCCATGAACGATCTCCTCGGCGGGCACGTCGCCATGATGTTCGCACCGATTCCCGCCGCCCACGGCAACGTCTCGGCGGGACGGCTGCGCGCGCTCGGCGTCACCGGCCTGAAACGCTCGAGCCTGTTGCCCGATATCCCGACCATCGCGGAGGCGGCGCTGTCCGGCTTCGACGTGGTACAGAGGTCCGTGCTGCTGGCGCCGGCCGGCACGCCGCGCAGCATCATCGAGCGGCTCAACCGCGAGCTCAACGCCGTGCTCGCTACCGACGAGGTGAGGAAACGGCTGGCGCTCGAAGGCGGCGAGCCGATTCCAGGCCCGCCGGAGGCGTACGAATCGGATATCGACCGCGAAGCAGCGAGGTGGTCGAAGCTCCTGAACGCGATCGGATTGAAGGCAGAATGAAAGGGGAAGCGGCGATGCCGGGTTACAGCAGAAGCATCCTGGTTGCCGCGCTTGCGGCCTTGGCCGCGTTCGGCGCCACCCCGCTCATGGCGCAGCCCTATCCCAACCGGCCGATCACGCTGGTCATTCCGCTGCCGCCGGGCGGCACCAACGACATCATGGCGCGCGCGGTCGCCGACAAGCTCAGCGCGTCGCTCGGCCAGCAGGTGGTGGTGGAAAATCGGTCCGCCGGGGGAAGCGGGACGGTTGGCACCCGGCAGGTCACCAAGAGCGCGCCCGACGGCTACACCCTGCTGCTCGGTTATACGTCCACGCTGGCGACCGGCCCGAGCTTGCATCGCAATCTGGGATATGATCCGCGCAAGGATTTCGCCCCGCTCGGGATGATCGCGACGGCGCCCGCCTTGCTCCTCGTCCATCCGAGCCTGCCGGTCCGCAATGTCATGGACTTGATCGCGCTGATGAAGAACGCAAATCCGCCGTTCCAGGTCGGCGTGCCGGGCACCGGCACGGTCAATCATCTGGCATCGGTGCTGTTCGCGCAGCAGGCCGGGGTCGAGGTGCAGCAAATTCCGTACAAGGGCTCGAACGCATTGACCACCGACCTCGCCGGCGGCCACGTCAAGGTCGGCTTCAATCCGATCCCGGTCTCGCGTGCCGCCCTCGATGCCGGGCTGATCCGCGCGCTCGCGGGAACGTCGTTGAAGCGCTCCGCCGCGCTGCCGGACCTGCCCACGATCGCCGAATCGGGACTGCCCGGGTTCGACGCCGTCTTGAGCTACGGGCTCCTGGCGCCCGCCGGCACGCCGCGGCCCATCGTCGAGCGGCTGAACAGGGAGCTGCGAGCGGCGCTGGCGACCGAGGAGGTGCGCAAACGCCTGCACCAGGAGGGCGCCGAGCCGATGCCGATGACCCCCGAGGAGCACGCCGCCGTGATCGATCGCGAGGAAACCAAATGGTCGGCGCTGATCAAGTCGATCGGCCTGACCGCGGAATGACGAGCGGCCGGCCTTGCAGCGTGCCGGCGGCCATGCGTCTCTTCGCATGAACTGCTATTGTTGCAGCAAGGCTTGAGCTTCGCTGGTGAACGAAGATGGACGCGGCGGTCGACACCAAGACGCACACGGGCTGGCAGCACGAGCTCTACGACCTGCTGCGCCGGCACGGCGTCAGCCAGTTCGCCTATGTGCCCGACGCCGGGCACAGCATTCTCATCGACCGCTCGCTCGCCGATCCCGAGGTGCATTCGATCGCGCTGACCACCGAGGAGGAAGGCGTGGCGCTGATCGCCGGCGCCGATCTCGGCGGCGCGCGCGCCGTGCTGCTGATGCAATCGAGCGGGGTCGGCAACTGCATCAACATGCTCTCCCTGATCAAGGGCGGGCGCTTCCCGTTCCTGACGCTGGTCAGCATGCGCGGCGATTTCGGCGAGGGAAATCCCTGGCAATTTCCCATGGGCCAGGCGACGCAGCGCGTGCTCGAGGCGATGGACGTCGTCTGCCTGCGGGTCGAGCGCCCCGAGGACGTGGTCGCGTCCGTGGACGCGGCGCTGACCATGGCGTTCAAGAGCGGAAAGGCGGTCGCGGTCCTGCTCACGCAAAGGCTGATCGGCGCGAAGCCGTTCTGAGACAGTTGGAGCACGTTCGGATGAGCTCGCAGTCGGGCCGCGTGACGCAAAGCTTGGCAGCCGCCGCCGCGCCGGGCTTCGTGCTCGAGCGCAGCCAAGCCGTGCCGGCGCTGATCGGCCGCCACGAGGATTTTCTGTTCATCGCCGGGTTGGGCGGCAGCGCCCGCGACGTCGGCGCGGTGACCGGCGACGCCGCCCACGTCTATTCGCTCGGCGGCGCCATGGGCGCGGCCGCAATGATGGGGCTCGGCCTGGCGCTGGCGCGGCCCGACAAGCGCGTGCTCGTGGTCACCGGCGACGGCGAGCTGCTCATGAACATCGGCGCGCTCGCCGCGATCGCGGTGATCGACCCGCCCAATCTCGCGATCCTCTGCGTCGACAACGGCCACTACGGGGAGACCGGCTGGCAGAAGAGCCATACCAGTCTCGGCGTCGATCTCGAGAAGATCGCGCTCGGCGCCGGCATCAAGCGCACGCGCACCGTCGCCCGCGACGCCGACTTCGCCGATGGCGCCCGCCTCTTGCGGGAGGGCAACGGCACGTCGTTTGTGGTCGTGCGGGTGAGGCCGACCGAGCCCGCCGAGTTCAAGCGCAATTTCGACGCCTCGCTCTGCCGCGACCGCTTCCGCGCCGCGCTGCAGCGGAGTTCGTAGGTCGGGGTCGAGCCTTGGCGAGACCCAACCTACGACCGTTGTTGTTGCGTCGCCTCTCGATTCAGGAAGTTTCAGAACGATTCACATGGCGGCCAAGGACGCGATTGCTTTGCGGCGGGAACAATCCGCTCACCCAGGTCAGTCGATAACAATGGTCGGAGACCAAGGCAATTGAGGGATGTAATCAACTCACGGACCCGCGAATAGGAATGTGATATGGTCTGAGCGGCATGCCTCCGAGGGAGGGGGACATGACCAGTCTTATCGGCAGGCGCGAATTCATTGAAGTTCTCGGCGGCGCGGCGGCGCCGTGGCCGCTTGGCGCGCTCGCGCAACAGCCGGCGAAGGTGCCGACCATCGGGTTCTTGGGCTCGGCCACGCCTTCGGCCTGGAGCCAATGGGTCACCGCTTTTGTGCAGCGGCTGCGCGAACTCGGCTGGAGCGAGGGACGCAGCGTGGCGATCGAGTATCGCTGGGCAGAGGGACGCAGCGAGCGCTACGCCGAAATCGCCGCCGAGTTCGTCCGGCTCAAGGTCGACGTGATTGTCGCGGCGGGGGACGGAGCCCGCGCGGCAAAGCAGGCGACATCGGCCATATCGATCGTCTTCACCGGTGCGGTGGACCCGCTCGGCACTGGTCTTGTTGCGAGTCTTGCAAGACCAGGCGGTAACGTCACCGGGTTGTCGAACCAGAGCAAGGACCTCGCCAGCAAACGGGTCGACCTGCTGCGCGAGGTTCTCCCCGGGCTGCGCCAATTGGCGATCATGGCCAATATTCGCTATCGCGCCGCCGTGTTGGAGATGGACGAGGTTCACACAACGGCCCGCGTGCTCGGGCTGGAGGCCGCCACGGTCGAAATCCGTCAAGCGGACGATATTGCGCCCGCCTTCGAGGCGCTCAAGGGGCGCGCGCAAGCGCTTTATGTTTGTACCGACGCGCTCCTCAACGCCAACCGGACCCGCATCAACACCTTGGCACTCGCCGCGCGGCTGCCGACGATGCACGGTCTTCGAGAATACGTCGAAGCCGGCGGTCTGATCTCTTATGGACCAAACGTTCCAGGCATGTTCCGGCGCGCCGCCGACTTCGTCGACGAGATTCTGCGTGGTGCGAAGCCGGCCGACATCCCGGTCGAGCAGCCAACCAAGTTCGATCTTGTCATCAATCTGACTACCGCGAAGGCGCTCGGCCTCGATGTGCCGCCGACGCTCATCGCCCGCGCCGACGAGGTGATCGAGTGAGTCGGTGCAGCCACAGCTCGTCATGCCCGGACTTGTTCCGGGCATCCACGTCTTTCTTTTTTGAGGCGGCAAAGGCGTGGATGGCCGGGACAAGCCCGGCCATGACGCGCAAACGATCGATCGTTACGGGGATTGGCATCAGCCGCCGCGATTTCATCGCGCTGCTCAGCGCCGCGGCGGCGTGGCCGCTGGCGGCGCGCGCACAGCAGGCCGCGATGCCGGTGATCGGATTCCTCAACAGCGCAACGCCCGCTGGGGCGACCTTTGCCGCGCGCGTGGCCGCGTTCCACCAAGGTCTGAGGGAAGTCGGCTATGTCGAAAACCAAAACGTCACCATCGAATATCGCTGGGCGGAGGGAAATTACGATCGACTGCCGGTGCTGGCGGCCGACCTGGTTCGCCGACCGGTGGACGTGATCGTCGCCAATGGTGTTGCGGCGCTGACGGCAAAGACGGCAACCGCTACGCTTCCCATCGTCTTCCTTATCGCCGGCGATCCGATCGCACTGGGACTTGTCACCAGCCTCAACCGGCCGGGCGGGAACATCACCGGCGTGACCAACTTGAACGTAGAAATCGGACCGAAGCGGCTGGAACTGCTTCACGAGGTGGTCCCGACAGCGACCACGATGGCGCTCCTCGTCAATCCGAGCAGCGCCAATGCCGAGCCCCTATCGAGAGAGGCCCAGGCGGCCGCGCGGATGCTGGGCGTGCAACTCCATGTGTTGCATGCCAGCAGCGAAGGCGAGATCGATGCGGCTTTTGCAAACGTGGCCCGGCTGCGGGCCGGCGCGCTGGTGATCGGCACCGACGCATTCTTCAATGCCCGCAGCGAGCAGCTTGCCGCACTGGCGGTCCACCACGCGGTGCCCGCGATCTTCCAGTACCGGGAGTTCGCCGCTGCCGGCGGCCTGATGAGTTATGGAGGCAGCTTTACCGATGATTACCGTCGCGCCGGCGTCTACGCTGGTCGCATTCTCAAGGGTGAGAAACCGGCTGATCTGCCGGTCCAGCAGTCCACGAAAGCCGAGCTGATAATCAATCTCAAGGCGGCGACGGCACTTGGCCTCACCGTTCCGCTGCCGCTGCTCGGCCGCGCCGATGAGGTGATCGAATGATTCAGCGGCGCGAGTTCGTCAAGCTCTTCGGCGGCGCGGCAGTCGCCTGGCCGCTGGCGGCGCGCGCCCAGCAGACCGCGATGCCGGTGATTGGTATTCTTAATGGCGGCGCTCCAGGCGAGTATGCTCCCTTCGTTAGCGCGTTTCGCCAAGCGCTGAGCGAAGCCGGTTACACCGAAGGTCGCAATCTGGCGATCGATTACCGCTCCGCGCAAGGCCGATACGATCAACTGCCGTCTCTGGCGGCTGAATTGGTTCGTCAGGAGGTCGCCGTGATCCTCGCAATCGGCGGGGGAGCATCGGCGCTCGCGGCCAAGGCGGCGACCGCGACGATCCCGATCGTTTTTGCTAACGGCAGCGATCCGATCCGGCTCGGTCTCGTTGCAAGCATGAACCGGCCGGGGGCGAACGTGACCGGAGTGAGCTGGTTCGGCGCCGCCCTCGAGGCGAAGCGGTTGGAGGTCTTGTACGAGCTTGTCCCCAACGTCACGAAAATTGCCTTTCTGGTCAATCCGAGCAACCCGAATGGTGAGTTTCAGGCACGCGAGGTCAAGACGGCAGCCGGCACTGTCGGGAAGCCGGTCGCGGTCCTCGGCGCGAGCACCGACAATGAGATCGACAAGGCGTTTGCGGCCATTGTCGAGCAAGGCGTCGGGGCGTTCCAAGTCGCAATCGATCCGTTCTTGCTGAACCGCCGGGACCAATTGGTCGCGTTGGCGGGCCGCCATGCGGTGCCGGCGATCTATGCGCTGCGTGACTTCGTCGCGATCGGCGGCCTGATGAGTTATGGCAACAGCCTCGTCGACGGCTACCGCCAGGCGGGCGTGTACACCGCTCGTATTCTCAAAGGTGCCAAGGCCGCCGATCTGCCGGTCATGCAGCCGACCAAGTTCGAGCTGGTCATCAACCTAAAAACCGCGAAGACGCTCGGCCTCGAAGTTCCGCCGACCCTGCTCATCCGCGCCGACGAGTTGATCGAATGAAGCGGCGATCTTTCATCAAGCTCATCGGCGGCGCGGCCGCGGCTTGGCCGCTCGCGGCGCGGGCGCAGCAAACGGAACGGACGCGGCGGATCGGCGTGCTGATGACGGGCGGCGATAACGATCCCCTGACAAAGGCCCGCGTCGTCGCATTCGAGCAAGCGCTGCAGGCGGCGGGTTGGATTGCCGGACGAAACGTTCGCCTCGACTATCGGTGGGACAGGGGCGACGCCGAAGAAACGAGGGCGTTGGCGAAAGAACTGATCGGGCTGCAGCCCGAGGTGCTTGTCGGCGCCGGCAGTCCTGCAGTTCCCGCGCTTCTACAGGAGACCCGGACCATACCCGTTGTTTTCCTGCAGGTTTCCGATCCGGTCGGCAGCGGCTTCGTCTCGAATCTTGCACGGCCGGGCGGAAACGCCACCGGTTTCACGAATTACGAATTCTCGATGGGCGGGAAATGGCTGGAGTTGCTCAAGCAAATCATGCCGGACGTCACCCGCGTCATGATCATGCTGAATCCGCACGGCTTCACAGGATGGGGGCACTTGCGGACGATCAACGCCGGGGCGCCGGCGTTCGCAGTGCAGGCCACCCAGGCCAACGTCGACTCCGCCGCGACGGTTGAAAATGCAATCAATACATTCGCGCGCGAGCCCGCGGGCGGCATGATCGTGCTGCCGAGCACATTCATGACGGTGCATCGCGAACGCATCGTCGCGCTCGCGGCCCAACACCGGTTGCCGACGGTCTATCCCCTGCGTTTCTTCGTCACGAGCGGCGGCCTGATGTCGTACGGCAGCGATCCGGTCGAGGCGTACCGACAAGCGGCGGACTATGTCGACCGTATCCTCAAGGGCAAAAAGCCCGGCAATTTGCCCGTGCAAGCGCCGACCAAATACGAGCTGGTGATCAACCTCAAGACCGCGAAGGCGCTCGGCATCGAGGTGCCGCCGACGCTCATCGCCCGCGCCGACGAGGTGATCGAATGAGTCGGCGCGGCCACAGTCCGTCATGCCCGGACTTGTTCCGGGCATCCACGTCTTTCTTTTTTGAGGCGGCAAAGGCGTGGATGGCCGGGACAAGCCCGGCCATGACGCGCAAACGATCGGTCGTTACGGGGATTGGCATCAGGCGCCGCGATTTCATCGCACTCCTCGGCGGCGCGGCAGCGTGGCCGCTCGCGGCGCGAGGGCAACCCGAGCGGATGCGGCGCATCGGCGTTCTCATGAACTTGGCCGTGGACGATCCGGAATCGCCGGTACGCGTCGCAGCGTTCCTGCAGGGTCTGCGACTGACGGCCGCAACGTGAGGATCCACTATCGCTGGGGCGCGGGCGACGCCGGCCTCTTTCACAGATACGCTGCGGAGTTGATCGCCCTCGCGCCGGACATCATCTTGGCCAGCGGCGCAAGCATGTATGCGTTGCACCAGGTAACGCGCGACGTGCCGATCGTGTTCGTGCACGTCCCCGATCCGGTCGGCGGCGGCTTCGTCGAAAGCCTGGCGCGCCCGGGCGGTAATGCCACCGGATTTACCCCGTTCGAATACGGCATCAGCGTGAAATGGCTGGAGCTGCTCAAACAGATCATGCCCAGTGTGACGCGAGTGGCGGTGATTCGGGACCCCGCCATAGCCACTGGGATCGGCCAGTTGGGCGCCATCCAGGCCGTGGCGCCGTCGTTCGGGGTGGAGTTGCGGCCGATCGACGTGCGCGATGCCGGCGAGATCGAGCGCGCTGTTGCGGCATTCGCACGTGGCTCGAATGGCGGTCTGATCGTCACGGCGAGTGCGTTGTCGCTGGTTCATCGCGGGCTGATCGCCACTCTGGCGGCCCGGCACTGATTGCCCGCCGTCTATCCCTTCCGCTATCACGTCACCAGCGGCGGCCTGATCTCCTACGGGCCCGATACGGTCGACCCGTACCGGCGCGCGGCCGGTTACGTCGACCGCATCCTCAAGGGCGAGAAGCCGGCCGACCTTCCGGTGCAGGCGCCGACCAAGTTCGAGCTGGTGATCAATCTCAAGACCGCGAAGGCGCTCGACCTCGAGGTGCCGCCGACCCTCCTAGCCCGCGCCGACGAGGTGATCGAATGAAGCGGCGCCAATTCATCGCGCTCATCGGGGGCGCGGCGGCGGCGTGGCCGCTCGCGGCGCGCGCGCAGCAGCCGGGCAAGGTCTGGCGCATCGGCATTCTCTCCGGCCTTTCGCGCCCGGATTCGATTGAGTCGAGCACTTGGGGCGGCTTCCTGCAGGGTATGCATCAGCTTGGCTATGTCGAGGGAAAGCATTTCGTCGTCGAATATCGTTTCGCGGACGGAAAATATGAGCGGTTCCCTCAGCTCGCAGCTGAGCTGGTGCGGCTCAAGTCCGATGTAATCGTGGTGGGAGCCTCGAACGGAATCCGTGCGGTGCAGGAGGCTACCAGTGCCATTCCCATTGTCATGGGCTACTCGATCGATCCGGTCGGCAATGGCCTCGTCGCCAGCTTGGCCCGTCCCGGCGGCAATACGACCGGGTTGGCGAGTGCTCAGGAGGATATCGTATCGAAGCATGTAGAGTTGCTTGCAATGGCCGTGCCCGGATTATCGCGGCTCGCTATTCTGACGAACCCGGACGCCCGAAATCACCTCCCTATGTTGGAAGCCGCAAAAAGCGCCGCAGGGAAAGCTGCCGTGACGCTCGTTCCGATCGCGGCGCGGACGCCGCAAGATGTCGAGAGTGCGTTCGGGACGATGGCCAATGAGGGCATTGGAGCAACCGTTTTCCTGCCCGACTCGTTTTTCAATCTATATCGACGGCGGATCGCGGAGCTTGCCATCAGAGACCGGCTGCCCTCGATATTCGCGCAACGCGATTACGTGGAGGTTGGCGGGCTGATGAGCTATGGCGAAAGCTTCCGGGACTTCTTCCGGCGTGCTGCGACCTTTGTAGACAAGATTTTCAAGGGCACGAAGCCGGCCGATCTGCCGATCGAGCAACCCACGAGGTTCTTTTTGGTGTTGAATCTCAAGACTGCCAAGGCTCTCGACCTTGCTATACCGCCGACGTTGCTCGCCCTCGCCGACGAGGTGATCGAATGAAAATTTCGAGGAGGTATCTCATCACTCTCATCGGCGTCGCGGCGGCGGCCTGGCCGCTCGCGGCGCGCGCGCAGCAGGCCGACCGGGTGAGGCGGATCGGTGTACTCGTATACTACGCTGAGGGCGACGCTGAAGGACAAGCCCGCATCGCAGCATTACGGCAATCGATTCGCGAATTGGGATGGATCGAGGGAAGCAACGTCCAGTTCGACGAGCGCTGGAGTGCTGGAGATATGGATCGCATCCGGGCGCACGCGGCAGAGATTGTGAACCTCAAGCCGGATGTGATTGTAGCGACGAGCTCGCGGGAGACGCGGGAATTACAGCAACAAACCCGCACGATTCCCATTGTGTTCATCGGGACTCACTCAAGGAGCTCAGCCCCGGCATCAAGCGGGTTGGCCTTATTGTCAGTCCCGATCATCCCGCCGCTGCATTCATTTCTCGCTCATTTGAGACTGCCGCTTCGTTGCTCTCCATTCAGCCGATCATCTTCCGAGTTCGTGACTTCAGCGAGATTGAACGCGCCGTCGAATTTGTCATACGCGAGCCGAATGGGGCTCTCCTATTTCCATCGGACGTCACCATCAAGGTCCATCGTGACTCGATTGTCGCATTGGCAGCTCGACGCCGTGTGCCAGCGATCTATTCAGATCGAGGATACGTCTCGAGCGGAGGCCTAATGTCGTACGGCACTGACCTAATCGCGCTATCCCGCCGAGCCGCGTCTTATGTAGATCGCATCCTCCGCGGCGCGAATCCGGCCGATCTACCCGTAGAGCAACCCACGAAGTTCGAACTCGTCATCAATCTCAAGACCGCGAAGGCACTCGGCCTCGAAGTGCCTTTGCATGTTCAGCAACTCGCCGACGAGGTGATCGAATGAGAAGATGTAGGGTGGGCAAAATCGTCTGCCGTGGCGTGGCCGCGTGGGCACGGCGCGCGCACGATTTTGCCCACACGGATCAACCGCGTAAGCGCGCCTTTGCCCACCCTACAATTCAGCGCCGACAGGTGACCCAAACCGGCGCGGCCACGGTCCGTCATGCCCGGGCTTGTTCCGGGCATCCAGCGTCGAGTGGCCGACAGTTGCAACAGATCGACTCGCAGCCCGCGGATCACCTATATTCTGTCCATGGCACACGCCAAGGCCAAAGCGAGCGATTCCGGAACCACCGCGACGAACTCGGCTGTGGACAAGCTTGTCTTGGCCACCGTGAATGCCCCTTATAAACGGGAAATCGGCGTCTCGATCTTGAAGGAGTGTGTAATGAATGGCGAGCCGGGTGACTGGACGGTCCACTTGGCAAGCTTTTTCACGGACGTCAGTCCGAACCTCGTTTTTGGCTTTGCTGCACTCCACGGTATCTCCAAGTCCAAGGTCGCCCAGGCCTATTTGGCGATAAAGACCACGACGGGCGAGTTCAACCCTGATTTGGAGGCTGAGCTTGTCCGGCTGGCGACAATTGCTTGATCGCACAGTAGCCGGCCTGGAGCGTCTTCGCCAGTTCGGTCAGCCGGTTTCGGATTGGGTGCTCGGAGGCGGCACCGCCCCGATGATCAATACCGGGCATAGAATTAGCAAAGACATCGACGTATTCATTACAGATCCACTCATCGCGGCGATCCCTGAATCGAAATATTGAGACGATAAGCATGCAGTTCACCTTCACCGAAGAGCAGCAGGCCTTCGCCGACAGCGTTCATCGCTTCGCGCGCGCGCATCTCGAGCAGGACGCGCTCGCCCGCGCGCACGACCCGCGCTATCCGTTCGAGGTCGCCAAGCTGATGAGCGCGCAGGGGCTGATGGGCATCACGATCCCGCAGGCCGACGGCGGCCAGGGCGGCACGCTGCTCGACGCGGTGATCGCCATCGAGCAGGTGGCCGCGATCTGCCCGCGCAGCTCCGACGTCGTGCAATTCGGCAATTTCGGACCGATCCGCACCTTCGCCGAATACGGCACGCCGCAGCAGAAGGCGCGCTGGCTGCCCGCCCTCCTGCAGGGCCGCATGGTGATGAGCCTCGCCATCAGCGAGCCCGAGGCCGGCTCGGCCGCGACCGACCTCAAGACCAGCGCGCGGGCCGACGGCGCCCATTACGTCATCAACGGCAGCAAGCTGTTCTCCACCTTCAGCCCGGATGCCGCGATCTTTCTGGTGTACGTGCGCTACGGGCCGGGCGTCGGCGGCATCGGCTCGGTGATCGTCGAGCGCGACACGCCCGGCTTTCGGATCGGCCGCCCGTCCCGCTTCATGAGCGGGGAAGAGTGGTGCGAGCTTCATTTCGAGGACTGCCGCATTCCGGCCGACAACGTCCTGCTCGGGCCGGGCGGCTTCAAGAAGCAGATGGCGGGCTTCAACGTCGAGCGCCTCGGCAATACCGCCCGCTCGCTCGCCTTCGGCCGCTATGCCTTCAACCGGGCGCGCGAGCACGCGGCGACGCGGCGGCAGTTCGGCCGGCCGCTGTGCGAGTTCCAGGGGCTGCAATGGAAATTCGCCGAGATGGCGATCAAGCTCGAAGGCGCGCAGCTGCTGCTCTACCGCGCGGCCGCCAACGCCGACCTGCCCTCGGCCTACGAGACCGCGGTCGCCAAGGCCGCCTGCAACCAGGTCGGCTTCGAGGTGGCGAGCGAGGCGGTGCAGATCATGGGCGCCACCGGCTACAGCCAGGACAGCCTGGTGGAATGGTGCATGCGGCGCTGCCGCGGCTGGATGATCGCCGGCGGCTCGGTCGAGATCCTGAAGAACCGGATCGCCGAGCACATCTTCGAGCGGCGCTTCGATCAACGCAAACCCAAGACCGCCGAGGCGGCGGAGTAGCTTGCTTAACCTCCCCCCTGGAAGGGGGAGGTTGATCCGCGTCGCAGGCAAGCTTGCGCAGCCTGCGACGCGGATCGGGTGGGGGTGAGCTTGCGAGGACGGTCCACCCCACCCCGGCGCGCAAAAGCGCGCCGACCCTCCCCTTCCAGGGGAGGGTAAAGAAGAGGAGCCCGCCACGACGATGCAACAACTGCGCGACGCGCTGTTCGCTCCGGCTTCGGTCGCCATCGTCGGCCAGTCTGACGACGCGGGCAAGGCCGCCGGACGGCCGTTGAAATTCCTGCGGCAGACGGGTTATGCCGGCCGCGTCTATCCGATCAACCCGCGGCGGGAGAGCGTGCTCGGCGAGCGCGCCTGGCCCTCGCTCGCGGCGCTGCCCGAAGCGCCCGACCACGCCTATATCGTGACGCCGACGGAAGCCGCCGTCGCCGCGGTCGAGGAATGCGGGCGGCTCGGCGTCAAGGTCGCGACCGTGCTTGCCGACGGTTTTGCCGAGGCGGGCGCCGAGGGCCTCGCCCGCGAAGCGCGGCTGCGCGATGCCTGCGCCCGCACCGGCATCCGCGTGGTCGGGCCGTCGAGCCTGGGCGTGGTCGATCTGCGCACGAAGTCGATGCTGACGGCGAACGCCGCCCTCGACACGCAGGACTTGCCGGTCGGACGCATCTTCGCCGCCTCCCATTCCGGCAGCCTGATCGGCGCGCTGCTCACCCGCGGCAAGGCCCGCGGCGTGGGCTTTGCCGGCCTCGTCTCGGTCGGCAACGAGGTCGATCTCTCGCTCGGCGAGATCTGCGCGGCGACGCTCGATGATCCCGGCATCGACGGCTACATGCTGTTTCTCGAGACCATGCGGCATGCCGATGCCTTGCAGCGCTTCGCCGTCGCGGCCGCCGCGCGCGGCGGCGCACGCAAGGCCGTTGGCGTGGTGACGACGACCGCGGGCGGCGCCACCATGGTGATCGATCCGCTGGCGCGCCGCGGCGTCACCATCGCGCCCGCGAGCTCGGCGACCCTCGGGCGGCTCCGCCGCGCGCGGCGGCGCACGCAAGGCCGTTGGCGTGGTGACGACGACCGCGGGCGGCGCCACCATGGTGATCGATCCGCTGGCGCGCCGCGGCGTCACCATCGCGCCCGCGAGCTCGGCGACCCTCGGGCGGCTGCGCGGCTCGTCGATCTCACCGTTGCCGGGGCGCGCTATGAGATCATGAAATCCGCGCTCGCGATCTTGCTTGAGGCGCCCGAGTTCGACCTCCTCCTCGCCGTTGTCGGCTCGTCGGGACGGACGCAGCCGGAAGCGACGGTGCGGCCGATCATCGAGGGCGCGGCGGCCGGCAAGCCGCTCGCCGCGTTCGTGGTGCCGGAGGCGCCGGAAGCGCTGGCGCTGCTCAGTCGCGCCGGGCTGCCGAGCTTCCGCACGCCTGAGGCCTGTGCCGATGCGATCGCCGCCGCCCTGTCGCGACGGGCTCCGCGGCCGCTCACCGCCTCGTCGCCGGCGCCGGAAGACGGACGCGTGCTCGATGAGCTCGCGGCCGGCGATCTGCTCGACCGCATCGGCATCGCGCGCGCGCCGGCGGTCGCGCTCGATGCCGGCATCGTGCGGCCGCCGCCGCTGCCCTTTCCTTATCCGGTCGCGGTCAAGGTTCTTTCCGCGGAGTTCGCCCACAAGACCGACGTCGGCGGGGTCGTGCTCGACGTCGCCGACGGCGCGGCGCTGTGCGCCGCGATCGGGCAGATTCGCAAAGACCTCGCCGAACGGATGCCCGGCGCGAGCCTCGCCCGCGTGCTGGTGCAACCCATGCTGTCGGGCCTCGGCGAGGTTCTCGTTGGCTACCGTGTCGACCGCGACGTCGGTCCGCTGATCATGGTGGCGGCCGGCGGCATATGGGCGGAAACGCTGCGCGACCGCAGCCTGCGATTGGCGCCGGTCGATCTCGACGCCGCGCGGGAGATGATTTTCGAGCTGCGGAGCCTCGCTCCGCTGGCGGGCGACCGCGGCCGGCCCAAGGGCGATCTCGACGCGCTCGCCCGTGCGATCGTCGCGCTGTCACGGCTTGCCGACCACGCCGAGGTCGTCGAGGCCGAGATCAATCCGCTGATCGTGCGGCCGGCGGGGGAAGGCGTGGTCGCGGTCGATGCCCTGGTGAAGCTCAGGGGCAGGGCTTAGGATCGGCAGGCAGCGAAGAGGACAGCCATGGCGCACGCCGAAGCCCTGCAGACGCTGCACCCGGCCGCGGGTGCGACCGAGGCCATCGTCGAATTCGCGAGCGGGCTGCGGCACGCCGCGCTCACCGACGAGGTCCGCCACTACGCGCGGCGTCATCTCCTCGACACCGTCGGCGTGATGATTGCGGGAGCGGGCGGCGAGGTGGCGAGCCGGGCCGAGGCGGTGCTCGCCGCGGTGCGCCCGGCCGGCCGCATTCCCGTGCCCGGACGCGCCCGGCGCGCAGATCTGCTCGATGCGGCGTTTCTCGGCGGCACCGCGGCGCACGGCATCGAGCTCGACGACGGTTTCCGGCAAGGCTCGGTGCATCCGGGCTGCGTGGTGGTGCCGACGGTGCTGGCGCTGGGCTGCGACCTCCGGGTCGCCGGAGCCGCGCTGATCGAGGCATTGGTCGCGGGTTACGAAGCCGAGATCGCCATCGGCCGCGCCTGTCATCCCGACCTGCGCCAGCGCGGATTCCACCCGGCGGCGGCGTGCGGGGTATTCGGCGCGGCCACCGCCGCCGGCAAGCTGCGCCGGCTGTCCCCCGCGCAACTCGCCAACGCGCTGGGCATCGCCGCCTCGAGCGCGGCCGGGCTGTTCGCCTTCGTCAACGGCGGCGCCGACATCAAGCGCCTGCACGCCGGCCATGCCGCGCGCGAGGGCCTGCAGGCTGCGCTGCTGGCGGAAGAGGGCATCGAAGGCCCGCCCGACGTGATCGAGGCGCGCGACGGCTTCCTGCAGGCCTTCGCCTTCGGACGCACCGACAAGGCGCGCGCGGTCGCGCTGCCGCCCGCGGCGCCGTTCGGCATCACCGACTGCTACATCAAGCCCTATCCCTGCTGCCGTCATATCCAACCCGCGATCGAGGCGCTCATCGGCCTCCTCGACGACGAGAAGATCGCGCCCGAGGAGGTGCAGCGCATCGACGTCGCGACCTATCGCATCGCCGCCGAGCATGCCGAGACCGGGTGGGACGACTTCGCCAGCGCCCAGCTCAGCTTCCCCTATCTGATGGGGCTCGCGCTGAAATTCCGCGCCGTCAAGCTCGAGCATTTCAGCGCGGCGATGCGCGGCGATCCCTCGTTCGCGACCATCGCCCGCAAGCTCGGCGTGACGGCGCCGCCCGAGATCGACCGGCTCTATCCGCAATTGCGCCCGGCGCGGGTGACGGTGACGACCGCGCGCGGCGCGTTCATCCGCCAAGCCGACGAGGCGCTGGGCTCCCGCATCGTGCCGCTCGACGACGCCGGGCTGAAAACGAAGTTCCACGATCTCGTCGGTCCGGTGCTCGGCGCGGCGCGCGCGAAGGACTTGACGCAGCAGCTATGGTCGATCGAGACGGCCGGCGACGTCGCGCCGCTGGTGGAATCGATGGCGAAGGCGTAGCCGCGCTTGCGTTGGATTGGCGCGGCCTCTCTCTGCCTCATGCTGAGGAGCATCGCAGCGAGGCAAGCACGTGCCGCTCCACAATCACGGTCGCGCTGCGATGCGTCTCGAAGCATGAGGCCGCCCTCGTCCTTCGAGACGCGCGCACGCGGGACCGATTTTGCCGAAACGACGCGGCATGCGCGCTCCTCAGGACGAGGGCGGAGCATGGTCCGCGCCAATCCGATGCCTCACCCATATTTCGGGAACAGCGCGAGCGCATTGCCGCGATCGATCGCGGCGCGCCTCGCGTCGGGAAGAAATCCGGATTCGTGGGTCTTGACCGCCTCGGCGATCACCCCGGGATTGGCGAAGGGATAATCGGTGCCGAATAGGATCCGCTCCGGGCGGGCCACGCGATCGAGCGCGCCGAACGTCTGCTCGCCCGGCGAGAGCGCGTTGTCGTACCAGAAATGCCCGAGCCCGGCGAAGACCTGAGCGCGCGTCAGCTGCGGCATCCGCCGGTCGATCATCGGCGACACCGAGAGCCGCCAGGCGAAGTAGGGAACGAGCCCGCCGGCATGAGGCAGGATGAACGACACGCGCGGGAAGCGATCGATCGTGCCGGAGAAGATCAGGTTCACCACCGCGCGCGTGGTGTCGAACAGGTATTCCATCATGAAGGCGGGCCAGGGCAGCGCGAGCCCCTTGCTCGAGGGATGCAGGCCGGGATGGACGAACACGACCGCGCCGCGCTCGCTCAGCATGGCGAGCACGGGATCGAAGCGCGCATCGCCGAGAAATTTCTCCTCGTAGCTCGCGAACAGCGACACGCCGTCGAATGCAAGCTCGTCGAGGCAATAGGCGATCTCGTCAAGCGCGCCCTCGATCGTCCACATCGGGACGGTGGCGAAGGCGCCGAAGCGCCTGGGCCAGCGCGCGACGAGCTCGGCCGCATAGTCGTTGCAGCGCCGCGCCAGCTCGTGCGCGGCCGCCGCGCCGCCGAAGCCGACGCCTGGCTGCGCCAGCGACGTCAGCGCGACCTCGATGCCGAAGCGGTCCATCAACTCGAGCGCGAGCTGCGGCGTCCAGTCCGGATACTTGCCGATCGCCGGCCCGCGGCCGGCCGCGTACACCGCCTCGCTGTAGAACGGCGGGATGTGGTGAAAATGAACGTCGATCCTGCGCGGTGTGGACATTATGCGTACCTCATAAATGATCGACTCTCCAAGTCACGGCCCGACTTGTCCGCACAACGCCGGACATGCCACGAGTCAGCCGTAGGTTGGGTCGAGCCCTCGGCGAGACCCAACGCCCGCCGCTCGCCAGGCGATCGTTGGGTCTCGCTGCGCTCGACCCAACCTACGGCATCAGACGGCACCCTCGCCTGTGCGTGTTGAATTTTGCAAGCGTCCATGCCTCTATGCCAAACCTTCGTGCCGGCCGAGGAGTAAACCCGTGCCCTTCATGGACGCCAACGTCATCAGCATCCATTTCGAGGTTGCCGGCCAGGGGCCGTCCGTGGTGCTGCTGCACGAGATGGGCGGCACGCTCGACAGCTGGGACGGCATCTTTCCCGCGCTGAGCCGGCGCTACCGCACGCTGCGCTACGACCAGCGCGGCTTCGGCTGGTCGGAGAAGACCCGCCAGCCCTACACCATCGAGACGCTGGTCGACGATCTGCAGGCGGTGCTGGCGGGCGCCGGGCTCCCGCCGCCCTATCATTTCGTCACTGTCGCCGCTGCCACCATGCAGGCGCTGATCTACATGACCCGGCATGCCGACCGCGTCGCGACCTTCGCGTTCTGCAACCCGTTCACCGGGGCCGACGCGAGCCGCATCGCCATGCTCGACGAGCGTGCGGGGAAGGCCGAGCGGGAGGGCATGCGCGCCGTCATTCCGGTCACCCTCGACAAGTCGTGGCCGCCGGACATCGGCGACCGCGCGGCCTATGCCGGATATCGCGCCCGCTATCTCGCCCACGACCCGAGCTGCTTCGGCGCCATCAACCGGGCGGTCGCGCGCTGCAACGTGACCCATCTCGCCGCGGAGGTGCGCAAGCCCACTTTGGTGGTCGCCGGCCGTTTCGACCAGGTTCGCCCGCCCGCCGCCAGCGAGCAGTTCGCCAAGACCATTCCCGGCGCGCGCTTCGAGCTGATCGACGCCGTGCACATGATGCCGGCGCAGGCGGCGGGCCCGCTGCTCGCGCTGCTCGAGGATTTTCTCAACGCGCAAGCCGCGGCCCGGCAGCGCGCCGGTTGAAGGGCGGAGCGTCGATGAAGATCAAGGCCAACGGTATCACCATCAACTATGAGGTCGACGGGCCCGCGGGCGCGCCGTGGCTCGTGCTCAGCAATTCGCTCGCGACCGACCTGGCGATGTGGGACGAGCAGGCGCGCGAGCTCAAGCGCGGCTACCGGGTGCTGCGCTACGACCAGCGTGGCCACGGCGCCACCGAGGCGACCGCCGGTCGCTACACGTTCGCGCTTTTGATGGCGGACGCGCTCGCGCTGATGGACGCGCTCGGCATCGGGAAGGCGCATTTCGCCGACCTGTCGATGGGCGGCGCGACCGCGCTCGGGCTCGCCGAGATCCATCCGGAGCGGCTCGACAAGGTGATCGTCTGCGACTCGCCGTCCCAGTCGACGCCGGCGAGCGCGCAGCAATGGGAGGAACGCATCGCCATCGCCCAAAAGCAGGGCATGGAGCCTCTGGTCGAGCCGACGGTCGGACGCTGGTTCCCGCCCGAGGTCGCCGATGCGCCGCATGTCGACAAGGTGCGCCGCATGATCCGCGCCACGCCGGTCGACGGCTTCATCGGCTGCGCCGCGGCGCTCGCCGACCATGACTACGCCAGCGCCGTCGCGACCGTGCGGCGGCCGGTGCTGTTCCTGGTCGGGGAAAAGGACGGCGTCAATCCGCCCGCCATGCGCAAGCTCAACGCGGCGCTGCCGGGCTCGCGCTACGTGGAGCTTGCCGGCGCCGGCCACATTTCCAATCTCGACCAGCCGGAGGCATTCAACCGCGCGGTGAGCGACTTCCTCAAGACCTCCTGACGGCAATCGGGGCCCGCGTCGTTGATCTCCATCAATGCGCGACGTTGCAAACTTGCCGGATCAGCCATACCTCGGCTCCGAAAGCCACCGCTGGATCGGATGCCTGGGGTTGGGCATAATGCCCGATATTTCGAGCTAAGAAGGGCGCCCGGAGCCCTTCGACAGGAGAAAACGTCATGACCGCCGTCGCAGCCGCCCCGCAGAAGCAGGTTCCGCTTTCCAACAAAGCGCGCGAAATGATGGAAGCGATCAACGCCGAGGCCAGCAAGCACAATGTCTGGGTGCGCACCCAGGCCAACGCGCCGGCCCAGCGTCCGTGGTTCAGCGAGACCGGCGGCGAAGGCTCGGGCCAGCTCGCGAGCGGGCGCGTCGCCGCCAACCAGATGAAGACGCTTCCCCATCTGTGGCGCTGGGACGAGTTCAGCCCCTACCTCCATCGCATTTCCGAGATCGCGCGCAAGGCGGAGGTTTCGCCGATCGAGTTCGCCGACCGCCAGAGCATCCTGCTGCTCAATCCCGGACTGAACGGCCGCCTGCAGGTGACCAATACCATCCGCTGCGCGATCTCGATCTACAATCCCGGCGATGTGGCGCCGGTGCATCTGCACTCGCCCAACGCCAGCCGCACCATCCTGTCGGAGCAGGGCGGCTACACCGTCGTCGAGGGCGAGCGCTGCACCGCCGAACGCGGCGATCTCATCCTGACGCCGAACGGCACCTGGCACGATCACGGCAACGACGCGAGCGAGCCGGTGATCTGGATCGACATGCTGGATTGGCCGCTGATGGAGTTCCTCGATGCCGCGTGGGTCGATCACGACATGCCGGGCGCGCAGGGCAACGCCAAGGTCCAGGCCGTGACCCGCAGCGAGGGACGCTCGCGCAGGCTCTATGGCCAGGGCGGCATCAAGCCCGCCTTCGTCGACCACCAGATCGGCGTCGGCCACAGCCCGGCGCCGCTCATCCACTATCGCGGCGCCGACGTGCTCGAGACGCTGCACGGCCTGCGCAACGAGGAGGGCGACCCGCACGAGGGCATCAAGGTCGACTTCGTCAACCCGGTCACCGGCGAGCCAGTGTTCAAGACCCTGAACTACGCGGCGCAGCTGTTGCGCCCGGGCGAGGAGACTGCGCCGAAGCGCGAGACCGCCGGCACCTTCCACGTCGTGATCGAAGGCGCGGGCGCGACCGAGGTCGGCGGCAAGCGCTTCGAGTGGAGCAAGAACGACATCTTCGTGGTGCCGAACTTCCTGTGGCGGCGCCACATCAACACCGGCAAGAGCGACGCGGTGATCTACTCGGTGTCCGACGCCGCGCTGATGCGCAACATCGGCCAGTACTACGCCCAGGGCCGCGCCAAGGACGGCACGGTGACCGAGCTGGTGCACTGAACAATCAACCGAGCTGACGATCATTCGGCCGGAGCGCCCGCGCTCCGGCCGTTTTGCTGATCGTGGTTTTTCACTTCTCCGTCGAGCGGCAAATGTCGCCAGCGGATATCCGATCAGCATTTCCCGTTGTGATTTTTTGCTTCCTTGCCCAGGCGCCGTTCGCACTCATTATTGTAGGTCTGACCGTCGCATCCGCACACCGGCCGCAGGTTCTTGGAGCAGACCTCCGGAACCTTGACGCAGGTCCCTTCGACATCGGCAGCGCCGCAGCGTCCCGCCTTGGGATCGCACCAAAGCCCGGCATCGCACTGGATCCCGGCAATCGTGCCGCACTTCTGGCCGACCTTCGCAGCCTGCATGTCGCCCGGCCAGCCCATCAGGGTGCCAACGGTCAGCGCAGTGAACAGCAACGCATTCCGAACCATTCTGTCCTCCTGAGTTTTAACGACCCGCGTTTGGCATCCCATGCCCGGCCCCAGATGGCCGGCTCGTCCTTCACGCCTCGTCCACCACCCGGTTGCGCAGCACGCCGATCTCCGGCGCCTCGACCTCCACGACGTCGCCGGGCTTGAGCCACAGCGGCGGATTGCGGTGCACGCCGGCGCCGGTCGGCGTCCCCGTCCAGATCAGGTCGCCCGCCTTGAGCGTCGCAAACGTGCTGATGTAGTTGATCAGCCAGGCGAAGCCCCAGGTCAGGTGGTCGGTCGAATCCTGCTGGCGCAATTCGCCGTTGACGCGGGTCGAGACGCGCAGCGCCTTGCCGGGATCGAGCTCGTCGGTGGTCACGATCCAGGGGCCGAGGCTGCCCGACTTGTCGAAATTCTTGCCCTGGGTGACGTTCAACGTGCCGTGGCGGAGCCAGTCGCGCACGCTGCCCTCGTTGCCGAGCGTGAAGCCGCCGATCATTTCGAGCGCGCGCGCGCGCGGGACGTGGCGGCCCTCCTTGCCGATCACCAGCACGATCTCGCCCTCGTAGTCGAACTTGTCGGACACCTTCGGGCGCACGATCGGCTGCTCGGTCCCGACCAGCGAGGTCGGAAAGCGGCAGAACAGGTTCGGATATTTAGGCGCCTCCCGGCCGTCCTTGTACTCCGCGCTGCGCTCAGGATAGTTGATGCCGACGCAGATGATCTTGTCCGGCGCCAGGATCGGCGGCAGCATTTCCACGTCCTTCACCTGGTAATCGGGCTGCCCGCTCGCCGGCGCCCGCGCCTCGCCGATCGCGCCGGCACGAAAGAGGTCGAGCAGCGTTGCATATTTCGGGAGCTTGCGGCCGAGATCGATGATGCCGTTGCCGGTCACCGCACCGTAGCTCGAGCGGCCATCGGCTTTGAAGCTTGCAAGTTTCATGTCCGTTATGATCCGTCAGTTGCCGGGATGCCTCTGCTTAGTCATTGCCGGCTTGACTCGGCAATGCGTCTTTCTTCGAAGAAGACGGATGCGCGGGTCAAGCCCCGCATGACTTCGCCCGTCTCCTCCGTTTGCGGGGACGGGTCAGGGCTTCGGCGCACCCGGCTGCCGCAACGGATGGGCGCGGGCGAAGGCGTCATTCTGCATGCAGGCATCGACGATGCGGCGCACGGTCGGGAACGGCGCCAAGTCGCATTGATAGAAGCTCGCGCCGGCCGCTTGGCTCGCCAGGCAGATGTCGGCGATGGTGACGGCATCGCCCTGGCAGTAGCGCCCGGTCTCCGTGGAGGCCGCGAGATTGGCCTCGAGCGCGTTGAGCGCCGCGCCGATCCAGTTCTGAATCCATCTCAGCCGCGTCGGCTCGTCAAGCCTGAGCTCGTGCTCGAGGTATTCGCGCACCCGCGGCACCAGCAGGGGATGGGAATCGCAGGCGACGATCTGCGCAAGCCCGCGCACCCGGGCGCGCGCCCGCGGTTCTTTCGGCAGCAGCGGCGGCAGCGGATGGGTCTCGTCGAGATATTCCATGATCGCGAGCGACTGGAACAGCACCGGCCCCTCGCCGTCGACCAGCGCCGGCAGCACCATCTGCGGGTTGACCTTGCGGTACGCGTCCTCGCGCTGCTTGCCCTGCATGAGGTTGACGTCGACGACCTCGTCCGGCACCAGGCCCTTGAGGTTGAGCGCGATGCGCACGCGGTAGGTCGCGAGCGAGCGCCAGAACGAGAACAGCTTCATGAGCCTCTCCCCCCGAAAATTGTGATCGAATAATCCGTACCATAAAATATACTCACCGGACGAAAAACCCCTCCGTCGTCATCGCCTGCGAAAGCGGACGATCCTGTATCCTCGGTCGGACCGTGGGCACAGCCCGTGCCTTACGCCATTCTCTGCGGATACCGGATGCTTAGCCTTCGGGGCACGACCAGCGAGCGGGAACTCACGGGGAGGACGAGATGACGTCAGTCGAGGATGTGCGCGCCAAGGGCGCTGCGACGCACCAGCATCGCAGCGAGGTGCGCGACGGCATGCACGTCGACTGGGACATCCCGATCCGGATGGACGACGGCCTAGTGCTGCGCGCGGACGCCTTTCGCCCGGTGCGGGAGGGCCGCTATCCCGTGATCCTGAGCTACGGCCCCTATGCCAAGGGGCTCGCCTTTCAGGACGGCTATCCCAGCGCCTGGCAGCGCATGGCCGAGCAGCACCCTGACGTCACCGCCGGCTCGAGCAACCGTTACCAGAGCTGGGAGGTGGTCGACCCGGAGAAATGGGTGCCGCACGACTATGCCTGCGTGCGTGTCGATTCCCGCGGCTGCGGCTGCTCTCCCGGCGTCATCGATCATTTCTCGCCGCGCGAGACCAGGGATTTCTACGCCTGCATCGAATGGGCGGGAGTGCAGCCGTGGTCGAACGGCAAGGTCGGGCTCAACGGCATCTCCTATTACGCCATCAACCAGTGGCACGTGGCGAGCCTCGAGCCGCCGCACCTCGCTGCCATGTGCATCTGGGAGGGAGCCGCCGACTGGTACCGCGACATGACCCACCACGGCGGCATCCTCTGCACGTTCTGGGAAAACTGGTACGACATGCAGGTGAAGACCGTGCAATACGGGGCGGGCGAGCATGGCCGCCGGTCTCGCCTGCACGGCGAGCTGGTCTGCGGGCCGGAAACGCTGCCGGAGGCCGAGCTCGCCGGGAACCGCAGCGCGCTTGGCGACGACATCCGCGCCCATCCCCTCGACGACGACTACCACCGGGCGCGCTCGCCGGTGTGGTCGAAGGTGAAGACGCCGTTCCTCTCCGCCGCCAATTGGGGCGGGCAGCCGCTGCATCCGCGCGGCAATTTCGAAGGCTTCGTGCGCGCCGCCGCCAGGGACAAATGGCTCGAGGTGCACGGCATCGAGCACTGGACCCATTTCTACACGGACTATGGGCGCATGCTGCAGCTCAAGTTCTTCGACCATTTCCTGCACGGCAAGGCGAACGGCTGGGACAAGCAGCCGCGCGTCCTGCTGCAGGTGCGTCACGTCGACAAGTTCGTCGAGCGCGCCGAGGGCGAATGGCCGCTCAAGCGCACGAAGTGGACGAAGCTGCACCTCGATCCCGCGACCGGCGCCCTCACCCGCAATCGCGCGGTGGGAAAAGCGGTGCGTAGCTTCGAAGCCATGGGCGACGGCGTCACCTTCCTGAGCGAGCCGCTCGAGCAGGACACCGAGATCACGGGGCCGGCGGCGCTCAAGCTGTTCGTGTCGTCCACCACCAGCGATGCCGACCTCTTCGTCGTGCTGCGCGTGTTCACCGGCGACCTCAAGGAGGTGGTGTTCCAGGGCGCCATCGACCCGCATAGCCCGGTCGGCCAGGGCTGGCTGCGCGCGTCGCACCGCAAGCTCGACAAGAAGCTCACCACCCCCTACCGGCCCTACCACAGCCACGACCGAGCGCAGCCGCTGAGGAAAGGCGAGGTGGTCGAGCTCGACATCGAGATGTGGCCGACCTCCATCGTG
>WNFD01001050.1_pt1 | contig 27579 bp, 29 predicted proteins | sample 5400491 | NCBI WGS metagenome assembly WNFD01 (sample SAMN13153343, study PRJNA577476) | soil metagenome | isolation source: 120 cm saprolite under Douglas fir tree site 2 hole 2 replicate 2 | place: USA:California | collected 2015-04-18
ATCGAGGCGCTCTCCCGCGGGGCGCCGTCGGCGGTGTTCGTCGAGCAGGACGGCGCCGCCCTGCGCGCGCTGCGCGACAATGTCGAGCGGCTGGCCTTGGCGGACCGCGCCCGCGTGGTGCGGGCCGACGCCGCGCGGGCGGTCGCCCTACTCGAGGCGGGCGGCGAGCGCTTCGGCGTCGTCTTCCTCGATCCGCCGTATGATTCGCCGCGCGCGGCCGCCGCGCTCGACGCGGTGGCCGCCGGGCACGTGCTGGTCGCGGGTGCGGTGGTGGTGATCCAGCACGGCACCAAGACGCCGCCGGCGGCCGCACCGGGCGCGCTCTCGCTCTGGAAGGCGCGTCGCTTCGGGGAGACGACCTTGACTTTCTTTCGATCCGACGCGTAGACTGAGCAGCGTTTTCGGGCATTTTCCAGACGGGGCGAACGGGGGGCGAGCGTGGGGAAGCGGGCGGTGTATCCCGGGATGTTCGATCCGATGCACAACGGGCATCTGGATCTCATCGAGCGGAGCCTGCGCATCTTCGACGAGCTGATCGTGGCGGTGGTGGCGAACCCCTCGAAGGAGCCCCTCTTCACGGTCAAGGAGCGCCTCGAGCTGATCGACGAGTGCACCACCGGCATCGGGATGGGCCGGATGCGCATCACCTCGTTCGACGGCCTCCTCATCGACCTGGTGGAGCGCGAGGGCGCGGACTGTATCGTGCGCGGCCTCCGGGCGGTTTCCGACTTCGAGTACGAGTTCCAGATGGCGCTGATGAACCGCAAGCTCCGCCACACGGTGGAGACCGTGTTCATGATGCCGCACGAGCGCTACACGTACATCGCCTCGCGCCTCATCAAGGAGGTCGCCTCGCTCGGCGCGCCCGTCACCGGCCTGGTGCCGCCGCCGGTGGAGGAGCGCCTCAGTCAGAAGTTCTCGAAGCCCAGATAGGTAAAGGCAGGAGCCCATGCTGGCAGACCGGATGAAGACGCTGGCCCCCTCGCCGACCCTCGCCATGCAGGCGAAGGCGCGGGCCATGCGCGCGCAGGGCATCGACGTGATCTCCTTCGGGGCGGGGGAGCCCGACTTCGACACCCCGGCCCGGATCAAGGACGCCGCGATCCGCGCGCTCGAGACGGGGCAGACCAAGTACACCGAGGTCGGGGGTATTCCCGAGCTGCGCGCCGCGGTCTGCCAGAAGTTCAAGCGCGACCACGGCCTCGAGTACGCGCCGGACGAGGTCACGGTCTCCTGCGGGGCCAAGCACACGCTCTACAACATCGTGATGGCGCTCGTGAACCCGGGGGACGAGGTGCTGATCCCCAGCCCCTACTGGGTTTCGTACCCGGAGCAGGTACGCCTGCTGGGCGGGGTGCCGGTCCCGGTGGTGACGCAGGAGGCGACCGGCTTCGATCTCGATCCCGCCGCGCTCCGCCGGGCGGTGACGCCGGGGACGAAGATGATCATCCTCGACAGCCCGGGTAACCCGACCGGCGCGGTGTTCTCGCCGCAGGCGCTGGCCGAGGTGGCCAAGCTCGCGGTGGAGCGCGATCTCTGGGTCGTCTCGGACGAGTGCTACGAGTCCCTCACCTACGAGGGCCGGCACGTGTCGATCGCCTCGCTGTCGCCCGAGGTGAAGGCCCGTACCATCGTGGTCAACACCTGCTCGAAGGCCTACGCGATGACCGGGTGGCGCATCGGGTACGCGGCGGGCCCCCGGCCGATCATCAAGGCGATGACCGACGTGCAGAGCCAGGTCACGTCCAACCCCACCTCGGTCGCTCAGTGGGCGGCGGTGGAGGCGCTGGGCGGCCCGCAGGACGAGGTGGCCAAGATGGCGGGCGAGTTCGACCGGCGTCGCCGCGTGATCATCCCGGCCCTGAACGCGATCCCGGGCGTGACCTGCGTGATGCCGAAGGGGGCGTTCTACGCCTTCCCGAACGTCGCCGGGCTCTTCGGCAAGCGCGCGAAGGCGGGCGTGCTCCGCGGCTCCGCCGACGTGTGCGCGTTCCTGCTGGACGAAGCGCGCATCGCGACGGTGGCGGGGGTGGACTTCGGCTCCGACGCCCACATCCGGCTCTCGTACGCGACGGGCCTCGACACCATCGAGGAAGGGATGCGACGGATGGCCGCCGCCGTCCGCACGCTCGAGGGCTGACATGAAGATCGAAGGCTCCGCCGACATCCCGGCCCCGCGCGACAAGGTGTGGGCTGCCTTCCTCGATCCCGAGATCCTGGCGCAGGCCTTGCCCGGCTGCGAGAAGCTCGAGGCGATCGGGCCGAACGAGTACAAGGCCACCATGAAGATCGGGGTGGCCGCCATCAAGGGCACCTTCGAGGGCAAGGTGAAGCTGAGCGACCTCGAGCCGCCCAACCGCTACCGCATGGCCGTCGAGGGCAGTGGCGGACCGGGCTTCGTCCGCGGCGCCGCGGGCATGCAGCTCTCCGACGTGGACGGCGGCACCAAGGTGAGCTATGACGCCGACGTGCAGGTGGGCGGCCTCATCGCGAGCGTCGGGCAGCGGATGCTGGGCGGGGTCACCAAGATGATGCTCGATCAGTTCTTCACCCGGATGACCGAGCTGCTCGCGTCGAAGCCGGCGTAGCGCTGTTCACGCTTCCTCCGTTCCTGCTCGCCGGCCTCCTCTCGATCGCGGCCGCGGCCGCGCCTCAGCCGGTCGCGGGAGACTGCGCGGGATCAGGTGGCGAGCAACGATCCCGCTGCCTTTATCGCTCCGCGTTCCCCAGCACCGGCCTCGTCGCCGACTGCCGCACCGACCGCGACTGCCGCGTCGGCTACTACTACGGTGATCCCGAGAAGCCGGTCTGGCTCGACCCGCCTCTCGACCTCCGCACGCTCCCGAAGCCCGACGTCATCTGGCGCGCGGCCACCTTCGCCGAGATCCGCTTCGACTGCGGGCCCGCCTGCCACGTCAGCTACTTCTTCGAAGCCAAGCGCCGCCGCCTCTCCCCCCCACGACCCCAGGTCCTCGACGTCGACCTCCGCCGCCTCCTGCTAGCCCAGACCGACGGCCGAGACCTGGCAGTCCGCCAGATCTTCTCCGGCCGCGAAGTAGCCCGAATCACCCGCGACTGGACCGGAGCTTCGCTCCGCGACGCCCTGACCGAAGTCCGCTTCGACCCCGACGGCCGCCTGACATTCACCTGGCTGCAAGGAAAAGACCGAACGCCCGTCACCGAGCGCGTGTCCGTCCCCAGCGTCCCACGGTAGGCGCGCGGCAGGGCGGCGGGGGGCGGCAGGTGGGCCGGGTGACCCGTTCCCCGCCAACGGAAGCCCGGAGCCGCACGATCCAGATTGGGAACTCCCCAGGGCCAGAAGACGAGAAAGCGTGTCGTGGTCAGAGGCCCACCTGCCGCCCCCCGCCGCCCTGCCGCGCGCCGGGCCTAGGCCGAGTGCGGCGCGGCGACCGCGGACGGCTGACGGAGAGGCAGCGTGAAGGGCAGCGTGAGGAGCACGACGAGGCCGACGACGGTGAGCGTGAGCCGGATGCCGCCCCAGTCGCTGAGCAGCCCGTAGACGAACGGCGACAGCGCGGAGGCCCCGACGCCGAGCGTGTAGAAGATCGCGTAGCTCCGCGCGCGCCGCTCGCTCGAGACCAGGTCGGCGACGCTGCCGTAGAGGACGGACGAGGTGCCGTTGAGCGCCACGCCGAGCACCGGCAGCGCGACGAGGCAGGCGCCCAGCGGCAGCGTCAGCAAGAGCAGGATGCCCGCGCCGGTGATGAGCTCGGTGACCACCACGGTGCGGATCACGCCGACCCGATCCGCGAGGGCCCCGCACGCGAACTTTCCCACCGCGCCGCCGATGAAGACCAGCATGAGCGCGAGCCCCACCGACTGCACCGTCGCGCCCTTGCCGATCAGCAGGAAGGGCAGGAAGGTGAGGAAGCCGGTGCGCGTCGAGTTGTCGATGACGTGGATCGCGGAGATCGCGGTGAAGGCGCGCACGTCGCGGATTCCGGAGCCGCTCCCGCGCTCCGGAGCCGCGCCGGTCCGCGACGGCGCCGGGCGGAGCCCCGCGCCCAGCCGCGCGAGCAGCACGAGGATCACCGCGGCGGCCACCAGCCCGACGACGCCGTAGACGCCGACCGCGCCGCGCCAGCCGAGCCAGGGCACGGCGAGCGCCACCGCGGCGGGCACCGCGACCTTGCCGAGATCGCCGGAGAAGTTGTACGTGCCGAGCGCGGTGCGGCGCGGCCCGTTCTCGTACGCCTTCGCCACCAGCGAGGACGAGAGCGGGTGCTGGCAGCCGGAGCCGAGGCCGGCCACCACGAGGCAGGCGAGCAGGGCGACGAAGCTGCCGGTCAGGCCGGCGATCAGGAAGCCGAGGGCGGTGACCGCGGTGCCCGCCACCAGCAGCCGCGCCTCGCCGCGGCGCTCCGCGAGGATTCCCGCGGGCACCTGGAAGGCGGCCATGCCCCCGGTGTAGAGCGTCTTCAGCAGCCCGACCTGCGCGAAGCTCAGGCCGAACTCGGTCGCCCACACCGGCAGCAGCACGTACAGGATGTCGGAGAAGCCGTCGTGGATGAAGTGCGCCCCGCAGGCGACGGCGAGGACGGCGCGGGCGCGGCGAGTCATCGGCCGCGATTGTTTCACATCTCTCACAGCGCGGGCAAATGCGGAGCAGGGGCGGGTCAGCGCGGATGGCGGACCAGCATCCGGAAGATCATGACGTGCGTGATCACCAGCGCGGGCACCACGAAGGTGGGGATGAAGTACGCGGCCCCGAGCTGCACGTCGTGCGCGAGCCCCTGGTAGAACGCGTTGACCAGGTCCAGCAGGCCGATGACGTTGAACATCCAGGTCAGGGGCAGCGCGATGCGGGAGCGCGCACGGAGCGCCACGATCGCGGCGAGGGCGAGCAGGCCCGCCAGGAGATCTCCGTAGGCGGCCGGGACCGCGAAGCTGGCCGGGAGCGAGGGGCCGACCACGGTCGACACGAGAAAGACCATCCCCATGTGGCGCAAGGCGTGGAGCACGAGCAGCGGCTGCAGCGCGGTCTCGAGCGGGAGCGGGGCGAGCCGCGGCGTCACGTACCACTTGGCCACGAGACCGTACACGAGGAAGCTGAGCAGGACCTGGAGCCCGAAGATCTGCTGGCTATTCATGGTGCCCTCCGGAAACGAGGCCGGCCGTCGCGGGCGCGCCAGGCGCCCAGACGGACCGCCGCGACATTGATGACCCCGAACACCACCAGCGCCGCCGCCATGGCCGCGAAGAGCCCGGAGAGGCCGCCTCCCAGCCAGCGCGTGGCGAGCCAGCCGCCCGCCGCCGCAACTACCAGCCGGGTGAATCCCGCGAGGAGCGGCCAGAGCAGGCGGCCCGCGCCCTGCGAGGCGAAGTAGAGGGCGAGCCCCGCGCCGAAGAAGCCGTAGAACGGGCCGACGATCGTGAGGTAGCGCGTGCCCGCGGCCAGCACGCCCGGGTCGGTGGTGAAGAGCCCGAGCCAGGCCAGCGGGAAGAGCGCGGCCAGGATGCCGATCACACCGGTGATGCCCGCGGCCATCGCGGAGCCGATCCAGGCGACGCGCACGGCGCGCGCGCGGTCGCCCGCCCCGATGCTGGTGCCGACCATGGTGACGAGCCCCGAGCCCAGACCGAAGACGATCGGGATCTGGAGATACTCGAGGCGCGCGCCCAGGCCGTAGCCGGCCAGCGCTGTCGCGCCGAAGGGCCCGACGAGCGCGGTGAGGACCACGACGGTCAGGTTCGTCAGGACCGTGTTGAGCGAGCCGGGGGCGCCCACGCGAAGGATCTCCCAGAAGAGGCGACGCCGGAGACCATGGCCGCGCAGGGCGGGCCGCACGAGGCTCCGGCCCGAATAGAGAAACGCGAGCAGCACGACGCTTCCGATGCCGAAGGAGAACACGCTCGCGGCGGCGGCCCCCGCGATCCCCAGGCGCGGCAGCGGACCCCAGCCGAGGATCAGGGCGGGGGAGAGCGCCAGGTAGAGGATCCCGGTCGCCACCATCACCGAGGCGGGCACCGCCATGTTGCCGCTGCCGCGGATCGCGCTGCTGAGCGTGTTGAAGAGCCAGTAGGCGACGGCGCCGCCGAAGAGCACGCGGGAGTAGGTCACCGCGGCCGCGAGCACCTCGTCCCTCCCGCCCATCGCGTGGAAAAGTGCGGGGCCGGCCAGCTCGAGCGTGAGGGTGAACGCGCCGCCCATGGCCAGCGCGATCACGATGGCGTGGATGACGAGCGCGTCGGCGTCCGCGCGGCGGCCCGCGCCGAGGGCGCGCGCCACCGCGGAGGCCACGCCGCCGCCCATCCCGCCCGCCGACATCGTCTGCATCAGCATGACCAGCGGGAACACGATCGAGACGCCGGCCAGCGCGGCCGAGCCGAGCCAGCCCACGAAGACCGCGTCGAGCGTGCTCACCGCCGCCTGCAGGACCATCACGAGCACGTTGGGCGCGGCCAGCACGAGCAGGGTGCGCGCCACCGGGCCCTCGAGCAGCAGGCGGGTCCGCGGAGACAGCGGGGAGGCGGCGACCGGGGCCGCCGCGGCGACGGCGTGGCTCACTAGCGCCCCTCGGCCTGCTCGCCCCGGAGCGTCATGCAGGTGCTGGAGGCGCGGGCGACGAGGCGGTCCTTGTCGTCCACCACGTCGCACTCGAGCAGCCCGACCGTGCGCCCGCCCTTGACGAGGCGTCCGGTGGCGACCAGCCGGCCCGTGCGCACCGGCTTGAGGAAGTTGATCTTCAGCTCCAGCGTGGTGAAGGTCTCGCCCTCGTCGAGGCTCGCCGCGTAGGCCATGCCCATGGCCGCGTCCGCGATGTCGCACAGCACGCCGCCGTGCAGCGTGCCCATCGGGTTGGCGTGCCGCGGGCCCGCGTCGAACGTGATCACCGCGCGGCCGGGATCCACCTCGGTGAGCGTGAAGCCGATCAGGTCGGCGATCGGGGGCGGGGCCGCTTCCCCGCGGTGCACCATCCGGATGAAGTCGAGCGCTTTGGCCATAGTGACTATTAAAATACTAGTAACTTGCTTTCGTGTCAAGAACCCCGGTATACTGACGACATGGCGAAGCAATACCACCAGCCCTGCCCGGTGGCGAAGACGCTCGAGGTCATCGGCGACCGCTGGACGCTCCTGGTGGTGCGGGATCTACTGCGCGGCACCCAGCGCTTCCAGGATCTGCTGGGCAGCCTGCCCGGCATCGCCCCCAATATCCTGTCCGCGCGGCTCAAGCTGATGGAGGAGCACGGGCTGATCCGCCGCACGCTCTACTCGGACCATCCGCCGCGGGCCGAGTACGCGCTCACCGACCGCGGCCGGGAGCTCGGGATGGTGGTGGGCGCGCTCGCCGCGTGGGGCGGCCGCCACGTGCACCGCGAGACGCAGCTCGTGCACGCCGGGTGCGGGCACCCGGTGTCGGTCGGCTACTACTGCCCGGACTGCAAGGAAGGGGTCCGCGGAGCGGACGTCGCGGTCACGCGGGTTCGAGCTCGTCGAGGAAGTCCAGCACCGCGCGGTTGAAGTCCTCCGGCTGGTCGCGGTTGCCGAAGTGGCCGGCCGGGGAGAGCAGCACGAAGCGTGACGGCTTGACCTTCTTCTCCATCACCCGCATCGGCTCGAGCGACGGATCCTCGTCGCCGCAGATCAGGAGCGTGGGCACGCTGATCTCGGGCAGCCGCTCGGTGATGTAGTCCATCTGCAGCAGCGCGCGCAGGGCGTTCGCGTAGCCGATGGGGGTCAGCTTCCGGTAGTAGTCGAAGATCTCGTGGCGGGCGCCCGGGTCCAGCTTGAGCCGGCCCGCCACGTTCGGGTTCGAGGCGATGGCGAACTCGGCCATCGCGTCCATCCCGCCCTTGAGCGTCACCTCGATCGACCGCGCGCGCATCACCAGATTGTCCACCGAGAGCGGCAGCCCCACCGCGGAGGAGGAGTCCACCACGATGAGGGCCCGCACCCGCTCGGGGTGGGCCAGCGTGAAGCGGGTGGCGATGCCCCCGCCCAGGGAGAGGCCGCCCACCACCGCGTGGACCAGGCCCAGGTGGCTCATCAGGTCGCGCAGGTCGAGCACCCAGTGGCCGAAGGTGACCTTGGCCGGATCGGCGGGGCTCTCCGAGCGGGCGTGGCCCCGCGGCTCCCAGAGGATCAGCCGGTGCCGCGCCGAGAGGGCGTGGACATTGGGCTGCCACATCCCCGCGTTGCCCCCGATGCCGTAGGCGAGGAGGACCGGGTCGCCGGTGCCATGGGACTCGTAGTAGATGCGAACGCCGTCGGTGGTGGTGAAGTGCGCCATGGGCCCCTCCGTCCGGGAGGTTGTGGTACAAGAGGGTCCTATGGAACGGTCGTTCGCCGAGGAAGTCAAGCAGCTCGCGCTGGGAGACGGCCAGGTGCTCCGGGGCGAGGGGATCCTCGCCATCACCAAGGCCCTCCTCCAGTCCGGTGTCTCCTACGTGGGCGGCTACCCGGGCGCGCCGGTCTCCCACCTGCTCGACGTCCTGGCCGATGCCAACGAGTCGCTCTTGAAGCCCATGGGCGTCTATCTGGACGCCTCCGCCAACGAGGCGGCCGCCGCCGCGCTCCTCGGCGCCTCCATCAACTACCCGATGCGGGGCGCGGTGACCTGGAAGTCCATCGTGGGCACCAACGTGGCCGCCGACGCGCTGTCGAACCTGGCCTCGGCCGGCGTCATCGGCGGCGCCCTGATCGTGGTGGGCGAGGACTACGGCGCGGGGGCCAGCGTCATCCAGGAGCGCACGCACTCCTTCGCGCTCAAGTCGTCGCTGGTGCTGATCGACCCGCGCCCGACGCTCCAGAACCTCGCCCGCATGGTGGAAGAGGGCTTCGGGGTGTCCGAGGCCTCCAATCTTCCAACCGTTATCAGTCTGCGGATACGTGCGGCGCACATGCGCGGGAGCCTCGTCTGCCGCGACAATGTCCGGCCGGCCATCGGGATGAACACCCCCCTCGAGCGCCACTCCTTCGACTACGGCCGCCTGAGCCACCCGCCGTCCACCTACGCCCAGGAGGCGCAGAAGTTCGAGCGGCGGCTGCCCGCCGCCCAGCGCTACATCACCGAGCGCGGTCTCAACGAGGTGATCCCCGGCGAGGAGAAGGCCCTCGGCATCATCCTCCAGGGCGGTCTCACCCCGACCGCGCTGCGGGCTCTCGAGCTTCTGGGTATGGCCGACCCGTTTGGCAAGACCCGCGTCCCGCTGCTCGTGCTGAACGTGATCCACCCGCTCGTTCCCGAGCAGCTCCTCTCCTTCCTCGAGGGCAAGCAGCGGGTGCTCGTGCTCGAAGAAGGCATGCCGAGCTTCATCGAGCAGGAGCTGAAGGCGCTGGCCTACGAGCACGGGATCACCACGCGCATCCACGGCAAGGACGTGGTGGCCGCGCACGGCGAGTACGTGCCCGAGGTGGTGCTGGCCGCCCTCGCGCGCTTCCTGGGCGGCGACGCGGAGCGGCGGCGGCAGATCCTCACCGAGCACGTGGGGCAGGGCCGCGCGCTGCTCCAGGCGCCGCTCCCCAAGCGGCCGCCAGCGTTCTGCACCGGTTGCCCGGAGCGGCCGGTGTTCAGCGCGCTCAAGATCGCCCAGCGCGAGCTCGGGGAGACCCACGTGGCCGCCGACATCGGCTGCCACGCCTTCGCGACCCTGCCGCCGTTCAACCAGGGCAATACCATCCTGGGTTACGGGATGAGCGTGGCCTCCGCGAGCGCGGTGGCCCCCAATTTCGGCAAGCGCGTCATCTCGATCCTGGGCGACGGCGGTTTCTGGCACTCGGGGCTCACCGCGGGCGTCGCCAACGCGGTCTTCAACAAGCAGGACTCGATCGTGGTGGTGCTGGAGAACTTCTACACCTCGGCCACCGGCCAGCAGGCCAATCCCTCGTCGAGCAAGAACCCGCGCGGCGAAACGGTGAAGATGTCCATCGCGGAGACCATCCGGAGCCTCGGGGTGTCCTGGATCAAGACCGTGAATCCGTACCGCGTCGGCGACACCCTGACGGTGGTCAAGGAGGCCATGACCACCGCCGCGGGCGGGCTCAAGGTGATCATCGCGCGCGCGGAGTGCCAGCTCGAGCGCCAGCGGCGCGTGAGGCCGGAGACGGCGGCGCGGCTCAAGGCGGGGGCGCGGGTCGAGGTGCCGCGGTTCGGAGTGGACCCCGACGTCTGCACCGGCGACAAGTCGTGCATGCGCTTCAACGGCTGCCCGTCGCTCACCTTGAAGGACAATCCCGACCCGCTGCGCGACGACCCGGTCGCCCACGTGGACGCCACCTGCGTGGGCTGCGGCCTCTGCGGCGAGGTGGCCCACGCGGCCGTGCTGTGCCCGTCGTTCTACGAGACGCGCGTGGTGCACAACCCGGGCGCCGGGTCGCGCGCGCTCGACGGGCTGCGGCGGCGGGTCATCGGCTGGCTCCAGCCCGCGTGATGGCGGCGCGCCGCCCCGTCTCGATCCTGATCGCCGCGCTCGGCGGCCAGGGCGGCGGCGTGCTCACCGAGTGGCTCGTGGGCGCGGCCGGCCACGCCGGCTACCCGGCCCAGGCCACCTCGATCCCGGGCGTGGCCCAGCGCACCGGCGCCACCACCTACTACGTGGAGGTGTTTCCCGAGCGGATCGCGGCGGGCGGCGCCGAGCCGATCTTCTCGCTCTACCCGACGCCGGGCGACGTGGACGTGATCATCGCCTCGGAGCTGCTCGAGGCGGGCCGCACCCTCGAGATGGACTACGCCTCGCCCGGCCGCACCACGCTGGTCGCGAGCACGCACCGGCTCTTCTCCATCGCGGAGAAGTCGGTGCCGGGCGACGGGATCTACCCGAGCGCGGGCCTGGAGGCCGCCGCCCGCAAGCTCAGCCGCCGCTTCGTGGGGTTCGACGCCCTGGCGGCGGCGCGCCAGCACCAGACCGAAGTCAACGCCCTGCTGCTGGGCGCGCTGTCGGCCACCGGCGTGCTGCCGATGACCGCGGCCGACTTCGAGGCCGCCATCCGCGAAGGGGGCGTCGCGGTCGATAGAAATATCCGCGGCCTCAAGGCGGGCCAGGAGCTGGTGGCGGCCGGTCCGGCGGGTACGGAAGCGCCTCCGGCCGAGCAGCCGTGGGTGGCGGTGAAGGCCGAGCGGGCGGCCGCCCTCGGCCCGCGGGGCCCCGCGTTCCTGGCTCTGGCCGCGCGGACCGAGGCCGAGTTCCCGGACCCGCTCCATCCGACACTGGGCGAAGCGATCGCGCGCTTGATCGACTACCAGGACGCCCGCTACGCGGACCTGTTCCTCGAGCGGGTCCGGCGGGTGCGCGCGCTCGACCCCGGCAGCCGGCTGACCCGCGTCTTCGCGCGGCGGCTTGCGGTGTGGATGACCTATGAGGATGCCATCCGCGTGGCCGACCTCAAGACGCGGCGCGGCCGCTTCGAGCGCATCCGCCGCGAGAACGCGGCGCCCGCGGGCTCCGTTGTCGTGGTCACGGACTACCTCAAGCCCGATCTCGACGAGCTCTACGGGATCCTGCCCGCCGCGATCGGAGGGCCCATCGCGCGCTGGGCGGAGCGGCGGTGGCCCGACGGCCGTCCGACGATCGGCCAGCACGTCAAGACCACCTCGGTGCTGGGCTTCCTGCGCGTCTGGCTGCTCGCGCGGCTGCGCGGGCTGCGCCCGTCGTCGCTGCGCCGCCAGCGCGAGTTCGCCCTGATGAGTCGCTGGGAGGACACGGTGCTCGCGGCCGCCGCGCTCGACGAGGCCCTGGCCGCCGAGGTGGCGGAGCTGGCCAATATCGTGAAAGGGTATGGTGAAGTTCGGCGGCGCCTCTCCGGCGCGCTCGAGCGCTTCCTCGACGAGGCGGTGCGCCCCGCGATCGAGGCCGACCGCCGCGCCGGCCACGGCTTCGCCCGCTCGACCGAGATCGTGCGCGCCGGCCGCCAGCGCCTCCTCGCCGACGAGAACGCCTCTCTACACCCTCTCCCCTCTGGGGAGAGGGCAGGGTGAGGGGCGAGGTGCTGAGGGGCGAGGTGCTGAGGGGTCCATGAACGTCCTCCTGACCCGCGACGGCCCCATCGCCACCGTCACGCTCAATCGCCCCGACCGCCGCAACTCGCTGAGCGACGAGATGCTCACCGACCTGGGCGCGGCCTTCGCCGAGCTGCGCGACGATGCGTCTACTCGCGTCGTCATCGTGACCGGCGCGCCGCCGGTCTTCTCCGCCGGGGCTGACGCGGGGCACGCCAAGGCCGCGACCCCGGAGGAGCGCCGCCGGCTCTTCCTCTCCCGCAAGTCGCAGTTCCGCCGGCTCTTCGAGCGGTCGAATGCCCTGCTCGAGAACCTCGAGCAGGCCACCATCGCGGCGGTGAACGGCCACGCGGTGGGCGGCGGCTGGGGGCTCGCCCTCGCGTGCGACTTCCGCATCGCCGCCGCGGAGGCTCAGTTCTGGATCCCGGAGGTGGACCTGGGCGTGCCGCTCGGGGTGGGCACCACGACCCGCTTCGTGCGGATGCTCGGCCCCGCGCGCGCGAAGGAGGTCATCATGGGCTGCGCCCGCTACTCCGCGGCGGACACCCAGGCCTGGGGCCTCGTGAACCGGGTGGTGCCCGGGGCCGAGCTGGCCCAAGCCGCGCGCGACTACGCGCACCTGCTGGCGAAGAAGCCGTTCCGGCCGCTCGCCGAGGCCAAGGCCCGCATCAACGCGATCGCGCGCACCGGCATCCCCGAGGTCAACGCGATGACCGAGGGGTTCCTCGACCGCGAGTGAGCGCGGCGGCCCAGCGGGCCGACCAGGCGACCAGCGGCAGGAACTGCTCGATCAGCTCACGCCCCCGCGCGGTGAGTCCGTAGCCCGCCGCGCCCGCCGACTCCAGCAGCCCGCTCTCGCGTAGCTCGCGCAGCCGCTCGTTGAGGACGGTGGGGCTCACGCCGCCGCAGGCCTCCTGGAGCGCCCGGAAGGTCAGCCGGCCCTCGCGCAGCTCCCAGATGACCCGGAGCGCCCACCGCCGGCTCAGCAGATCCAGGAGGGCCATGATCGGCCGCCCCGTCCGCGAGCCCCGCACCGGCCGTCCGGGCCTGGGCGTCCTGGCCATCGCGCGCCTCCCCTTGTGCTACGTAAACAGTAGCGGTAGGATGTCTGCTACTGAAATGATAGCACGCCATTCAAGGAGGACCGACGCCATGATCCAGGCCCGCATCGCCCCCCTCGAGCCCCCGTACTCCCCGCCGGTCCAGGCCGCCCTCGACCGCATCATGCCGAAGGGCGTGCCGCCCCTCGCGCTCTTCCGCACCCTCGCGGTCAACGAGCGGGTCTTCCTGCGGGTGATGGCGGGCGGTCTGCTGGACCGGGGCTCGATCAGCCTGCGCGAGCGGGAGATCGTCATCGACCGGACGTGCGCCCGCTGCGGCTCCGAGTACGAGTGGGGTGTGCACGTGGCCTTCTTCGCCGAGCGGGTCGGCTTCACGCCCGAGCAGGTGGCCGCCACCTGCGGGGCCGAGGCCTCGGCCGGCGTGTTCCCGGACCGCGAGCGCCTGCTCATCCGGCTGGTGGATGCCCTCCACGACGAGGCCCGGGTGGGCGACCCGCTCTGGGCCGCCCTGCGGGTGGAATGGACCGAGGAGCAGGTGATCGAGCTGATCGCGCTGGCCGGCTTCTACCACCTGATCTCGTTCGTCACCAACGCGCTCAGGATTCCCCCCGAGCCTTACGGGGCTCGCTTTCCGCGAATGGGCGGGCCGGACGGAGCCGGTGATGGATGTTCTCGCCCCGCGTCTCCTTCTGGAGGAAGCTGATCGCGGCTCCGAGCAGCACGAAGAGCGCACAGAGCGCGAAGGCGCCCCGGTAGGACGCCACCGGGTACACGCGGGCGCCCTCGGCCATCGCGCCGGTCCAGCCCGCGTCGAGCACGGCGCCCACCGGCCCCTGGGTGAACGCGGCCCCCACGAAGCCGCCCAGGTTGGTCACCGCCACCGCGCTGCCCGCGAGCGCGGGCGGGTTCACCTCGGCTCCGAGCGGCCAGGTGAGCACGAAGGCGCCCCCCACGATCCCGAGGAGCCCGAAGAGGAGGCAGACGCCGGCCAGCGGCAGGGTGCCGAGCGTCAGCAGGAACGCGAGCCAGACCAGGAACTGGCCAATGGCCAGGATGGTGTAGGGGAGCTTCCGGCGGTGCAGGACGCGGTCGGACAGGTAGCCGGTGAGGGGCGCCGAGACGAGCAGCGCGATCGAGGGCAGCGAGGCGTAGAGGGCGGCCTTCGTGGTGGGGAGGCCGTAGACGTCGCGGAGGAACGGCACGCTCCACAGGAAGAAGTTGCCCAGCGCGGCGTAGAGGAAGAAGAAGCAGAGGAACGGCGGCCAGGTGTATGGGTTGCGCAGCACCTGGACCGTTCCCGCCAGCGCCTCCCGGAGCGACGCCGCGCGGGGTGAGTCGTCGCGCGCGCGGGCGGGCTGGTCCCGGACGGCGGCCGCGCAGAGCATCGCGGCCGCCATCGTGACCGCGCCGATGACGACGAGGGCGCCGCGCCAGGAGACGCTCGCGGCCAGCGCGGCGAGGGGCGCGCTGCCCACGAGCGCGCCGAGCACGCCCACCGTCGCGGTCAGCGCGGACATCATCCCGAACTGCGAGGGCGGGAACCAGTTCGCCGCGATCTTCAGCGCGCCCGTGAAGGTTACCGCCGCGCCCAGGCCGACCAGCAGGCGGCCGGCGAAGAGGACGGCGGGACTGGGGGCGAGCCCCATCGCCAGCGAGCCCAGGCCCATGACGGTCCCGCCGCCCGCGATCACCCACCGCGGGCCGACGCTGTCGATCAGCACCCCGCCCGGCACCATGAAGCCGGCGTAGGAGTAGAAGTACATCGCGGAGAGCAGGCCCACCACCGTGCCGGTGATGCTGAACGCCTGCATGAGCTCCTTGGCGATCACGCCGGGAGCCGCGCGGTGGAGGAAGGCGATGAGGAAGATGAGGGCCGGGATGCCCCACATGAGCCACCGCTGACCTGCCGGGTCGGCGGGGTGGGCCGTGGCCACGCTCAGCGGGTCCAGAAGCCGGCGGGGTCGCACTCGCGGACGATGGCGAGCTCCGCGGCGGTCGGCGCCGGCGTCGGCCCCACGTCGGGCGCGGTCGCCAGGGTGAACCCGGTGGCCGCCCGGACGCTCTCCACGCTCTGGCCCGGGTGATAGGAGGCCAGGTACATCTCGCGGCTCGCGGGCTCGAAGCGGAAGACGCCCAGCGTGGTGACCACCGCGGTGGGCCCGCCGCCCACGAGCCCGACGCGCGCGCGCCAGCCCGGGCCGTCGCCGAAGCCGGGCGAGGTGATGTAGTCCACGCGCTCGCGGAAGCGATGCTTCTCCTGCGGCATGATCACCACGAAGCGCCGGGCCAGGCTCGCGATGTCGGCCCCGCCGCCGCTGCCGGGTAGCCGTACCTTCGGCCGGCGCCAGTCTCCGATATAGGAGGTATTCAGGTTGCCGAACCGATCGATCTCGGCGCCCCCGATGAAGCCCAGGTCCACGAGCCCCTGCTGGAGGAACGCCATGATCTCGAGCGTGCCCGTGCACCAGAGGGCGCCCGGGATGTTCGGCGTGTCGCTCATGGTCATCAGCGTCCCGGGCGCCGGCTGATCGCGCACGATACCGTTCTCGAAGAGGCCGGTGGCCCCGGGCGCGTGCGTGCGCTTGGCGAAGGCGAACGCGATCAGGGGCAGGCGCATGCCGACGAAGACCACGTCCTCGTCGCGGATCTCGCGCGCGGCCGCGATGACCATGAGCTCGCGTTCCGTGAAATCTTTCATAGTGCTTGAATGTGGATGATCTCAGTTTGCGGTTTGGCCTCTTCGCCCTTCGGGCTCATCGGGGCGTCCTGGCAACCGGCCGGCAAGGCAATCCCGCGTCCCGACGTTCCCGCGTCTCGGCAATCCCGCGGCCCGGTAGTCCCGCGTTGTGACGAGCCCGCGCGCGATCGACCGCTGGCCGGCGCTTCACCGGAGGACGAAGGGCTGGGCTGCGTTCTTGACGAAGGGATGGCGGCGCAGGGCTTCGGGGTTGAGCTCGACGCCGAGGCCGGGGCCCTTCGGCACCTCCAACCAGCCGTCGCGGGCCTGGATCGGCCGGGCCAGGAAGGGCGTCTCCTGGTCGCCGGTCGGGAACTCTACGGGCAGAGGTCCACCGAACGTGGCGGCCACGTGCAGCGTCGCGGCCAGCCCGGGCCCGAAGTAGAACGAGTGGGGGGCGATCGGCAGGTTCGCGGCCTGGGCCAGCGCGGCGATCTTCTTGAATTCCGAGATGCCGCCGACCTTGGTGATGCTGGGCTGCAGCACGTCGCCCGCCCGCTGGCGCACGATCTCGTTGAACCCGTAGAGCGTGGACTCGTTCTCGCCCAGCGCGATCGGCGTCTCGGTGGCGGCGGCCACGCGTGCGAGGCCCGCGTAGTCCTCCGGCGGCCACACCGGCTCCTCCAACCAGAAGAGGCGGTAGGGCTCGAGCGCGCGGGCCATCGCGATGGCCTCGAAGGGCGTCCAGGGGCAGTTGGTGTCGAGCATCAGCTCCACGTCGGGGCCCACCGCGTCGCGCGCCGCGGAAACCGAGGCCACGTCGGTCTGGTGGAGCTTCAGCATGCGGAAGCCCTGGGCCACGAAGTGCCGGCAGGCTCCCGCCACCGCTTCCGGTGTCTCGTAGCGCAGGAGGCTCGCGTAGGCGGGCAACCGCGGCCGCAGGGCTCCGCCCAGCAGCTCGTAGACCGGCGCGTTGCGCACCTTGCCGAGCAGGTCCCACAGCGCGATCTCGATCCCGCTGATCGCGAACATGCCGAGCCCGCGCCGGCCGTAGATCATGGTCCCCCGGTGCATCACGTCCACCACCGCCTCGATCGCGAGCGGGTCGTGTCCGATGACGAGCGGGGCCAGGCTCTCCTCGATGACGCTGCAGACCGCGAGCGGCGCCCCGTAGGCGAAGGCCTCGCCGAGGCCGGTGACGCCCTCGTCGGTGTGCACGAGCACGTAGATCTGCTTGCGCGTGCCCCCGGTCCAGGGCGAGGGCGGCGTCATCGGCTTGAGGGGAATGGCGAGCGGCACGGCCTCGATGGCGGTGATCTTCATGGTCAGGCTCCGTAGTCGAGTGGCTCGGACGGCAAGGGGTGCTTGACCCGCACCGCGTCGAGGACGCCCTCGTCGAGCCGGGAGAGGAAGTCCTTCCAGTCGGATACCCCGCGGACCCAGTGGCCGAGCCACTGCTGGAAGCCCTCGACGGTCCGGCTCTCCTCGTGGAAGCGGTGGTAGAAGTCGTGACGGCGACCGTAGTAGCCCTGCACCGGCGAGGGAAACGCGCCCCACGGCTCGTGGACGACCGCGGCCACCTTGAGCGCGGGGGTGAGCACGAGCCCCGGGTCGCTCAGGATGCGCGCGCGCGGCCGGATCTCCTCAGCCACGAGGATCACGCGCTTCGCCGCGAAGGCGGCCGGGCGCGTCACCCTGAGCGTGCCCCAGACATGCGCGTGGCCCTCCTCGTCGGCGCGCTGCACGTGGAGGATGGCCACGTCGGGCGCGATCGCGGGCACCAGCAGGAGCGGGGCGCCGGACCAGGGATCGGCGGCCGCCTTGAAGGTCGGGTTGGAGCGCGGCAGATCGGTGCCGAGCAACGAGCGCGTCGGCAGGTAGGGCACGCCGAGCGCCGCCGCCTGGAGCGCGAAGGCGATGGTGAGGTTCGAGTGATCCTCCACGTCGAGCGGCGCGGGCACCTCCTGCTCGACCGCGCGGCGGTAGTTGTGGCCGAGGCCGGCGCTCACATTGCCGACCCAGGCCGCGATCACCCGGCGCACGCAGCCCGCGCCGATGAGCTGGTCGAAGAGGATGTCGGAGATGGGGCCGATCAGGGTGAGATCGCGCCGGCGCTGGCGGATCAGCTCGTGACCCGCCGCGAAGGGGATGAGCGCCTCGAGCGCCGTGCCCATGCAGATCGAGGCGCCGTCCGGGACGAAGCGGGCGACGGCGTCCCGCATGGACATGAGCTTGGGCGGCGGCACCCCGGTATCTTACTCCACGCCGGGGCGGATCAGCGGTCGGCGGGCGCGGCGTGCCTCAGGAGCGCTTCGTCATCCGGCGAGCGCGCCGGCGTACTTCTGAGGATCGGCGTCGAACGTGTCCTTGCAGCGCAGGCAGCAGAAGTACACGGAGCGCCCGGCCCAGTCCGACTGATGGCGCGCGGTGGCGATCTCCACCGTCATGCCACAGATCGGATCCTTCGCCTCCACGCCGGCCGGCGGCTCGAAGCCCGTGCTCTCGACGTGGTCCGTCTTGCGGCTGTGCCGCGCGTGGATGATCTCGGCCAGGATGCTGACCGCGATCTCCTCGGGCGTCACCGCGCCGATGTCGAGCCCAGCGGGCGCCTTGAGCCGGTCGAGGTGCTCCTGTAGTACACCGCGTTGATGAAGCGTGGCCATGATGCTGGCGGCCCGCTTGCGGCTGGCCACCAGGCTGATATAGCCGGCGGGCGTGGCGAGCACCTGGGTCAGCGCGTCCTCGTCGAGCTCGCCGTGGGTGGCCACCACCACCGAGGAGTCAGGCCCGAGTGCGTGCCCGCGCAGAGCAGCCCCCGCGGCCTCGCCCCGCACCATCGCGACGTCGTAGCCCGCGCTCTCGGCGAGAGTGGCGAGCGTCTCGATCACGGGCCCGTGGCCCACCAGGACCAGCAGCGCCTTCGGGAGGAACGGCTCCACGTAGATCTCCAGCGTGCCCCCGCTGTGGCACGTCATCGGATAGTGCACGATACCTTCGGTCCGGGCCGGGTCGCGGCCCCCGTCGCCCACCAGGACGACCAGACGCGGGTGGCCGTCGCGCAGCGCCGCGAGCGCCTCCCGCGCCACCACCGGCTCCGCGCACGCGCCGCCTACCCAGCCGGCGACGCGGCCGTCCGGCCGGATCAGCGCCTTCGCCCCCGGCTTCGCGGACGTCGGCCGCTCGCACCGGACGACCGTCGCCAGGGCGAACGGCTCGCCCTGGCGCCTGAGGTCTGCGGCTAGCGTGAGTAGATCTTCAGGCATGTGCGTGGTTGCGCGTGGGCTCACACGGTGACTTCTTGTTCTTATTGGGGGGGAGCGGCGCCGCTCCTCCCCCAAGCCCCCCCCACCACACTATTCTCTACCGCGGCGCCCGGGTTCATGGTTTCTGGTTGTTACTCGGTCACGCCCTTTTCCCGCAGGAGGCGCCAGACCTTCGGCGGCGTGATGGGAATGTCGACGTGACGCACCCCGAGATGCCAGAGCGCGTCGACGACGGCATTGGCAATGGCGGCCGGGGCGCCGACCGTTGCGGACTCACCGACACCCTTGGCGCCGAGGGGGTGATGCGGCGACGGCGTCACGGTGTGGCCGGTCTCCCACTTCGGGGTCTCCACCGCGGTGGGCACCAGGTAGTCGATGAAGCTGCCGCCCTGGATATTGCCGATCTCGTCGTAGGAGATCTCTTCGAAGAGCGCGGGCGCCAGCCCCATGCTGAGCCCACCGTGCACCTGACCCTGGACGATCATCGGGTTGATGATGTTGCCGCAGTCGTCGATGGCCACGAAGCGGCGCACCTTGACCTCGCCGGTGCCCTTGTCGATGTCCACGACGCAGATGTAGCTGCCGAACGGGTAGGTGAGATTCGGCGGGTCGTAGTAGCTGACCGCTTCCAGCCCCGCCTCCATCCCCTGCGGATGATTGGTGTAGGCCGCGAAGGCGATCTCCTGGATGGTCTTGGACCGGTTGGGCGCGCCCTTCACCGAGAACTTGCCCGGCTCCCACACCAGGTCCTCCGGCGCGGCCTCGAGCAGGTACGCGGCGATCTTGCGCGCCTTGTCCTGGATCTTGCGGGAGGCCATGGCGGCGGCGGCGCCGGCTACCGGCGTGGAGCGGCTCGCGTAGGTGCCGAGCCCGTAGGGCGCGGTATCGGTGTCGCCCTCCTCGACCTTGATGTCCTTGGCCGGGATGCCGAGCTCCTCGGCCAGGATCTGAGCGTAGGTGGTCTCGTGCCCCTGGCCCTGCGACTTGGTCCCGAAGCGGGCGATGGCCTTGCCGGTGGGGTGGATCCGGATCTCGCAGCTGTCGAACATCTTGAGCCCGAGGATGTCGAAGTGCTTGGACGGGCCGGCGCCCACGATCTCGGTGAAGCTCGAGATGCCGATGCCCATCAGCTCTCCTCGCTTGCGCTTCTCGGCCTGCTCGCGCCGGAGATCGGCGTAGCCGATCGTGTCCATGGCCTTGCGCAAGGCGCCCGCGTAGTTGCCGCTGTCGTACTCCCAGCCGAGCGCCGACTTGTAGGGGAACTGCTCCGGCTTGATGAAGTTCTTCATGCGGAACTCGGCGGGATCCATGCCGAGCTGGTGGGCCATGATGTCCACCATGCGCTCGATCGTGTGCACGGCCTCGGTCACGCGGAAGGAACAGCGGTAGGCGATGCCGCCCGGCGGCTTGTTGGTGTAGGCCCCGTCCACCTCGACGTGGGCGGCCTTCAGATCGTAGGACCCGGTGCAGACGTGGAAGAGCCCCGCCGGGAACTTGGACGGATTCGCGGCCGCGTCGGTGTAGCCGTGGTCGGCCAGCGTCTTGATCCGCAGCGCGGTGAGCGTGCCGTCCTTCTTGGCGGCCAGCTCGGCGGTGATGTGGTAGTCGCGCGCGAAAGAGCCGGCCTGGAGATTCTCCATGCGGTCCTCGATCCACTTGATCGGCTTGCCGGTGAGCACCGAAGCGGCCACCGCGATCACGTAGCCCGGGTAGACCGGCACCTTGCCGCCGAAGCCCCCGCCGATGTCCGGAGAGATGATGCGGATCTTGTGCTCTTCCAGTCCCACGTGGCCGGCCACCAGCGCGAACACCGTCCGGATCGCGTGGGGGGCCTGGGTGGTCATCCACACCGTGAGCTTGTCGTTGACCTTGTCGAAATGGGCCACGCAGCCGCATGTCTCGATGGAGGCCACGTGGATCCGCGGGATGTAGATGTCCTCCTTGACCGTCACGTCGGCCTCGCTGAAGACGCGGTCGGTCTCGGCCTTGTTCCCCCACTCCCAGTGCCAGATGTGATTGTCCTTCTTGTCCTTCTTGTCGGTGCGGAGCACCGGCGCGCCCGGCTCCAGCGCTTTCTTCGGATCCACCACGACGGGCAGGGGCTCGTACTCGACCTCCACCGCGGCCACGCCGTCGGCGGCCGCGTAGCGGCTGGTGGCCAGCACCCCCGCCACCTCCTGGCCCTGGTGCATGACCTTCTCGACCGGCAGCACCATCTGGGTGTCCGACATGAGCGTCGGCATCCAGTGCAGGTTGTACTTGGCCAGGTCCTGACCGGTGATGACCGCGAGCACGCCGGGGATCGCGGTGGCCTTGGAGGCGTCGATCTTCTTGATCTTGGCGTGGGCGAACGGGCTGCGCACGATATCGAGGTAGAGCATGCCGGGCAGCACCACGTCGTCCACGAAGGTGCCCTTGCCGCGGATGAAGCGCGGGTCTTCCTTCCGCTTGATGGAGTGCCCCATCCCACCGACTTCGGGCGATGTCCTGAGTGCCATCATGCGCCTCCCTGGAGCACGGCCGCCGCGTGCTGGATGGACTTGACGATGTTCACGTAGCCGGTGCAGCGGCAGAGGTTGCCGGAGATGGCCCGGCGGATCTCGTCTTCGGTAGGGCGGGGATTCTTCTTGAGGAAGGCCACACTGGTCATCAGCATGCCCGGCGTGCAGTACCCGCACTGGAGCCCATGCTCGGCCATGAAGCCTTCCTGCAGGGGATGGAGCTTGCCGTCTTGCTCGAGCCCCTCCACCGTGGTGATCTCGCGCCCGTGAGCCTGGACCGCGAAGATGGTGCAGGACTTGACCGGCCGGCCATCGAGCAGCACCGTGCAGGCCCCGCAGTGGCTCGTGTCGCAGCCGATGTGGGTGCCGGTGAGCCGCAGGTTCTCCCGGATCATGTGGACCAGGAGGAGCCGCGGCTCCACCTCCGCCTCGTGCTTCTCCCCGTTGATCGCGACCTTGACGAGCATGGGCTCAGCCCCCTCTCTGCGCGCGCTCGATCGCCTTGCGGAGCGCGCGGCCGGTCAGCACCCGCACCAGGTCTTTCTTGTACTCGACCGATCCCCGCAGGTCGGCCTCGGGCTGCGCCGCGTCCGCGGCGAGCTGGGCCGCCTGCTTGATGGCCGCCTCGTCCGGCCGTTTGCCCTTGAGCGCGGCTTCCGCCCGCTCGGCCTTGATCGGCACCGCGCCCACGTTGGTGAGCCCGATGCCGACCTGGTCGCAGGTGCCGTCGGCGCCCAGCGTGAGCTGCACCGCCACCGCCGCGGTGGCGAAGTCGCCGACCTTGCGCTCCATCTTCACGTAGGCGCCGCCGCTGCCCGCCTTCGGGATCGGCACCCGGATCTCCACCACGATCTCGTCGGGCTTGAGCGCGGTGCTGAGGGGCCCCGTGAAGAACGACGTGATCGGGATCTTCCGCTCGCCGCCCCCGCCGACCGCCACGATCTCGGCGCCGAAGGCCAGCATGGTCGCGGGGTGGTCGTTGGCCGGGTCGCCGTGCGCGAGGTTGCCGCCGATCGTGGCCAGGTTGCGCACGATGGGATCGGCGATGACTTTGCAGGTGTCGGCGAGGAGCGGGTAGCGAGAGCGCACCAGGTCCGACTCCTCGAGATCGACCTCGCGGGTCAGCCCGCCGATGCGGAGCGCGCCCCCCTCCTCGCGGACGTAGGCGAGCCCGGGCAGGCCGTTGATGTCGATCAGGTGGCGTGGCGCGGCGAGGCGGAGCTTCATCAGCGGGATGAGGCTCTGCCCTCCCGAGAGGATCTTCGCGTCGTCGCCGAGCTTGGCGAGCAGCGCGGTGGCCTCCCCGAGCGAGCTGGGTGCGTGGTACTCAAAAGCGCCCGGAATCATCGTGGTGACTCCCTTCTGGATCTGCCCGGCGCGGGAGCTCGTGAACCCGAGCCCGGCGCGCTTCATGGCGACCCGGAGCGATTCCAGCGACAGCGTGGGCACGACACCGGCCCGGACGAGGTACTGCCGGAGCCTCGCCAGGCTCCACCGCGTCCCCGGGATGCCCAGATCCCGGGGCCGGGCGCTCACGACCATGGAGATGTGACGGAGCACGTCGGAGGAGATCCTGGCCGGTCGGCCGGAGCGCGGGCGATCCAGCAGTCCGCCGATGCCCGATCGCTCGAACCGGCGCAGCCAGTGGGTGACGGTGGGGCGGGAGAGCCCGAGGCGCCGGACGATCTCCGGAATCGCGACCCGGGCCGCCGAGAGCAGGATCACGTGGGCGCGCGCGCGACTCCCTCGAGGCCCTGCCCCCTGGAGCCGGACCAGCTCCGAGTGTTCGGCCGGGGTCGGCTGCCGCACGAATCGGCTGGGGACGTCCGCCACCCATCACCTCTCCCTTGAGGGATGCCGGGAGAATCATGCCAAGAGACTTTCCGGTTGCCCGGAAGTCCCTGACGGCCGGCACGGTACGACCGGCCCCCGCCCGCTGTCAAGAGGCAGCGAGTTAAATCGGCTTGAGCGGTGGGCGCTCCCCGGCGGGCAGCGGATGGCGGTCCACGTTCAGCACCATCGAGACGATCGAGTAATAGCCGGAGGCTGCGATCAGGTCGATGACGCCTTGCTCGCCGAAGCGGTCGACGGCGGCCTTGAACGTGGCGTCGGAGACCGCCTTGTCTCGGAACAGCTCGGTGCAGAAATCGTAAACGATCCGCTGGTCGTCGCTCATGGGCGACGGGCGACGGCCCTCCGCGATCGCGTCGATGATCGCGTCGGGGAGGCCGGCGGTGCGTGCGAGCTGGCTGTGGGCCCAGAAGCGGATGTACTCGCCGATCTTCTGCACGCGGTCGGCCACCTCGGGGCTGCGTAGCAGCGCGTTGAAGGGCCCGCGGGCTCCCTTGCGCGGGCCCGACACGATGCCCTGGTAGCTCTCGCGCTGGCGCGGGGTCATGGTGGCGTCGGTGAGCAGCGCGAAGCGGGGGCCATCGGTCGGGTTCTCGGGGGCCGGGGTCTCGGAGCGGGTCATGGGTGTCCTCCTCGTGAGTGAACGGCGCCACAGCATACCGCGGTAAGCTCGGTCTGCGTCGTGTCCCTCGCGACCGCACTTGCCGTGGCCGGCTGCGCTCCCAAGACCGGCTTTTCCGGATTCCGCGGAGACTATTCGCAGCTCAAGCGCGACGCCTTCCTCGACAATTCGCTCGCGTATACAAATCCGGCGAAGGATCTCAAGCAGTCCAACAAGTCCATCCTCGACCCGGGTGCCTCCCTTGGGATCCTTGCAGGTCGTGAATCCTGATCCCGAACCGATCTTGCCACGCCAGAAGCCCGCGGACCCGACGGTATCCGGAGCCTTAGAGAAATCGGCCCCGTTGTCGCTGGTCCAAATAACGATGGGGTCCTCTCGGATCTTCAGGTCGTCGATAGCATCGAGGATGCTGCCGGTCTTGTAGTCCAACGGTCATCTGCTCCCGGGACCTGGGGCGGGGGAGAACGACCAACAGGCCCTCAGGCCCGCAACAGTACCCCTCCCTCCAGATGAGCCTGCCGGCGATCGAACGTGGCCGTCGTCGCTCCCAGGGCGCGATGGCGAGCGACGATCAAACGGTCGACAACGCCCGCATGTCCTCTCGCCCCTTGCCCCAAGGCTTCCGCGGCCCCGAGCGGATCCACGTGTACGACGCCGGCGCTGAAGAACGCCTGAAGCCGGCTCAGCGCCACTGTCTGCGGAACATCGTAGTGATGCCGGAGGGCGTGGAACGCCTCCGCAACCACGAGATCGGTCACGATCACTTTCTCACCGGCGATCAGCGCACGCTCGATCCTGCGACGGGCGACTTCCGCCTGCGCGCGTGGCTCGCCGATGAGCAGGCGAAGCACGACCGAGGTGTCAAGCCCGATGGCCACCCGCCCATCCCTTGGCAATGCTCCGACGGATGTCGCTCAACCGATGCGACTTTCCCTTGGCGTACCGGCGAAGGGAACCCACCCAGGACCAGTCGTGCCCCGGACCCTTCAGAACCCACACGGTCTGCTTCCCGACGATCCGGCGCTCCACCGCGACCTTCGCCCCGGGAGCGAGGCCGAGCTCTTTGCAGAGAGCGGCCGGGAGGGTGGCCTGGCGTTTAGCTGTGATGGTGACGAGGTGCATGCCCCAGAGCGTAGCGCGGATCGCCTTACTCGGCAATGTATCCGGTAAGGCAGGGTGTCTCGTCCCACTCAGCGAGCTGGTCGGCGAACCGCGCGCTTCAGTTGCGGTGGCCGGATCGTGGTGTAGACCTGCGTCGTGTCCGAGCGCGCCGGCGGCCGGCCATCGGGTATCTTCTCGTCCCGGCGGCCAGGCTCTGAGCAGCATACGGTCAGCTCGCGACAATCACCCGGTCACGGGCCGGTAGTGGGCGGCGTCCGGGCACGGCCCCGGCGGCGGGCGGCGCCTTCGGTGGATGCGGAAGAGCGTCGCGTGGTGGCCATGGGCGGCGGTAGACGCTGGGCTACTGAAGGAATGCGCCACGCCCACGGCAGCGCAGGCGAGGGCCGGTACGGCGCGAAAGGGCGGATTGACTGCTCGAGTCGCGTCCCATCCAGCGCGGCGGCGCCCTAGCAAGCCGCGGTAAGCTCTCCGGGTGGACCCTCGACTCGACATCATGGTGGAGGCCGCCCGCGCCGGGGGTGCGACGGCGCTCGAGCACTACCGGCGGGGCGTCTCGGTGTCGCTCAAGGCGGACCGGTCACCGGTGACCGAGGCCGACCGCGCGGCCGAGGCCGCGATCCTCGACGTGCTGCGCGCCCGCTGCCCCGATCACGGGGCGCTCGGCGAGGAGCTGGGCGAGTCGGGTCCGCAGAATCGGCGCTTCATCATCGACCCCATCGACGGCACCCGGAACTTCGTGCGGCGCATCCCCACCTGGGCGGTGCTCATCGGGCTCGAGGAGGACGGCCAGGTCATCGCGGGCGTGGTCCACCAGCCGGTCACCGGGACGCTCCATACCGCGTGGCGGGGGCAGGGCGCCTACCGCGACGGCGCGCGGATCCGGGTGTCCCCGGTGGACGCGCTCGAGCGCGCGCTGGTCGTGCACTCGTCGGTGAACTTCCTGCGGCGCAGCGCCTACTGGGACGGCTTCCTCCGCCTGGCCGATCGGACGCAGGTCCAGCGCGGCTTCGGCGACTTCTCGGCCTACCTCTGGGTGGCCGAGGGACAGGGGGAGATCGCCCTCTCCACCACCGTGAAGGCGTGGGACGTGGCCGCGCTGAAGCTCGTCGTGGAAGAGGCGGGCGGTCGCCTCACGGATCTCGACGGCCGCTCCGGCATCTACGGCAGCACCGTCCTCGCCAGCAATGGCCTGCTGCACGACGCGGCGCTGGCCGCGATGCGAAAGGAGGAGCACGCGTGAAGACTCTCCGTGGGCGCGTCGCGGTGGTGACGGGGGCGGCGAGCGGGATCGGACTTGCGCTCGCCGAGCGCTTCGCCGCCGAGGGCGCGAAGGTCGTCATGGCCGACATCGAAGCGCCCGCACTCGCCACCGCGGCCGAGGGGCTGCGGCGGAAGGGCGCGACGCTGCTGGCCACGCGGGTGGACGTCTCGCGCCCCGAGGACGTGGAGCGGCTGGCCCGGGAGACCTACGACGCCTTCGGCGCGGCCCACGTGCTCTGCAACAATGCGGGCGTGGCGGTGATCGGCGCGGTGCACGAGCACACGCTGGCCGACTGGCAGTGGGTCATCAACGTGAACCTGTGGGGGGTCATCCACGGCGTCCACGCGTTCCTGCCGCGCATGCTGGGCGGTGGCGACGAGGGGCATATCGTCAACACCGCGTCGATGGCCGGGCTCACCACCGCGCCGTTCATGTCGGTCTACGACGTCACCAAGCACGGCGTCGTGGCGCTCTCGGAGTCCATGTACAAGGAGCTCCAGGTGACCGGCGCGCCGATTGGCGTGTCCGTGCTCTGCCCCGGGCTCATCGATACCAATATCATGCGATCGTCCCGCAACCGGCCCGAGGACCTCGCCGAGGCGGGCAAGGCCGGGCCGATGGCGCAGACCTTCGGGCAGGCCCTCTCGGACCGGCTCGCGGGCGGCTATCCGCCCTCCGAGGTGGCCGAGCAGGTGGTCCAGGGCATCCGCGAGGACCGTTTCTACATCGTGCCGGCCCAGCCCGAGGTGAAGAGCGGGATCGGGGTCCGCGCGCAGGATCTGCTCGAGCTCAGGAACCCGACGCTGCGGCGAGGCTAAGGGCCATGATTGCCGGCCTCGACCATGTGGTCATCGTGGTGCGCGACTTCGAGACTGCGCTGGCCTTCTACACCGGGGCGCTCGGCTGCGAGCCGTTAGGGGTGGAGGACTGGCGACAGGGTCGGCGACGCTTTCCCTCGCTCCGCGCGGGACGCACCATGATCAACGTTCACCAGGCGGGGCGCCCGGTGGGACTGGACGCGGTCAACATGCAGGTCGGGTCGGAAGACCTCTGCTTCGAGTGGAGCGGCCCGATCGACGGCGCCGTCGAGCGCCTCCGTGCTCACGGCGTGCCGATCGAGGTGGGGCCGGTCAAGCGCTTCGGGGCCCGGGGCCGCGAGGGGACGTCGGTCTACTTCCGCGATCCCGATGGCAACCTGCTCGAGCTCATGAGCTACGACTGAAGCGCGCGGGATGCGCGGTCAGGCCGCCGGCTGGTGAAGC
>WNFD01001829.1_pt1 | contig 27573 bp, 23 predicted proteins | sample 5400491 | NCBI WGS metagenome assembly WNFD01 (sample SAMN13153343, study PRJNA577476) | soil metagenome | isolation source: 120 cm saprolite under Douglas fir tree site 2 hole 2 replicate 2 | place: USA:California | collected 2015-04-18
ACCGAGAATGCCAGACCGTCAAGATCGGGCATGATGGCGAATACCGTTTCATCGGTGACATCGTCGCCGATAAAAATCGGACGGCGGCCCCTGAAAGGTTCGCGGGTCATCAGTTCGAGCACGCCGGTTGCCTTGTTAAAGCCCGAATGCTTAATTTCGCAGACGCATTTTCCAGGAAGCACCTCGATCGGCGCATTGGGCAGATCAGCCCTGATCAGCGATACCGCCGCGTAAATCGCCTTCTCCGCATGTGGGGCCAGCCGGTAGTGAAGCGCCAGCGAATAGCCCTTGTCTTCAAGCAGAATGCCCGGACTGAGCCTGGCAATGGCCGCCAACCGGCGCTTCAACTCCTTGTCCATCGGCGGAGCATGGGTGGCGACGGCTTCGCTATCCGTCGAGATTCGCATTTCCGCGCCGTGGCCCCCGACGGCCGGGAACTGCTCGGGCGCAAAAATCAGATCGATGTCGTTCAGCGAACGCCCGCTGACGAGCGCAAGTGCGCCCGAGGTCCGCATCAGCAGGCCGTTGAGTGTTGTGGCCAGACCCGGCGGCACCCACACCTCGCGCGGTGTCGGCGCGAGGTCGAGCAGCGTCCCATCAATATCGAGCAAAATTGCACACTCGTCCAACCGCCGCGCAAGTTCGCTGGGCGCCAGAACCGTGTTCGGCGACCTTTTTACTGGCGATGGATCGTCTTGTTGCAATGGCACCTCGGCCAAATCTTGATCTAGCAAGTCTTTATCTGCCAAATCCTGATCGTCCAAACCCCGATCGCTCAAGTCTTGATTCATTTCATGCTACTCCACAAAGGCAAGCGGCCGTGCGACCGATTCCAGCGATCGGCGCTCGGCCGCGATACAATAACGCCACGCGATGACGGCTGCCCCGATCATCAATCCCGATCCCAGCAGATAACCTGCGAAAACGCTGTTGCGCGATCCGGTGTCGATCAAGGCACCGAACAGAGCCGGGCCGGCGACGCCGCCAATTCCGGTTCCAACCGCATAGAACAGCGCGATCGCGAGCGCCCGGACCTCCAGCGGAAAGGTCTCACTGACCGTGAGATACGCAGCACTCGCGGCTGGCGAAGCAAAAAAGAAGATCACCATCCAGGCGATGGTCTGGGTCTGCGCGCTCAACATGCCGATCGAAAACAGATAGCCCGAAAGTGCGAGCAAAATACCCGAAACCGCGTAGGTGAACGTAATCATCGCGCGGCGTCCGAGCGTGTCGAACAGCCGGCCGAGCAGCAGCGGACCCAGGAAGTTGCCGGCTGCAAAGGGCAGGATGTACCATCCGATCTGGTTCGACGCGATCCCGAAGAAGTCGGTCAAGACCAGCGCAAAGGTGAAGAAGATCGCGTTGTAGAAAAACGCCTGCGCCGTCATCAGCGCCAATCCGACCATCGAGCGCTGGCGGTAGACCGAGAACAGTGTTTGCGCCACCTCGCGCAGCGCCGTGTGATGGCGCATCTGCAGTCTGATCTTCGGCCATGCATGTTGAGGATGGTCTTGCACCTTTCCGATAGCCGACCGTTCGATCTCGTCGACAATCGCGTGGGCGCGATCGGGCTGACCGTGAATCATCAGCCAGCGCGGGCTTTCCGGGATCCACATCCGCATCACGAACACCACGAGGCCGAGACAGGCGCCGGTGAGGTATGCCAGCCGCCAGCCGAGATCGGGGCCGATCACCGCCGGATCGAGCAGGACGATCGCGCTGACCGCGCCCATGGCCGCGCCGATCCAGAAGCTGCCATTGATCAAAAGGTCAGTCCATCCGCGATAGCGCGCAGGCACCAGTTCCTGGATCGTCGAATTGATCGCGGTATATTCGCCGCCGATCCCGGCACCGGTAAGAAATCGAAACAACGCGTAGCTCGCCAGATTCCAGGACAGCGCGGTGGCCGCCGTGGCGGTGAGATAGAGCGCCAGCGTGATGAAGAACAGCTTCTTGCGCCCGATACGGTCGGTGAGCCAGCCGAATCCGAGCGCGCCGAGCACGGCGCCGGCGAGATAGGCGCTGTTGGAAAATCCGACGTCGAAATTGGTGAAATGCAGCCTCGGACTTTCTTTCAGCGCGCCAGACAACGCGCCGGCCAGCGTGACCTCCAAGCCGTCCAGGATCCAGGTGATACCGAGCGCAAGCACGACGCGGGTGTGGAAGCCGCTCCAGCGCAGATTGTCCAGACGCGCCGGAATACTGGTCTCGATGACGCGATCTTCATGCCCTTGTATCGGCGCCGTTGCGACATCGGCCGAAACAATTGTCGCATCGCTCGGGGCAACCATGCCGCAGTGCTCCAATGCTTGCCGCTCATAAATTCACGAAAACGGAAGGACCGTTGTTCAATGCCGAATGGCGCAGCGCTCGCCGCAAATCCATCGCATCAAACCAATGAGAAAATACCCGGGAATATGACGTTCCGAGGATCTCAAACGTGAGGGCGACAATCTTCATATCAGGCCACATTCCCCAACGCCTTGGCGACGCAAGAGTTCCCGCATTGCCCAACGGAACCGATTGGGTCTGCGCCCGTTTTTCGGCTGCAACGACGTGGAGTTGATCATGGCTGAGCATCGAAGAACAGCCCATTCGCGCAAGGCAGCAACGCGCAAAACGGCCAGCAAACGTACACGCAAAACGACAGTGAGGAAGGCAAGTTCAGCGCGGAGACAATCATCGCCGAAGAAGGCGTCGCCAAAGCGCTGGTCGCAGCGAGTAACGCAGGAAAGCGACGCGCTCGATCTGAAACACGGCGTCTTCAAACAAACCAACGCGAAGAAAATCGCGGCATCGCTCAAGCGCTCGGCGGAACGAGGTTCACCGCCTATCGCTCCGCGCTCTCGATGCTGACCTTTTATATCAACCGCGCCGGCAAGACGTTGCCGAAAGCGCAACGCGACCGATTGCAGCGCGCCAAGACCGAGTTGAGGCGGCAGTTTCATCGCGACGAATGATATTCCGGCTCATACCATACGGTTGTCATACCCGCCAACGGGTCGCGCCTTTGGCGCGCCCGATGACAGGCTCCAGCGGGTATCCAGTAATCGCCGACCTGCATGAGAGCCGAACCGTCACGGAATACTGGATCATCCGCTTTCGCGGATGATGACACCGTCTAAATCGTAAGCTCAAGCCGCGCGGATATTCGCCATGAAGCGGTCGAGTTCCTCGCGCAAGCGCGTGCTTTCGGTCGAGAGGGATTTTGCGGAATTCAAGACCTCCTCCGATGCCGACCCGGTTTCGGTGGCGCCGCGATTCACTTGCATGATATTGGCGGCAGCTTCCTGGGTTCCCTGGGCGACGGTCTGAACACTGCGCGCGATTTCCTGGGTTGCCGAGCTTTGTTGCTCCACCGCGCTCGCAATCGACGACGCAATGTTCGATATCTCGGCGATCGTGCCGCCGATCTCCTTGATGGCTGCCACCGATTCCTGCGTCGCGTCCTGCATGCCCGAAATGTGGGACGATATCTCATCGGTCGCCTTCGCAGTCTGGCCGGCCAGCGATTTGACTTCGGAGGCGACGACGGCGAACCCTCGACCGGCCTCGCCGGCGCGGGCGGATTCGATGGTTGCATTCAACGCCAGCAGATTGGTCTGCTCGGCAATCGCCGTGATCAGCTTGACCACGTCGCCGATCTGCTGCGCAGCGCGCGACAACTTGCCGATGCGCCCATCGGTTTGCTGCGCCTGAAGCACTGCCGCCTCCGCGATCTTGTTGGATTCGCGCACCCGTCTTCCGATCTCATCGACCGAGGCGGAAAGCTCCTCGGTGGCGGTGGCGACCGATTGCATGTTGCTGGACGCCTCCTCCGATGCGCCGGCGACCCGGCTCGACAGGTTCTGCGTGGTTTCCGCGGTCCGCGTCAACGTTCCGGCGGCCGACTCGAGTTGGACGGCTGATGACGAAACGTTCGAAACGATGGCGCCTACCGCCGCTTCGAAATCGTCGGCAAAACGAATGAGCTCGGTACGGCGCGCCGCGCTGCTGGCGCGGTTCTGGGCATCCTGCGCGGCGGCATCCCGTTCCGCCTTGGCGATGGCCTGCAGCTTGAATTCTTCCACCGCGGCCGCCATCTCGCCGAGTTCATCCCTGCGCCCGAGGCCAGGCAGCACGACATCGAAATTGCCGCCGGCGAGTTCGCGCATGGCCTTGCACATGGCGGTCATGGGTCGGGAAATTCCCTTGCCCAGTAACACGGCCAATACTCCGCCCAGCAGCAAGCCGCCGGCCGCGAGCATTGCAATCAGACGCTCGGTCTCGCTGATGCTCGCATCGGACTCGGATTCAAGTCTTTGTTGATCGGAAAGCAGAGCCGCCTTCATCGCGCCTGAACCTTGCATGATCGCAGTCGCAGACTCGGCCATTTCGGTCGTCAGCTCATCGATCGATTTCGAGTTTTCGACCAGTTTGCTGAGGGATTGCCGATACGCATCCAGCAGTGCGGAAACTTCCTTAACGCTCTGCACGATCTTTTCATCGGTCGACGATATCGCCCGCAGCGAGTTTTCGACAAATTTGAGCCGCGCCAGCGCGCTGGTGGCAACTGTCTGATCCGAATTGATGACGAATGTATTGGCGAGCGCTGTCGCGGCCTGATATTGCGCGGTGACCTGCTTCGCGCCGAGCTCAACGGCGGGAAGCTCCGCTTCGGCCGCGTTGCTGGCGAGATCGTCGAGCTTGTAACGCAGCATCGTGCCGCCCCGCGTCAGCTGATTTTGCGTCACCAGCGCGCTCTCGCCCTTGACCTTGAGAATATCGGCAAAAATCTTGGTGAAGGTACGGAATTCGCGGGCAAGGCGCGCGATCTGCTCGAGGCCCGCCGGATTTGTGGTGCCCTTCATCGATTGATCGATGGCGTCCTTCAGGCTGGCTTCGGCTGCCAGCGCCGCCTTGCCGTCATCTTCCTTCCCGGTCACCACGTAGTAGCGCGCCAGCGCCCGGTACGAGATCAGTTCACGATCGATATTGCGCGCCAGATCGGCTTCCGACACGCTTTTCCGGTAGGACGTCACACCAACCGAGACGCGCTCAAATCCAAGATAGGCGATGCCCATGCTGACCGCCGAGATCGCCAGCACGACAGCAAAGCCGAGCATGACTTTGGCGCGAAAGCGCAAGTCCGGAAGCCTCAGCGATATCGATCGTGGCCAGATACGCTTCAACGATGCCACTCGAACCCCCGTCTTCTTTCTGAATGCCCGGCAGACTCGGCAACGTCGCTCCCGGATCCAGTGCTGAAAGCTAGGGCAGAATGGATAAAAGGCCGTAAATTCCGACCCAATGGTGAGAATTCGTCATGGCCGGGCATAGCCGTCCGAAGGACGGCGTCGCTTCCGCTCGCCTATGTCCCGGCCATCCACGTCTTCACTCGTATCCAAGAAGAAAGACGTGGATGCCCGGCACAAGGCCGGGCATGACGACCGTCGCCATTAGGGCGCTCAATTGTATAGGCTGCACTGGCCCCTACGCCGCACGGGCCTCGGGAGCTTCGGGCGGCGCCAGCAGCTGCCAATTGGGGGCCAATTGCAGCTCCGGCTCGGTCAGCGTCTGCAGCTTCTCAAGCGTCATGCCCGGAACCAGCTCGGTCACGACCAGTCCCTGCGAAGTCACATCGATCACCGCGAGGTTGGTGTAGATGCGCTTGACGCAGCCGGCCGCGGTGATCGGATAGGTGCAATGCCTCAGGATTCGAGGCTCACCCTTCTTGCTGGTATGCTCCATAATGATACGGATTTCCCTGGCGCCGACCGCCAGGTCCATGGCGCCGCCGATGCCGGGTGGGAATGCCGGGTCTTCGGTGGTCCAGTTCGCAAGATCGCCCTTTTCGGATACTTCGAAGGCGCCGAGCAGGCTGACATCGAGATGGCCGCCGCGGATCATCAGGAACGCGTCGGCGTGATGGACGAAGCAGCCGCCAGGAACCAGCGTCGTCAAGTTCTTGCCGGCATCGACCATATAGGGGTCTTCCCTGCCGGGCTCCGGCTTCGGACCCATGCCGAGGATGCCGTTCTCGCTGTGAAAGATCACTTCGCGTCCCGGCGGCACATAGCTTGCCGCCAAGGTCGGAATGCCGATGCCGAGATTGACATAGGCGCCTTCCGGCAAATCCTGCGCGGCGCGCCATGCCATTTGTTCACGCGTCAACGGAATCATGCATTTGCTCCAACAACGACGATGCGATCGACAAAAATACTCGGGGTGACCACCGCTTCGGGATCCATCTCGCCAAGCTCCACCATCTGGTCGACCTCGACCACGGTCAACTCGGCGGCCATCGCCATCACAGGGTTGAAATTCCGCGCCGACTTTATGTAAGTGAGATTGCCCCAGCGGTCGGCCTTGTTGGCCTTGAGCAGCGCTTCCTTGCCTTCCGCGAGCTTGGTCCCTGCCGAAACCGGCGAGAAAAACCCGCCGAGGCCGGCGGCATGACAGCGCATGCGTTCGCTGATGGTGCCTTGCGGGACCAATTCCAGCTCAAGGCTCTTGGCGCGGTACGCCTTGAGGAAGGCGGAGTAGTCGCCGGAACGCGGGTACGAGCAGATCACCTTGCGCACGCGGCCGGAATTGATCAGCCGGGCCAGACCGTAATCGCCATTGCCGGAGTTGTTGGCGACGATGGTCAGCTCCCGGGCGCCCTGTTCGTGAAGGGCGTCGAGCAGATGATCCGCGACACCGACGGCGCCAAATCCGGCCACCAATACCGTCGATCCGTCGCGAACCCCGGCGACGGCGTCGGCTGTAGTCTTCACCTGCTTGTCGATCACGTCAAAAAGCTCCCTCACGCGGCATTGTGGTTTGAAGTCCGTGGCTTATGCCAGGACCCATCTCAATTAGCGCGGAATAGACCATCAACTCCGGTGCCGAGAAAGCCACAAATTTGCAGCCGTGATCCGCATCGCGGCCCTTACGGGTCGTCCCGGCGCCGGCCCGGACGGCGGCTGAAGCGCAGATGGCATCACGATGACCTTCGCGACGAAAATCCTAGTTGCAAAGTCCCGCCCCCGTGCCTCTAATTGGAATAACTATAAAACATCGGGAGGTATCACGCGTGTCTACCATCAAATTGACAGTGAACGGTAAGGCGGTCTCGGCCGATGTCGAGGACCGGACCCTCCTTGTCCATCTCCTGCGCGACAATCTGAATCTGACCGGTACCCATGTCGGCTGTGACACCAGCCAGTGCGGCGCCTGTGTCGTGCATATCGATGGGCGGGCGGTCAAATCATGCACGGTGCTGGTCGGACAGGCCAACGGCGCCAACGTCACCACCATCGAGGGCATCTCGAAGGGCGACGAGTTGCACCCGATGCAATCGGCGTTCCGCGACAATCACGGGCTGCAATGCGGTTACTGCACGCCGGGCATGATCATGTCGGCGATCGATATCGTCAACCGCTACGGCGGCAAGCTCGACGAGGACACCGTCCGGCACGAGCTTGAGGGCAATATCTGCCGCTGCACCGGCTACCACAATATCGTCAAATCGGTGCTCGACGCCGCCGGCCGCATGCAGGTTTCGCAGGCCGCGGAATAGCCAGCCCAATTCGTGATCTGCGAGATTCGACTTTCGAAACCAAAAGCTGACTGCGATCTGCGCCAACAAGATGCGCTGACGATGCGGTCCGACAGGGAGAGATACGATGGGTGTTGAAGGTATTGGCGCAAGCGTAGTGCGCAAGGAAGACCGGCGCTTCATCACCGGTAGAGGCCGCTACGTTGACGACATCAAGCTGCAGGGCATGACCCACGCGCATTTCATCCGCAGCCCGCACGCACACGCCAAGGTAAAGAGCATCGACTCCGCGGCGGCGATGAAGATGCCGGGCGTGGTCGGCGTGCTGACCGGACAGCAGATCGTCGATGACAAGGTCGGCAATTTGATCTGCGGCTGGGCGATCACATCCAAGGACGGCACCGGGATGAAGATGGGCGCGTGGCCGGCGATGGCGCCGGAAACGGTGCGCTTTGCCGGACAGGCGGTCGCGGTCGTCATTGCCGAGACCAAGAACCAGGCGAAGGATGCCGCCGAAGCCGTCGTCGTCGATTATGAGGAGCTTCCCGTCGCGGCCGATATCAGCGCCGCGATCAAGCCGGGCGCGCCGCAGCTGCATCCGGAAGCCCCGGGCAACGTGATCTACGACTGGACCATCGGCGACGAGGCGGCGACGGAGGCAGCATTCAAATCGGCGGCCAACGTGGTCTCACTCGACATTACCAACAACCGGCTGGTGCCGAATGCGATGGAGCCGCGCGCGGCGATCGCGGAATACAACGACGCCGAAGAGCATTTCACGCTGTACACGACGTCACAGAATCCGCATGTCGCGCGCCTGGTGCTGTCGGCATTCTACAACATCGCGCAGGAGCACAAGCTGCGGGTGGTGGCGCCCGATGTCGGCGGCGGTTTCGGCTCGAAAATCTTCATCTATCCGGAAGAAATGGTGGCGCTGTGGGCCTCCAAGAAAGTGCGGCGCCCGGTAAAGTGGACCGGCGATCGCTCCGAGGCCTTCCTGACCGACGCCCATGGCCGCGATCACCTTACCAAGGCCGAGTTGGCGTTCGACGCCAGCAACAAGATCACCGGCCTGCGCGTGAAGACCTACGCCAATCTCGGCGCCTATATGTCACTGTTCTCCTCCTCGGTGCCGACCTATCTCTATGCGACGCTGCTTTCGGGCCAGTACAACATCCCCAACATCTTCGCAGAGGTGATCAGCGTCTACACCAACACCACCCCGGTCGACGCCTACAGAGGCGCGGGCCGGCCGGAAGCAAGTTTCGTGGTGGAACGGCTGATGGAAACGGCGGCGCGGCAGTTGAAGGTCGATCCGGCGGAATTGCGCCGCAAGAACTTCATCACCGCCTTCCCGCACCAGACGCCTGTGATCATGGCCTATGACATCGGCGATTTCGGCGCGTCGCTCGACTCCGCGATGAAGGCGATCGATTACGCCGGCTTCCCAGCACGCAAGGAGAAAGCCAAGAAGGAAGGCAAGCTGCGCGGCATCGGCGTCTCCTGCTACATCGAGGCCTGCGGCATCGCGCCCTCGAAAGCGGTCGGCAGCCTGGGCGCCGGCGTCGGTCTGTGGGAGTCCGCAGAAGTCCGCGTCAATCCGGTCGGCACCATCGAGATCCTGACCGGTTCGCATAGCCACGGTCAGGGCCACGAGACCACGTTCGCACAACTGGTCGCCGAACGGTTGGGCATTCCGATCAGTCAGGTCCAGATCGTCCATGGCGACACCGACAAGGTGCAGTTCGGCATGGGCACCTATGGCTCGCGCTCTGCCGCCGTCGGTTTGACGGCCATCCTCAAGGCGATGGAGAAGGTCGAGGCCAAGGCCAAGAAGATCGCCGCGCATCAGCTCGAGGCCTCCGAGGGCGACATCGTCATCGAGAACGGCGAGTTCAAAGTCACCGGCACCGACAAATCGATCGCGCTGCCGATGGTGGCGCTCGCCGCCTATACCGCGCACAACCTGCCTGATGGCATGGAGCCCGGCTTGAAGGAAGGCGCGTTCTACGACCCGACCAACTTCACCTTCCCGGCCGGCGCCTACATCTGCGAACTCGAGGTCGATTCCGGCACCGGCAAGACCTCTTTCGTCAACTTCGTCGCCGCTGACGATTTCGGGCGGCTGATCAATCCGATGATCGTCGAAGGCCAAGTCCATGGCGGCCTCGCCCAGGGAATCGGCCAGGCGCTGCTGGAAGGCGCCGTCTACGACAGCTCAGGCCAGCTCGTGACCGCGTCGTTCATGGACTACACCATGCCGCGCGCCGACGACCTGCCGTCGTTCAAATTAAGCCACACCACGACGCTGTGTCCGGGCAATCCGCTCGGCGTCAAAGGCTGCGGCGAGGCCGGCGCGATCGGCGCATCGGCCGCCGTCATCAACGCCATCACCGACGCGATCGGCAACAACAAGCTTGAGATGCCGGCGACACCCGATCGGGTGTGGCACGCCATTCACGGCTGAGAGGGAGACAAGACATGTACGAGACAATTTACCATCGCCCCTCCTCTGTCGACGAAGCCGCGGCGCTGTTCGCAAAGGGCGCGGAGTCGAAATATCTCGCCGGCGGCCATACTTTGATTCCGGTGATGAAGCAGCGGCTAGCCTCGCCGTCCGACGTGATCGATCTCGCAAGGATCAAGGAACTGATTGGTGTCGAACCAACCGGTGACGGCATAATGATCAAGGCGGCGACGACCCATTACGACGTGGCCTCGAGCGGAACAGTGCAAAAGGCGATCCCGGCGCTGGCTTACCTCGCCTCGCTGATCGGCGATCCGGCCGTGCGACATCGCGGCACCATCGGCGGCTCGCTCGCCAACAACGATCCCGCGGCCGACTATCCGGCGGCGGTGCTGGCGCTCGGTGCCACCGTGAAGACCAACAAGCGTTCGATATCGGCGGATGAATTCTTCAAGGGCCTGTTCTCCACGGCGCTGGACGACGGCGAAATCATCACCGCCGTGTCGTTCCCGGTTCAGGCCAAAGCGGGCTATTCCAAGTTCAACCATCCGGCGTCGCGCTTCGCCCTGACCGGCGTGTTCGTCGCCAAGACCCCGGCAGGTGACGTCCGGGTCGCCGCCACCGGCGCCTCACAGGATGGCGTCATGCGGGTACCAGCCATCGAGGCGGCGCTGACGGCCAATTGGTCGGCAGGCGCGCTCGACAGCGTCAATATTTCCGCTGGCGGGTTGATGAGCGATATTCATGGCTCATCCGCCTATCGCGCCAACCTGATCAAGGTGATGGCGCAGCGCGCGGTCACTGCCGCCGGCTGATCGGGCTTCTTTCCATTCGGATAGAGCAAGCGGCGCGCAGCGATGCGCGCCGCTCTGCATTTGGTCATATTCTTGCCAATTGGTGCTTGCCACGCTCCCCGCAAGGCGAGACAATTTAGCTAATCAGCTAATTAAGAAATTCAGTTTTACGCGTATTCTGTTCGCAAAACCGGTACCCACTTTTGCGGAATACGCGCCAGGGAGCCCCCATGAAATTCGGCATTTTCTACGAACACCAGCTTCCACGGCCATGGAACGAAGGCGACGAACACAGGCTGTTTCAGGAGGCGCTCGATCAGGTCGAACTCGCCGACAAGCTCGGCATAGACTACGCTTGGGAAGTCGAGCACCATTTTCTCGAGGAATATTCGCACTCCTCGGCGCCGGAAATATTCCTCGCCGCCTGCTCGCAGCGCACCAGGAACATCCGACTCGGCCACGGCATCTGCCTGATGCCGCCGAAATACAATCACCCGGCGCGGGTCGCCGAGCGCATCGCCACGCTCGATCTCGTCTCCAACGGTCGCGTCGAATTCGGCACCGGCGAGAGCGCGTCGCTGATGGAGCTCGGCGGCTTCAATGTCGGCTTCGACCCGGTCGAGAAGCGGCGGATGTGGCATGAGGGCGTCGAGCAATGCACCAACATGATGGTGATGGACCCCTATCCCGGCTTCAAGGGCGAGTTCTTCGAGATGCCGTGCCGCAATGTGGTGCCAAAGCCAGTGCAGAAGCCACACCCGCCACTCTGGGTCGCCTGCTCCAATCGCGAGACCATCAAGATGGCCGCGCGTTACGGCATCGGCGCGCTGACCTTCGCCTTCGTCGATCCCCGCGAAGCCCGGCAATGGGTTGATGACTATTACCGGATTTTCAAGGAGGAATGCGTGCCGATCGGCCACGCGGTCAATCCCAACGTCGCGATGGTGACGGGCTTCTCGGTACACCCGGACGAAATGGAATCCCGCCGCCGCGGCGAAGACGGCTTAAGGTTTTTCCGCTACGGCCTTGCGCATCATTACATCTTCGGCGAGCACAAACCGGGACGCACCGATATCTGGGCCAACTTCGAAAAGGCGCGGCATGCGTTGCCGGCGGCCGGCGCCGATCACGGCATCGGCACGCCGGATCAGTTGCGAACCCATCTGCGGCACTTCGAGGAGTCAGGCGTCGACCAGACCGTGTTCATCCAGCAGGGCGGCCGCAACCAGCACAAGGATATCTGCGAAGCGCTTGAGCTGTTCGCCAGGGATGTAATGCCGGAATTTCGGACGCGCGAAATCGCGCGGGAAAGGCAGAAGCAGGAAGAGCTCGCGCCTTACATCGAAAAAGCAATGGCCCGCAAACAAATGACAAAACCGATACGCGACGAGGAGATTCCGGTTTATGTGGCGCTCGGTCGCAAAGTGGCGGAAGAAGGCACCGGCACCGAACGTCAGAAGCAGAACGCCAGGCTGTGGGCCGATGCCGCCAAGGTGACGCTGAACGATCCCGCGCGTCACGGCACCAAGACCTCCGCAACGTCGTAGTATTTCTTATCTCATCAACGGAAAAAACAACGTGCTCGACAAATCAGCTCCCCAGTCCTCCACCCGCACTTCCGGCCCGCTCGCGGGCTTTCGTGTCGTCGAATTCGCCGGCATTGGGCCTGGCCCCTTTGCCTGCATGATGCTGGCGGATATGGGCGCGGAGGTGGTCACGCTCGACCGCGTCGGCGCCAGGAAGAACCTGAAATCGGTGGCCGGGCGCGGGCGAAAGGTCGTCGAACTGGATCTGAAGGACAAGGCCGCCATCGCGCAGGTGCTCGATCTCCTGGCCAATGCCGACGCGCTGATCGAGGGCTTTCGTCCCGGCGTGATGGAACGTCTGGGGCTCGGGCCTGACGTGGTGCAGGCGCGCAATCCGCGGCTTGTCTATGGCCGCATGACCGGATGGGGTCAGCAAGGCCCGCTGGCGCAGGCCGCCGGCCACGACATCAACTACATCTCGGTGACCGGCGCGTTGGCCGCGATCGGCACCAAAGACAGACCGGTGCCGCCGCTCAATCTGGTCGGCGATTTCGGCGGCGGAGCGCTTTATTTGGTGGTCGGTGTGCTCGCCGCACTGCTGGAAGCGTCAAAGTCCGGCAAGGGACAGGTGGTCGATGCCGCGATGTGCGACGGCGCGGCGTCGCTGATGTCGATGTTCTTCGACATGGCGGCCGCGGGCCGGTGGACCGAGCATCGCGAGAGCAATTTCCTCGACGGTGGCGCGCATTTCTACGGCGTCTATGAATGCGGATGTGGCCGGTTCATTTCGATCGGCTCGATCGAACCGCAATTCTACGCGTTGCTGCGCCAGCACGCAGGCCTTTCCGACGCCGACTTCGATGCGCAGATGGATCGCAAGGCATGGCCCGCGCTCAAGCAAAAACTGGTGGATGTATTCAAGACCAAGACCCGCGACGAGTGGTGCACGATCATGGAGGGCACCGACGTCTGCTTCGCGCCGATCCTGACCATGGCAGAGGCCCCCGCTTATCCGCACAATGCGGCCAGAGAGATTTTCGTCACCCGCCACGGCGTCACCCAGCCCGCGCCGGCGCCGCGTTTCTCGCGCACGCCCTCAGCCATCCGCGATGCCGCCACGGCCGATATTGCCAGCCTGACGAGCGAGTGGCAGGGCGCGAGGTAGCGTACGCTCTCACTCGTCATTCCGGGGCGCGCGTAGCGCGAGCCCGGAATCCATAACCACGACAGGGATTATGGATTCCGGGCCTGCGCCAAAAGGCGCATCCACGATGTGCGATTGCACATCGGGGAATGACGAGGGTGGGGCAAACCTACGCCGCGCCCTTCAGCGTCAGCACACCGCGCCGAATCTGGTCTTCCTCGATCGATTCGAACAGCGCCTTGAAATTGCCTTCGCCAAAGCCGTCGTCGCCCTTGCGCTGGATGAACTCGAAGAAGATCGGCCCGATGGCGTTGGCGGAGAAAATCTGCAGCAACACCTTGGTATGGCCGCCCTCGACCACGCCTTCGCCGTCGATCAGAATCCCGTCACGCTTGAGCCGTGCGACGTCCTCGCCGTGTTTAGGCAGGCGCGCGTCGATCTTCTCGAAATAGGTTTCGGGCGGCGCCGGCATGAACGGCAGGCCGTCGGCGCGCAGGCTCTCGACGGTGCGATAGATATCCTTGGCCCCGCAGGCGATGTGCTGGATGCCCTCGCCGCGATAGACGCTGAGATATTCCTCGATCTGGCCGGAATCGCCGGCGTCCTCGTTGATCGGAATCCGGATCTTGCCGTCGGGGCTGGTCAGCGCCCGCGAGAACAGGCCCGACGCGCGGCCCTCGATATCGAAAAACCGGACCTGCCGGAAGTTGAACAGTTTCTCGTAGAAGCCGGTCCAGACGTCCATGCGGCCGCGATGGACGTTGTGTGTGAGGTGATCGAGATAGAACAGCCCGGCGCCCTCGGGGCGCGGGTTCTTTGCACCAAGCCAGTCGAATTCGGCATCGTAGGCCGAACCCTTCGCCCCGTAGCGGTCGACGAAATACAGGAGACTCCCGCCGATTCCCTTGATCGCGGGGACATCGAGGGTTTTCTCGGCGGAAGGGATGTCGGCGGGCTCCGCGCCGAGCGACAGCGCGCGTTGATAGGCCTGCGGCGCATCGACCACGCGAAAGGCCATCGACGGCGCACACGGCCCGTGCGCGGCGACGAAATTGAAACCATGGGTGCCGGACGCTTCGTTGACGAGATAATTGATGTCGCCCTGGCGATAGACCGTGATCTTCTTGGTCTTGTGGCGCGCGACCTGCGCATAACCCATCAGCTTGAACAGCGCGTGCAGCTGTTCCGGCTGCGGATGCGCGTATTCGACAAACTCGAAGCCATCGGTGCCCATTGGATTGTCGGCTGAAATCGTCGCCGCCGGCGCGTCGTGTGGAAATGGACCCATGGCTGATCTCCCTGATTTGTCGGCTGGTATATTCAGTCACCCGGGGCGCAATGTGTATGCAAAGGCCAGGCATTTCTGCTACATCATGCACGGTTCGTGCACCGTATGGATATTTGACGCATGATATCGGTTGATGCCTTCGACCTGAAGATATTGAGCGCATTGCAGGATGATGGCCGCCTGACCAACCAGCAGCTGGCCGACGTCGCCAGCCTCTCGGCCTCGCAATGCTCCCGCCGCCGCATGCGGCTGGAGGAAGAGAACGTGATATCGGGCTATCACGCCGACCTCGCCAGCGAAGCGCTCGGCTTCAACGTCATCGCATTCATTCACATCACGCTGGCGACCCATTCGCCCGACAACGCCAAGCGGTTTCGGACGCTGGTCAATCGGGTCGACGATATCCAGGAAGCCTATTCGCTCACCGGCGACGCCGACTATCTGTTGAAGGTCGTGCTGCGCGACCTGAAAAGTTTGTCGGATATCGTCAACAACGTGCTGATGCCGCACCAGAGCGTGGCGCATGTGCGCTCATCCATCGTGCTGGATCGATTGAAGGAGAGCTCCAAGCTGCCGCTCAAGGAGTTGCGCCGGTAGTTTTGCTGGCGAGATGGCCGAAATCGAGGGGTTTTCGGCATTCGCGTCCAGCGTTTGATTTGCGATGATCCGGCTCGCGTTCACCATCACGAGGCGACCATGGCTTTGCAACTCCGACCGAACTGCGAATATTGCGACAAGGATCTTCCGCCGGCTTCGGTGGAAGCGCGCATCTGCACTTACGAATGCACGTTCTGCGCGGACTGCGTCGAGAACAAGCTGCACAACGTATGCCCGAACTGCGGCGGCGGTTTCGTCGCGCGGCCGATCCGGCCTGCAACGGAATGGCGCCCCGGGTTGTCGGTCGAGAAGCGTCCCCCGTCGGACAAGCGCGTGCATTTGTCCTATAGCCTGGACGATCTCGCCGCGCATTCGGCCCGGATTCGGAATATTCCGCCGGAGGAGCGGTGAATGGTCCGCCCGTCATTGCGAGCCAACGGGTCGCGCGAATGTGCGCCCGATGACAGGCTCCGCGAAGCAATCCATTGACCCACAAAGTAAGCGTGGATTGCTTCGTCGCTTCGCTCCTCGCAATGACGGAGAGAATCATCCCGCCGCCACTATCGTTCCCTCAACCTCGCCAAAGCCGACACGGTAGCCATCGCCCTGGCACCAGCCGCGCATGACCAGCGAATCGCCGTTTTCGAGAAATGTCCTGACGATACCGCTCGCCAGCTCAACCGGCTCGGTGCCGTTCCAGCTTATTTCAAGCAGGCTGCCGCGCTGGTGCTTGTCTGGACCGCTGATGGTGCCGGAGCCTAAGAGATCGCCGACATTCATGGCGCAGCCGGAGGACGCGTGGTGCACCAGTTGCTGCACTGACGACCAGTACATGTATTTGAAATTGGTGCGGCAGATATTGGCGGCCTGGTTCATTTGCGCCGCGCGCAAACCGACATCGAGCTGCAGATCGTAATTGTTCGGTTGTCCCTGCTGCAGGTAAGGCAGCGGCGCCGGGTCCTGTACCGGGCCATGCAGGCGAAACGGCTCCAGCGCCTCGCGGGTGACGATCCACGGACTGATCGAGGTCGCGAACGCCTTGGCCTGAAACGGCCCGAGCGGCACATATTCCCACTGCTGGATATCCCGCGCGCTCCAGTCGTTCAACAGCACAAAGCCGAAGATCATATTCTCCGCCTGCTGCTCGCTGAGCATCTCACCCATTGGCGACGGCTGCCCGATCACGACGCCCATTTCGAGCTCGAAATCGAGCCGCTTGCATGGCCCAAAATTCGGCAACTCCACCGTCGGCGGTTTGAGTTGACCGCGCGGGCGGCGGACCTTTGTGCCACTAACCACCACGGTGGAAGCGCGACCGTTGTAACCGATCGGCATGTGCAGCCAGTTCGGCTGCAACGCATTGTCCTTGCCGCGAAACATGACGCCGACATTGGTGGCATGCTCCTTCGACGAATAGAAATCGGTGTAACCGGCGACCGCGAACGGCAGATGCAATTTTGCATCCGCCATCGGCACCAGCGCGCGTTGGCGTAACTCGCCGTTATCGCGCAACTCCGGCTGATCATGACGCAACAATTCGCTGATCCGCGCCCGGGCGCGCGACCAGACCTTCGGCCCCAGCGCCATGAACGGATTCAGCATCGGCGCCGCAAACACCCCGAGTTCGCCGACGCCCAGCCGTCCGTCCTTTTCCAGCTCCCAAAGATCAAGCACGTAGTCGCCGATCGCAACGCCAATGCGCGGGGCCAATCCGTCCTTTGTTGAAAACACGCCATAGGGCAGGTTTTGGATCGAAAAGTCAGATGCGGCATCGACCTCGATGAAGGAGCGGAGGGAGGGATCGTTGGGATGGGGCAAGATGATTCTCCGGTTAGGCGTCATGGCCGGGCTTGACCCGGCCATCCACGACTTCACTTTGCAGCTAGAAGACGTGGATGCCCGGGACAAGCCCGGGCATGACGGAACGATAGACGGCGCGAATTACCTCACGGCTTGTTCGGATCGAACCGCTTTTCAAGGCCCTTCCAGCAATCCGCATAATCATCCTGCAGCGTCGAGGATTTTGCCGCGTGTGTGGTGATACGCTGCGGGTACCGCGTCTCGAACATGAAGGCCATGGTGCCCGTGAGCTTGACCGGCTTCAATTCCGAATTGCTGGCGTGATCGAAGGCCTCGCGATCCGGGCCGTGCGGCAGCATCATGTTGTGCAGGCTGATGCCGCCGGGTGTGAACCCCTGCGGCTTGGCATCATAGACGCCGTAGATCAGCCCCATGAACTCCGACATGATGTTCATGTGATACCATGGCGGACGGAAAGTGTTTTCCGCCACCGCCCAGCGCTCCGGGAAAATGACAAAATCGATGTTGGCGGTGCCCGCGGTCTCCGAAGGCGACGTCAGCACCGTGAAGATCGACGGATCGGGATGATCGAAGCCAATCGCGCCGACCGGCGAGAAGGTCCGCAGATCGTATTTGTACGGCGCATAATTGCCGTGCCATGCCACCACATCGACAGGCGAATGCGGCAACCTGGTCACGAACAGCGCGCCGCCCCATTTCACGAACAATTCGGTCGGCGTGTCCTTGTCCTCATAGGCCGCGACGGGGGTGAGGAAATCGCGCGCATTGGCGAGACAATTGGCGCCGATCGGCCCGCGCTCTGGCAGCGTGAAAGCGCCGCCGTAGTTCTCGCAGATATAACCGCGCGCCGGACCGGACAGAATCTCGACGCGGAATTTCACGCCGCGGGGAATCACGACGATTTCGCCGGGCTCAGCATCGATCCGGCCGAACTCGGTGACGAAACGCAGATTGCCCTGCTGGGCTACGAACATCATCTCGCCGTCGGCATTGTAGAAATGCTGATCGACCATCGATTTGGTGATGAGATAGATGTGCGCGGCCATGCCCGCTTGCGTGTTGGCGTCTCCCGCCGTCGTCATGGTTTGCACGCCCTGCAGGAAGGTCATGTCCTCTTTCGGGATCGGCGCCGGGTCCCAGCGCAATTGCGCGATCGATATCTCCTGCTCGAAACACGGCGCGGTCCGCCACAGGCCGGCATCGACCTTGGCGAAGCGGCCTGAGTGCTTCACCGATGGCCGGATGCGATAGAGCCACGAGCGTTCATTGCTGCCGCGCGGCGCCGTGAACGGCGATCCCGACAGTTGTTCGGCATAAAGCCCATACGCGCAACGCTGCGGCGAATTGCGCCCCATCGGCAGCGCGCCGGGCAGCGCCTCGGTCTCGAAGCTGTTGCCGAAACCGGACATATAGCCCGGCGTGATATTGACGGAACTCCGGTTAATCACGTCCGGCGCAGTGTTGATATTCATGGTCATCCTCCTTGCAAGGCAGCCCACATTTCCTGATCGCGCTTGTCGGTCCAGATCACGGGATCGTCGATTCCCGACGCCTCATCGAACGCGCGCGACACGTTGAACGGCAGACAATGCTCGTAGATCGCAAAACTTGAAAACTTCGGATCCATCACCTCGCGGGTCGCCGCCATCGTTTCCTTGAGATTGCGGCCTTTGGCGACCGCGGTTTCGGCCGCGCCGTAGAGCGAAGTGATGAAATCGCGTGTCATCGCGATAGCGTCGCGCCCGACAGCCAACCCTTTGAGGGCATCGCCGCGCCCCGGCGCGATCGCCTTGGGATTGAAGGCGCGAATTTCGTTCAGGGTCGTCGGCCATTCGCGCAAATGCGCGTCGCCGCAATAGCACGCCGAATGATATTCGATCAGGTCGCCGGAAAACATCACTTCGGCATCCGGCACCCAGGCGACGATATCGCCGGAGGTATGTCCGGCGCCGAGCGACATCAGCCGCACTTCGCGTTTACCGAGATAGATCGACATGTCGGTTTCGAATGTCAGCGTCGGCCAGGTCAGGCCCGGGATGCTCTGGGCATCCTGGAACAGGCGCGGAAAGCGGCCATATTCCGAATCCCAATCCTGCTGGCCGCGCTCTTCGATCAGGCGATGGGTCTCCGCCGAGGCGATTACAGCTTGCGCCTTGTAGGCCGACGCGCCGAGTACCCGCACCGCGTGATAGTGCGACAGCACCACATATTTGATCGGCTTGTCGGTGACGGTGCGCACCCGTTCGATCACCTTGTTGGCCATCGCCGGCGTCGCCTGCGCGTCGAACACGATGCAGCCGTCGTCGCCGACGATGACCGCGGAGTTCGGATCGCCCTCGGCGGTAAAGGCATAGAGATCGGTGCCGATCTCGGAGAAGGTGATTTTCTTCTCCGCCATGTCGGTGGTGGATGCGAAACCTTTGGCCATCAATTCAAATCCTTCTGAGCTTATTGTTGTTGCTGCTGCTGCTGCTGGCTGGCATCCACCATTCGCCGCTGAGCAAGCGCAATCGCCTCGCGCAGCACGTCGAGATCGCCGATATGGTTGGCAAGAATCAGAACCAGCGCCGCATCGAGGTCGGCGCTTTGCTCATCACTCAATCCGCGATGCGCTTCGACGATGGCGCGAAATGCATCATCCGGCTTGACGAAATTCGAGCTGGTGGAGAGTACCATGGTCGGAACCTCAGTTGATACCGGCAGCACGCGCCAACGCGGCGTCAAGTGCGGCGCTTGTCGGATGCCGGAAACGTGCGGCGATGTAACCATCCGGCCGTAACAGATAGGCCGTGCCGGGTTCGGCATCGTAGCGTGCGGCAGCTAACCCTGCGGAATCGGCAAAGCCGTCGTTGCCGCCGATACGAATCACGCCGACCCCATCGGGGGGGTCAACCGCAACGCCATTGGTAAACTCAAGCAGCGTGAACCGTGTTCCCGCCTTGATAAAGGCATCGGTCAAAAACGTAAGCTCGCCGCCGCGCGCGTCAAGCGGCGCGTCGAGCATGGAAGCACCGGGCTGCGCGCCGCCGCGCCAGGTGTCGCAATCGGCGGTCGAAAGCGGCGAGTCATAGATCGAGGGAACCGAGAGCCTTCCGGCATTGACCATGCGCTTGCCGAATTCGGTTTCCTTGGCCAGCGACAACACCGCCTTGCGCAGCCGCGCCTCCTGGTGGGAATTGGGCGCCATGAAATCGGTCGAGCGGGTGGATTCCCGGATATTCTCATCCGCCGCGGCGCTGCGCTCGATGTGATAGCTCTTGAGCAAACTTTCCGGCGATAGCCTGCGCAGCACGCGATCAAGCTTCCACGACAGATTCTCGGCGTCCTCGAGTCCCGAATTGGCGCCACGAGCGCCGAACGGCGAGACCTGGTGCGCGGCGTCACCGGCGAAGATGACGCGGCCGTGGATGAACCTGTCCATGCGCCGGCACTGGAATTTGTAGAGCGAGATCCATTCGAAATCGAACTTGTCATGCCCGAGCATGCGTGCGACGCGCGGCCGCACATTCTCCGGCAGCTTTTCGACCGCTGGGTCCGCATACCGGTTGAGCTGCAGGTCGATGCGCCAGATGTCGTCGGGCTGCTTGTGCAACAACGCAGACCGTCCGGCATGAAACGGCGGGTCGAACCAGAACCAGCGCTCGGTCGGAAATTCCGCCGTCATCTTGACGTCGGCGATCAGAAATTGATCCTCGAACACCTGGCCCGCGAACTCCGCACCGACCATTTGCCGCAACGACGAGCGCGCGCCGTCGCAGGCGACGACGTAGTTCGCGCGCAGCAGGTAGGGTCCGTCCGGCGTCACGATGGTCAGCACCGAATGGTCGTTGCGCTGCTCCAAACCAATCACCTTGTTGCGCCAGCGCAGGTCGATCGCAGCGAGTTCCTGCACCCGGTCCACCAGATAGGCTTCGGCATAGAATTGCTGGAGGTTGATGAAGGCGGGCCGCTTGTGGCCCTCCTCCGGCAGCAGATTGAATTGATAAAGCTGCGACGCGCCGTGAAAAATCTTGCCGACGCTCCACACCACTCCCTTGTCGACCATGCGGCTGCCGACGCCGAGCCGATCCCAGAACTCGAGCGAGCGTTTGGAAAAACAGATCGCGCGCGAGCCTTCGCCGATCCTGTCGGCATCGTCGAGCAGCACGACGGACTGGCCGCGCTGCGCCAGATCGATCGCCAGCGACAATCCGACCGGTCCGGCGCCGACCACCACCACGGGATGTTGAGCCGCGTCGGCACCGCTCCGATCCTGATCGGCGTGGCGGCGATAACCGAACTGATTTCTGGACTGCGCCATGCTCACGTTGCTCTGGCCAAGCGGCGTCGCCCGGCTTAAGATAGTCGCATCTGCAACCATCTAAACGCCTCGGACGTTTCGGCGTCAACTCCTATTGGGAGCGGTTTTTTTGGCAACACTCGATCTGTTCAGATTTGTGCCATTCCGGCTGAACCGGCTGGCCGCCGAGGTCAGCGCCGCGCTTTCGGGCGAATATCAGGAACGCTACGGGCTGGATATTCCGGAATGGCGCGTGCTGGCGACGCTCGGCTTCCGCAACGACGCCTGCAGCGCGCAATATATCGCGCATTGCACCCGGACCCACAAATCCACCATCAGCCGCGCGGTCACGGCGCTGATGAAACGGCAACTGGTGGAACGCGTCGAAAATGAAGACGACCGCCGCGAATTCGTCCTGCGCATGACCCGGAAAGGCAAGGCGCTATACGAGAAGCTGATCCCGCGCCTGCTCCGCAAGGAGCAGGTCATCCTGTCGTGTCTCTCGGCGCGAGAGCGCAAGGATTTCGCGCTGATGCTCGGCAAGATCGAGAAGAGTCTCAGTCTCGTGCAGACCAGCCAAGAGGCGAGCAAGATCGAGGCGTATTGAAACCTCGTCATTCCGGGATGCGCCGCTTGGCGCAGGCCCGGAATCCATACTCCCGATCGTGGTTATGGATTCCGGGCTCGCGACTTCGTCGCGCCCCGGAATGACGAAACCGCCGCCGACCGCTCACTTCGCTGCTGTCACCACGATCTCCACGATATGCGGCGGTTCGAGATCGACGCCGATGCAGGCCCGCATCGGAGGATTCTTCGGATCGACCCATTCGTCCCAGGCGCGGTTCATCTCGCCCTTCCGCTTCATGTCGGTAATGTAGACGATGGCCGAGAGGATCTTGCTTTTATCCGAGCCGCACAGCGCGAGGCTCTCGTCGATCCGGGCGAGCGCCTTTGCGCTCTGCTCGTACATCGAGGAGGTGACCGGATCGGGCGCGACCGCCACGGTGAGCACAAGGTCGTCGTGAACGACGGCGCGGCTGCGGGTTGGCGTGAGGCCAGGAAAGCGACTGATCATGGCTGGCTCCGGTTGGATCAAGGCTCCATCGCCCGCATCCATTCGCCCCGCTTCGGCTATTTCGCGAACGAGCGCGATGGCGCAAGGTGCAGCGCATAGGCATCGACCTTGTCGCTGGCGCGCGGATAGATCTCGGTCACGATCGGATCGTGGCCGGGAATGACGCGGTCGGGATGGCCGGCCAGACGCTGCGCGATATCCCATCCCTCGAACATGTCGCCGAGATTATACAGGATCGGAAACGGACTGCGGCGATGCATGTTGCCGTAGTAATGCGACGCGTCCGACGCCAGCACCACCGGGCCGCGCGCGGTCTCGACCCGCACCACCTGCAGCCCGTCGGAATGGCCGCCGACGCGATGCAATGTCACGCCGGGCGCGACCTCACCGTCGCCGGCGTGAAAGCTGACGCGCTCGCTGAAGACATGGCGGACCATCAGCGTGACATGCTCCACCGAAAACGGATGCCGCAAGGTCCCGTGGCACATGCAGCGCCCGGTGGCGTAGCTCATCTCGCGATCCTGCAGATGAAACCGCGCATTGGGAAAGCGGTCGAGATTGCCGGCGTGATCGTAATGCAGATGGGTGACGACGACATCCTTGATCTCGTCGGCGTTGACGCCAAAGCGCGCCAGCGCATCGACCGGATTGAGCGTCAGCTTGCGGCTTCGCAAGCTCGCTTCCTCGGCGTTGAACCCGGTATCGACCAGGATATCGCGGCCGTGCCCTCTGATCAGCCAGACGAAGTAATCGAGATCTTGCGCCGTGGTCTCGTGGGGATCGGGCAGCAGGTAATTGAGGTGGGGCGTGCGCGGCGACATCGTCGCATACCGGAGCGCGTAAATTTCGTAGACGTTTCCCATCGGTTTCATTTCTTGTTGTTGGTTGCGCGATTGGCCGATGGTCACACCAAGCCACCGTCATCCGCAAAGGTCAAACCTGCGCAACGCACATCAGCCTCGTGACAAGATATGGCGCACTCAATGTGAGATGGGTCACATTGAGTGGCGAGGACCGCCGTTATCGTCCTGGCGTGGAGTGAAGCTCCGAAGCAATCCATTCTTGTTCCGAGTCACTGAATTGCTTCGGAGCCTGTCATCGGGCACGCCTTCGCGCGACCTGCCGGCTCGCAAAGACGAACGCGGTCAGGCGCGGTTAATTGTCGCAATTAAACGCGGCTTCGCAAGCGGTTGACGGTTCGTGAGCCCGGTTTGATAATGCAGTTTGCGTAGAGTAAGGTCGCCGAGGCGCAAGCTGGTATCGGCGCCTAGTTGGTTGGGCGGACTGCGTTTTATGAAAATCCACGTCGCTTTGCTTGCGATCATGATGGTGACGGTCGCGCCGCTGGTGCCGTCGATGGCGGCGGACAACCGTGCCGACCGGTTTGCGCTTGTGATCGGCAACGCCAAATATCCCGACGCCGAAGCGCCGCTCAAGGAGCCCACCAACGACGCCCGCGAGGTCGCCGACGAACTCAAGCGCGACGGATTCAGTGTCGAGGTCGGGGAGAACCTGACCGGCGAAGCGATGCGCCGGGCTTTCGACAAGCTCTACGCGCGCATCAAGCCCGGCTCCGTCGCGTTGATTTTCTTCAGCGGATTCGGCGTCCAGTCCGGCCGCCAGAGCTATATGATACCGGTCGACGCCCAGATCTGGACCGAACCGGATGTTCGCCGCGATGGCTTCAGCCTGGAGTCGGTGCTGGGCGAAATCAACGGCCGCGGCGCCGGGGTCAAGATCGCGCTGATCGATGCCTCCAGGCGCAATCCATTCGAGCGCCGGTTTCGCAGCTTTTCCGCCGGCCTTGCGCCGGTGATCGCGCCGAACGGAACGCTGGTGATGTATTCGGCGGCGCTGTCTTCCGTCATCTCGGACAATGGCGGCGATCACAGCCTGTTCGTGCAGGAGTTGCTCAAGGAGATTCGCGTTCCCGACCTGATGGCCGAGGAGACGCTGAACCGGACCCGCGTCGGCGTCACCCGCGCCTCGCGCAGCGAGCAGGTGCCGTGGATTTCATCCTCGTTGGCCGAGGACTTTTCGTTTATCCCGGGCTCCGGTTCCGGCACCAAGCCACCCGGCCCGGTGGCGACGCTCCCGAGACCCGCGCCCGAACCGCCGCCGTTGCCGCGCGTCGACCCGGTGCTGCCGCCGCCACCAAAACAGGTCGAACTCAAGATTCCACCACCCGAGAAACCGGTGATCGACAAGCCGGTGCTCGACAAGCCTGCAGCCGACAAGCCGCCGGAAAAAATCGACGGAACCACGGCGCTGGCGCTGGCCGACGATCCGACCGTCAAAAGCCTGACCAACAAGCTCGCCGACAATCCCGACGATGCCGGCGCGCTCTACCGGCGCGGACAGGTTTATGCCAGCAAGGGGGCGTACAACCTTGCCCTCAAGGACTTCGATGCCTCGTTGCGGCTGAACCCCAAGGACGTCGAAGCCTTCAACAACCGGTGCTGGACCCGCACCGTGATCGGCGACCTGCAGGCGGCATTGAAGGACTGCAACGAGGCGCTTCGGCTGCGTCCGAACTTCGTCGATGCCCTCGACAGCCGAGGGCTGGTCAATCTGAAGAGCGGGCAGACCAAGAACGCGATCGCCGATTTTGACGCCGCACTCAGGATCAATCCGAGATTGACCTCGTCGCTGTACGGCCGGGGCCTCGCCAAGAAGCGCAATGGCGCGATTTCAGAGGGCGAACTGGATATCGCCAACGCCAAGGCGATGGATCCGAATATTGTCAAGGAATTCTCAGATTACGGGGTCCGCTGACGAAAATTTAGCTTGAAAGACCCGGCGTTTCCTCGAACCGCGCGGCGCGCGCCAGCGACATACGGGAAAGCAGCCGGCGCCGACCGATCGGTGCGGCGGCTGATGTGCGAATTCATGGGAACCGCGCGTGGGCGCAGGAGGACTGACAATGTCGAGGATGTCTGGAAGAAAATGTCTCACCGCAACTCTTTCGATGCTGGCGATTGGCGCCGCGCTTTCCTTTGGCATGGGAAAAGCCGTCGCCGCCGATGATGTCACCGAGGATCAAATCGTCCGGGCGCTTGCGCCTGCCAAGAAGCTGCCGCTGACCCGCGGCCTGTCGGTAGCTCCGCAGGCCGATCCGGCGGCCGCGGCCGAGGGGCGTTTGCTTCAGAACATCCGCGGCCGGGCCACGCGTTCGCTCTCGGCGAGCGAGCGCGAAGAAATCTCCGCGATCGCCAAGGACAAGCCGAATATCGATCTGGAAATCACCTTCGATTACAATTCTGCGGATATCAGCACAAAATCCCTGCCTTCGGTGCAGGCGCTCGGAAAGGCGCTGACCAATCCAGACCTGAAGGGCTCGACCTTCGTCGTCGCGGGTCATACCGACGCCGCCGGCGGCGAGGCCTACAACCAGGACCTGTCCGAACGGCGCGCGGATTCGATCAAGCGCTATCTCACCGGTAAATACAGCATTGCCGCCGCTGACCTCGTGACCGTCGGCTACGGCAAGAGCAAGCTCAAGGACCCGGCCAACCCGCTGGCGGAAATGAACCGCCGCGTGCAGGTCGTCAACATGGCGAACAAGAACACCGCGGCGAAATAAGCGACGTAGTGCAGCTAATCGAACCGTGTCATGCCCGGGCAGAAGCGCGAAGCGCGTCTTCGCGCTTCTGCCCGGTCATGACGAAAAAACGAACCGTTTCTTTTACGTCATTGCGAGCGCCGCGAAGCAATCCAAAAGCAGTCATTCCGGGGCGATGCGCAGCATCGAACCCGGAATCTCGAGATTCCCCGATGTGCAATCGCACATCTGAAGTTCGCGCTGGCGTGCGCCCCGGAACGACGGAAGCTGGATTGCTTCGCTGCGCTCGCAATGACAATCTTAGACTCAGCTTTATTGGCCGCGGTTCCGGTTATACTCTCACACCAATAGCTCTGGATTGACCCGGCGATGACGATCTCCGCATTTCTCAAGCCTGTGTTGGCCGTGGCCGTGGTGGCGGCCCTGGGCGCCGGATATTACTGGTTTGAGCACCGCCCCCATCCCGAGGAGAAGGAAACGCAAAGCAACGCTCTCGTCATCGTTGCGAAATCGACCAATGCCTGTTTCTCCGATCTGGTGCGGGTCACCGGATTTATCGTGCCGCGCCGGGAAGCCGTGGTCGGGGTCGACCAGGAGGGTTCCAAGGTTGCCGATCTGCTGGTTCGCGAAGGCGAAATGGTCGCCGACAATCAGGAACTGGCCCGGCTGACGCCGCCTCCCCAGCAGCCGGGAGCCCCCGCCGCTGGCGCGCGAGCCGCACCGACCTCGTTGCGCGCCCCGGCAGCCGGGCTGATCACCGAGGTCAGGACCATCGTCGGCGCGCCGGCCTCGCCGCAGGCCGGGCCGATGTTTCGAATTTCGGTCAACAACGAGATCGAGCTCGATGCCGAGGTACCCGCGGTCCAGATGATGAAACTCAATCCGGGGGCGACGGTGCGGATCAGCCGCGACGATGCGACCGACCTGATCGGACGCGTGCGGCTGGTTTCGCCGCAAATCGATCGCACCACCCAACTCGGCCGTGTCAGGATAACGCTCAGCAACAATCCGTCGCTCAAGGTCGGCATGTTCGCCCGCGCCAGCATCGACGCCAAGCGCAGTTGCGGCGTCGCGGTTCCGCGTACCGCCATTGACCATCTGACCGTTCAGGTGGTCAAAGGGAACACGGTGGAGACCCGGAAGGTGCGGGTGGGACTGGTGTCCGACACCTCGACGGAAATTCTTGAAGGCCTCGACGAGGGCGAAATCGTCGTGGCCGACGCTGGTTCCTCGCTGCATGACGGCGACCAGATCAAGACCATGTTCGCCGAGGACCTCGATCGAACGCGGGTACGCTGATGGCTCTGAATATCTCGGCATGGTCGATCCGAAACCCGCTTCCCTCCATTGTCTTTTCGATCATCCTGCTGGTGCTCGGCTGGGTCAGCTTTACCAAGCTCGCGGTGACGCGGCTGCCCTCCGCCGACATCCCCGTGATCTCGGTCGCGGTCTCGCAATTCGGCGCGGCGCCCGCGGAGCTGGAATCGCAGGTCACCAA
>WNFD01001390.1_pt1 | contig 27563 bp, 28 predicted proteins | sample 5400491 | NCBI WGS metagenome assembly WNFD01 (sample SAMN13153343, study PRJNA577476) | soil metagenome | isolation source: 120 cm saprolite under Douglas fir tree site 2 hole 2 replicate 2 | place: USA:California | collected 2015-04-18
TAGTGAAGGAAGCCGCTTATGCGTGGAACTGGGGATCGACCGCTTACTCGATGGCCAGGTTCGGGTTGATCAGGAATTTCTCGCCCGTCGCTCGACGGCCGTAGGCCGCGATGACGTCGGGATCGAGCGCCTCAAGCAGGGAGATGGTGCGGGTGTAGTGGCTGGCGAAGGTCGTCCTGATTTCGCTGGCAACCCGTGCTTTCAACCGCGCCTCGACCTCCGGACCCACCTTGGCCAGGAAGTGAAAGAGCAGCCAGCCGCCGATACCCCACGCCATGCCGGAGCCACGCGTCAGCTCAATCGGTCCAGGATCGAGGGCGCCATAGACGTAGACTTGCTTGTGAACGGAAGAACCGTACATGTTGTACGTATCTGCGGACGCTGCGGCAGCGACGGCCTCCATGGCGTTGAGGATCTGGCCGGCGAGCTTGCCTCCGCCGATTGCGTCAAAGGCGAGCGTTGCGCCCGTCGCCTTGAGGGCCGAGACCAAATCGTCTCTGAAACTTGCCTGAGCCGAGTTGACGATATGCTCCGCCCCAAGGCCCTTCAAAATCTGGACCTGCTCTTCGCTGCGGACGATGTTCACCAGTGGAATCCCATCCGCCTGGCAGAGTCGGTTTAGTATTTGGCCAAGGTTCGACGCCGCTGCCGTATGCACCAGGCCCTTGTGTCCCTCCCTTCTCGCGGTCTCCAGCAAGCCAAGAGCCGTCAGCGGATTGACGAAGGCGGACGCTGCATCTTCCGGCTTGATTCCGGCGGGCAAAACCAGGCAGTCGGCGGCCCTGGCGTTCCGAAGTTGTCCATACATCCCCCCGACGAAGATCAACACGGTCTTCCCGAGCAGCGCCTGGGCTTCGGGCGATCGGCCTGCGTTTGTCACGACGCCTGCTCCTTCCAGACCGATCGGCATCGACTTCCCGATCCGGGCGGAGAGCGCGCGCATCACCGCGGGTGCAATCGGCGCCGTGACCACCGTCTGGCTGCCTTTTCCCGATACCTTCGCCAAACTTACGTTGCCGCCGGCGAGCAAGAGCCCAAGGTCGGAGGGATTGATCGGCGTGGCCTCGACGCGAACGATCACCTCGTCGTCCTTCGGCGGCGACACGGTCACCTGAGCGAGCGATAGTTCGAGTGCTCCGTCCTGCTTCACCAGCGAACGCAGCGCCAGACTTGTTCGATCGGCCATGCCTTACTCCCTAGTTGTTACGATCGACGCGTGTCAGGCGTCTCTTTCCCACCGACAACTCTGTCGAAACTATTTCTCAACGAGTGAGTCGAGCATTGCGGGCCATTGGCGTTCGAAGTTTCTTTCCTGTTGGAGACCCTGCTTAAGCAAAGCTTCGACTCTCTGCAGCGTCTCAGGCCAGGTTAATGCGGTTTGAAACGAGTTGAGGGCGCTGAGAAGATTGTCGGCGGACGGCAACGACACCTGGTTGACGAGACGCTTTGCCGCCGCGATCGCGCGTCCATCGAAGGTGGCGATCCGTCGGGCGAGCGCATCGACAAAGCCGTCCAGCTCTTCATCTGGAAGCGCGCGGTTGACGTAGCCGTATTGTGCCGCGGTATCGCCGTCGAAGTCGTTGCCGCCAAGAACGATTTCGAGCGCGCGGCCGCGGCCGACCAGTGGCGGGAGGCGTTCGGTGCCGCCGCCGCCGGGATGCACCCCGACTCCGACTTCCGGTTGGCCCAGCAACGTGTTCTCGCGCGACGCAAAACGCATGTCGCAGGCAAGCACGAATTCGCTGCTGACCCCACGGACGCAGCCTCGAATCTTCGCGATGCTGGCCACCGGAGATCTGGTGATGCGCACGAACGTGTCTATTAGGATCGGCAAGCCGGAAGGTCCGACCGCGCTCGTGATATTGCCGGTCTTGCCGGTCAGGTCGAAGTGGGCGAGGAAGAACTCAGGATTCGCACTTTCGAAGACTACGACACGCAGGCTGGGGCTCGCGTCCATGCGCGCCAGCAAGCCCTGCAAGGCTTGGTACAACGTGGCGTCGACGATGTTGAAAGGCGGATAGTCGAACACGATTCGCCAGTATGCGGGCGATTCCTCAATAACCCGCAGCGGCCCAGCATCCTCAGCCACGGTTCACCTCCGTCTCGTCGACCTCGATAGAGCGGGCCGGCGAAGTGATGTTGGCCGCCGGGCCATGAACGCCCGCCGGCTGCTCTCCGAACAATGCGACCACGCGCGCACCCTAGGCGGACGCCAGTTCATCACGCCATGTCGTTGATGCCTCCTTTTCGGCCACCGCATGTATCGCTGTGGGGAGGCGCTTCGGGCTACGACTGAATCCTCCACGCCAGCGCTTCGGGCTACGACTGAATCCTCCACGCCAGGTCGCAGCTTTATCGAGCTCCGTCGGCGCGCCTCGGATGGCCGAATAAGCGGCAATTCTGACATATGTCCGGGTGTTGAAAACCAGTACCGTCCGCGGCCAAGCAGTACCGAGGCGAGGCAATCGAACACGCTGGGGTGAGAACGATATGGCGAAGTCATCAGATGTAATTCTAGTGCACGGCGCCTGGGCGGACGGGTCGAGCTGGGCGAAGGTGATCCCGCTGCTTGCCGCCAGAGGTCACTCAGTCAGCGCCGTGCAGCTTCCCCTGACGTCACTCGGCGACGACGTGGCGACGGTCAAGCGGGCTATCGCGCTTGCGTCGGGTCCAATCATCCTGGCAGGCCACTCCTACGGCGGCGCCGTCATCTCCGAGGCCGGAAACGACCCGAAGGTCGACGCGCTCGTGTACATCGCAGCCTTCGCCCCGGACGCGGGTGAGTCGGCAGGATCTCTCGGTGCGAGCGTCGAGCCTGCGCCGCTGGGTGCGGAAGTCCGCCCTGACGCGGAGGGGTATCTAAAGCTCACCCAATCGGGCGTGAGCAACTCCTTTGCGCAGGATCTGACCGACACGGAAAAGCTGGTCCTCTACTCCGCCCAGTCGCCAACAGCAGGTGCTGCATTGGGTGGAACGGTGTCCGCGCCGGCATGGCGCGGCAAGACGTGCCGCTATCGTGTCGCAACGAACGATCGCGCCATCCAGCCCGCCCTGCAGCGGAGCATGGCCAAGCGCCTCAACGCGGCGGTTGTTGAGGTCGCGGCCAGCCATGTCGCGATGCTGTCACATCCGCAAGAAGTGGCATCGCTGATAGTGGGATAAGACGGGAAGCGCGGTCGAGCTGATACGACAAACTCTGGCTGCAACAGTTTCGCGATGCCCATGATCGATATTTACGCGCCGGCCGGAATTTTCCCCGACGTTCACCGGCTGGCTTCAGACTCCGCCGCTGCTGTCATGGCAATCGAGCAGGCGCCCGACATTCCAATGTTCCGACAAAACGTCGGAGCGTTGGTCCACGAAATGTCCACGGAGGCCATCTCCGACGTTAATGGGGACAGCCGTCACGGCGCGCACCGCCAATTCTTTAAACGCGTCAAGGATCGAGCGAGCCGCTTTCTACTCTGCGGTTTAGCTAGAACGACTCCACCCACGGGCGCAGGTCGAGTTCGAGCGTCCAGGCGCTGCGGTGCTGGTGGTGCAGTATCCAATAGGCGTCGGCCATCGCGGCGATATTCAGTAGGCCGTCGGGGCCACGGTCGTCTTTCAGTTGCGGACGGGCACGGAGCAGACGATCGCCTTCGATCCCGCCGTCCACCACCACATGGCCGACGTGGATTCCTTGGGGACCGAATTCGCGCGCGATGCTCTGGGCCATCGCTCGGAGTGCCGCCTTGGCAGCAGCAAATGGTGCGAAGTTCGCCTTGCCGCGGAGCGATCCGCTTGCCCTCGTAAACACTAGCGAGCCGCCGCCGCGAGCGAGCAGCGCAGGGATTGCCGCCTGCGCCAAGTGAAAGCCGCCCAAGGCATGCTCGCGCCAGTGAGACTCGAAACGTTCTTCACTCACTTTCAAGAACGGAGCTGGCACGTTCGAGCCGGCGTTGTGTACGGCCATAGCTAGGGGGGCGAGCCGCTGTGCGGCCTCGACGAAGCGGGCGACATCAGTCGGCTTTGAGGCGTCACCGACGACATGGGATACCTTCGCGCCGGTGGCGGCGATTTCGGCGGCAGTAGCACCGAGCTTCTCGGCGTTCCTTCCTGCAATAGCAACGGGGTAGCCGCCGGCGGCGAAACGGCGCGCGATCGCGGCACCGAGGCCATGCGACGCGCCAACGCCCGAAATCAACACACTACCTTGCGGCGCTGCCGGCTCCAGAACGGACGGACTATTCATGACGTACATTCTCCGAAAATTGCGAGAATAATGCTAGCTTGATGGGCCATTAGTGCTCGCCTCAAGGAAAATCACAAAGCTGAAAAGGTATTTTGCATCCGCCGCGGCAGCAATAGTCCCGCGCGGCGCGGACGCCACGGGGACTTGCTCTTGCCGCTCAAGAGCGGCCCAATCTCGGGGCGATTATCAGAAAGGCGATCGACGAATCCGGGCCCAATCTTCCTACCCGCTCGCCAGCCTCCCGCGTCACGAAACCCGCACAAGCGTTTTCCCAAAGTTGTGTCCCTCGAGCATGCCGATGAATGCCTGTGGGGCCGCTTCCAAGCCGTCGACAACATGCTCCCGATAGCGAATGCGTCCGGAGTGGACCAACGGGGTTATCTCAGAGAGGAAGGCTGGATAGAGTGCTGGTGCGAATTCCGTGTTGATGAAGCCCCTGATCACTAGGCTTCGCCGGAGGATTGCCAACATCGTCTTCGCGACAGAATTCGGCTCGGCGGGCGCGTCCCCGTTGTAATGTGCGATCAAGCCACAGACGGGAACGCGGGCGTAGCGGTTCAGGAGCGGCAAGACCGCGCTCCAGATCGGTCCGCCAACGTTCTCGAAGTAGACATCGATCCCGTCGGGGCATGCAGCCGCGAGCGCCTTTGAGAGGCCGCGGGCCTTGTGGTCAACGACGGCGTCGAATCGAAGCTCGTCGCGCACGTACGCGCACTTTGCCGCGCCTCCGGCGATGCCGACGGCGCGAGCGCCCGCCAATTGGGCCAGTTGGCCGACCACGGAGCCAACTCCGCCCGCCGCGGACGAGACGACGACTGTTTCTCCGGCTTTGGGTTGCCCGATGGCTTGAAGGCCTGCGTAGGCGGTGAACCCAGGCATTCCCAGGACACCCAGTGAGGTCTCGGGCGGGTTTTGCCCGGTCTCCACCCTTTGCAGGTCTCGCGGTGCGACCGCCGCGTGCGTGCGCCAGCCAATCCGTCCCTGGACAAGCTCTCCTCGGCTAAAGGATGGATGCCGCGAACGGACGACCTCGGCGACGACCTCCCCCTCCATAACACCGCCGACGTTGACTGGCGGGGCATAGGACTCGGCGTCGTTCATGCGTCCGCGCATGTAGGGATCCAGCGAAAGAAACTTCGTCGCCACGAGGACCTGTCCATCAAGCGGATCGGGCATTGGACCGGTTTGCAGACAAAAATCAGCCGCCCGGGGCAAGCCCCTCGGCCGCGCCGCCAAAACCACCTGTCTGTAGGGATCCATCGCAAGCTCCCGGGGCACGCCCCCTGGACAACGGGAAGGTTCAAACACTCCACGGCAATGTCGCAGGTGACTTCTATATGGCACCATCGGTTCCACGAAGGTCGGAGATGCCGCGATTCAAGACATGGCGATCAGACGTGGCGGCCCTCGTGCGCAAAACGTTCGAACCACCCGGTGGCGAAATGTCCCGAATGGAGGCAAATATGTCCTGCGGCAGCGCCCAGATTTGACTAGGATTCCTCGTTTGGGTTGAACGTCGGTGCGTTTGACCCCATGTCCTATCGGACCACCGGCAGCTACCTCGTCCGCCGATTGGGAGGCCACTATTTTGCGACTCGGGCTCTTCTTGCCGACCGGCTTCAGCGTGATGAGTTTCGCGCCGATTGCGGCATTTGAAGCAGCCAATATCGTTGCCGGCGAGCGCTTCTATGATCTCCGAATTCTATCGGAGAGAGGAGAGCCGCTCACCAACTCGCTCGGCTGGACGATGAATACTGAACCGCTGGGCGAAGGCCGTTTTGACACACTCATGGTGGGTTCGGGGCCGGATTTGGTGCCGCCGTCACCCCGTACGGTTGCGCTTCTGCGCGACGCTGTATCGACAACAAGGCGGATCACCTCGATCTGCATAGCTGCCTTCACGCTGGCGGAAGCGGGAATTCTGGATGGCCGACGCGCGACCACGCACTGGTCGCACGCCGAAGAACTTGGCAGGCGGTTCCCTAAGATAACCGTCGAAATGGATCGGATCTTCATTGCAGACGGGCCCGTGTGGACATCCGCTGGGATGACGGCTGGGATTGATCTCGCGCTCGGTCTCATTGAACGCGATTTGGGCCAGCAGGCAGCGCAACGCACCGCGAGAGTGCTTGTCGTCCATCATCGCCGCGCTGGCGGTCAATCGCAGCATTCCGCAATGCTGCAGCTCGATGCCAAATCCGATCGCGTTCAAATTGCGCTGGCTTTCGCAAAGCAGAACCTTCGCGAACCGCTGACGGTTGAGCTGTTGGCCGACGCTGCCCGACTAAGCCCTCGACAATTTAGTCGAGTGTTCCGGACAGAGACCGGCCTTTCTCCGGCAAAGGCAATTGAGAACCTGCGCCTCGAGGCCGCCAGGTTCATGCTCGAGCAAGGCCGGCTGCCAATCGAGGAAATTGCTCGCGAGACGGGATTCGGCGATCGTGAGCGAATGCGGCGCAGTTTCCTTCGCACCTTCGATGCCACGCCCCAAGCCCTTCGCAACGCAGCGCATCCGCTGGCGACCATCTAACCGTTCGGTGACCGCGGTAGCGGGCGCGGGCATTCGCTTCTCAAGCGCGGCCCTTCCAGATCCTGATGAGAGCCCGGTGACAGGGCCGACCGGTTCGAGGGGAAGCCCGGCACCAATCCCGAAGAGGTCATCGGCGCTGCGCGCGCCGCGTGCGTTACCATGGCCCTGTCTCTCATCCTCGGCGAGGCGCAGCTGACAGCCGAGCACATCGACACCACTGCAGAAGTGTCGCTCGACAAGGTGGACGGCGGGTACGCAATTTCGGCCGTACATCTCACGTTGAAGGCAAAGATACCGGGCGCAGATTCATTGAAGTTCGTTGAGCTTGCAAACACCGCGAAGGCAAACTGCCCGGTTTCGAAACTGCTCAACGCGAAGGTTACGTTGGACGCCGATCTCGTCGATTGAACACTGGAAGCGTGGTTCTGAAAAATCTCTCCAAGATGAGAGTCGAAGGGAACCCAAGCGCCGAAATTGATAGATTTGAGTGGCAATGAGAGGGTTTGTCCGAAATGTTCGGACAGTTTGTCGATGATGGCCGTTACCGGGAGCAGCGCATCAGCCAGCAGCCTCTACCACTTCTCTCCAAAGGGCCGCAGCTCGACGTTGAATGACCACGCGCTACGCTCTTGATGCACGACATGCCAAATCTCCTCCGCGATTGCCCTCGGCTTGATAAAGAAGTCGTCCGACCGCTCCGGCCAGCGTTTCCTCGTCCACTCCAGGTCGATCACTGCGTCGACAACGACATAGGCCACGTGCACGCCTTGCGGGCCCAGCTCGCGCGCCATCGCCTCGGCCAGGATCCGCTGCGCCGCCTTGGTCGGCGCGAAACCGGCGAAGCCGGGTTTGCCCCGCAATGCGGATGTATTGCCGGTGGCAACGATGGCGCCCTTGCCAGCGCTGACCATCGCCGGAGCAAAGCGCCTCGCCAGGTACAAGAGTCCCATCGTGTTGACCTGGAAGTTTCGGTTCAGAATTGATGGGTCGATCTCCTGGAACGTACCGAATGCTCCGCCAACGGCGTTATGGACGATAACGCTCGGATTGCCGAGATCACGTTCCACCGCGGATGCCACCGCTTCGACCTGCACAGGATCCGATACATCGCAGCGATATCCCTTTGCGCTTGGCAGCTGCTTCTCGAGCGCGGCAAGCCGCTCCTCGGTCCTTGCAAGAAGGGCCACGCGATAGCCACCTTCGGCAAATCTCTTGGCGAGTGCCGAACCCGTGCCGGGTCCAACGCCGGAAATCAGACAAACAGGCTGGGTCATGCGATCAAACCTCCACGTTGGAGCGGGCAGCCGTCGCGTTCAGGCCGCCGCCTTTGACAACAATTTTTCAACATGTGGTTTGAGATCCGGCCTGAAGTTCTCGTGATCGACCAGCCGAGCAAAGTGGGCGAATACCAGCGGGTAGTCGTTCTGGACCGCCGGATGAAGGATCCTGTCCAGCCCACGCTCACTCAACTGCTCGGCCCGCGCGTGCTCGTTCATGAACAGCGCAAGCTCGGCGGCAAAGCAGATGTCGGCCAGCGAGATACCGTTTCCGACGAGCGTTTCCCGCTGCGGAGACAACGCCTGCTCAAGCCCCGAGCAGTAGATCGCGAATGCCTCCTTGGCGCGCCCGTGAATCGTCGCATCGACCGTGTCACCTGACAGCGCAAGGAGATAGATCTGCGCATCTCTGGCGAAGACGAGGCTGACATCCAGAAAGCTGTCGATCCTCGAGGCCTCATAGGCATCGCGCCCGTAGAGCGGAAACCTCGCTTCGCCCAGTCGCGCCACCGCGCGCATGATGCTGTTCGACTCGAAGATTCCGATCTTTCCATCAAGCCCGAAAGCGGCAGGCACATTGCCGAATGGCTGCGCTTGCAGGAATGCATCGGTCTTGAAGAGCCGGGCGCCGGTCAGCCCGACCCGCCCCGTTCGTGCAAGGGACGAAAGCGATTGACGCTCGTGCTCAGCCAGCGGACGCGCGTCGTAGTCCCACAGCCAGTCCCGCAACTCGTTGCCGGATGCTCCCCTGACCTCGACGTCCACGCCGCAGAATCGGGCAGCGATGGTCGCCTTCCATACACGCGGGTTCGGCAGGTATGAGAATATTCGCAAGTCAGCCATCGTGGATTCCTCCTGACGAATCTTGTGCCCACAGGACGACGCCTATGCCTGCCCTCCCGAACGTCAGGGCCGCCGGATGCACTACTCCGAGCTCGCGTCGAGAATTTCACCGAACTGCTTCCAGCCGGTCCCCGTCCATCGCTGAAGCTGCAGTTGCGTCCAGATCATGTTGTTGCTCTCGCTGGTGTTGATCCGGACGCCAGGCAACGCTGTCGGCAGCACAAGGTTCTTCAGCGACTTCGCCTGCTTGATGATGTTGTCGCGCGAGAGATCGTCGCCGCATTGCCTGAGAATCTGCTCCAGCACCATGCCCTGCTGATAGCCGGTAAGATAGCTCGTATTGGTGATGTCGGAGCCGGCCAAATATCTATCGAAGAAGGCGCGATAGGCCTTGATTCCCTCGTCATCCGTCCATCTCTGGTCGTTCGGATCCTTGTTCGGGGTGCCGACGATCACGCCGACGGAATTCTCCAACCCCGCTGGCTTCAGCGTGCCGGCGATCGATGACGAGGGGAAGTTGATCAAGACCATTGGTTTCCACCCGGTCTCGGCCGCGCGACGGATGGCCTGCGCGGCAAACTTCGGCGTACCCGCGATGAACAACGCTTGCGCGCCGGAGCTCTTGAGTGTGACCACCTGCGAGTCGACCGTCGGTTCCGTGACCTCGTAACTGGCGGTGACCACGCGCCCGTTGAAATCGGCGCCCAGGACCGCCTTGAAGGCGTTGACATAGTCACGGCCAAGATCGTCATTCTGGAACAGGATCGCGTACTTCGCCGTGGGCAAGGCGCGCGTCAGGTATTTTGCATAGATTTTCCCTTCGGTGTCATAGCTGACAAGGCCGGTGGTCGTGAGCGGAAAATCCTTGACACTGGTGAATTTGCTCGCGCCGGTGACGATCGCAATCGTCGGCACCCGTTTCGCAGCTAGATATTTTGCCACGGCCGAGTTGCCCGCCGTGCCGAGTTGGCCGAACATGAAGGCGACATCGTCGCTCTCCACCAGCTTGCGCGCATGCTCAAATGCCTTTGGCGGGCTGTACGCATCGTCGAGAACAACATAGTTGATCTTGCGTCCGTTGATGCCTCCGCGATCGTTGACAGATTTCACATAGGCGAGCACGCCGTGCCCAACCTGGCCGATCGAGGAAGCGGGTCCACTTAGCGGAAAGATGCCCCCGATCTTGATTTCTGTCGCTGTGACACCGGGCGTGTCGCCTGCCCAGCAAGGCACGAGCATCGCAATAATGAGTGCGCAGGCCAGTCGGATGCTCCGAAACATCGTGCGTTCCTCCGTTGTTTGTGCGCCCTGCGTGCGACAGGTCGCGAGGGTCAGGCTCTTCAGGCGGCCAACTTGAGTATCTTGACGACGTCGCTGGGCTCACGAATCGGCTGCGGGTTCGCCCGCGTGAAGATTGACAGCATTGCGTTTTTGCCAATCAGTTCAAAGCGGTCCTCGTTGACGCCAACCTCGGCGAGCCTGCGTGGCAGGCCGAGCTCTGCGGTGAACTCTGCAAAGACCTCGCTGGCGTCGCGGCCCGGCGCGCCGAGCGCCGCGGCAATCGATTTCTGGGCGGCTTCCGTGGCCGGGCGGTTGTAGCGCAGCACGCTCGGCATCGTCACCGCCGTGCAAAAATAATGCGGTACGTCGCAGGTGCCCCCGAGCACGTGACCGATGGCATGGCTCGCGCCCATCGGCACCCTCGCCTGCAACCCGAAGGCCGACATCCAGGAGCCCAACTGACAGTTCAGCCGTGCCTCTTCATCGTTCGGGTTGTTCCTGGTGCGTCGGAGACCATCATGCAGATAGCGCAGTCCCCGTTGGCACACAGCGTCGACGAGCACATTGGGACGGCTGGAGCAAATCGCTTCGATGCCGTGATCCATGGCCCGCGTCCCGGATCCTAGCCAGAGTTTCTCCGGCGTGAATCTGGTCATCGCGGGATCGAGGATGATACTGCGCGGCATCATCATGGGGTGATTGAAGATCTGCTTCAGCTTCCGGCGGGTATCGGTGACCAGCGCGCCGGAATTGTATTCGCCACCGGAAAGCGTGCTCGGGATGGCGATCATGCGGACCTTCGGAGTCCGGAATTGCCCGAAGCGCCGCTCCGGCGTGGTCTCGAAGCCATCGAGCCCGTCTTGCTCGAAGATATCGTGCTCCATGCACATCAGCACGATTTTCGCAGCATCGACCACCGAGCCTCCGCCGATCGCGACGACCAGGTCCGCCCTGGCCTCCTTGGCCTGCTTTGCAATCCGAACCACCACGTCCCGGGTCGTATGCTGCGGGACGCCATCGAAGGTCTCGGCATGGCGATCGCCGAGCGCCTTGCCAATCTTGTCGATCTCGTCCGTGCTGGTGTTCAGCGTGCGGCTGGCGATCAGGTAGACGCGCTTCGCGTCCAGCCGTTCGGCCTCCTCGCGCAGTGCGTCGGCCGCCGGCTTGCCGTAGATCACGGATTCCATGGCCGGGAACTGATAACTGCCCGCGATGCGCATGCTCTCCACTCCCTTATGCTTTGTTTCCGTAAGGTGCTCGAACAATCAGACCGACAGCTTGTAAAAGTCCGGCGGACGTCGTTCGGCGAATGCCGCAAATGCCTCGCGCGCCTCAGGCGTCGTCAGCCGCTCCTTGAACAACAGGCCCTCCTCGGCGATCTGCGCGGCAATCCGCTCATGATCACGCATCAGCCTCTTGGTCAGACTCAGCGAGCCCGCCGGACGCTTGGTCAGCGCGATCGCCGCGTCATGTGCCCGCTTGCGCAGGACGTCCTGCGGCATCACGGCATTGGCCAGGCCACATGCCAGTGCGGCTGACGCCTCCATCGGCTCGCCGAGCGCAAACATGGCGTAGGCGCGCGCATGCCCGATCCGCAGCGGCAACAGCCAGCTAGACGCCGCTTCCGAGACCAGTGCGAGATTGACAAAGGGCGTGATCAGCTTCGCGTTGTCGGCGAGGTAGACGAGATCGCAGTGCAGGAGCATGGTGGTGCCCACGCCGACCGCATTGCCCTGTACGGCGGCGACCAACGGCTTGCCGGCCCTGCTGACGGTTTGGATGAAGCGATGGGCGGGGCTGTCGACCGCCGCGTCGCCGCGGGCCTGGCTGGCAAAATCCGCGAGATCGTTTCCGGCCGTGAAGCTGTCTCCGTCGCCCTGGAACAGAACCACGCGTACGGACGAATCCGTCTCGCCCATTACCAGCGCGTCCGACAACGTGTCATACATCGCGCCCGTCAGTGCGTTCTTCTTCTCGGGGCGCCGCAACGTGAGCGTCATGACACCATCAGCGATCTCGATCTTGACGTGCTCGGTCATGGTGCTCTCCATCAAGCGACCGCGCGGGCCGGCTTCTGCACTTCGACACCATCAAGGAAGCCGGTCAGTCGTTGACGGATGATCGCTTCGGCTTCCACCATAATGCGATCGATGAGTTCCTTGACTGTCGGGATGTCGTTGATCAGGCCGACCACCATGCCGCAACTCCAGGCGCCGGCGTCCATCTCGCCGTTCACCATCACCTTCGGGTAGACGCCCGCGACCTGCTCGTGGATGTCCTCGATCTCCAGGCTTGCGCCCTTCTCGCGCTCGATCTCGAGCAGCCCATCGACGCCCTTGTTCTTCAGGACGCGCTCGGTGTTGCGTAGCGCGCGCATCACCAGCACGGTGTCGAGTTCGGTCGCCTTGACCAACGCCTGCTTCACATTGTCATGGACCGGCGCTTCCTTGGTAGCAATGAAGCGCGTGCCCATGTTCATGCCCGCCGCGCCCATGGCGAGTGCGGCAACAAGGCTGCGCGCATCCGCCATGCCGCCGGAGGCCACGAAGGGAATCTTCAGTTCATCGGCCGCGCGCGGCAGCAGGATCATGTTTGGAATGTCATCCTCGCCGGGATGACCGCCGCATTCAAAACCGTCGACGCTGACCGCGTCGCAGCCGATCTTCTCGGCTTTCAGCGAATGCCGCACCGAGGTGCATTTGTGGATCACCTTGACGCTGGCCGCCTTCAGCGCCGGCATATACTGCTCGGGGCTGCGGCCGGCCGTCTCTACCGCCTTGACGCCACCTTCCTTGATCGCGGCGACATATTCCGGATAGGGCGGCGCGGTGAAGCTCGGCAAGAAGGTGAGGTTCACACCGAACGGCTTGTCGGTCATGTCGCGGCAGCGCGCGATTTCTTTGGCAAGCAGCTCCGGCGTCTTCTGGGTCAGGCCGGTGATGACGCCAAGGCCGCCGGCGTTCGACACCGCGGCCGCGAGCTCGGCAAAACCGACATAATGCATGCCGCCCTGGATGATCGGATGCTGGATCCCGAACAGTTCAGTGATTGCTGTCTTCACGTGTGAGCTCTCCGTTTTCCGATCAGTGGACGATTTCAAACAGACCCGCCGCGCCCATGCCACCACCAATGCACATGGTCACCACGCCGTATTTCGCTTTGCGCCGCCGGCCTTCGATCAGGAGGTGCCCGGTCAGGCGCGACCCCGTCATGCCATAGGGGTGGCCGATCGCGATCGAGCCGCCATTGACATTGAGCTTGTTCGGATCGATGCCGAGCTTGTCGCGGCAATAGATCACCTGCACCGCATAGGCCTCGTTGAGCTCCCAAAGGTCGATGTCGTCGATCTTCAGGTTGTGGCGCTTCAGGAGCCGCGGGATCGCGGTGACCGGGCCGACGCCCATCTCGTCCGGCTCGACGCCGGCGGCAACGAACCCGCGGAAGATGCCAAGCGGCTTGAGGCCCTTCTTCGCCGCGATCTTGTCGCTCATGATCACGCAAGCCGAGGCACCGTCCGAGAGCTGGCTGGCATTGCCAGCGCTGATGGTCTTGCCCTCGAACACCGGCTTGATCTTGGCCAACCCATCGGCGGTCGTATCGGGGCGCGGTCCCTCGTCCTTCGACAGGGTCACCTGCTGGTGGGAGACCTGCTTGGTGCCCTTGTCGACCACGGCCATCCTGGTCGTGATCGGTACAATCTCGTCGTTGAAGCGGCCACCCTGCAGCGCAGCGCCGACGCGACGCTGACTTTCGAGGCTGTACTCGTCCTGCCTGTCACGGCCGATCTTGTAGCGCTCGGCAACGACCTCCGCGGTCTCCAGCATCGACATGTACATCTCAGGCTTCATCGCCATCAACTCCTCGTCGACGGCGTGGAATTTGTTCATGTGCTCGTTTTGCACCAGGCTGATCGACTCGATGCCGCCGCCAATGGCGATCTCGACGCCGTCGAGCATCACCGAGCGCGCGGCGACCGCGATCGCCTGCAGTCCGGAGGCGCACTGGCGGTCGATGGTGGTGCCGGCGACTGTAACTGGGAGGCTGGCGCGGATCGCGCCCTTGCGGGCGACGTTCATCACCATGGTGCCCTGCTGCATGGCGCAGCCCATCACCACGTCCTCGACCTCGCCGGGCGCGATGCCGGCGCGCTTCACGGCTTCGGCCATCACGTGTCCGGCCAGGGTCGGGCCATCGGTGTTGTTGAGCGCGCCGCGATAGGCCTTTCCGACACCGGTGCGCGCGGTGGAAACGATTACTGCTTCAGTCGTCATGCTTGCCTCTCTGCTTAAGCCGCCGCGTCGAGCTGCGCGTAGCGCAGCAGGTGATAAGCGGGATCGCCGAACTGGATGTTGATGGAGGAGATCCGCTTGAAGTAATGGCCGACATTCAGTTCGTCGGTCATGCCCATGCCGCCATGGAGTTGCACCGCCTGGTCGGCGATGTACCTGCCGGCATAACCGATCTTCGACTTAGCGCCGGAGGCGAGCCGCGAGACGCCGGCGTCGCCTGCGCTGAGGCCGAGAGTGAGGTGCTGCATCAGCGAGAGCGCTTCCTGATGCGCGATGAACATGTCCACCATCCGATGCTGCAGCACCTGGAAGGAGCCGATCGTGGTGCCAAACTGCTTCCGGGTCTTGGCGTATTCCAGCGTCGCGGAGTTCAATTCGCCCATCGCTCCGACCGCCTCAGCGCAGAGCGTGCCGATGGCGCGGTCGCGGCAAGCCTCAAGCGCGGCGACGCCCTCGCCTTCCTTGCCGAGCAACTGGCCGCGTACGTCGCGCAGGCCGATTTCGGCAGCGCGGCGGCCGTCGATGGTCTTGAAGCTCTGCAGGTCGAGATTGGTGGCGCGGCGATCGACCACGAACAGGCTGACGCCGCTGCGATCATGGCGATGGCCGGAGGTGCGGGCGGAGACGATCAGATAGTCCGCCCAGGGCGCGGCGATCACCGCAGTCTTTTCGCCGCTCAGCACGTAGTCCTCGCCCTCGCGCCGCGCGGTGGTCGCGACGTTGGCGAGTTCGAAGCGCGAACCCTTCTCGGTCCAGGCCAGCGCCCAGGTCTTCGTCCCGGCGATGATGTCGGGGATGAAACCGTGCTTCTGCTCCTCAGATCCCGTGTGCTCGAGCAGGCCGCCCGCAAGCACGACCGTTTCCACGAACGGTTCCACGACAAGATGGCGGCCAAATTCCTGCATGATGATCATGGTCGACAGCGGACCGCCACCGAGACCACCGACGTCCTCGGAGAACGGCGCGGCGAACAGGCCGAGTTCGGCGAACGCCTTCCATTGTTTGCGGCTGAAACCCTCTTCGCTCGCGACGATCTTGCGGCGCGCGTCGAAATCATACTGGTCGCGCAATAGGCGCTGGACGCTGGATCGCAGAAGTTCCTGCTCTTCCGTGAACTGGATATCCATCCGATTCCCCTGTTTGCCGATCCCTAGAGGCCGAGCACCGCTTTGGCGATGATGTTGCGCTGAATTTCGTTTGACCCGCCGTAGACGCTGAGCTTGCGCGAGTTCAGGTATTTTTCCGACGCGGTGTGGCCGTGGTCCGGCCCCGGCATGAAATGATTGGCGCTGACCGGATGCTCACGGATCGCCAGGCCATAGTTGCCGATGGCGCGGTGGGTCAGCTCGGTGATGTTCTGGAATATCTCGGTGCCGCGGATCTTGAACAGCGACGCCGCCGGTCCCGGATCGATGCCGCGCGCCATCTGCGCCACGACCCGCAGCTCGGTCGCCTCGAGCGCCAGCACGTCGAGCTCGACGCGGGCAATGTCCCTGACGAATTCGAGATGGGCGGGATCGTCGGCTGGAATCTCGGCCTTCACGATCCGTTTCAGCCTGTTGATGTAACGGGTCGAACGGCCGATGCCGGCCATGCTGGTGCGCTCGTTGCCGAGCAGGAATTTGGCGTAAGTCCATCCCCTGTTCTCCTCGCCGATCAGGTTTTCGACGGGGACCCGGACGTTTTCCAGGAAGACGTCATTGACCTCATGGGAGCCGTCGATGGTGATGATCGGGCGCACGGTGACGCCCGGTGACTTCATGTCTATCAGGAGGAACGAAATGCCGGATTGCGGCCTGGCCGCCGGATCGGTGCGGACGAGGCAGAAGATCCAGTCGCCATGCTGGGCCAGCGTGGTCCAGGTCTTGTGGCCGTTGACGATGTAGTGGTCGCCGTCGCGCACCGCCTTGGTGCGGACGGTGGCGAGGTCGGAGCCCGAGCTCGGTTCGGAATAGCCCTGGCACCACCAGTCCTCGCCCGAAAGAATGCGCGGCAGGAACTTCTTCTTCTGCGCCTCGTTGCCGAACGTATAGATGACCGGGCCGACCATTGTGACGCTGAAGGCCAGCGGCGGCATGGTGCCGGCGCGGGTGGTCTCCTGTTCGAAGATGAAACGCCGGGTGATCGACCAGCCGGGGCCGCCATACTCCTTGGGCCAGAGCGGCGCGATCCAGCCCTTCTCGTGCAAGATGCGATGCCATAGCAGCATCTGCTCCTTGCTTAGGTCGGTCTCGGGATTGGCAACGCGCATCTCCGCCGGATAATTTTCTGCGATGAAGGCGCGTACCTCGTCGCGGAACGCGGCGTCCTCAGGGGAAAGCGCGAGCTCCATCGGAAACGCTCCCTACCACTTCTCGCCGAAGGGGCGGATTTCCAGTTCGAACGTCCAGGCGCTCTTCGGCTGCTGATAGAGTTGCCAGTAAGACGCGGCAACGGAGGCCGGCGGCATCAACAGCTCGGGGTCGTCGAGCGCGTTCGGGCCCAGTGCCTCGATGCGACGCTGCCGCACCCATTCGGTATCGACGCCGGCATCGATGATTAGGTGCGCGACATGGATGTTCTTCGGTCCGAGCTCGCGCGCCATCGCCTGCGCCACGGCGCGCAGGCCGAACTTGGCGCTGGCGAAGGCTGCATAGCCGGAACCGCCGCGGAGCGACGCGGTCGCGCCGGTGAAGAAAATGTTGCCGCCGCCGCGCGGCACCATCAGCCGCGCCGCCTCGCGGCCGGCGAGGAAGCCGGAGTAGCAGGCCATCTCCCAGACTTTCCGGAACACCCGTTCGGTGGTGTCGAGAATCGGGAAATTGACGTTGGCGCCGATGTTGAAGATGCAGACCTCCATCGGCGCGTGCTTGTCGGCATCGTTGAGGAAGGAGATGATCTCTTCTTCCTTGCGCGCGTCGAGCGAACGGGCATGGATCTCGCCGCCGGCGGCTTCGATCTCCTTCACCAGCGGCTCCAGCTTGGCGCCGTTACGCCGGCCAGCGAAGATGGTGAAGCCTTCGGAGGCGAATTTCGTGGCAATCTCGCCGCCGATAAAATCGCCGGCGCCGATCACCGCGACCGTTCTGTTTCTCTTCTGCAAGGGTCTTCTCCGGCTTTGCTAGGTGTTGAAGCGATCTCGCCCGCTTAATTTGCGCAGCGACTCCGCCAGCTTGTGTTTCAAGAGCTTGCCCGTCGAGGTAGCAGGCAGCGCGTCCATCAGGATGATCTCGGACGGCCGCTTGTAGGAGGTGAGCTGCGGCGCGACATGAGCCATCAGGTCCTGCGCGCTTACCTTGGAATCCTTCAAGAGCTGAACGAAGGCCACGATCTCTTCATTGCCCTCGACCGGCCGGCCGACCACGGCGCATTGCACCACGGCGGAATGGGTGCTCAGCACCGCCTCAATCTCGGCCGGATAGACGTTGAAGCCGGAACGGATAATCATCTCCTTGGTGCGGCCAACAATGAACAACGCGTCGCCCTCGAAGCGCGCGAGGTCGGCGGTGTTGAACCAGCCGTAAGGATCGATCGCTTTCGCCGTGAGGTCGGGCGCGCGGTAATAGCCGCGCATCACGTTCGGCCCGCGGACATGCAATTCGCCGATCTCGCCGTTCGCCGCCGTGGCGCCGTCACGCCCTACGATTCGGGCCTCGATACCCGGCACAAGAACGCCGACCGAATTGTCGCTGCGCGGCGCCTCCGGCCGAACGCCGGAAATCCCGGGCGAGCATTCGGTGATGCCAAACGCGTTGCCGAGCGGAAGACCGAGCTCCTTCTCAACCCTGGCCTTGAGCTCGAGGTCAAGCGGCGCGCCGGCGACGCTCACCAGGCGCAGCGCGCCGCGCTCCAGTTTCGGCAAGCCTGCCATCTGCTTGTATTCCAGAAGGCGCTGATAGGTGGCGGGCACGCCGTTCAGAAGCGTGATGCCTTCTTCGGCCAGTGCCTTGGCAAGTGCGACGGGGCTATATTTGCTCACCAGCCGGGTCACCGCACCGACCATCAGCGTCATGGTCAACAGCGAGATGCCGACAATATGCGAGATCGGCAGCACACAATACTGCACGTCCTCCGCCGTCATATTGCGCAAATTCGCCGTGGTCCTGGCCGAAAATAGCAGGTTCCGATGCGTGAGCATGACGCCCTTTGGCGTCCCGGTCGTACCGGAGGTATAGATGAGGACCGCCACCTGGTGTGCGCCGTCAGCCTCGACCCGCTCGGCCTGCGTCACCCGGTTCAGCGGGGAAACGCCAATGCCATGGAGTGGCCCAACATCCTGCACCGGCGCGTCGTAGCGCCTCGCGTGCGCGGCCCCTTCGTCCGAGACTTCAGCCGTGAAGAACATGCGCCGGGCGCCGCTGTGATCCCTGATCTGATCGAGCTCGCGCGGCGACAGCCGCGGGTTGGCAACAATCGCCCAGGCATCGAGGCGGCTTGCGGCCAACAGGAGACAGGCGAGCGGAATCGAGTTCTCGCTGACCAGCATCATGCGATCGCCGGCGCGGATGCCGAGCGCGCGCAGCGCATCCACCGTGCCATCAACCGCCCGATCGAGCTCGCGATAGGTCAGGCTAGCCTTGTCATCGATCAGCGCTGTCCGGTCGGGTGTGGCCGCAACATACGGGTCCATCACCTCATGGATGCGGTGCGGCAACACATTCAGGATTTCGGCTGCAGCCTGCTGCCAACTCACCAATGACGCCTCCCGTTACAAGGCCCTGTCCGGGCTCGGTTCGCTCTGGATGCCAAGGCGCGTTCAGGCGGTCTTGCGCTGCGCCGTGGCCAATTGCGCGACGATTTCTTCCTCGACGTCGCGCAGGCTATCCTTGCCGAAATAGATCTCATTGCCGACGAAGAAGGTCGGGGAACCGAACGTGCCGCGCGCCACCGCGCTGTTGGTGTTCTCGATCAGCTTCTTCTTGACGTCGTCCTGCTGGGCGCGAGCGATGATGCGATCGGCGTCAAGCCCGGAAGACAGAAACGCATCGCGGAAGACCTGCGGATCGTCCATCTTCTTGGGCTCCACCCACATGTGGCGACAGGCGGCGCGGAAATAGGGCTCGAACAACCCCTCGAACTCGGCTGCGACCACGCCGCGCATCAGCATCAGGGTGTTCACCGGAAAGAACGGGTTCAGTCGGAACTTCGTGATGTTGTGGCGGCGCAGGAAGCGTTCGGTTTCAAGCGCATTGTATTCCGGCTTGTTCTTGATCCCGCGCAGCGAGTCGACGGGCGACATGTTGCCGGTCGCCTTGTAGACGCCGCCGAGCAGCAGCGGGACATAGTCGAACTTGACGCCGGTGCGCCGCTCGATCTCCGGCAGCGCGAGCTCGGCGAGATAGGCATTGGGACTGCCGAAATCGAAGTGAAACTCGGCTTTGAGCGGAGCAGCCATGGAATGCGCCTCCCTTTCGATCTGCGGCGGTCGCCCGTCGCCATCTTGATTGGGTTGCATCCATATAGTTCTATTTTAGAACTGTCAACGTCGAATTTTCCGTCGATGACTAAAAAAGTTGGCTCCGTATTGAAATACTATTAGTTCTGATTTAGAATTCAAAGACTACAGACTATTGGCGACATTGATGAAATGGGACGCGCTCGAGGACGAACCGTGCTCGCTGGCCCGCACCGTGGCGGTGATCGGTGACCGCTGGAGCCTGCTCATCCTGCGAGATTGTTTTCTTCGCGTCCGCAGGTTCGATGATTTCCAGGCATCGCTGGGTATTACCCGGCATCTGCTCGCCGACCGGCTGAAGAAGCTCGTGCGCTTCGGCGTACTGCGCCGTATCCCCTATCAGGAATCGCCCAAGCGCTACGAGTACATCCTGACGCAAAAGGGCCTCGACCTTTATCCGATCATCATGTCGATCGTGCATTGGGGCAACATCCACATGGTTGACTCGCGCGGGCGGCCGATGCTGCATGAGCACAAGAACTGCAAAAAGATGTTCGACCCCGTCATGGTCTGCTCGGAATGCGGTGAGCCGCTGACGGCCAAGGCGGTCCACGTCCATCCGGGCCCTGGCGCGCGACATTCCTCGCCGGTGCATGCGAAGGCGCGGGAGAAAGCCAAAAGGCATCTCGAGCGGGGTTAAGGCCTGCAGTTTGCGTCTCGCCGAACAACCGCCTCGGACGCGCATGGCAGCGGTCTTCCTCGAACCTGGCGTCCAAGGTGATAGCAGCGTTCAGGACCCTCGAAACGGGGCAATTCTTTTCCGCATCGCTCGCCAAACTCTTGAATTGCGCCTCGTCCAAGCCAGGCACTTCCGCTCCTGCCGGTCATGGCGGCCCGCTGGCTGGTTCCGCGCCTTCCTCGTTTCACGGCCCGCTATCCGCGCATCAATCTGCACATCAAGACCGGCCAGTCCCTAGCCAATTTCAAATCCGACGGCGTCGACATCGCGATCCGGTTCGGCACGGGCGATTGGAAGGGCCTGCGAGCCATCAAACTTCTCGATGAAGAGCTTTTTCCGGTATGCAGCCCGAGCCTCAACGACGGGCGATTGCCGAAGGATCCCGCATCAATGTTATCGGAGCCGCTGCTGATCGACCGTAACGTGTCGTGGCGCGCCTGGTTCAGGTCGGCCGGTGTGACTTGATCGCGATATCGCAGGAACCTCCTTCACCGATACGAACGCGCTGATGGAAGCCGCCGTGGCAGGACAGGAGATTGCGCTCGGCTGCCTCTCGTTCACGAGATCGGATATCCTGGCGGGAAAGTTGGTTCGCCTGTCAGAGCACAGCTTGCGTCTTTCTCACTGTCACTATGCGGTCTACCCGATCTCTTCGGAGTCCAATCCGGCGCTGGTGGCTTTCCGAGACTGGCTGATTGAAGAGGCCCGGCGCACTTAGGAAACCCCGGCAAGCTTGCCGACCCTGGAAAGCAGCAGCTTCAGGATCGGCGACTTGTTCGCCTTGTGGTAGGCAAGAGCCAGGTCGAGCGTCGGCACTTCTCCCTTCACCGGACGCGTGGTTATCGATTCGGGCAGATACCCCTTCGTGTAAGCCGGCAACAGCATGACCGCGCGCGTCGACGTGATCATCGATATGGCATGCACGACATTGTGCACTTCATGTTCCGGCCTGAGCTCGACCCCGGCCCTGCCGAAATACTCCAGCACGACACGGCGCACCGCAGGGGCGGCCTTGGACGGAAGCAAGAAAGCTTCATTTGCGACCTCTTGCGGCGCCACCGCTGCATGCGATGCCAGGCGGTGGTCGCTCGGAAACGCAAAAACCAGCGGGTCCGTACGCACGCGCCTGTAGATCAAATCCTCCATGTGCTCTTCCGGCCGGATGAAGGCGGCATCAAGCTTGCGTCGCATCAAGGTCTTGGCCAGCACCGGAGAGTAATCGCTCGAAAGGCGGATTTCGATGCCGGGAAACTCGTCGCGAAGGACGCGCTCCACCTCGGGCAGCAAACCAATTTCGGCCCCCGACATGAAGCCAAGGGCGAATGTCGGTCGCGCCGTCTGAGCTGCGCGCAGCGCTGCCTCCTTGGCGGCTTCCGCCTGAACCAGCGCCATTCGTGCATGGTCGAGAAAGGCTTTTCCGGCCGACGTCAGCTCAACACCGTGAGCGCTACGATGGATCAGCTGAACGCCGACTTCCTCTTCGAGATCCCGGATTTGCCGGCTGAGCGATGGCTGGGAAGTGTGCAGTTTTTGCTCGGCGGCAACGGTCAAACTGCCGGCATCGGCCACGGCGACGAAGTAGCGGAGATGCCGGAGCTCCATCCAAATCTCCCATATCTCACAGGCATGGGGCCAGCTTACAAAGTCTTTCTCAGGCCGGCCAGCCGCCTCTATAGCAGGAAAGCCAATGTACGCGGGGGTCTGCCCGCCAGGCAGGGCGTATCCAATCCAAAACAACGTGAAAGCATCCGCATGCGCAAAGGCATCAAAGCGTCGCTGTTGTTCCTTCTGGTGATGGCAGGAATTGGCGAGGCCGCGGCGCAGTCCACCAGCACCCAACCGAAGGCAAGCGCCATGGAAGCAGACGTCACGAAGATCAAGCAGGCGATGCTCGGCAACTGGGAGAGCATCGCTCCGGAGGTGCGGCCGAGCGCTGCCAAGAACGCTGACGGCTCGCTCAAGCCGTTCTACCTCAAGCGCGCTTTCAAATATCTGCCGTCCGACCGGTTCGAACTCGAGGTCGTCAACACCGCCGACCCTTACGGTGCCGTGCCGCTCGCGCGCATCAAGATCGGCGGGCACATGCTGTGGCAGGGCCCCCACCCGATCGCTCCAGGCGCGCAGAAGGTCGACTTCGTTGCCGATGAGAGCTACGAGGTCACTCCGCTTGCGGCGGGATTTGCCGATGTGCTCAACAAGGTCGCCTCGGCTGGATACGCCGCGTGGGCGGTCAACTCGCCGCAGAGCATCTTCGGAAAGACGTTTGTCCCGTTCGGTCTGAAGGAAGGGACGAATTTCATGGAGTACGACCTCGTCTACCTCAGAGGCGACCTGCTGTTCTGGGGCGCCCGCAATATCGACGGCCGCGGCTTTGATACCGAGCAGAACCGGCCTACCAACCTGCAGATCCCGCTGATCCGAAAGTAGCGCAGGCATGATAGAGCTTTGATCTTGCGAAAGTGACTTGATCCCTTGAGCAAGGTGCTTCCATGGCGACACAGGCCGAAATTCCTTCGCAGTTCGGCAAGATGGCCGTTGTCACGGGAGCCACGGGCGGTCTCGGCTACGAGACGGCTTTGGCCTTGGCCAAAGCCGGTGCAGAAGTCATCCTGACCGGCCGCGACGATCGAAAGGGGCAGTCGGCAATCGAGAAGATCAGTCGCGAAGTGATCGGCGCCAAAATAAGCTACGAGCATCTCGATCTGGCCAGCCTTACATCGATCGCTGACTTCGCGCAGCGGATGGGAGTCCGGCAGTCTGTCGATCTCCTCATCAACAATGCGGGAGTGATGGCGTTGCCCCGCCGGCAAACCACGCCGGATGGCTTTGAGATGCAATTCGGAACAAACTATCTGGGCCACTTCGCCCTCACGGCCCGGTTGATGCCGCTGTTGCGCCGCTCAAGCGGACCAAGGGTTGTCAGCGTCAGCAGCCTGGCGCACCGAACCGGGTTCATCGATTTCGGCGATCTGCAGGGCGCACGCGCACCGTGGAAGGCCTATGGGCAATCGAAGCTCGCGTGTTTGATATTCGCGCTTGAACTGCAGCGGCGGAGCGACGCGGGCGGCTGGAATCTGACCAGCAATGCGGCCCATCCCGGATTCTCCCGAACCAACCTGTTCGCGAGCGGCCCGGGCGGTCTTCTTTCTGTTGCGACCGATTTCGCGGCGCCATTGTTCGGTCATTCGGCGGCGGACGGCGCGAGGCCGATCCTGTTCGCAGCGACAAGTCCGCAGGCAAAGCCGGGCGCCTATTACGGACCCGGTGGGATCGGCGAATTGCGAGGCGCGCCGGCGCCCGCTTTGATCATGCCCCAGGCTCGCGACGCGGAAACGGCCGCCAGACTTTGGGATGTGTCCGAGAAACTCGCGGGCACGTCATTCGCTTGAGGCACGACAGATGCAACTCGCCAAGCGCGTTATCGACGTCGGACTTTCGACAAACGATCAGGAGCCAATGCTGCGGTTCTGGCAGCAGGATGTCGCCGTTCGCTTCGATCATGTGCTGCCGGTTCGCCGGGGACAGAAGCAGTACAGGCACGACGAGCAAGGCTCGGTCATCAAGCTCAACCATCATGCCGAGCCCCTGCCGGAGGCGGCACCGAGCGGTTACCGCGAACTGATTATCGCGCGAGAGGGCCTCCAGAAACCGCGACGGATGGTCGATCCCGATGGCAATCGTGTTCAACTGGTGCCGCCGGGATACGATGGTGTCACCCAGATAGCCGTCGCCATGGGGGTCCGCAGCCTCAGCGAACATTGCAGGTTCTATGGCGACATCCTCGGCTTCAGCGAGCAGTCCTGGTGGGGCGGTCCGGCCTTTCGCCTGGGCGACAGCCTCATTCTTCTCGAGGAAGACCGCGCGGCGACCGTCGATCCGGTTCGTCAGGCACGCGGCTGGCGCTACATCACCCTGCAGATATCAGATATCGACGCCGTGCATGATGAGCTGCGAAGCAAGGGCGTGCGCGAAGGTCTTGCACCGATCACGCTTGGAGACGTAGCGCGGATCTCGATGATCCTCGATCCGGACGGCAATTGGATCGAGCTGTCCCGCCGCGCCTCGATCGTCGGAAGCCTGTCTTGAGGAGAAATACCATGGCCACCCATCCAAACTGGGCAGCGAAGATAGCCGCGTCCAAATCGTGCTGACCGCGTTTCGGCTGGTTGCGGACGCCTAAGAGACCACGCGGCGCTGCGCGGGCTGTCCAGGAACGCGATTTTTAGATGCCTCCGGCGAGCCAGAGCATCGGTGAGCTTGCGGGTTCTTTCTGTTTCCGGCCGGTAGTCCGGATCGATTCATGGCCATCCAGGAAGCCCTCCGGTTGGGCTGGTGCCCAAGCGGTCCCGAAGATGTTCGACGCGCTGATAGGCGAGAAATTGCAGGACACTTTTCCAACGAACTGGCGATCTCCATCGTCGATTCCATGTCCCCAGAGGAGACGCAAGATGTTTTCGTTTCGAAACAGCCGACAGCCAACCAATCATGATGCAGACGGGTATCGGGCCGGAGAGCTCGACGGGAAAGCTGCTCCGCTCTCGCCGGGGATTGCTGTCGCGGCGACCGTGTTCGTGCAAATCCAGGACTGGAGCCGAAATTGCCTAACGTCACTGCTTGTCGGGCACAATATGCGCGATGTGCCGTCGGCAAAGGCGGCGATCCGTCGATTGGAACGGGGACGAGACAAGACGGCCGGGACCCGGTGCATCTCAGAGGACGTAAAACCTCGGATGCGGCCCGGAGTGCCTCCACGATGTTCTTGGAAAATGGGCATCTTCGCCTTGTCGATGGCCGCTATGTTCGCCGGTCCCTTACGGGCCCAAAATGCCGGGCTCGATGCCAACGAAGTGATCCGCAAAGCTCAAGCCGCCATCGGGGGGGCCTCGGTGCATTCCATTCAAGTGATCGGTGTCGGTACGGGCTGTTTGGCCAAGCCCTCGAACCCGATTTCGTTTGGCCGAAATTGACGTACACCAGATTCATTCGAGCGATGGATTTCGAAAATAATTCTTATCGGGAGGATGTGATTCGGGCCCGCGGCGAATTGCTGGGAGGCGGAGCGACCCCTCCGTTCGGTCTCGGCGGCCTCCTTACCATCGGATTGCTCAAGGATGATCTCTGCTGGAACACCGCAGGACCGTTCGTCGGCCCCGCGCCCGGGCAGCTCGAGGCTCGGATCAACGATCTATGGACCACATCGCCGCAAGGAGTGCTCCTGGCTGCGAAACGCTACGGCACCGTCGCCGCAAACAAGGTCGTGGATGGACAGACTTTCACGACTCTCAGTTTCGCCATCCCGCGCACATTGACGGCCGTCGTATGGCTCAACCACGCGGGTTTCGTCGCCAGAATCGATTCCAGAGTGTCCGATGCGGTCCTTGGCGATACTGACATCGTCACCAGCTTCGAAGATTACCGCGACGTTGAAGGACTGAAATTTCCCATGCGCCTGCGGCAATCTCAGGCCGGGACAGAAGTGTTCGATATCGCGATTCAGAATGTGAAGGTCGATTTGCCTTTGCGAGTCGACGTACCGGCCGGCATTCGTGGAGCGAAGCCTTCGATCAACGTTCAGAATGTGGGCTCGGGAGTTTGGTTTCTCGAGGGGCCGACCCACAATAGCGTAACGATCGAGATGAAGGACCAGATCGTGCTGGTCGAAAGTCCGATATCCGACGGCTATGCCGAACAGATGTTTCTCGCAGCCAACGTGTTGGTCGCCTGAAAGAAGGTGGGGACCGTGATCGCAGCGCACCATCATTTCGATCACGTGGGCGGGTTGAGATACGCTGCAGCGGAAGGAGCCAGGCTGATGGTGAGTTCGTTGGCGCTACCCTTTTACGAAAAGGTCTTCGCGAATCCGAACACCATCCATCCTGATCAACTCGCTAAGAGCGGCCGCAAGCCGATTTTAGTCGGCGTCGACGAAGGCACGGTGCTCTCTGACGATACGCAGAAGATCGAAATTTATGAAGTGCGCGAAAGCTCTCATTCCCGAGGGTTCCTGATGGTCTATGTTCCCAAGGACCGGATCCTGATTGAGGCAGACACACGATCTTGCCGCTTCACTCTCATGCACTCACAGGAAGAGAGCTTCGAGTCCGTACCGAGAGGCCGATACAGAGGTAGGCTACCTGCAGAAGAAGACCGGCGGGACGACAGCGCGTCCTGCCGTGGGACTCAACGTTTTCCATAGCTGTTTCTACACCAACCCGCGGTTACAGGCTCGAGTTCTGCCGGCGCGTTGACCCCTCTGATCGCGCAGATGTCCGATTTGCTCGCCCCAATATCCAAATCTACGACGCGCACGTAGCCGACCTGTACCAATGGGTCTGTGCGCGGTATCTCGTTGGTGTGAAGGGTGAGGAAACAAAGGCAAAGCGCAGTCAAACTCGGCTCTCGACCGAATTTCAGAACGGATCACGCTGGCTTTCCAAACCCTGTCCCGCCCAGAAATAATCCGGGAAAAGGCAAATTGCCGTCGCACCGCTGAGCCTGATCGGCGTCCAGTCGCGGAATCTGATGGTGGCTCATCCAGTTCTGGTCCAGCCCTTCAATTTCCGTCGGCGGTCGACGTCATGAAAGAAGCATAGCGCGGTTTCGCAAGGCAACGTAGCGCGGAGCAAGGAGGCACGCTGGGGCGTGGTTGCCCGGCCGTTGCGCGCGTTCATCCGCGCTTGGTTTGCGGCGTGATCCGCACGGATCTGTGAAGCAGATACACCGCGAAGAATTGGAGGACGGCAATAAAGAGCGGCCCAGCGAATTTCCCCAGATCATGCTGAAACAGACCGATTCCGGCATCCAGCAATTGCATGGCGCCCGCGAGCGTGCCCAGGATCAGCAACGCAGACGTCGCCCGTTTGTAGATTGCCGCCAATGCAAACAAAGCCAGCGGAATTGTGCGCGCCGCCGCGTACATGGCTAATAGCAACGACGCCTCTGTTGGAATGGAGCCGGCAGGCACCACGGCTTCCGGACGGAAGATCGCCGCGATGG
>WNFD01002719.1_pt1 | contig 27560 bp, 26 predicted proteins | sample 5400491 | NCBI WGS metagenome assembly WNFD01 (sample SAMN13153343, study PRJNA577476) | soil metagenome | isolation source: 120 cm saprolite under Douglas fir tree site 2 hole 2 replicate 2 | place: USA:California | collected 2015-04-18
CAAGAGAATGTCGGCCTTCCCTCCAGCTTCCACGTGATCCGGCGTCCGTGGCTCCTCCTTGCCGCGCTGCTGGCCGGGCTCGGCGTCGTGGTGGCAATCTGGACCTCCATCGACCGGCGGCCGCCCGAGTGGGACTACGCCAACCACCTGGGGCGGGCATTCGACTGCTACCGGATCCTGTCCGAGCCGGGCCGCGACCGTCTCCGGGAGATCATCGAGGCCTCGGCCTTCTACCCGCCGGTGGTCCAGTGCGCCGCGGGCCTCCTCTACTTCGTGTTCCCGGTGGTTCCCCTGACCGCCCAGTCCGTGATGCTGGCCTATCTGGCAGTGGCGCTGATCGCGGTGTTCGCGCTCGGCGCGCGGCTGTGGGACCCGGCCGCGGGGCTCATGGCGGCGTTCTTTCTCGGCACCGCCCCCTTCGTCGTCTTCTCGCTGCTCAACTTCCAGCTGGACCTCCCGCTGATGGCGATGGTGGCGTTGGCGCTCTACGCGCTCGTCCGCACCGATCACTTCTCTCGCCGGGGTTGGAGCATCGGGTTCGGCGTGGCCGTCGGCCTCGGGATGGTCACGAAGCCCCCGTTTGCCGCGTATGTGCTCCCGCCGCTCCTGTGGGTGGTGTGGCACGCCGTCCGGGCCCCGGACCGCCGCCGCCGGCTAGGCCTCCTCGCCCTGGCGCTCGTACTCGCAGGAGGGCTCGCGATCCCCTGGTACGGGCCCCGCTTGCTGGGCCTCCCCATGCAGATCGCGAACCGATCCTTCAAGCAAGCCGCGGAATCGGGGTACCCGGAGACCTTCACCTCCGAAGCGCTCCTCTACTACGCCCGCGTGCTGCCGACCCAGTTCGGGATCCTCGCGGCCCTGCTGTTCGTCTGGGGTGCCGTGGCACTTCGCCGGGAGCGCTCGATCCGGGCCTTCCTCTGGACCGCCATCGTCCCCTTCGCGCTGTTCTCCCTGATCCAGAACAAGAACCTGCGATATACCTTGCCGATCCTGCCCGCCGCCGCGCTGGTCGCCACCGCGGGATGGCGCGCGCTGGATCTCCCATGGCGCCGGGGCCTGACGTGGGTCTGCGTGGGCGTGGGCCTCGCGCAGGTCTCCATGGTGGCGTTCCTGATTCCCGCTCCGCCGCAGATCCCGGGGCTATCGCTGCCGATGGTGTTCGGGCTGCCGCCCAGCCGCGCGGACTGGCAGCACGCGCGGATCCTCGCCGACCTCGAGCAGCTGAGCGGAGCCGCACCGGCCACCGTGGCCGTGGTGCCGAACCACAACTTCTTCTCCGTCTCCAACTTCCGCTACGAGGGCGCCGTCCGGCGCCTGCCCCTGCAGATGACCCGCCCGTGGAACGACGCGCCGCTCGGCGTCGACTTCGTGATCCTCAAGACGGGCTCGCAGGGGCCGAGCTTCTCGGTGGCCAAGGCCGAGCGCATCACGAACGCCTTCGACGGCGGGGATCCGTATCTCGCCGAGATTTTCCCCGTCGTGAGCGAGTATCCGCTGCCGGACGGCAGCCGCGGGATCCTGCGGCGCCGCCGCATCGCGCCGCTCGCCGGCGCCGCCGGCCCGGCGCTCGCCCAGCGCCTCCGCAGCTCGCCGGAGCAGCTGATCGGCGCCTACATGCGCGACCCAGTCGGCCTGCGGGTACAGCTGGACTACCGGCCGCCGGCGCTCGTGCGTGGCGAGGTGGATCGCCTCACGATCCAGGCCGACTCGGCCGTCGTAGGCGAACTCAAGCGCAAGGACCGGGCCCCGCTCCGCATCCGCGAGGCCCGCCTGGAGGTGGATGGACTGGTCTTCAATCCCAGGCGGCTACTGGAGACGGGCCACCTCGAAGTACTCGACGTCACGGCACTGCGCATCCAGCACTTGGTCGTCACCGAGGACGACCTGCGCGACTTCCTGCGGGGCCAGCCTCCTGGCGGCGTAGCCGGGCGACTCGCCGACGGCGCGGCGGACGTGCAGATCAGCCGCCTTGGCCCCCTGATATCGGCACGCGTCCAGCTGCATGCCAGCACAACGGGAAGCCCGTTCGCCCTCACGGCTGAGCGGGTGAAACTCGGGTCCCTGCCAGTGCCCGACGCTTTGACCAACTGGATAATCCGGCAGTTCGACCCCAGCCTGGCGCTTCGCCGACTCCCGATTGCGGTAGTCCTGAGCCCGATCGCCATCAGGCCCGGACGAATCGAGATCGGCCCGTGACCACGGAGGGTTGAGGAGCGACAAGCCAGAGCCCGTGAGAACCCGAGAGGCGAGGCTTGGCGCGCGGCGACCCCGTAAGACATGGAGCCGCCAGACGGCCTTATGCGGCCAGCTTCACCTTGTCGCCCACCAGACGGGCCAGCCGGAGGAGCATGAGCACCCGGATCACCACCCACGAGGGATCGAACTCGAACCGGCCCATGCTGAACTTGGGGCTCGAGGGATACGCGTGGTGGTTGTTGTGCAGGCTCTCGCCCCCGGTGAGCCAGGCGAGCACGCGCAGGTTGGTGGCCGAGTTGTTGCCGAAGTTCCGCCGGCCCCACCAGTGGCCGAGGCCGTTGATGGAGGGGGCCAGCACGAAGACGTAGAGCACGAAGTGGCTGACCGCCAGGAGCAGCCCCCAGCCGGGGCCCAGGATCAGCATGGCCGCCGCGATGCCGACCACCCCGCCGAGCGTGCCCTTGTTGAAAAGGACGCGGTCCCACACGTCGTCCCGGATGTCCTTGGCCCAGCGGGCGAGGGTCTCGGGGTTGCGGGCCTCGCGGATGTAGTAGTAGACGTTCCAGAGCTGGATCTTCCAGAAGCCGTGCACGAGGGGGCTGTGCGGATCGCGCTCGGTATCGGTGAAGGCGTGGTGCTTGCGGTGCACCGCCACCCACTCCCGCCGGTTCTGGCCGGTGGTAAACCAGAGGATGAACCGGAAAACCCAGTCGGCGAACGGATGCAGGTTCAGCGCGCGATGCGCGAGCCCGCGGTGCAGGTACACCGACGTGGCGATGACGGCGGCCTGCGTTACCAGGAGCGTGCCGAGGACGTACAGAAACGGTCGAAGCACGGATGAGTCTCCTTGTTCTTTGTTTCTGCCCCAGTTTTTGAGGTCGTTGGCTCGCGGGAACGCCAGCCTAGTACCGCACTACCCTGAAAACCGGCACCGGCCCAAGGCTAGCACACTCCCACGATTTCAAGGGGGACAAACATGTTACGCCACCGTCTTGGGATCGAGGAGGTCCCGCAGCCCGTCGCCCAGGAGGTTCAGCCCCAGGACGGTCACCGCGATGGCGCCGCCGGGGAAGATGGCATACCACGGGTTGAGGTTCAAGAAGGCCTGCGCCTCCCGCAGCATGAGGCCCCACGATGGATGGGGGGGCTGGGTGCCGAGGCCCAGGTAGGACAGGCCCGCCTCGGCCAGGATGGCCACCGGGAAGCTGATGGTGGCCTGGACGATGAGCGGGGGCAGCGTGTTGGGCATGATGTGCCGGCCGATGACGGCGCCGTCCCCGGCCCCGAGGGCGCGGGCCGCCACCACGAAGTCGCGGTCGCGGAACTCGAGGAAGCTCGCGCGGGTCAGGCGCGCGAACACGGGCAGGAAGGCGACGCCGATCGCGATCATGGAGATGGTGAGCGTGGGCCGGAACACCGCGGCGAGCAGGAGCGCGGAGAGGATGGCCGGGAAGCCCTGGATGGCGTCCACCAGCCGCATGAAGCCCTCGTCCAGCCAGCCGCCGAAGTAGCCCGAGAGCATGCCGAAGGCCACGCCCACCAGCATGCCGATGCCCACCGCGATGACGCCGACCAGGATCGACGTGATCGCGCCCCGCATCACCCGCGAGAGCAGATCGCGCCCGAACTGATCCGTGCCCAGCGGGTGCGCCGGGGTCGGGCCCTGCAGGCGGCTCGAGATGGACATCTCCAGCGGGTCGCGGGGCGTGTAGACCAGGCTCACCGCGGCGGTGGCGACCAGGGCCAGGGTGATGACGAGGCCGATTACGAACGTGACGTGCCGGCCGGGGCGTCTACGCATCAGCGCCCCTCACCCTGCCCTCTCCCCAGAGGGGAGAGGGTTGTGGAATATCCCCCTCGCCCCCGAAGGGGGAGAGGGCCGGGGTGAGGGGGAGCGCCGAGCGCGGTCAGCCATAGCGGATGCGGGGGTCGAGCAGGCCGTAGAGGATATCCACCGCCGCGTTGACCATCACGATCATCGAGGCCACGAAGAGCACGACCCCCTGCACCACCGGCAGATCGCGGGCGCTGATGGCGGCCAGGGTGAGCCGGCCGAGCCCGGGCAAGTAGAACACGGACTCGAGGATGATGCTACCGGCCAGGAGCTGGCCGAGCTGCACCCCGGCCACCGTCACGATCGGGATCAACGCGTTGCGCAGCGCGTGGCGGAACAGGACGCGCCGCTCGGCCAGGCCCTTGGCGCGCGCCGTCTTCACGTACTCCTCGCGCAGCACTTCCAGCACCGCCGACCGGGTGGTGCGGGCCAGCACCGCGAACTGGAAAAGGCCCAGCGCCGCCGCGGGCATCAGCAGCGAGCGCAGCGCGGGCCAGACCCCCTGCCCCCAGCCGTCGAAGCCGCCGGCCTGGACCCAGCCGAGGTGAACCGAGAAGAACAGGATCAGGAGCAGGCCCGCCCAGAAGCCGGGCACCGCGACCCCGAGCTGGGACAGGGTCATCGTCAGGTAGTCGCCCCAGCGGCGGTGCCGGGTGGCCGCGAAGACGCCGAGCGGAATGGCCGCCCCGATCATGAGCCCGGCGGCCAGCAGGGTGAGCGGCAGGGTCACGGTGAGGCGGGTGAGGATCAGGGTCGAGACCGGCAGGTCGTACTGGATCGAGCGGCCCAGGTCGCCGCGGAGCGCCCGGCCCACCCACTGCGCGTACTGGACCGGCATGGGACGGTCGAGCCCGAGCTCCTGCCGCACCCGCGCGACCGAGTCTGGGTTGGCCTCGAGGCCCAGGATGATGAGGGCCGGATCGCCCGGCAGCACGCGGACCACCGCGAAGACGAGGAGCGAGACGAAAACGAGGGTGGCGGCGAGCGCGGCGACGCGGCGGACAATGTAGCGCTGCAACCGCGCCCCCTCACCCTGCCCTCTCCCCCAAGACGGGGGAGAGGGAACACGGAGATCCTACCCTCTCCCCCGAGGCGGGGGAGAGGGAACACGGAGATCCTACCCTCTCCCCGCTGGGGAGAGGGTAGGGTGAGGGGTGCACGGTGAGGGGCTCATGGTGAGGGGGGCGTCACTTCTGCCAGGCCACCTCGGACAGGTCGAGCACGGGCAGCGGCAGGTCCTTCCAGATGCCGGTAACCCCCTTCTTGGTGACCAGGAGCCGCGGGTGCACGTAGAGCCAGACCGCGGGCGCCTCGTCGGCCAGCATCTCCTGCATCTTCACGTAGAGGTCGCGCCGCTTCTTGTCGTCCACCGTGACCTGCGAGTCCTGGTAGAGCTTCTGGAACGCGGCGCTGTCCCAGCGGAAGTAGTACTTGGGGTTGGGCCTCGGCGTGGCCGATGATCGACATGTCGTAGTCCGGGTTCTGGCACGGGGCCAGGCAGAAGACCGTCGCGAGCCACTGACCCCACTCGATCTGCTGGATGCTGGCGCGGATGCCCACCTTGGCGAGCTGGCTCGCGATGACCTCGGCCGAGCGCACCGTGTAGTAGTACTGCGGCGCCACCTTGAACACCGCGTCGAAGCCGTTCGGGTAGCCGGCCTCGGCCAGGAGCTTCTTGGCCTTGGCGGGGTCGTAGGTCACGCGCTTGGAGACGTCCACGAAGTAGGGGTTGGTCGGATCCACGTTGGACCCGAGGATCTTCCCGTGGCCGAACATCACCGCCTTGAGCACCTCGTCCTTGTTGATCGCATGCGTGATGGCCAGGCGCACGCGCTGGTCCGAGTAGGGCTTCTTGCTGTTGTTCATCGAGAGCGTCACGTCGTTGGTGGTGTCGCCCACGATCACCTGGAAGCGCGCGTCCTTCTTCAGCTCGTCCACGCTCTCGGGCCCGATGCCGAAGGCAGAGACGTCGATGTCCCCCGCCTTGAGCGCGGCGAGCACGGCGTTGGAATCCGGGATGAACCGGTAGACCACGCGGTCCAGCTTGGGCAGCCCCTTCACCCAGTAGTCCTTGTTCTTCAAGAGCACGATGCGGTCGCCCCGCACCCACTCGGCCACCGTGAACGGCCCGGTGCCCATCGGCTGGCTCTTGAGCGTGTCCACCGCTTCTCTTGGATAGATCACCGAGCCCTGGCGCGCCATCGTATAGAGGAAGGTGGCGTCCACCCGCTTGAGCGCCACCGTCACCGTGAAGTCGTCCTTGACGATCACGTCCTGGATGGCGTCGTACTGGGTGCGGTAGGGATGCTTGGTCTCCGGGTTCACCGCCCGGTCCAGCGCGAACTTCACGTCGGCCGCCTTCAGCTCGCGCCCGTTGTGGAAGCGCACGCCTTTTCTGAGGAAGAAGGTGTAGTTCTTGCTGTCGGTCGTGTACCAGCGCTCGGCCAGCCACGGCACCATCGTGCCGGTGCGGTCGATCTTGATCAGCCCTTCCTGCACGTTGTCGAAGACGACGCCGGCGATGGCGGATGCCGGATTGCTGGTGAGATCGAGCCCGGGCGGCTCGGTGGAGACCTGGACCACCAGGCTGCTCGGAGTCTGAGCGGGGACGACGACGGGAGCCGCAACCGCCGCCGCGCAGAGCGCGGCGATCACCGTGGCAACGACGAAACGCTTCATCCGACTTTCCTCCCCGTGAAGAACTCGACCGTGCGCCTCAGGCCTTCGTCGAACTCCACCACCGGCTCGTAGCCGAGATCGCGCTTGGCCGCGCTCACGTCGGCCAGGGTGTGCGGGACGTCGCCGGCGCGGGTCGGCGAGTGCTTGCGCGCGAGCGGCCGTCCCAGCATCCGCTCCAGCTTGCCGATGATCTCGAGCAGGCTCGTCCGGCTGCCGCAGCCCACGTTGTAGCTCTTGCCGGAGGCGCGGCTGCCCTCCGCGCGGGCGGCGAGCAGGTTGGCCGAGACCACGTTGTCGATGTACGTGAAGTCGCGCGACTGGGTGCCGTCGCCGTGGACCTGCAGCGGCTTACCGGTCTGTCCCCACAGGATGAAGCGCGGGATCACCGCCGCGTACTCGCTCTGGGGGTCCTGGCGGGGGCCGAACACGTTGAAGTAGCGGAGGCCCACCGTCTCGACCCCCATGAGGCGGCTCCAGACCGAGGCGTACAGCTCGCCGGCCACCTTGGTGGCCGCGTAGGGCGAGATGGGGGCGGTCGGCTGGTCCTCACGCTTGGGCAGGTCGGGGCGCTCCCCGTACACCGACGAGGACGAGGCGTAGACCACGCGCGGCTTCTTCTTCTGGCGGGCGGCCGCGTGCAGCACGTGCAGTGTGCCGGTGACGTTCGAGGCATTGGCGCCCAGCGGATCGGCGATCGAGCGGGGCACCGAGCGCATCGCGGCCTGATGGAAGACCGCGGTCACGCCCTTGACCGCCCGCTCCACCGTCTTGAGGTTGGCCAGCTCGCCGCGGATGATCTCGAGCCGCCGATTGCCTCGGGCGAAGTCGAGATTGGCCCGGCTCCCGGTCGAGAAATTGTCGAGCACCCGCACCCGGTGCCCCTCGCCCAGAAGGCGCTCGACGATATGCGAGCCGATGAAGCCGGCGCCGCCGGTGACGAGGAAGAGAGATGAGGGAGCCATACGTGTGCGTGAACAGCGAAGTAATTATGGCGGTGGGGGCGGGATAAAGTCAATGAACAGAACCGCCGGCCGCGCGCGCCGCCCAGGCGGAGGACGTGAGCACGTGGTAGGTCGCCTGGACGCCCTTGTACTCGCGGAGCCCGTGCCGCTCGAAGCCGAGCTTGTCCAGCACCCGCTGGGAGGCCTGGTTCGCCGGATAGGTCACCGCCACCACGCGAGGCAGCGCGAGCGGGCCCAGCGCGTGGGCCACCAGGGCGCCCGCCGCCTCGGTGGCGATCCCCTGGCCCCACGCGCTCCGCGCCAGCCGGTACGCGACTTCGACATCTACATCTGCATCGCCGGGGCCTTCGCGGTTACCGGCAGGCATCCGGATTAGCGCGCCGACGCCGTGGAACGCGCGGTCAGCCCGCCCCTCGATCCGCCAGAAGCCCAGGGGCTCGTAGTCGCCGCGCTGGGTCTCGCGGATGCGCAGGCGCGCGCGCGCCGCCGTCTCGGCCGGGCTCTTGACCCCGGCCGGGCTACCCACGTACCGCATCACCTCCGGGTCACTGTCGAGCGCGATCAGGTCGGCCTCGTCGGAGGAGGCCAACGGGCGCAGGCGCAGGCGGGGCGTCTCAAGCGTGGGGGTCATGGCGTGCCTCCTCTCTTAGCACAGCGCCGGGGGCGCGGACGCCTTGACTGCTCGGGGCCGCGCGGCTATTGTTCCTGCACCAGATGCTCGGTTCCCACCCTGCGCCATCCGTCGCGCTTCACCGCAAGGAGGCTCTCATGCGCCGTATTCTCGCCGTCAGCTTCGCCCTGCTCTTCGCGGTCGGCCTCGGGCTCGTCCCGCCGGCCTCCGCCCAGACGAGGGAAGAGACCCTCATCTACTCGCTCCAGTCCGACATCGATAACTGGGACCCGCCCAACTCGGTGCTCCGCGAGGCGATCATCCTCGGCTACCACGTCTTCGACCACCTGGCGGTGCGGGATCTCAAGACCCGCAAGGTCGGGCCCAACCTGGCGACCTCGTGGAAGTCGATCGACGACACCACCTGGGAGGTGAAGCTCCGCCAGGGGGTCAAGTTCCACGACGGCACGCCCTTCACCGCCAAGGACGTCAAGGCCACCTTCGACCGCGTGCTGGACCCGACCAAGAAGATGACCGCGCGCGGCAACCACGCCAAGATCAAGACCGTGGAGATCGTGGACGACCACACGGTCCGGTTCAAGACGGACGGGCCCTACCCGCTCTTCGTGGAGCGGCTGACCGCCCAGGTCATGCAGTCCGACAAGGTGATCCGCGAGAAGGGCCACGAGTTCATGCAGGAGAACCCGATCGGCACCGGCCCCTACAAGTTCGTGAAGTGGAGCCGGAAGCAGGAGCACATGCTGGTGCGCAACGACGACTACTGGGGGCCCAAGCCGGCCTTCAAGTACGTGCGCGTCCGCATCATTCCCGAGAAGGCGACCGAGATCGCCGAGCTGCTCTCGGGCGGCGTCGACATCATCAAGGCGATACCGCCCGACCAGATGGACGTCATCAACAAGTCGGGATCGGCCCGCACCGCGACCTCGCCGATCCTGCGCACCGCCATGCTCCAGCTCGACCAGGCGGCGCGCAGCGGCCCCAACCCCTTCACCGACAAGCGGGTGCGCCAGGCGGCCAACCTGGCGGTGGATTCCGACGCGATCATCAAGCACGTGCTCAACGGGCTCGGTGACCGGGTGGCCACCGGCGTCAACCCGATGGCCTTCGGCTGGGATTCGAACCTCAAGCCCTACAAGCAAGATCTCGCCCAGGCCAAGAAGCTGCTGGCCGAGGCCGGCTTCCCGAACGGGGTGGACATCGTGTTCAACGAGGGCCCGCCCATCGTCGAGCCCGCGATCCAGCAGACCAACGACGCCATCGTGGCCGACATGACCAAGGCCGGCTTCCGGGTGAAGCGCAACTTCATCGGCGACAACACGGTGCTAGTGGCGCGAATCAAGGACGGCAAGGCCGGGTCGATGTTCAACTGGTCGTGGGGCTACTACTCCGTCTTCGACGCCGACGCGATCCTGCACGACGTGTTCAAGTGCGGCGAGAACTACAGCTACTACTGCAACCCGGCCCTCGACGACCTGATCTTCCAGGGCCGCTCCACGCTCGATGCCAAGAAGCGGGCGGAGACCTACGTCAAGGCCCAGCAGCTGCTCTTCGACGAGGCGGCCTACCTCTACAAGTGGGGGCTGCGCGGGGTGTGGGGTATCTCCAACCGGGTCGAGTACCAGGCCCCCGCCGACGAAGTGGACCGGATGTTCACCGTGACCCCGCGGAAGAAGTAGACAGCCGGAATACCCCCCTCACCCTGCCCTCTCCCCAGAGGGGAGAGGGATCATCGAGCCCCCTCTCCCCCTCGGGGGGAGAGGGTAGGGTGAGGGGGGTGCCGTCATGAAGCGCTACGCCCTCCGCCAGCTCGTCCAGCTCGCGGTCGTCATCGTCGGGATCTCCATGCTGGCCTTCGCGATCCTGCACGTGATCGGCGACCCGGTCACCCTGCTCCTGCCCCAGAACGCGGGCAAGGAGGAGTACGCGCGCTACTACAAGCTGCTCGGGCTCGACCAGCCGGTCTACGTGCAGTACTGGAAGTTCGCGAGCCGCGCGGTGCGGGGCGACTTCGGCAAGTCCTGGTACACCGACACCCCCGCCTTCAAGCTCGTGATGGAGCGCATGCCGCCGACGCTGTACCTTACCTTCGCGGGCCTGGGCATGGCGCTCCTGATCTCCCTGCCCCTGGGAATCCTGGCCGCGCTGAAGCGGCACTCGCTGGTGGACAACTTGTGCACGGTGGTCGCGGTGGCGGGCCAGGCGATGCCCCTCTTCTGGCTCGGCATCATGCTCATCATCATCTTCGCGGTGCGGCTCAAGATGCTGCCCGCCTCCGGCTACGGGACCTGGCAGCACTTCCTCATGCCCGCCTTCACGCTGGGCGCCTTCCTGGCCCCGATCACCATGCGGCTCGTCCGCTCCGGCGTGATCGAGGTCATGAGCACGGACTACATCAAGACCGCGCGCGCCAAGGGCGTGGCGGAGTGGATGGTGGTGGCCAAGCACGCCTTCCGCAACGCGTGCATCCCGGTGATCACCGTGCTCGGGCTGCAGTTCGGCCAGCTCCTGGGCGGCGCCGTCGTCACCGAGACCGTCTTCGCCTGGCCCGGAGTGGCCACGCTGACGGTGGACTCGATCCGCAACCAGGACTTCCCGGTGGTACAGTGCGCGGTGGTGCTCCTGGCCCTGATCATCGTGGCCATCAACTTCGCGGTGGACATGGTGGTCGGCTACATCGACCCCCGCATCCGGGTGGGCACGTGAGCGCGGTGCGGGCCGGCGACGTCGCGCTGGAGCGCGCGAACGCGCCGATCACGGGCCCGACCGCGGGCCGCCGATCGCTGCGCCGACTCTGGCGGCTCAAGTGGGGCCTGGCCGCCGCGCTGGTCCTGCTCCTGATCGTCCTCGTCACCCTCGCCGCGCCGTGGCTCGCGCCCTACAGCCCGGTGGAGGTGGACATCCAGCACCGGCTCGGGCCGCCCGCGTGGATGGAGGGCGGCAAGACCGACCACTGGCTCGGCACCGATCAGATCGGGCGCGATCTCCTCTCGCGCATGATCTACGGGGGCCGCGTCTCGCTCCTGATCGGGGTGACCGCGGTGGCGATCTCCTCGACCATCGGAGTGCTGCTGGGGCTCGCGGCGGGCTACTTCGGGTCGAAGATCGACTGGATCATCATGACGCTCATCAACGTCATGCTGACGTTCCCGTTCGTGCTGCTGGCCCTGGCGGTGATCGCCGTGCTCGGCCCCAGCCTGCCCAACATGATCTTCGTCCTGGGGGTCGCCGGGTGGCCGATCTACGCGCGGGTGATCCGGGCCGAGACCATGGCCCTCCGCGAGCGCGAGTTCGTGGTCGCCGGTCGAGCGCTCGGCATGAGCCACGCGCGCATCATCTTCGGACAGATCCTCCCCAACCTGGTCTCGGCGATCACCGTGGTCGCCACCCTGCAGATCGCGCAGGTCATCATCCTCGAGTCGTTCCTGTCCTTCCTGGGCCTGGGCGTGCAGCCCCCGACCCCGGCCTGGGGCAACATGCTCGGCGAGGGCCGGGTCTACATGCTCAACTCGTGGTGGATCGCCGCCTTCCCGGGCGCCGCGATCTTCGTCACCACCCTCGTCATCAACCTCATGGGCAACGCGCTCCGCGACTGGCTCGACCCCCATATGAAGCTATGAGGGGAGATTCTCTCCCCTCTCCCCTCTGGGGAGAGGGTCAGGGTGAGGGGCAGCCCCCGACACCGGGAACCCTCACCCCAACCCTCTCCCTGAAAGGGAGAGGGAGACGGTCACTTGTAGCCGGACCCGGCCTTCTTGTACTCCTCTCGCGGCGGGGAAAAGATATCGAGGACCACCGCCCGCTTGTCGGTGGCGCGGCCGCCGTGCGGCACGTGGGGCGGCGTCTGCCAGAAGTCGCCCGCCTTGACGGGATGCTCGACGCCGTCCTGGATCCGGATCCACTCGCCCTCGAGGCACACCCCCCACTGCTCGTTGGCGTGCGAGTGCACCGGCGACACCGAGCCGGGCTGGATCTCCACCACCGAGAGCATGAGGTGCTCGCCGGGGAACACGCGGGCGCTCAACCCCTCCGCGAGCTGCCGCGGGATGCCGCCCTCCTTCAGGTTGTGAAAGCACGACGCATCGGCCATAGCTTGCTCCTTTCCTCTGGGGCGCCATTCTACCGGAGAGCCGCGTGAGAATCTTCCTGGCGATGCTGTCGCACGAGACCAATACGTTCAGCAATGTCCCCACCGACCGCGCGCAGTTCGAGGCGCACGACCTGCGCTACGGGGGCGAGATCGTCGAGACCTTCCGCGGCACCGGGACGTGCCTGGGCGGCATGATCGCGGCGGCGGACCGCCTGGGCGCCACCCTCGTCCCCTCGGTGGCGGCGTCCGCCTCGCCGGCGGGTCGCGTCACCCGCGACATCTACGAGCACGTCAAGCAGCGCCTGCTCGCCGATCTCACGATCGCGGGCCGGCTCGACGGGGTGCTCCTCGACCTGCACGGGGCGATGGTGCCGGAGGGGGTGGACGACGGCGAGGGCGACGTCATCGCGGCGGTGCGCCAGGTGGTGGGGCCCGACGTACCGATCGCGGTGACCCTCGACTTCCACGGCAACCTGGGCCAGGACATGATCGGCAAGGCCGACCTGCTGCACGGCTACAAGACCTACCCGCACGTGGACATGGCCGAGCGCGGGGTGGAAGCGATGGAGCGCCTCGCGCAGCTGATCGGCCGGCGCATCCGACCGACCGCGGCTTGGCGCAAGCCGCCGTTGCTGCCGCCGCTGGGCAACCAGGGGACCACGCGCGGGCCGATGCGGCGCCTCTACGATCTGGCCGACGAGATGGAGAAGGACCCGAAGGTCATCTCGATCTCGATCTTCGCCGGCTTCCCGCTCGCCGACATTCCCGACGCGGGCCTCGGCGTCTACGTCGTCACCGACAACGACCAGGAGCTGGCCGAGCGGCTGGCCGCCCGGCTCGCGCGGGTCGCCTGGGATCACCGGCGTGAATTCATCCACACCGCGCTGCCCGTGAAGGACGCGGTGGCCCGAGCCCTCGCCGCCGACGGCCGGCCCATCCTGCTCACCGACATGGCCGACAATATGGGCGGCGGCGCGGCGGGCGACGGCACCGAGATCCTGCGCGAGCTGCTGCGGGTGGGCGCGCGCAACACGACGGTGGCCTGCCTCTGGGACGGAGCGGCGGTGCAGCAGTGCGTGAAGGCGGGGGTGGGCGCCCGCATCACGCTCGACGTCGGGGGCAAGGTGGACCACCGCCACGGCGCGCCGCTCTCGGTGACCGGCACGGTGCGCACGCTCTCCGACGGACGCTTCACCTACCGCGGGCCCATGATGAACGGGCTGGCCGGCCGGCTCGGGCCCACCGCGGTGCTGGACGTCGACGACGTGAAAGTGATACTCATCACTAACCGGCGGCAAACCCTCGACCCGGAGATGATCCGATTCGTCGGGATCGACCCCCTCATGGAGAAGATTCTGGTCGTGAAGTCCACCATCCACTACCGCGCGGCCTTCGAGCCGATCGCGAAGGAGATCATCGAGGTGGACGCGCCGGGGCTATCGTCGTCCAACCTCGCGCGTTTCGAGTACCGGCGCGTCCGGCGCCCCATCTTCCCGCTCGATCCCGACACCGTGTACGAGCCGGAGTAGAAGGAGGCCCAGCATGTCGTTCAGCGGCTTCACGCCGTCCGACTTCAAGGTGTTCGATATTCCCGGTTTCAAGCCCCGCATGGAGGCGATCAAGGCCCGCATCCGCCCCAAGCTGGAGGCGGTGGGGCGGGAGCTGCTGCCCGACGTGGCGCGCATCGGCGGCGCCGCGGCCTTCGCGCACGTGGCCAAGCACGCGCGGCGGACCGTGAGCCCGCCCGACGACACCTGGGTGGCCTTCGCCCTCGACCGGCGCGGCTACAAGAAGCACTGCCACTTCAAGGTCGCGGTCTCGCGGACCGGGGTGCGCTTCCTGTTCGAGGCCGGCCCCGAGCACGCGCAGAAGAAGCGCTGGATCGGCGCCTGGAAGCGGCACACGCGCCAGCTCGTCCCCGTGCTCCGCCGGGCCAAGGGCCTGGGCTGGTTCAAGGACGAGCACGACGAGGCCCCATCGGCCATCCTCACCGACCTGCCCGCCGACGCGGTGGCGCGGCTCGGCGACGAGCTCCTGCGCACGCGCGATGGCCAGTTCGTCCTCGGCCGCTGCATCGCCGCGGAGGAAGCCGCCAAGTGGAAGCCGCGCGAGTACGCGCGGGCGGCGCGGGAGACGTTTCACTTGCTCGCGCCGCTGTATCGCTTGCGGTGATCGAGGCTTCTCTTCCCTCTCCCCTCTGGGGAGAGGGTGAGGGTGAGGGGCCCCGTCTGGCGACCCGCTGGGAGCGGACACTCGGATCCGCTTCTCTGTCTAATGCGGGGGCCCAGACATGGCCCCCGCACTCCCCCAGTCCGCGGACACCCGGTTGTCCGCCCCCAGCGGGTCGCCTCGGGAAGTTCTGATCGGTGACCACTAGCGCGATCTTCGATATGGATGGGGTGCTGATCGACAGTGGGGCGCACCATCGGCATGCGTGGCGCGCGCTGCTCGCCGAGCTGGGTACCGAGCCCGCCGATCCCGAGCACTGGCGACTGACGATCGGCCGTCCGAGCGAGGAGGCCATCCCGCTGCTGCTGGGCCGTCGCATGAGCGGGGCGGAGGCCCGCCGCCTGGCCCGGCGCAAGCGCGACCTCTACCAGGAGCGGGCGCAGGCCGGGCTCGAGCCGGTGCCGGGCGTGCCTCAGTTCCTCGAGTCGCTGGCCCGCCTCGGCGTCCCGCGGGCCGTCGGCACCTCCGCCTCGCGCTGGGATGCCGAGCGCCTGCTCGACGACCTGGGGCTCCTGCGTTACTTCGACGTCGTGGTGACCTCCGACGACGTCATGCTGGGCAAGCCCGATCCGGAGGTGTGGACGCAGGCGGCCCGCCGGCTCCGTGCCGCGCCGGCGGCCTGCGTGGTGTTCGAGGACGCGCTCGTCGGCGTGCAGGCGGCGCGGAGCGCGGGCATGCGGGTCATCGGCGTCACCACCGCGCACACCGACGCCGAGCTGGTCGCCGCCGGCGCCGAGCGGACCATCCCCGACTTCCAGGGACTCGAGTGGAGCCGCATCGCCCAGCCGTGAGCACGGCCGGCTTCTGGGACGGCCTCTACGCGGGCGGCCAGGACGGCTGGGACCTCGGCGGGCCCGCGCCGGCTTTGGAGGACTGGCTGGCTTCTGGGCGGTTTAGTTCTGCTCGGGCTCGCGTTGCGGTTCCTGGCGCTGGGCGTGGTCATGATGCGCGGCTCTTGGCCGGCCGCGGGTACCGGGTCACCGCATTCGATTTTGCCGATGCCGCGGTGGTTGAGGCGCGGCGGTTGGCGGCTCGCGATGGGGTGGACGTGGTGGTGGAGCAGCGTGACGTGTTCACGCTGGGTCAAGACTACGCGGGGGCGTTCGACGGGGTGTGGGAGTACACGTGCTTCTGCGCCATCGATCCCGCCCGCCGGGAGGAGTACGTCCGCGTGCTCCACACGATCCTGCGGCCGGGCGGGCTCCTGCTCGCCTGCTTCTTCCCGCTCCGCGAGGGTGGCGACGGCCCGCCGTTTCCCATCTCGCGCGGCGACATCGACCGGGCCCTCGGGGGCCGCTTCACCGTGCTGCGGGCCGGGCCACCGGACCGCTCCGCCGAGCGCCGGCGGGAGCTCGAGTGGCTCGTCGAGGCCCGCCGGGCCTGATCGCGTTGACCGGCCGTGCGGGGGCGTGCTAGGGTTGAGCACTTTTCTCTCGCCGTCCGAGAACTCGAGCCTTAATGAGGAGGCATCCATGAAGTTCCCCCGCATCCAATCAGTCTTGACCGCGATCGCCGCGATCGCGCTGCTCGCGGTATCCGCGGCGCCGGTGGCGGCCCAGGCCCAGACCATCAAGATCGGCACCCTCTACGACCACTCCGGCCCCTTCTCCGCCGCCGGCTCGCTCAACTGCTGGCGCGGCGCGAAGATGATGATCGACTACATCAACGAGAAGGGCGGCGTGCTCGGCAAGTACAAGATCGTCCAGGTGGACGGCGACAGCCAGTCCAAGGCCGACGTGGCCATCAACGAGGCCGAGCGGCTGCTGAACGTCGAGAAGGTGGACATCCTGGCCGGCGTCTACTCGAGCGCCCACGCGGTCCCGATCGCAGAGCGGGTGGACAAGCAGAAGAAGTTCCTGTGGATCACCACCGCCATCGCGGACGCGGTGCTGAAGGATCGCAACCTCCAGTACACCTTCCGCCCCCAGCCCAACGGCAGCCTCTTCGGCGTCGGCAGCGTGGACTACATCGCCGCCTACTCGGCGGACAAGCTGAAGAAGCCGGCCAAGGACGTGCGCATCGCGATCATCTACGAGGACGGGCCCTACGGCGCGGGCGTCGCCGCCGCGAATGAGTCCCAGGGCAAGAAGCAGGGCATGCAGATCGTGCTGAAGGAAGGTTACTCCGCGCAGGCCGCCGACCTCTCCTCGCTCGTGACCAAGCTGCGGGCGGCGCGGCCGGACGTGCTGTTCCACACCGGCTACAACCCCGACATCAACCTGTTCCTCCGGCAGGCCAAGGAGCAGGGCCTGCGCGTGAAGGCCTACATGGGCCACGGAGCCGGGCACAGCCAGCTCGACAAGCTGAAGGAGGCCTTCGGCAACGAGATCGAGGGCTTCCACACCGCGGACCCGCCCGCTTCCCAGCTCATCGACGCCAAGAGCCTGAAGCCGGGTGTGGCCGACCTGACCCAGGAGATGGTGAAGCGCTACAAGGCCTTCGAGCCGAACATCCCGGTCAACAACATCGCGCCGCACGTCTCCATGGGCTTCAACAACATGTGGGTCCTGCTCAACGACGTGCTACCCCGCGCCATCCAGAAGCATGGCGGCTTCTCCCCCGAGGCTCTCGCCAAGGCCGCCCGGGAGACGGACATCCCCGAGGGCGGCACCATGCAGGGCTACGGCGTGAAGTTCCTCGGCGAGGGCAACCCGATGCGCGGCCAGAACGAGCGCGCGATCGCCGCGGTCTACCAGGTGGTCGACGGCCAGTTCCGTCACGTGTGGCCCAAGGTCATCGCCACGCCCAACGCGCCCGTCGTGCTGCCCGCCTCGTCCCCCTGGGCGGCACGCTAGCCTGATCTCAGGCGGCGAGGCGGGGGCCGTCGCCCCCGCCTCGCCGGCTCCCCTCGTGCTCACCATCAGCCGGCTCACCAAGCAGTTCGGCGGCTTCATCGCGCTGAACGCCGTCTCCTTCGAGGTGAAGCAGGGCGAGATCCTGGGCCTCATCGGGCCCAACGGCTCCGGCAAGACCACCTGCTTCAACTGCATCTCGGGCGCGCTGCTGCCGACGTCGGGCTCCATCCGCTTCAAGGACCACGACATCGCCGGCCTCACGCCCGACGCGGTCTGCCACCGCGGGCTCGCGCGCACGTTTCAGATCCCCCGTCCCTTCCGCAAGCTCACAATCTTGGAAAATGTGGCGGTGGCCGCCCACTTCGGCGCCGCCCAGCGCAACACGGAAGCCGAGGCGCGCGACCATGCACAGGACATCCTTACCCTGGTAGGCCTGCCCACCGATCCGGACGCCACCACCGCGACGCTGGGCGCGGGCGGGCTCAAGAAGCTCGAGCTGGCGCGCGCGCTCGCCACCCGGCCCACCCTGCTCCTGGCCGACGAGAGCCTCGGCGGGCTCGATCCCACCGAGATGCACGACGCGGCCGAGATGCTCCGGCGCATCCGCGGCGAGCTCGGCATCACCATCGTGTGGGTCGAGCACATCATGGGCACCCTGCTCCGGGTGGTGGACCGCCTCGTCGTCCTCGACCACGGCGAGAAGATCGCGGAGGGCGCGCCAAGGGAGGTCGCGGAGAATCCCCAGGTGATCGAGGCGTACCTGGGCGAGAAGGTGGTGTTGAGCTGATGCTCGAGCTCTCCCAGGTCACCGCGGGCTACGGCGCCTTCACCGCCCTGTGGGACGTGAGCCTGCGCGTGAGCTCAGGCGAGGCGGTGGCGGTGGTGGGCCCCAACGGCGCGGGCAAGACCACCCTGCTGCGCGCCATCTCCGGCCTCATCGCGCCGCGCGCGGGCCGCGTGACCTTCGAGGGCGCCGAGCTGGCCGGGCACCCCGCCTACGACATCGTGGCGCACGGCATCGCCCACGTGCCGGAGGGGCGCCGGCTCTTCCCGCAGCTCACCGTGGCCGAGAACCTCAAGATGGGCGCCTTCCTGCCCGCCGCGCGCGGCCACTTCCACGAGAGCGTCGAGCGCGTCTACACGCTCTTCCCGGTGCTGGCGGAGCGGTCCGCCCAGCGGGCGGGCAGCTTGTCGGGCGGCGAGCAGCAGATGCTCGCGGTGGGCCGGGCGCTCATGTCGCGGCCCAAGCTGATCCTGTTCGACGAGCCGTCCATGGGCCTGGCCCCGGTCATGGTCCTGCGGCTGTTCGATCTGATTAGACGCGTGCGGGAAGAGGGATACACCATTTTGGTAGTAGAGCAGAACGTGCGGCAGGTGCTCAAGCTGGTGGACCGCGCCTATCTCCTGGAAGTCGGGCGCATCAAGATGGAAGGCCGCGCCGCCGACCTGGCCGAGCAGGACTTCGTGCGCAAGGCCTACGTGGGCTTCTGACCGTGATCGAGCCCATCTTCATCCTCGAGGCGGTCGTGAACGGCATCCTGCTCGGCGGGGTGCTCGCGCTCCTGGCCCTGGGGCTCAACCTGATCTTCGGCGTCATCGACATCGTGTGGATCGCCTACGTGGATCTCGTCGCGCTCTGCATGTACGCGGTCTACTTCCTGGTCACGCTCTACGGCTGGCCGCTGTGGCTGGCCGGGCTGGGGGCGATCGGGGTCGGCGCGGGGCTGGGCGTGCTCGTGCACCTGCTCATCATCACGCCCATCCTTTCGAGCCCGCCCATCAACCAGCTCCTCGCCACCGGCGGGCTCCTGTTCTTCATCCAGTCGGCCGCCACGCTCTTGTGGTCCACCGATCACCGCTCGGTGCGCGTGAGTCTGCCCACCATCGAGGTGGGCGGCATCTTCATCTCCTTCTCGCGGCTGCTCGCCTTCGGGCTCTCGATCCTGGCCATGATCGCGCTCTACCTCTTCCTCAAGCGGACCTACACCGGCACCGCGATCCGCGCGGTGAGCCAGGACCGCGAGGCCATCGCGCTCATGGGGGCGCGGCCGCAGCGGCTCTACCTCGTCACCTCGGCGGTGGGCGGAGCCATGGCGGGCGTGGCGGGGGCGCTGCTCAGCATCCAGTACGCGGTGCATCCATACTTCGGCGGGGCCTTCGGGCCGCTCACGTTCATGATCTGCGTCCTGGGCGGCCTCGGCAACATGGTGGGCGCCTTCTTCGCCGCCTTCATCATGGCCCAGGTCATCTCGGTGGGCGGGGTGATGGTCTCGACCGAGATGGGCTACGTGATCGCCTTCGTGATCTTCATCGTCCTGATGTTCGTCCGCCCGGGCGGCATCTTCGCCAAGCGCGGATGACGACCACGTTCCGCGTCTTGGGCCTGCTCGCGCTGGTGGCGATGGCACTGGTGCCGGTCCTGCCCCTGGGCCCCGCCCAGGAATACATCTGGCACGTCGTCATCCAGATCTTCCTCTGGTCGTTCGTGGGCAATGCGTGGTCCCTGATGGGGCGCTTCGGCCTCGTCTCCCTCGGCCACGGCGCCTTCCTGGGAGTGGGCGCCTACGCCACCGTGCTCCTCTGGAACTTCTACGGGATGACACCCTGGCTCGGCGTCGTCCTGGCCGTCCTGCTGACCGTCGCGCTGGCCCTCGTGGTCGCCTATCCCTGCTCACGCTTCCAGGTGGTGGGCCACTACTTCGCGCTCGTCACGCTCGCGGTGGGCGAGGTGGTCCGCCTGTGGATCGTGGCCGAGCGCGACTGGACGGGCGGCTCCCTCGGCGTGAGCCTCAAGACGGGCGGCGCCGCCTCGGGCCTGTGGACGCTCCAGTTCGCGGACAAGCGCGTCTTCTACTACGTCGGCATGGCCGCCTGGCTCTTCGGCCTCTGGGTGTGGTGGCGGGTGGACCGCAGCATGGCCCGCTCGGCCATGGAGGCGATCGGCGAGGACGAGACCGCGGCGGCCTCGGTGGGGATCCGGGTCACTCGGTTCAAGATGGGCATCACCGCGCTGTCGGCCGCGCTCACCGCGCTGGGCGGGGCCCTCCTCGCCCTCTACCTCGCCTACACCAACCCGGATACGCTCTCCGGCATCGGGGTCTCGCTGCGCATCGTCTTCGCGGTGGTGCTGGGCGGGATGTACTCGCTCCTCGGGCCCTTCGTGGGCACCGCGCTCACCATCGCGCTCAGCGAGTACCTGCGCATCTACTTCGGCATCAAGCTCATCGGCATCGCCGAGACGATCTACGGCCTCCTGCTGATCATCTTCATCATCTTCCTGCCCGCCGGCATCTACGGCTCCATCCGCGACGCCCTGTTCCGCCGTCGCCCCGCCGGATCGTCCGGCGGGGTCGGGGTGCGGGCACCCTCGTGACCCGGCTGGCCCCATTCATCGTGGCCCCACTCATCATAGCGATAGTCATCCTGGCCGGCTGTGCCAGCGACACCGGCATCGTCCTGCGCGGCGGGCAGACCGAGGCCCAGCTCGCGGGGGACCGCACCCAGTGCCTGCCCTTCGTGCAGGCCCACACCGAGACGAGCCCCGAGCTCGCGGAGGCGGCGTGTCTCGTCAACCGCGGCTACCGCGCGCCGCTCCCCCTCGCCCAGGGCCCGGCGGGGATCGGCTCGCTCTACGCCACCGCCACCCGGGACGCCAGCGTCATCGTGGCGGATTTTCAGGGCTGCCGCGTCGAGGCCTTCAACACCCCGATGCCCGAGAACCGGGAGAAGAAGGCCCCCTCGGGAATCTTCTCGAGCTTCTTCGGTCAGATGTTCCCGCGCGGCTTCTTCACGAAGGCGCAGACGCCGGACCAGTGGGCGCTCCAGACGTTCGCGGCGTGCCTGAACCGCCGCGGCTACACCGTCTCCGACGTCACGCCCGCCCGCTAGCGATTACGTCGCTCCTCGAGGAGGACCTTGATCGCGCGCTCCCCTTCCCGGTCCGCGAGAAGGACGAACAGAAAGATCCGGTCGCCGACGAGCCGGGCGTCGAGCAGCGCCACCACGGTGGGGGTGAATGCGACCGCGTGGGCGGCCACGTCGTCGATGGCGGCCTGGATCGCGTCGTCCAGGCGTGTCCGGTCTTCACCCTCGGCGGCCGGGATCGCGGTGACCGCCTCCACGACGTATGCCGGCGCGGGGGCCGCCACCACCAGCGTGGCAAGGCCGAGCCCCACCATGAGCGACGCCTTCGTGAAGGAACCTCGAGTCCGTGTCCTGGTCATGATGGTCTTCTGATGATCCTCCCGGGCATGCTGGTCGCGTCCCCGTAGACGATCTCGCAAGAACAGAACAGGCGGCCGCGGCGCGTCCCCTTGCGCGATCTTGCGGGAACCCGGCCCCTCCATGTCCGCTTCTGTGTCGACCGCGTCAAACGGAACGAAGGTCACCCACGAGAGGAGGAGCGTCGACATGGATCGGATCGCGAGTGCACTGCAGGGAGAGTTGCGGCAAACCCTCGACCGCCTCCGGAGCCTGGGCGGCGCGGTGGTCTTCGAGGACTACCCGGGGGCCCTCGAGGAGAGTGCCGACGGAGAAGTCGGGGGGGACTCGGTGAGCGCCTCCGAGGAGCGGGAGCTGAGCTTCACCGTCCGGGGCCTCCTCGTCGAGCGGGCCAACCGGCTCGCCGATGCGCTGGACCGACTGCGGTCGGGTGAGTACGGGACCTGCGAGGCGTGCGGTAACCCGATCGCGGGGGCCCGGCTGAGGGCCATGCCCGAGGTAACCACCTGCGTGGCGTGCCAGGAAGCGGAAGAGATGACCCTCACGCGGGCGTCGCACGCCCGTGGACGGTGACGACATGCCCACTCACGCTCCAGGGGCCGCGATCGGGCTCGGCAGCCTGGTCCTCTCCCTCGGTCTGCTGGCCGGCTGCGCCACGTCTCCGCCCGCCGTTGCTGACGGCAGGCCGGGCGCGGTTGTGTCCGCTCGCGAACGAGATGAGAACGCCTGCCTTCGCGCCTCGGTCGGGCTCAACGACGAGGGTTACATCCTGCTGCCGTTCGACATCGACCGCGAAGCCTACCGGCGCTGCATGGAGGCGCGCGGCTACCCGCTGCCGCCCCGCGGCGCGGCCGAGGAAGGAGACCGATCATGATCAAGCGAGTCCTGTGGAGTGCGTGCCTCATGGCGGCGGTGGCCGCCGGGCCCGGCGTGAGCGCAGCCCAGAGCTCCCACGAGGGGACCCCGCTGCGAGTGCAATGGGAGGCGGACCCGCCGCGTGACGGCCTGCAGGGGGTCTGCGGACGGGTGTTCAATGACCGGCCGGTGGCCGCCTGGCACGTCGTCCTCCTCCTGGAAGCGCTCGATGGGATGGATCAGGTGACGAACAGCCGCCAGGTCGAGGTCCTCGGCGACGTCCCGTCCGAGGGCTACGCGGTCTTCTGTGTGCCCGAGCCGGAGGGGGCGAGCACCTATCGGGTGAGGGTGATCGGCGCCGACTGGATGACCGTCGCGGGCGAGTAGCCGCCCGCGCGCCGTCCTCGCCCGACGACCTTCACGGCGCCGGCAGCTCGGCGACGCTCCACCCACCCCCGAGCGCCTTGACCAGGAGGACGCTGGCTCCGATCCGGCGCCGTAGGATGTCGATCTCGTTGCGCTGGTTCGTGAGCGCGACGGTCTGAGCGGTGATCACCTGGAGGTAGTTGTCCACCCCGCCGCGGTAGCGGTTCGTGAACATCAGGTTGTCCTCGACCTGCTGGAACGCGGTCAGGGTGACCTGCCGGTAGCCCGCGACCGTCGCGTCGTAGGCGGCGCGCGCCGTCTCGGAGGTGGCGCGCCGGCGCCCGCCGTCAAAGATCGTCTGGGTGATCGAGGCCCCGACCGACCACAGGAGGCTCGACGCGTTCAGGAAGTTCCCGAAGGTGGAGCCCTCGAACCCGACCGAGGCGTTCAGCATCACGGTCGGATAGTAGGCGGCGCGGGCGATGCCGATCTGCTCGTTCGCCTCCGCGACTCGCCGCTCGGCGGCCGCGATGTCCGGCCGGCGCTCCAGGAGCTGCGACGGCACCCCTACCGGGATGTCCGGCGGCCGGCTATCGAGCGGCCGGCGCGGCAGGCTGAAGGAGGCAGGCGGCTTGCCGATCAGGACCGCGATCGCGTGCTCGAACTGCGCGCGCTGGACCGCGATGTCGGTGGCCTGCACCCGGGTCGTGTCGAGCTGCGTTTGGGCCTGGGCCACGTCCGACTTCGGAGCCGCCCCGCCCTGGAAGCGATTCATGGTGAGGCGCAGCGCGGCTTCGAAGGCCTTCACCGTCTCGTCCAGCAGCTGCTGCTGCGCGTCGGCCGCCCGCAGCTCGAAGTAGTCGATCGCCAGCTCGGCCTGAAGGCTGAGCCGGGCCGTCTCCAGATCGGCGGCGGTCGCCTGGGCCTCGTGGCGGGCCGACGCCACCGTCCTTCGCACCCGGCCCCACAGGTCCACCTCGTACGACATGTCGAGCGACCAGAGGAAGTCCCCGGAGCTGCCGGGGCGGAAACCGGACGACAGGAACGGCTGGTTCGCCGACTCGCGGACCGAGCGCGGTCCCAGCGTGGTGGAGATCGTGGGAAACAGGCCGGCCCGGTTGAAGCGGACCGCGGCGCGCGCCTCGCGCAGCCGGGCCTCCGCGATCTTCAGATCCTGGTTGGCGGTGGCGACCTCCTCCTCGAGCGCGCGGAGGTCGGGATCGGCGAACAGGTCCCACCAGGCCCCGCGCGGCAGGTGATCGCTCGGCTGCGCCACCTTCCACCCCTCGTTCTCCTTGTAGGCCGGGGTCGACGGCGCCGACGGCTTGACGTAGTCGGGGCCGACCATGCAGCCGCCGAGGAGGAGGGCGGTGAGCCCGGCGAGGGCGGCGGCTTGCCTCTTCATCGCCCGGTCCCGGCCGGCGCGCCGGCGATCCGCACGCGGGTCCCGCTGGTGAGCGAGTCCGAGGGGGCCACGATGACCTGGTCGGTCGGCTGGACCCCCGCCACGATCTCGACGGTCGCGCCGTAGTCGTGCCCGATCGTCACCGGCACGAGCTGGGCCTGTCCGTCCCGGACCACCCCGACCTGCAGCCCCTGCGCCCGGAAGAGCAGGGTGTTGGCCGGGACCGTGACGGACGGAGTTTCCCGCGGCAGCTTCAGGTGGACGAACACGTAGGCCCCCGGCAGCAGCTCGTCCTTCGGATTGTCAACGTCCACCTCGACGAGCAGGGTGCGGGACGCGGGATCGATCGCGCTGGCATTGCGCACCAGCGTGCCGTGGAACTCCCGTCCCGGGTACTCGTCGAGGGTCAGGGCCGCGGCCGCGCCGGTGCGCGCGGCCCGGGAGTAGATCTCCGGGACCGCGACGAACACCCGGAGCCGCTGGATGGCCGCCATGTGGAAAAGCTCCCGGGCGGCGGTCGCCGAGCCCGCGTCGATCAGGGCGCCGATATCGGTGTTCCGGGCGGTGACGACCCCGTCGAACGGGGCGTAGACCTTCTCGAAGCCCTGCAGCTGCTCGAGCCGCCGGACGTTCGCCGCGTTCGAGTCCACCGTCGCCTTCATCGCGCTCTGCGCGCTGACCGCCACGTCCGTCTCCTGCTTGGACACCGAGCCGCTCTCCAGCAGCGCCTCCCAGCGGTCCGCGGTGATCTTGGCCTGGCGGAGATTGGCCTGCGCGGTCTCCAGGTCGGAGCGCGCCTGCAAGAGCTGCTGGTCGACCTCGGGAGAGTCGATCTCGGCCAGCAGCTGGCCCTGCTTCACCCGCGCGCCGATGTCGAAGTACCAGCGCTTCAGGTAGCCGCTGGTGCGCGCGAAGATCGGCGCGTCGATGAAGGCCTGGGTGATACCGGGCAGCCGGATCTCCCGGACCGCATCGCCCGGCTTGGGATTCACCACGTTCACGGTGGTGACGGCGGCCTCGTCGGTCTCCCGCTTGAGGGTGGCGTCCGCCTTGCTGCGGGCGCGGACTCCCGAGTAGATGCCGAGCGCCAGGACGAGCGCGGCGACCCCGAGCGCGACGAGCGCGACGGCGCGCCGGCGGCCACGCGGGGCGGCCGGGGTGGTGGGCTCGAGGGTCGGCTCGGTGGTCATGGCCGGGCCCCCTCGGTCCGCCGCCCATGCAGCAGCGCGAACACGGCGGGAACGAAGACCAGCGTCGCCACGGTGGCGCACAGCAGCCCGCCGATCACCGCACGCCCGAGCGGCGCGTTCTGCTCGCCGCCCTCTCCCAGCCCCAGGGCCATCGGCATCATGCCGATGATCATGGCCAGGGCGGTCATCAGGACCGGCCGGAAGCGGGTGAACCCGGCCTCCACCGCCGCCTGGGCCGCGTCCCCGTGCTCGGCGAGCTTGCCCTTGGCGAAGGCCACCACCAGGATGCTGTTGGCGGTCGCGACCCCGATGCTCATGATCGCGCCCATCAGGGCGGGAACGCTGAGGGTGGTCCCGGTCAGGAAGAGGAACACCACGATCCCGGCCAGCGCGGCCGGCAGCGCGGTGACGATGATGAAGGGATCGAGCCAGGACTGGAAGTTCACCACGATCAGCAGGTAGACGAGCACGATGGCGAAGCCCAGCCCCGCGAGCAGCCCGATGTAGGCGGTTCGCATGGTCTCGATCTGCCCGCGCACGGTGAGGAAGCTCCCCCGCGGCAGGAGCTTCCGGCTCGCCTCCACGATCCGCGACACGTCTCGGCCCACCGATCCGAGGTCGCGGTCCTGCACCGCGCCGTAAATGTCCACCACGCGGCGAATGTCGTAGTGCGAGACCGTCGCCATCTCGCTGGCCCGCGTGATGGACGCGACGTCGGCCAGGATCCCCGGTCGGGTCGACCCGGCCGCGGTCGCCCCGGCGGCGGTCGTTCCCGCCGCGGTTCCGGCCGGGGTTGCCCCTGGCGCGGGCGCGCCGGCGGCAGTGATCGGGATGTTCTCGATGTCGGAGAGGGATTGGATCCGGTACTGGGGTGTCTGGGTTGCCAGGTTGTAGCTCACCCCGTTCTGCCAGTTCAGGAAGAAGGTCGGCGTGGTCTGGAAGCTCCCGCTCAGCGACACGAGGAGGCTGTTGCCGATGTCTCGCGCGGTGAAGCCGCCCTGGCCCGCCTTGGTACGGTCGACCGTCACGTCGAACTTGGGGTAGTCGAAGGGCTGCTGGATCCGAAGGTCGACCAGTCCCGGGACCCGCCGGAGATCGTTCAGCATCTCCTCGGCGACGCGGCGATTGCCCGCCACGTCCGCCCCGTCGATCTGGACGTCGATCGGCGCAGGCAGTCCGAAGTTGATGATCTGGGTCACCATGTCCGCGGGGAGGAAATAGAAGGTCACCCCGGGGAACTCCTTCGGGAGAACACGCCTCAGGGTCCGGACGTGGTCCGCGGTCGGGCGATGCCCCTCCTTCAGGGAGACGAGGATGTCCGCGTCGGCGGCCCCGATCACGCCGGAGGCGCTGTGCATCCAGTTGATGCTGCTGTAGGGCAGCCCGATGTTGTCGAGGATCACGTCGAGCTCGGAGGCCGGGATCTCGCGCCGGATCGCCGCTTCCACCAGGTCCGCCACCCGCGCGGTCTCCTCGATGCGGGTGCCGGTCTTGGCCCGCATGTGTAGGCTGATCTGCCCGCTGTCGGTGTCCGGGAAGAAGTTCTGCCCGAGCAGCGGCGCGAGCAGGAAGACGAGCAGACAGGTGCCCAGGAAGAGCGGAATGAACAGCGCGCGCCGGCCGACCAGGGTGGTGAGCAGGTCCCGGTAGGCGCCCCGGACGCGATCGAAGCCGCGGTCGAACGCGCGCTGCCAGCGGACGAGGGGATTCCGCGACTCCGCCGCGCCCTCGTGCGCCGGCTTGAGCAGGTACATCGCGAGGGTCGGCACCAGGGTCCGGGACAGCACGTAGGAGGCGAGCATCGCGAAGATCACCGCCTCGGCCAGCGGGACGAAGAGGTAGCGGGCCACCCCACCCAGGAAGAACATGGGCAGGAACACGATGCAGATGCAGAGGGTGGACACCAGCGCGGGCACCGCGATCTCGGCCGCGCCGTCGAGGATCGCCTCCCGGTCGCCGTGGCCGCCCTCGCGATGGCGCTCGATGTTCTCGATGGTGACGGTGGCGTCGTCCACCAGGATGCCCACCGCGAGGGCGAGGCCGCCCAGGGTCATGATGTTGATCGTCTCGCCGAGCATGCTGAGCGCGATCACCGAGCTGAGGATCGAGA
>WNFD01004030.1_pt1 | contig 27557 bp, 31 predicted proteins | sample 5400491 | NCBI WGS metagenome assembly WNFD01 (sample SAMN13153343, study PRJNA577476) | soil metagenome | isolation source: 120 cm saprolite under Douglas fir tree site 2 hole 2 replicate 2 | place: USA:California | collected 2015-04-18
TGGTGCGCGTGTGGTATGGCAACGTCGACGAGTGGACGATGCGCGCGCCGCGTGTGTGTGCGTGATGACGGGGTGAGTCTATGTCGCGCCGGGTTCTCCCGGTATAGGCAGCCGCGATATTCTTCGGGTCCTTTGGTGGCGGCGGGCGGACCGCGGGTGACGGCGTCCGCGACCCCCCACCAGATAAGCGAGTTTTTTAGGGTCATTTCGTTTCGTTTTTTCGCCCTGGGGAAAGGCCCTAATAATCAAGGAGTTCCGAAAATGGTAACGCCCGCGACGCCCAAGAAGAAAGCCGCAGCATCGAAAGACGCCACACGCACCGCGTTGCGCAACCGCATTATCAGTTCCGGAACGATCTCCCCGCAGAAACTCCTCGAAAACCCTGAAAATTGGCGCGGACACCCGGTGAAACAGGAACAGGTGGTGGCCGGTTCCCTGGAGGAAGTGGGCTGGGTGCGCGACATCCTCATCAACAAGCGAACCGGGCACATGATAGACGGGCACCTCCGGGTGAAAATCGCGAAAAAACGGGGCGAAAAGCTGGTGCCCTACAGCATGATCGACGTGAGCCTCGAGGAGGAGCGCATAATCCTGGCCACGCTCGACCCAAGTTCCGAAATGGCGGAGATGAACAAGGAAGTACTCCGTCCTCTGCTCGCAAAAATCACGGTCGGGAGTGTAGCGCTCCAAAAACTCCTGTCCCAGCTGGAGGAAGATGCAGGTGTCGAGAGTTCGAACGGCGTCGAGAAGGAAACACTGTTCGATCAGGCCATCCAACTGCAACCGAACCGCGAATATGTTGTGATCGTCTGCGCAAACGAGCCGGAATGGGACGGCTTGCGCGAGCGATTGAAACTCAGGACAGTGCGACGCGGCGGCTATAAGCGCGGCTCCGCGTTCGACGCGACCGCGACGGAACGCGTCATCACCGCCGAACGGTTCCTCAAGATTGGGAGCAGCAAAAATGATCATCGCAGTGCCAAGCCGAGGAAGGCCAACGCGCGTTCTCACCCAAAAACAACTCCCGGATTGCCTGGTGTACGTCCCGGCCAACGAAGCGAAGGACTACGAGCGGGCGAAGGTGCGAAACATCGTCGCCGTCCCGGACAAGATCAAGGGAATCACGCGCACGCGGAACTGGATTCTCGACCACGAGCGTGACCCCTGGGTTGTGATGGTCGACGACGACGTGAAAGCCCAGGGCTGGGTCCGCCTCCTCGATGCCACAACGGAACAGCTGACGATGAGCGCCCAGGAGTGGAACGCGGAGATGATCCGCCTCTTCGATCTCACCGAGCAGTTCAAGTTCCGCATCTTCGGAGTGGCGACGATGAACGCCCCGCGCGCGGTCTACCCGTGGAAGCCGCTCCTGTTCCGTTCTTACGTGACCGCATCGTTCATGGGCATACTCAACGACGGGCGCACGCGGTTCGATGAGTCCTTTCCGGTGAAGGAGGACTACGAACTTGGCCTGCGTTGCATCCAGGAGGACGGCGGCGTCCTGGCGGCGCGCTATCTGCATTGGACTAACTCCCATTGGACGGACCAGGGCGGATGCGCGAGCTATCGCACCCAGGAGATGGAATTGCGCGCGATCTCGCGACTGCGCAAGATGTACCCTGGCATGATCCGGCGCGTGGTGCGCGGAGGTTCGCACTACAGCATCGATCTCGATTTCTGATGGTGGCCGCGACAGAGTTCGGGACGCATCGCAAGTCTCGAAAACGTGATGAATGGCTACGGTCAACGGAGACCGGCTCTCGGAGGCGTTGAACGTCACCGTTCGACGCGTGCAGCAACTCGTAAAAGAGGGCTTGCCCCAGGTCGACCGCAATCGCTACGACCTGGGACAGTGCTACTTTTGGTATGTCCGGTATCTGCAAAAGGCGTTGCAGCGGCGCGAGAACGTGGAAGCGCCGCCGACGAAGTTTCAGACGATCCGCGAGCGACTGATGGACGCGCAAGCATCGATGGAGGAACTCAGCCTCTACGAAAAGCGCGGGAAGATGATCCCCATCGAGGCTTACGAAAAGCTCCTGATCGGTTGGGTGATCACGATCCGGCAGCGTCTCCTGGCCTTGCCCAGCCGCCTTGCCAGCATGCTCGTGGGACTCGACCGGCGCGCGATCCATGAAGCGATTGACCGCGAGGTGCGCGAGGTTCTTCTGATTCTCAGCAGGGAGGATTTTGGCGACAATAACCTTACTTCCGGAACAGCAGGCGGCTCTCCTACTAACGGGAGCAAAGATCCGCGCGTTCTTTCCGGCTCCGCCGCCTCTAAAGATCAGTGAGTGGGCGCGCGAGAACCGGATTCTCCCGAAAGGCACCAGCAACCGTCCTGGGCGCTGGGTTTCCGAACCCTACCAAGATGCAATGATGGACGCGATCCTCGACCCGGAGGCGCGGGAGATCATCTGCAAAAAGAGCACCCAGGTGGGATGGAGTGACGGTGTCCTGAATAACATCATCGGATACTTCATCGACCACGACCCGAAGCCGATGCTCCTCGTGCAGCCCGGCGAACTGGACGCGAAGGGCTACTCGAAAAAGCGCATCGCCCCCATGATCTCCGCGTGCTCCGCGTTGCAGGGCAAGGTTCACGAGAACATTTCGCGCAAGGGCGGCAATAGCATCCTCCTGAAAGAGTTTGACGGCGGGTTCCTCAAGATCACGGGCGCGGGCAGCGGCAAAGGCTTGCGCGGAGATCCTGTGCCCCTCGTGCTCCTCGACGAAATGGACGCTTACGAGGAAGACGTCGACGGCGAAGGCGATCCCGTGGAAATCGCGACACGGCGCACCGACACATACCCGGACGCCAAGATCCTGAAGGGTTCCACCCCGGCGAAGCTGAAGGGCCAGAGCAAGATCGATGAGGCATGGGAGCGCAGCAACCAGCAGATGTTCCACGTGCCCTGCCCTTTCTGCGGCTTCCTGTCTCCGCTGCTGTGGCGAGATCCGGAGACGGGCGAGTACCTCCTGATCTGGGACAAGACCGACGACGGGGACCCCGTTCTGGAAAGCGTGCGCTTTCGCTGCAAGGAATGCAGGAAGGGAATTCCGGAACGGCACAAGCGCGCGATGCTCCAAGCCGGGCAGTGGATTGCAAAGTACCCCGAGCGCAAGACCGTGGTCGGGTTCTACATCAACGCGCTCTACTCCCCGTGGAAAGACTTGTGGGGCGATCTCGCGACCGAGTGGACTGACGCCCAGGAGAACCAGGACAAGCTGAAGGCGTTCATCAACCTCCGCCTGGGCGAGACCTGGGAAGGTGAACACGGAGATCTGCTCAACGCGAATGCGCTCGCGGCGCGCGCGGAACTTTACAAGTCGCCCGTTCCGAAAGACGTCGCCGTAATCGTTGCCGCAATCGATCTCCAGGTGAACCGCCTCGAGATCCAGAAGATGGGATTCGGAGCGGGCGAGGAAGCATGGCTCCTCGATCACAAAATCATCTGGGACGACCCCGGCCTCGAGTCCACATGGGACGAGGCGGATGAGTTTCTCCTGGAGCCGTTGCTCCACGAGAGCGGCGCGCTCCTGACCCCGTCGATCACGTTCGTGGATTCCGGTTCCCAGGCGGATGCAGTTTACGATTTCGTCCAACCGAGGCAACACGCGCGGCGGCGCTGCTACGCGATCAAGGGCGTTGACTATCTTTCAAAGCCCGGCCTCGTCGCAGAGGCGACGGCGAAGAAGCACGGCGTGCGCCTATTCACGGTCGCAACGTATGCAGCGAAGGATCGAGTTTTTTCCCGCTTGAAAATTGCGCAGGCCGGACCCGGCTACATCCATTTTCCTGCCAACGATGGGCACCAGGTCACCGATGAGTATCTGGAGCAGCTGACGGGCGAGAAAAAAATTATTGTCCGCGACAAGCGGACGCGCACGAAGAAAGCCATCTACGTGAAGACGTACAACCGGAACGAAGCGCTCGACCTCACGGTCTATTGCTACGCGGCGCTGTTCTGCTTACAGAACGTCATCGATCCGACCACGTTCCGTGATCTCGGATTCCTGAACCAGGCGATCCTCCGCACGAAGCAAAGTCTGACCTCCCTGGCCCCCGACCGCAGGCGGAAATTCCGCAGCCGCGGCGTCTCGTAAGTCGTCTAGGAAAAGCCTATGCTTTCGGTGGCTCGGTACTCGGAATCTTGCACTCGAACAAATCCAACTCGACCTGGGCGTCGTCTCGGACAACATGGTCGGAGGTCCGGCCACACTTCACGCAAAACCGCTCCTCCAGCTCAGGATTCCAGCGGATTTCCAGATGTTTCATCGGGCGGACGCGCAAAGGCGACTGTGGCATCCGCTTACCCTTCCTCGTTCATCAAAATTCGGCGTTCCATCGTTTTCCATTCCATCACTCGCGCCATTGGAACACGCTGTTCTGGTTTTGACAATAAAGCCCTTCGCTGACCCGCCCCAGCTATCGGCGAGCAGTGCGAGACCGTGGTTTTTTTCTTTATAATACAGCGCCATATCATTGATTCTATAGGGCAAACAGTACTCGACATATTATTATCAGACCCGTACTGTGCTGCTCATGGCAAACAAAGTATCACTCAAGCGAATCATGGCGGCGGTTGAGGCGGACGACAACCTCGGCTTTTGCACGGCGTGCGGTCGGAAGGCCCACAGCGTGGAACCGGACGCGCGCGGTTACACGTGCGAGGGTTGCGGCGAACCGAAGGTCTTCGGCGCAGAAGAACTCCTGATGATCGGGGAGGGCTTATGAGCTTAGAAGTCGCAAAGACGATCCTGGAGCAGCTGGGCGGCGGGCGCTTGATGGCAATGACCGGCGCGAAGAACTTCGTGGGCGGCGAATTCAGTCTGACCTTCAGACTCCCGAGCACCAAGGATTTCGTCAAGAACCGCATCAACCACGTGCGCATCGTCCTCGATCCGAGCGACACCTACGCGGTCACCTTCTCCAGGATTCGCGGCGCGAAGGTGGTCGAAATTTCCAGCCACGAGGGCGTGTACTGCGATCAGCTCCAGAGCATTTTCGAAGAAGCAACCGGGTTATTCACCCGGCTGATGTAGTTCGATTTTCAGAACAGGAGATCACATGACCATCGAAACGAAATTCACGAAACGGGCACTCAGGCGCGAGGAGGGGTACCCCATCGGGTACCCCGCGCCCTGCTACATCGTTTGCGAATGCGGGAACAAAGTTTCCGTTCCCGTGATCACCGACCTGCCGATGACCTTCGAGTGCCTTTGCGGGATTGAGTACGACTCGCGCGGGTACATCCTGGGCAAAAGGCAGGAGTGGACCCCAGAGACCGCGCGGATGCAGCGCGGCGGAACGGTCGGGAGCTAACATGAAGAAGAAAACTTGCACCTGTCTCCGCTGCGGCGCGTCCTGGGAGCGCCGCACCAAGAACCCCGTCCAGTGTCCGCGCTGCAAGTCGACGTTCTGGAACAAGCCGCGCCGGTTGCTTTCCCTGATCAAGAGCTCCTCCGAGAGAACGTAAAAAACGCAGGGAAAAAATTGAAAACGGGAACCAGTATAACTGTGGCAACTAGGCGTTAGCGCTCAGAACCCGTCAATGAGGCGATTTTGCAAACAACAATCAACGGCGGTGCCACCTGACGATTGCTTTGAGGACTTTCCAGCATCCATAGACGAACAAGCAGAACGCGGCCAACACCAGCGCTTGTAACCCACCGCTCATTCTGTGCCATATTTGGTCGGGTGCCATACTAGGCGCAGGATGGGAAAGGTAAACGGCAATTCTGGTGAGCAGTATCCCAGCCAAGATACACGCCAATCCAACTCTAAGCGGCGGCATAGGCGACTCCTCGTCTAGCGCGATTCTTTGGGCCTAAAAGTATACGTCCCAAAAACCTCATTTATCTTTCTCAATGAGTGAAATGGCGATATGGACGAAGCCGCTGGCGCGGCGGACGCTATCGCGTGTTCGCGTGACGGGTATTTTCTCGGCTACAAGATTTGCGTTTTGAGCGATAATAGGCTTCGCTGTGCTGCACCTACGTTTATCGACGATCTGGCTTCTCGCACTCCTGGGGCGATCAAATGGCGAAACGACCATTGAAAACCCATAGATAAAGATAAGCTCCCCCGCATCCGCCGCAAACGCCAGCGGCTTCATCCATATCCCCCTATCGCAAGTGCCCCGGCGTGAAAAACTGGGCTCCACGCGAAAGTTCGGCGCTGGCGCACTTGTCGATAGGGCCCTAAGCACCATCTAGCGGCTTCGGTCGTCAGAAGCGGAAACCAATGGGCAACCAATGTTGGGAGTTAAGAACCGCTGTTGAGGAAGGCATCGACAGCTACCTCAAGCTTCTCGAAAGGCTGGTCCGGGCCGGGCGCCGGCTGCAGTCGTCCCTGGCGATCTATCAGGAAAATCGCCGGGTAACGCGCTATGTCCCGATAGAGATTAGGAACTTCCTCTCTAAACGTGAGAAGCGGATAACTTACCGGTAGCTGTTCCACAAATTTCCGTTGCACATCGACGCCCTCGTCCGATAGGCGCGTGATGCGCCGCATGGTAAACCCTTCGGACTGCTCGGATCACCAGTTCGGGACGTTCCACATGAATGTCATGATCGCTGCCAATAGCGACGATTCCGAGAGGGATAAAGGATTGTCGGCTTGCAAACCCACTGGCTTTCTCTACCGGCTCAGCCCAGCCCGGTTCCCTCGCGACCTGGCCCGGAGTAACTCAGTATTCCAGCACTTCGTAAAGTTCGATCCAGCTCTGCTGGAATAATGGATGTTGCTTACCCGCCAGTGCCGTATGTTCGGGATTGTTTTCGATTTGTTTGAGAGCTTTCTCGACGGCCGCGAGGGAGTCAAATCGACATTGCCAGACGATGGTGTTGGCGGGTTCGCGGCCGGATATTGGAGCCAGGCGCTCACCTCGCGGGAGGATGCCGCGATGCTCCAATTCAGCGAATTGCTCCTCGAGGGCGTGGACCTGCTGTTTGTGGGATGGGAGGTACTGCTGAACAAGACGTAAAATAATGGTCACGATATCCTCCTGCGTAAGATGGGAGCGAATCCTCGGTAGCCCGGCTGGACTTTCTCGCACGTCGTGTAACTAATTTGCAGTTTCTACTGCCCCGTTGGTTTCGTCGGGAATGTCGAACGAGACCAACTCCGCCCTAAAACCACGGGTCCGGACTGCTCCGTAGACCATTCCGAGCGTCATCCACACCACGCCGGCGATCTTGGCGGGCCGGCTCAGGTTCAACCACAAGAGCAAGCAAACGGTGAATCCGAGTATCGGCACCAGGAAGTTACTCAAGTCCCGCTTACGTTCGCGCAGGAAATACCTGGTGAGCGAAGCGGCGTTGACTCCCATGAACGCCAGCAGGGCGCCGAAGTTCAGTAACTCTGCAGCACGCTCAAAGGTCAGGAAGGTTGTGCCGACCAGAGCGAAGATGCCGACGAACAGAACATTGTTTCGCGGAATTCGACGCGTCGATTCGATCGCTCCGAAAAATGCCTTCGGAATCGCGTTGCCCCGTCCCATCCCATACAGCAGCCGAGCGGCGCCCAGCTGCGATCCCATGCCCGATCCGACCGTCGCCACAAGAAGCGTCACGTTGATTAGGCTGAACAGCCAATGGCCAGCGGCTCGACCAGCCACGGAAACATAGGCGGTGTCCACATCGGGAAAAGGTTGGGAGCTGGGCCATACGAGCTGTGCAGCATAGACCTCGATCGAGGCCAGGACGCCCGTAATCAAGCAGACGAGGACCGTGGCCAGGAGAATATTGCGCTTGGGATTCTCGGCTTCCTCAGAGAGAGTGGATATTCCGTCAAATCCTATGTAGGTCAGCACCGCCAGCGAAGTTCCGCCCAGCACGGCCGGAACCGAGAAGGTCTGCGGATCGTAGAACGGCCGGGTGAGGAAGGAAATGCCGTCGTGGGGCATCTTGAAGACGTAGCGAGCAGCGGCGGCCAGAAAAATGAGGATTACAATACCCATGGCGGCTGCGAGAGTGTCGTTGATGCGGGCCGAGGTTCGAATCCCAAACAGATTGAGCCCCGTAAACAGCGCAATAAACAGGACTACCAATACCGGGTAAGGAACCTCGGGAAGGAAGTTCAGCGCGAACTTGCTGCACAGAATTGTGCACACGATCGGATTGAGCATGTAATCCATCGCCATGCCCCAGCCAGTAACATAGCCGAGCGCGGGATGGAGTTCAGATCCAACATAGGTGAAAGCAGAACCGGCGCTGGGGTAAGCCCGCGCCATGCGCCCGTAGCTGATGGCCGTAAACAACATGGCCACCATGGCGATGAGGACCGTGGTCACCGCGTGCCCGTGAGCGCGCTGGCTCATGATCCCGTAAACCGGCATGGGAGCGGTGGGCTGAATGACGATCATCCCATAGAGAATCAGGTCCCAAAGACCAAGTGCCCGACGTAGGCGGGGTGCATTGGCGGCGGAGACGGTTTGAGCTTCTGGCATGCTGTCGGTTGTTCACAAGCGATAGGGGCGAGTTCGAAGCTGGCCCCCTTTTTGTGCCGGAGAAGGGCACTGCTAGAAATAGAACTTCATCGCAAACTGAATGAATCGTGGATCACGAGCGGCCTGCAACTGTCCGAACTGCGCCGTCCCGCTCTCGATCGCGACCGGCTCAACCTGGCCGGCCGCTCCGATTGGGCCCCACAGCGGGTTCACGTGGTTCCACAGGTTGAAGAAATCGGCGCGGAACTCGACCCGCATCTGCTCGCGGACGGGAAACGCCTTCAGCACCGACAAATCCCAGGCCTGATAACCAGGACCGTGGGTGATGTTTCGTCCTTCATTGCCAAAGGTACCCTGGACCAGATTGCTGGCAAATGCGCAGGTATTGAAGAACGTGCCTGGCACGCAGGGTCTGCCATTAGGATCGCCGACGACATTCGGTCGTGAGCAATTGAATCCTACCGTGCCGCCACAGTCAGTATTCGAGCTGTTGTTAAGAGGGTCGGTGACGGTGAACCAGTTCCCCGTGGAAGCCGAAACGATTCCAGCCACTTGCCAGTTCCCGATCACCTGGTTCAGGAATCCAGAAGCATTTCCGCCCCAAGCCTTGCCCTTTCCAAATGGCAAGTCCCAGACGTAGCTGACGACCAGATGATGACGAATATCGAAGTCAGAATTTCCATACTCCATCTGGGGGAACCGCTGGTCGCGGAAGTCGCCGTTGTTCAGCGATCCCAGGCTGGCGCTGGAAGCATCGTCGGAGGAGTGGCTATAGGTGTAGGAGGCCTCAAATTGCAGTCCGTGCGATGCGCGCTTTTCCACTCTCGCTTGCAGGGAGTTGTAGTTGGAGAAAGTGTCGGAGCGGAAAGAATCAATCGTTCCGTCCACCGAAGGGAAGGGCCGGCGATCCGCCAGTGGGGCATTGGGATCAATACTCGGGGTAGCTTGATTGCCATTGTAGAAACCGTAGAGCCGCTGGCCGTGCGAACCCGCGTAGGAAAGCTCGACTACCGTCTCCGCTGGCAACTGATACTCCATGCCGAGATGCCATTGCTGCATCATGGGCGTCTTCAAGTGGGGATCGATCGAGTACAACAGCGGGTTGTTCGGGTCCACTAGCGAACTTGCCGGATAACCTTGAGTCCAGAAGTTGTTGATCATCAGGCTGGTGTCCGGCGGTTGCTTTTGTATGAGCTTTACTCCGATCGCACAATTCTGGTCTCCCAGAGCAGGATTGGCAGCCGCTGGAACAGGATTGCCGCAAGGCGAATTGAAGGACTGGGTGATGAAGAACGGGGGATTGAACCCAGGACTGGGGAATGAGAACGGACCGTTCTCCACGCCACCGTAAAAGATTCCGTAGCCGCCGCGCATCACCAGCTTGTTGGTCAGTTTGAGGGCAAGCCCGAGGCGCGGGGCAAAGTCTTTGTAGTCAGGGCTGATCAGGCCATGCGAAGCGGTGGCCTGCAGCGGCAGGTACGAGGCAATGGTCGGATTGAGTCGTGCCGTTGTTCCCTTCGGTACGATCAGAGTGTTGGTTCGGAAATCGAACGTTCCAAGCTGGTTCTTGCCTTCGGTGACAGGCATGAATAGTTCGTAACGAAGCCCCAGATTCAGCGTGAGCCTGTCATTGACACGGAAATCGTCCTGTCCGAAGAAGGCAAATGTGTTTCGGTGATAGTCCACGCCGTGCAGATTGACAATACTGGCGCCATCCGGGACGCCAAGCAGGAACGAAGCAATGTCCTCTCCGCCTGTAGGCGAGCCATCGGGATTGGTCGGGAGCGCAGGATTGCTGGTGAAGTCGGGAGCGAAACTCATGTCACCACGCGGGGCCGAGTCCTGAAAAATGGTGAATTGCTCTTTGCGGAGCTCGGTACCAAGCGTCATTGAGTGTCGACCCTTGATCCAGATCACGTTTTCATTCAGCACAAAACTGTTTTGCTTTTCGATGGAGGGCAGAAAATCTGAACTGCCGATGCAGGAATAATTGGCGAAACAGATCGAGGGCAAGCCGCCGATTCCGGACTGAAAGGGAACGCCCAGCAACCCAAGTTGTCCCGACACGTCGGTATTTGCATTGGGCTCGACGCGATGCGAGTTGATACGGTTGTATCCCAAGCGGAACTCATTCAGAAGTTTCGGTGAAAACGTGTGCAGTTCGCTGATCGCTACGCTGCGATAGGCATTGTCCTGATTGCCCGCGGTGAACCCACCGCCATCAAGAAAATTAGTGAAGGGACCCGGGGTGAAGATGGGTTGGTTTTCGTAACTGAAACGGGCGAAGAAGTTATCCTTGTCGGAAAAAGTGTGGTCGACGCGGACGTCGAAATTGTCTTGCTGAAGGCTCTTCTTGGGATCGACAAGATAGTTATTCCCGTTGATATCTACATTCGGAGCGGGGAATAAGGCTGCCAGTCCGGCAGCCACGGGATTGATCGCGCTCGGACCAGAGCTAGGGAAAATGTTCGTGGGCACGCCGCCGCTGTCCACGGCGATAGGCACGCCGCAAAAACCGCTGGGGTTGAGGCCGGAGGATTGTGTGAGGCGGGGATTGAAGATCTCTCCTTGGTAGGTCGGATTGCCGCTGCAATCGACAGCCCCTGGAATGGGCGTGCTCAGATCGAGGAAACTGGAGAAATCGCCAGTTAGCATAGTCGGGGTAGGAATCCGGAGCAGTTGCGGCAGCGCCTGTCGAATGCGGAGTCCCTCGTAATCGACAAAGAAGAAAGTGCGATCCTTGATAATCGGGCCGCCGAGCGTGGCTCCGAATTGATTTTGCTGATACGGCTGCCGGCTCAGGAAATCGAACGCATTTCGTCCGTCCAGCTTGTCATTTCGAATGAACTCGTACAGGTCACCATGGAATGCATTGGTTCCGGACTTGATGACCGCATTCATGATGGCGCCATTTCCCCGGCCGAACTCGGCACTGTAAGAGTTGGTCTCCACCTTGAACTCGCCAATTGCGTCGACCGAAGGTTGGATGACGTATGCGCTCCCATTCAGCACGTCGCCGAGGTTGGCGTTGTTGTCGACGCCGTCGAGCAGGAAATTGTTCTGCAGAGCGCGGGCCCCGTTCGAACTGAATCCGAAGCTGGTCTCAGTTCGTGAGCCCGGCTCGCTGGGTGCGACCCCGACGGCCAACTGCGCAAGTTGCGCAAAATTCCTGCCGTTTAGGGGCAGCGTGGTAGCGGTGCGGCCGTTCACCACCTGGCCGAGTTCGGAGGTCTCGGTCTCGAGTTGTGCCGCTGTGGTCGAGACCGTCATCGTTTCGCTGAAAGTGCCCACCTGGAGGGTTACGTCGACCGCGAGGCGATCCTGCACGTTCAGCGCAACCGGGCCAGCAACGGCTTTCTTGAAGCCACTCTTTTCGACAGTCACTAAATATTGGCCGATTCTCAGGGGGCCGGAGACATATTCTCCGCTGGCATTACTTATAGTGTTAACCAGCGTTCCGCGGTCGACATCAGTGATGACCACCTTGGCATCGGCTATCACCGCGCCCGTGCCATCCTTGACGCTCCCGACGATGCTGCCCATGTCTTTCTGGGCCCAGCTGGTAGGGATTGCAACCGACAGGAGCAGAACAAGAACCGCGACCGGCAGAAACACACCGCAAAAATGATGAGAGAACAATCTCATATCGCCCTCCAAACAACACAGTGACGCCAAGCTAACGGCGGGTCTCTGCTAAGCGGCTCACTTCAATCAACAAATGTTGAGAAAATTCGACTGCGAGTTTCGGCGACTGCGCGCTGACTGATCCCAACTGCTTTCCGTTCTCATAATCACGAACCTGATAATTGCCCGGTGTCAGACCGCGCAGCTCAATCGCACCTTTCCACGGTTTTTTCTTGTCCGGAGTATAGAAGGCGTAGTACATGCGGCCATCCTTTCGAATGGCATAGGCCTCGGGCGAATCGTATCCGTAGGTGTAGAGATCGAGAAACTCCCCCTGCGACAGCATCTTGGCTTGGTATATGTCGATCCACTTTTTCCAATGCGATTCCTTCTCCGCCGTCAACTCAACGATCTTGAACCTTGGGCCGTAATCCGGCCAGGTGAATTTTGTTCCTAACACGGCTCCGACACCAACTTCAGACGCGAAGTCCCTCCCTTTATCCACCTCATGTAAGGTGTTGCTGAGTTGCACTTCCGTAAGTTCGACGTGGTCGCCGTACACCGCGGCCTGCGGGCCGAGAAGGGCTTTGTACATCTTTGTGCGTAGGCGGACTTGCCTGGAACCGACTGGATCAGCGGTGACCGCCTGGTCGATATACGGAAGCCAGGCCAGGCTGGGCGGAGTTCCGCAGGGACAGGCTTGGGTAACGCTATCCGATTTCAGCGCGCGCGTGGTTTCCAGGATGATTTTGTACACGTCACTCACGGCTTCGATGGACTCGTTCGGGGACTGGTGATGGTGCTTGGGGTTGTAGCAGAGGGGAACCGTGTAAGAGAAATCGAGCTTGTGGCCGTCGAAGTCCCAGTCACGAATAAAGCGCTCGGTCAACTGCTTGTAGTACTGCTTCACCTCCGGGACCGCGGGGCACAAGGCTCCGAGATCCGCTGTGGCACGCGCCTGATTTCCTTTCTTATCCAGGATAAGCCAGTCCGGATGCTGCTTGACGACGTTCGACAATTGGTACGGACGATGGTTGAGGATGTCCTTACCGTGTCCGTCTTCGACCACGAGCGGGATCCACCAAAGCGTGATGTGGATGCCCGCATCGTGGTATGCCTTCACAACTTTCTGCAGAGAGTCGTCGGGAAAGGTGTCAGTTCGCGGCTCCCAATCTCCACGCGACTTGAACCAGCCGGCATCCAGCGTCGCCCAGCGCAAGCCGATCTGCTTCAGCTTTGGGATCGTGCTCAGCATCTGCTTGGGCGTGAAATCCATTTCGTATCCCCAGCCGCACCAGTTCGCCTGGTAATCAGCATCGGTGGGATGAGCGAGGCTCAAGCCTCGGACCTGCAGCATCTTTGAGTACAGGCTCAGAGGTTCGTAGAAGTCGCCGTGAAAGACGGAGACGAATGTCAGCGGAGTCGTGTAGACCTGGCCGGGCTGCAACGTTGTGTTCACATCGAGCGTGATGTTGGTGTTGACTCGTCCGTTCGGCAAGGTGTGTACGGGAAGGCTCAGCCGCAAAGGCACGGTTTCCGCGTGGCCGATGGCCTCTCCGACCGATCCCGTCCAGAATGCGACAACAGGAATACCGCCTCCGGTTTGATTCTCATCGTTGTGCATCATGGTCTGCATGGGATTGGCTCGCGTGAACTTCGCGCCAATCTGCATCACATCATCCTTGCCCCAGGCTTCGCTCGAGCCATGAAATGACCACATCGAGTACGGGAGCGCCGTGTGCTCTTGTAGGGAAGCATTCAGGATATGCTGCTGCATGATGACTCGGTCTATCAGAATTTCGGACGATCCGACATTCTTGTAGGAAACAGTGGTAAGCGCGAAGCTGGGGAAGTCATCGTAGACTTCCACAACGAGGTCTTTCTCTAAGGATGGCAACGAGGGACTTTTGCTTGACACCTCAATCCGCTTGCCCCCGCTGCCCAGCCGACCCGAAGCAGCGGAGACCCTGGCACGATCGAGATCCAGCACGAAGTCACCAGTCTCCCTGGCAGCGATGACAGGATAATCCGGGTTGGGGTTTGCCGCCGGATCGTCTAGTGTCCACTTCTGTCCATTGTGCAGAAGACTGGCCTGAAGGTATCCGGACGGCAGCAATCGAAATTCCGCAGCCGAGGTGTTCACTACGAGAGCGCCGGGGCTTGTGGAAACGACAATGGCTGACTCTTGCTGATGGACGAGCGGCGGCGTTTTTGAGTGGTTGCAGCCTGCCATCGATATGACAAGCGTGAACGTGAAGACCGGGAGTGCGACCGGATGGACCATGGCGTGGACCTCTGTTCTTGGAGAGCAGGATAACTGCCGAGAACAGTGTAGGTGTAACGTTTTACCTGACCGCAATTAATTAATACCTGGCCGTGCCCGGTGTCAAGAAAAAACGCCCGGGGGCATCGAGGAGAAGTTGAGGTCTGAATAGCCATGATTGTCCGGCGTTTGGAAGACACCGCCCGCTGCTGACGGAGACGGGGCATCGAGCTTGAATCAACAAACCCCGATCCACTCGCGATGCTCTGACTATGCCAGAACGGGGGTTGTCAGGAGTTCTTCTATCTGCGGAGAAACGGCTTGACCGTGATCGTGTCCAAAGCCAATCAGGGTTTCGATGCAGGCGGACGGATTGATGGTATGCGGTGACAGGCACTATTCCGCTCGTAGGAAAGGAATCCCTGCGGCAAGTGCAGCGATCATGCCCCCGAGCATCGCGTCCCCTGCCCCGGCAGTTGAAACAACCTCGACCTCTGGCGCCGGGCAGTGGTTCCACAAGTTGGTCGTCACTCCGTATGCGCCACTCTTGCCCGTGCTCACCACCATTCGCAAATTCGGATACGAACTACGCAGAAAGTCCTGGCAGCTCACGACGAAAGCATCCGGAGCAGTAGACGCAAATGAGGAACCGATGAGTTCTCCTGCTTCCTCGTCGTTGAGTGACACGACGTCGAGCATCTCGAACATTCCCGCTCGTTGCGCGGGTCCAATTTCCGCAGGCACGAAGGAGGCAACTCGTAGCGCTCCCGTGCACGTGGCCAATTGCAGAAAGCGGTGGCGTACTTCGAGCGTGACCTCGGGAACCGCAAGGGCAATGACCTGCCTTCCTCCGGATTTCAGCAAATCCGCTACTCCATCTATATCCCTCGGACACAATGCTGAGGCAGCAGAGTTGCTGGTAGTGATGTTGCCGCCAGCGCCATCTGGGTATTGGAAACAGACACTGAACAGAGAGGGGCGGTCAGGCATGGCCCGGACCAACCGCGTGTCAATGCCGGCTTTCGTCATTTCCCTGACGACCTGGCGTCCGGGAGCATCCTCCCCTATTCTGCCGAGGGGAAGTATGTGGAACGGTGAGTCCGAAACCCGCGCCCCGAGCAGCTTTGCGACGTAGTGGGTCACAATGTGTAATTTGCAGTAGTCACGCACATCGAGCAGTCGGCCGGGTCGGCTTTCGTTGCGGCCAAGCGTTTGGCTCCCTTCCAGGTCAAAGAAAATACCGCTCCCAATCCCTCCGACACCGATGAGTTGGCGGTAAGGCGAGTTCTGGTCGATCCGTAGGACGCGCATGGATTTGCCTATAAGAGCTCCCATTCGGGGTTTTCGCTGATGGGATGCCGTGCGGTTTCCTCTGTGGCGGTGATGATCGCATCGGGGTGGCGCTGCAACAGCGTCATGGGATATTCGGGATTGGGTCCGGAAAATAACGCGACTCTCAGTGCAGTCTGCTTCCATGCTCCGGTATCGCTGTACACCCGAACTTTTTTGGCAGACATGCACTCCCGAACACCGAGCGTGATCGACATAGGTGGGACAAACTGGTATGCGCTGCCGAAGCTTCGCTGTGCCAGCGCCAGGATGGTGTCGAGGTTGTTCTCCTGGATTCGAATCGTGGAGTTCTCTAACTCCTCCAGAGTGATTGAGCTGTAAGGATGGCGACGAGCCTGGTTGTAGGCGATATGACCGTCTTGTCCCCAGCCTCCGACAGTGATGTCAATCGGCGCAGCATCGATTGCCTCTCGCACGCGCTCTGCGGTCGAGGGCAATAGCCAGAACCTCTGGGCTTCGGGTACTTGCAGCTCGGTTTTGACCCCGCCATAGAAATGTTTTTCCATGAAGGTGCGGAAGTTGTAAGGATGGTTCGCCGGCAATGGCCGGCCCTGCCAGTCCAGACATTCGTCCATATGGAACACTGACAAACCTCGCAAGGATACCTTGCGGGCATTCACCAGTTTGGTGTACGGCGCGTACCAGCAACTTGGCCCGCAAGGAATAACGGCGCGAGTCGGCAAGCCCTGCCGATTGTTCGCCTCGATGAGACCTACCAGTTCTTCCACCATCAACTGTCCCATTTCGACAGAATCACGAACCATACGGAACTTTGTTCGCAGATCAGGATGATGAAGTAATTCTGCAGCAGGAATCCTGCACCAGCGGTAGAGATCGGTTTTCGCGACGCAGCCCATAGCATCTCCCAATCGGACCACTGTGAGTGAAAAGATTCACCGCATAATCCCGCAAACTTGAACATCCTTCTCCGCCCGGCCACTCACGAATGGGGCGCTGGACGGGTCGACTCCCGGACGATCAGTTTGGGCGAAACCTTCCGGTACTTCGCCTGAGCGGGACGCTTTTCGATGGAAGCCCGGATCATTTCTTCGATGATCTCGGCTCCCAGGGAGCCCTGCATCTCCAGTTGCTGCTGCACGGTCGTGATCGGTGGATTGTAGAACTCCGAACCCGGAATGTCATCGAAGCCCACCACGGAACAGTCTCTCGGCACACGGCGTCCGGCTTTGGTGAGAGCGCGAATTGCCGCGCACGCAGTAAGGTCGTCGAAGGCAACCAAAGCGGTGAAATCTGGGCTGCGCCTCAATAGCTCTTCCGTCAACTCACACCCTTCGTAGTACGTCGAATTCCGCCCTTGGATTTCAACCACCAGACTAGGATCGATCTTCAATCCGACATCGTGGGCAAAGCTCTCGATTCCGCGCCAGCGCTGCACGCTATCCACGAGAATCTTGGGGCCCTTAACAAAGGCAATTCGGCTGTGACCAAGTTCGTAGAGGTGCTGGATTGCCTGTCTGGCGCCGGCCTCGTTGTCGACCACGATGGAACTGACCGGTCCCCGCTGTAATTCACGGCCAATAGCCACGGCGGGAATGCTACGTTTTGCGAACTCCGCCAGCAGCGCCGTATCCAAATAGACGGGGTTAGCAACTGCGATGAATCCCTCGACGCGCCGTCCCAGCAACAGGTCCACACAACGCTGAAATTGCGACTTGTCGTTCTGCAGGTCGGCTGCGATGGGAAAGTAACCGGAGGGCCGCAGGTGATTTTCGATTCCGCGTAAGATCTGCGTGCAGTAAGCATCGGTGATATCAAAGACCACCACGCCGATGGTATGGCTGCGTTGGCTGCGCAGGGAGCGCGCAAGAAAGTTGGGCCGGTATCCTAACCGCCGCGCCACCTTCCAGATGTGGGTGCGTGTACTAAGGGAAATTCGCTCGGCTGCTGCCCCCTGGTTCAGCACCATGGACACGGTCGTGACCGAGAATCCACTCTCTCCGGAAACATCGCGAATGGTTACCATCGCCCCCTCCAATGGGCGGTTTCCCGGCCGCATACGAATGGCTCAAGCCGCGACAAAAACCGGCACGACTTTACCATAGGCCAACCGTCACAAGCCCGCGAAGGTTGACAGCGGCCTGTCGAAAGTCTACATTCCCGAATATTGTAACGTTTCACCGGAGAAAAGGCTTGGGAGACTTTGGCAAACGCATCCGATTGAGTCGAATCCTCCTCCACGCCCGTGGCACCTTGGTCGTTGCCTTTGACCATGCCATGATTCTGGGCCCGATCTCAGGTACCATCGATCCCGCAAGGCAAATCAGGCGTCTAGTAGAGGCGAAGGCAGATGCCGTCCTTCTCAATCTGGGAAACATCCGCCATTTCGCGGAAGCTATCTCGTCCAGCCTCGCACCCGGCCTGATCGCGCGCCTCGATTGGACGACCGCATTCAACGAGTCTGGGGCAGGTTCCCCCAACGGCTTCCAGACTTGTGTCGTGGCTCACCCCGAAGATGCGTTACGGTCTGGGGCTGATGCCGTCATCACCTTCCTTTTTGTGGGCAGCGGCGACGCCGGTTTCGAGAGCAACGAAGTTCGGCGGGTAGGCAGTCTTGCGCGCGAATGCGAGCGAGTGGGAATGCCGTTGATCGTCGAATCACTGGCTCGCGGAGCCCAGGTTCAGGACCCGCGCCAGTCGAAGTGGCTTATGCTGCACACGCGGATGGCTGCGGAACTTGGCGCCGACGTCATCAAAACCGAGAATGCCGAGGACATCGACACCATGCGCAAGGTGGTTAGCGCCTGTCCTGTTCCAATCCTGGTCCTAGGGGGAAGCCGCACTGCATCGGACGAGGGAGTAGTCGATACCGTCCGCACGATTATGCAATCGGGGGCAGCTGGAGTGTTCTTCGGCCGAAACATTTTTCAGTCTGACAACATGCCCGAGCTCTTGCTGCGCATCCATTCTGCTCTCGCCGACAAAGCGTCAGTACAAGGGAAGTGACCGTGAGTTTGCTGGCTGTAGACATGGGCTCGACGAACTGCAAGGCAATCGCGTTCGCGGAAGACGGACGTGTGCTCTCCCAGAAAACTGCCTCTTACGCTGCGGAATCGTCTCCTTCTTCCTGGAGCGAAATCGCGCCGGAGACGTTCTGGGAGGCTCTTATAGCAGTGACGCGAGGAATCGCCGCGGAGGTGAATCAAGATCCGGTCGAAGTTCTTGCCATCAGCTCGCACGGAGAAACCTTTGTCCCCGTTGGCTCGCGGCACAACGTTATCAGACCGGCCATTCTTAACGTGGATAATCGGGCGGTGAGGGAAGCAAACTGGTTGGCGAGCGAAATCGGTAGGGAGCGGATCTTTGACATCACTGGGCTGGCCGTGCATTCGATGTATCCCCTGGCAAAAATACTGTGGCTGCGCAGACACGAACCGGACGCGTTCGCCTCCTCGGCTCGCTTTCTGGCACTACCCACCTATCTGCTCACGAGGATGGGCCTGCCGGCCTACGTTGACTACTCGCTTGCTTCCCGTTTCCTCGCATTTGATATTTGCAAACTCAATTGGTCCGTGGACATTCTTTCCGTCTGCGAATTGGTAGCCGAGCAGTTTCCAATACCCGTTCCCGCGGGCACGATCGCAGGAGAACTTGAGGCACATGTCGCCACCGATCTCGGTCTGCCACCGTCCACTCTGGTCGTGGTGGGTGGGCACGATCAGCCCTGCGCCGCACTTGGCTGCGGAGTACTGGGACCCGGGCGAGTGTCAGCCTCGCTCGGAACGTATGAGTGTCTGGTCGCCGCGTCGGAAGGGCCGGCGCTGAGCGATGCCTCGCTTGTGGCGAACCTTAACACTTACTGTCACGTCGTTCCGGGCCGCTACGTGACCCTGGCCTACTTTCCGTCAGGAATCATGATCGAGTGGTTCCTTCATCTAATCTGCTCCTCCGGAGAGTTGACCAGTTCTGCATCGCTCGCAGAACTTTGCGCCGCGCTAGAAGCCCAAACCTCTCAGGGACCCACAGGTTTGTGTATTACGCCGCATCTGTTAGGTTCCTGCAATCCCGACTTCGATCCGGCCGCAACCGGAGTGATCGCGGGTATTCGTCCCACCACGAATCGGTCGGATCTTTACCAGGGGATTCTTGAGGGCATCGCATGTGAATTCGCAAATATGGCGGACCTGCTGCAAGCGACGGCCGGGGAGTGCAGAGGCGTGTACGTCAGTGGTGGCGGAGTACGTTCCCGCCTCGGGTTGAAGTTGCGCTCTGCGCTGGCTGGTCGTGAACTCCATTTGATGCTCTGCCCCGAAGCTGTATGCCTGGGCACGGCGATCCTGGCTGGAGTTGCTGCGAGCAAGTACGCCAGCTTCGCGCAAGCCGTCGAACAGGTGGTCCACGTAGCGGAAACCATCATGCCTGACGTTGCTCTCGCCGACACCTACAAGGCTCAGATGGAGCAGTACCGAATCCTTTATTCGAGTCTGGCTCCCCTGAGGCGCGCCCAGACGACTTGCAACTGAGGAGGACGAATGATCGAGCCCAAAATCGGATTCATAGTCTATGGCGTCCACAAAGACGGATTGAAAGATCCCATGGGCCAGCCATTCATCGACGAAGCGCTGGTTGACCGCGCTAGGGACGCACTGACCAAGGCTGGGCTGAAACTGGTCACGCACGAATTGGTCATCGCCACCAAGGAGGAGGCGACAGCAGCGCTCCGCAGGATGAAGCACGATGAGAGCCTCGACGCTGTGGTCCTGTTCTCGGGCACGTGGGTTTGGGCTGCCCATCTGGTTGGGGCGATTCGCGATTATGCCCGGACGGGAAAGGGGGTGCTACTCTGGACTCATCCCGGCTCTCAGGGGTGGCGTCCGGTCGGTGGCCTGGTCATGCATGGCGGGCTACTGGAAGTCGGCATCCCTCACAAGTTTGTGTACGGCGCCGCAGACGACAGCGAAGCAATCGAAAAGATCGTGAGCTACGCGCGCGCGGCACACATGAAGAATTGGCTGAACCTCTCGACGATCGGCGCTTTTGGCGGACGGGGGATGGGGCAGACCTGCGGAGTAGCCGACCCCTCGCAGTGGATGCGCATGTTTGGCGTCGATATTGATTCTCGCGATACGAGCGACCTTATTCGAACCGCAGAGCAGATCACGCAAGCGGAAGTCGCAACGGTCTCACCCCGCTTGCAGAAACTGTTCGGGAAGGCTCCAGATCCAACGGTTGTGAACGAACGCTCCATTCGCCTCTATCTCGCACTGAAGAAGGTGGTGGAGAAGGAAAGATTCGATTTCTACACCATCCAGTCATTTCCCGGTCTCGGCGATGACTACTCCGCCACCTGCTTCGCGCAAAGCATGATGCTCGAGGACGGCCACGGGACCTCCACTCTCGGCGACTTCAACACAGCGCTCACCGTACTGCTGCTGACCAAACTTAGCAAGGAACGCGTGTACTACGGCGATCTCCAGCACATCGATACCAAGACGAACGAGATCAAAATCATCGGGGACGGAGCGTGTCCGCCTTCCTTGGCCGGGACATTGGGACCTGCTGGCTTTGCCGAACATGGCATTCCGACCGAAGGGCAGGCGGGTGGACTCTCAGTGAAGTTGATCTGCAAGGTCGGCGAAGGAGTACTGGCGCGATTGGGGAGGGTGGATGGCGAGTTCCGCATGGCGGTCACGCGCGCGACGATATTCGAACCCCCAGCGGAGAAGGTCACAAATCGTCTAAATGAGTGTGGTGTTCCATTTTGGCCTCACGGCTTTGTCACAGCGCATTGCAACATCGACAGCCTGCTGCAGAATTGGACAAACGAGTACGCGTGCTTGGGGTATGGGCGCGACATTTTCCCCACGCTGATTGACTTCTGTGAGTTGACGGGCATAAAGGCAGTTTTGCCCTGAGAAGGAATCGTTGATCATGCGATTGCTAAGAATTGTTTGTTCGCTCGTGTTGGGCATTGCGACTGTCGTCTCCTCCGGCGCTCAAACAACTTCCGCTTCGGCCGGACCAAGCAAGGAAGTGCGCGCTCTGAAATCCTTCGCGGCCATGCATCCCGTCGATGCGCATGTGCACGTATTCAAGACCGATGCTGAGTTTCAGGCACTGCTCGAACGCCTAAACCTGAAACTGCTCAACATTCTCGTCATGGATGACACGCAGCCGTACCGTAAGGAACTGCAGCCACAGATCGAAGATGCGCTGACCCTCGTTCGCTCAAGCCACGGCCACCTGGCTCTGTGCACGACATTTGATCCCTACAAGTTTGACAGTCCGTCATTCGATGCTGACGCCGTGAAGCAGATCGACCAGAACTTCGTCCAGGGTGCAGTGGCGGTAAAGATCTGGAAGAACATCGGAATGGAGATCAAGGATCAGAGCGGCAACTACATCATGGCGGACAGTCCGAAGTTCGATCCCATCTACCAAGACATCGCCGGCCACGGCAAAACACTGCTATCGCACCAGGCGGAGCCCGACGTGGCATGGGGCCCGCCCGATCCGTCGGATCCGTCCTGGTCCTACTACCAGGAAAACCCGCAATGGTACGTGGGGGATAAGCCCGGCTTCCCGTCAAAGCAGATGATTCTCGGTGCGCGGGATCGCGTGCTCCTAAACAATCCCAAATTACGGATGGTGGGCGTTCATCTGGGCAGCATGGAAAGGGATCTCGACAACATCGCCAGACACTTGGACAAGTACGCGAATTTCGCCATCGACACCGCGGCGCGAATGGAGTACCTGATGATGTCACCCAGGGAGAAAGTACGCGCGTTCCTCCTCAAGTACCAGGACCGCGTTATTTACGGAACCGATCTTGATTTGCTGGCGACGGCGAATGTCTCCGAAGCGCTGAAAGATTGGCGGTCCACCTACGTGCGGGACTGGAGGTTTCTGGCAACCAGTGACACGCTCCACGTCGAAGGCAAACAGATCCATGGCTTGAATCTGCCCCAACCGGTGCTGCGGAAGATACTTCGCAGCAACGCGATCCACTGGATTCCTGGGCTGTGACTTCAGGCCTGCGCGCGAATTCTAGAAATCCGAAGAGGTGGAAAGGGTCGGCGAGCTTATGGACTGGAGGACATCTTGGTGGCTGGGAACACTCCAGTCCCGCAGAGCCATTCAAACTTGCGTCATCCACTTCCCGGGCTGGAGCAAAGGTTTGGACCAGAGCCGATACTTCGTCTTCCCCTTTCCGATCCAATCACAGTTGAAAGACGAGCGGCAGGTGCGGCCTGAAATCCATGTACTCTTTTCGCCGGTTGCCATCAAATTCAATTTCGAGCAGAGATGTCGTTCCCGCTCGGGTTGCGAGAATTCCACTTTCAACTATTTTCTGTGACAGGTTCGAGCGAAGCGGCACGGGAGTGGTCAGAGTTAAGCCAGTGATTTCACGAATGCCAAGGGGATGCTCGATGAACCGCTGTTCTCGATGAACTCGTCGCATGAAGCCCAGATAAACCCACATCGGCTCCTCAATCCCCACTTCGCCGATGTGCATGAAAAGCGGATCTGACAAATACGCCGGCCGATGCTCCCATGCGGGAAAAGGTGGCCCTGTGTCTTGAGAATCGACAGGCCGTAGGCAAATGCCGAAAGGAGAGGCGTTGTCTTCCCGACCAGACCATCTCTCCCAAAGCAAGGTGCGCCTTGTACTTTGACTTTGAGCCTCTCTTGCATCGCTCACCCAAAGCAACTCAATCATGGCGTTGGCGAAGGCAAAACGGCGATTGGCCGTACCTTGACCGGCATGCTGACTTGGAGGTCCCTCATGCAGGCCGAACTGAACAAGTTTTTCAGCCTCGGGAGCGCCTGGAGCGGTACAGACGAACAGATGGTCCAACTCTATCCGCATGCGAGGTAGTGTAATTCAACACAGATGCCGCCAACGATGCGGTCACTCCCGCGAGTGTGGTGGTCGAAGCAGCAGGAAAGGTTTGGCTTCTCACTCTTGCATCAACAAGGTGGTCATTCCAAAGGAGGAACGCTTGTCGCGGAAACCGACCCACTGCCCCCGATTCCTTCTGGTATCAGCTATGAGATCGTCGTCGCTGAAGCTGATCTTGGCCCGGAAGCCAATGTCATGACGCACAAGCATTCCGGACCAGAGACCTGGTGCTTGCTCACTGGCGAACAATGTCTGGAGCTCCCCGATCGCGCCATGCGTGCTCGAGCTGGCGAAACCATGTCTGCCCCGGCGGAAACCCCTATGAAACTGAACATCGTCGGTCCTGGAAAAAGAGACGCCCTCTTCGCAATTGTTCACGACTCGTCGCCCTTCAATATGTTCCTCGACTGGAAACCGATAGGACTTTGCCAGAAGTAGGAATCCAGCACTGAGTTCTGGTCTGGACCTTGCCATACCCCACTTTGAGACTCGGTGAAACGAAGTTCGGCGGTCTAGCGGAGATTAAAAAAAGGCGACGGTTCTGGGCGAGTCGTCGGCCAATCCGGAAGCTATCACGAAACGGCATGGCAGTGCCACGGGACAACGTTGCCGCCGCAAAGCAATTCATTCATGTCCAACGCTGTCTAGCACTTCATCAGACTGCCGCGCAATCAAGAAAAGGGGCGTAAAAAAAGGACACCAAAAATGTGTCTCTTTTGCATCCTCGTGTTGGTTCCGTTGAAACCAGCGCAAGGTCTCTACTTTGAATGGCGGGGACGACGAGACTCGAACTCGCGACCTCTGCCGTAACAACTGGGTTAGGCTTTGGCTTCCTTCGTGCCGGGTCTCATGCGCCGATATCCGGGGTGAACGCCGGGAGAAAGTCCCTGCTCGGTCGCGATTTTTTGAAGCAGCCCGCCGAGTTGTTCACGTTCGGCAGCGGTCAACGAGGCGCATAACGATTCCATGTGCTCGCGACCGATGCGGGCTATCTCGCTGAGCGTCCCCTGGCCTTTCTCGGTCAGATGCAGTGCATATTGGCGGCGATCATCGGTGTTTGGCTGGCGTTCGACCAGCCCTTGTTCCTCGAGCGCGTCGAGTATCGCCACCAAACGACTGGGATGGATGCCGAGTCTGGTCGACAGCTCCTGCTGACTGAGCCCGCCGGAGGCGCCCAGCGTGCGCAGGATCCCGGCGTCAGGCGGTGTGAGATTGAGGCGGGAGATCCGCTCGCCGAATCGCATAGCTGCATGCGCGCCTACCTGGGCCAGCAGGAAAACCAGCGGGGCTTTTGTCTTTTGCATGAGATATGATTGCATTTATACATCATTTAGTCTATAAATGATTACATTATGAAACCGAACCCTTCCACTCGATTTGCCGGGCCTCCACTCTTGCAACTGGCCATGGTTTACACCCTGCTGTTCGCCGCCAGTATCGTTTCTGCCGTTTTGCTACGCCATGGCCCGCCGTTCGTTACTCCCTTCGGCGATGCCGAGGCTGCGCGTGCCTTCTTTGCCGCGAATCCATTCGCGGTCAAAGTGAGTGCGTTCTTCTTCTTCGGCTCCGCAGTGCCGCTTGCCGTCTACACCGCCACCGTTGTTAGCCTATTGCGGTATCTCGGCGTGCGTGCCGCTGGAACGAACATCGCGCTCTTCGGCGGCTTCGCCGCATCGGGAGCGATCGCAATCTCCGGGCTATGCATGTGGGTGCTTTCAGTCCCCGAGGTGGCGGCGTCGCTCGTGGCAGCGCGCGTTCTGTACTTGCTGTCGTTCTTGTTCGGTGGCGCTGGTTTCGCGGTGGCCTTCGGGCTGCTCGCCGCGGGAGTCTCGGTCACCAGCCACTTTGCTCGCTTGTTGCCGCGCTGGTTGGTCGTATTGGGAATGACCGTCGCCGCGGCCGGCGAGCTGTCTTCTTTGAGCCTGATCGCCTATCCCGCAAACCTCGCAATCCCAGTAACGAGGTTCGTTGGATTCGCTTGGCTAATTCTGCTCGGCGGTCGCTTGCCAAAAACGCTCCGTCGTGCAGAAGGAGCGTCACCAGAAGGGGGCATAGCATGAGCGCTTTACGAGATCAGGTCGCGCTGGTGACCGGCAGTTCAAGGGGGATAGGAGCCGCAATCGCTAAATTGTATGCGCAACACCGGGCCAAGGTGGTGGTCCACGGGAGAGATGGCGCCGCACTGTCTTCCATCCGAAGAGAGATCGAGCTTGCAGGCGGCCGTGCGATGCAGGTCAGTGGCGATGTCACAAGCTTTACCGATGTCGAGGCCGCTCGTCTTCGGATCGAGGGCGAGTTCGGACCTGTAGACATCCTTGTCGCGAACGCGGGAGGGAGCTTTACTCCCCCCGGCCCACTGGAAGACACGAGCGAAGAAGGATGGCGTGCGTCCGTCGACGGAAACCTCACGGCGACATTCCTTACTATTAAGAGCTTTCTGCCGGGGATGAAAGAACGCCGACGTGGCAGCATCATCACGATCTCCTCGGCTGCAGGCCGCCGTCCGCACCCCAGGTCGCCGATCCCTTACTCCGTCGCCAAGGCTGGGATCGAACTCATGTCCCAAGATGTCGCAGCGCAGGCCGGCCCGTACGGCATTCGGGTGAATTGCATTGCTCCCGAAACCATTCTCACCGAACGGAACCTCGAGCGTATTCCCAAGCATCGTTGGTGGATGCTCACCCACTCAAGCGTCTGGGCACTCCGGAAGATGTCGCACAAGCGGCAGTTTTTCTGGCGTCACGTGAGGCGGGCTGGATCACCGGCGTGGTGCTGGACGTTGCGGGCGGAGCGGTAATGCTGCGATGAGCAGCGGGGAATAGTCGAGAGAATGCCAAGACGGACCGCGTCCGCGGTTGGCCGGCTGACTGTGGCGAAGTGGAGGACGACGCTGGCCCGGCCTTGCTCGAAGCTACTCTCTGGGGGGCTTATTCCTCGACAAGAACCCTCCCAAACAAGGGTCGGCCACCGATGACATTCAGTTCCGATAAAGTCCTAACGTTATCCTTCCGGAATCGAGGTTGCGGTTATCATCGATCAAGCTCTCCGATAACGCCTAACCGTGATTTGTTTTGACACGCAGCACGCAGACTAACCATATGGCTGCGAACTCGCCAGTTTCCAAGAATCTGATTCATCTCAGTGGTATACTCGCGTGCAAATTAGGCACATTTTCGTTGATTCCCGTCGTGGGAGAAAGCCAAAGATGCGGTTCTGGTCGTGGTTATTGCGGACGACGCTCGTTGGCGTTGTTCCTCAATCCCAGTTGGATGCACCGGCGAAGCTAAACTTATTTCCGAAAATTCAGCTCAATGACAATCATCAACCCGCCGGGCACCTCGCTGGTGGAGTGCTGAAGCTCTCGTTGGTTTCGGACACTGGTTGTGACGTGGAACCGCGGGCCCGCCTTCGGGCCCCACTGGTATCCGCTCGCACTCGTCGCCACCGCGATTCCGTGCGCCTGGCTGGGCGGCAAACTCCGCGTCATGCAGGTGCGCGAACGTCCGGCGACTAAAAGGAATTCCTGCTTCTGAAACTCTTTTCAGCGAAAAAGGGTTTTTATCTTTGCAAACAGAGACCGTCGAACGGGCATCATCTTCCGGAAGATGATGCTTCCGGGGACTACCAGCTTAATCTCGGTCCCCGCGCAGCGCATTCCATCAAGGCCAGGAGCTTTGTGTTCCATGCCCGTTATCCACCCGGGATCGGCAGCAAGCGCTGATAAAGCATCCACCTTCCTACTACAAGCGGACATAGTAACTGTTCCAACGGATTCGGTTCACCGCCTCGGAATAAGGAAACCCGTGTGCCGGCAATGCTCTTTGAAGGCTTCCCCAAATTGCGCGGCCAGCATGGATTCTTCTTTCTTCGCCTTGATCCAATAGCCCAGGATGATCAAGCCAACTCCCACGACGCATCGCCACTGGTCAATCGCCAAAGCTCCACCGACCGCGGCCAGATCGATTCCGGAATAAATGGGATGCCGAAAACAAGCGTAGGGCCCAGTGCG
>WNFD01001624.1_pt1 | contig 27544 bp, 22 predicted proteins | sample 5400491 | NCBI WGS metagenome assembly WNFD01 (sample SAMN13153343, study PRJNA577476) | soil metagenome | isolation source: 120 cm saprolite under Douglas fir tree site 2 hole 2 replicate 2 | place: USA:California | collected 2015-04-18
GCGCTTTCCTGCTCTTTGCCAGTAAGCGGATGCTCGACCAGGTCTATGGGGAGGTCTCGGCACACATCCCCTACCCGGTAGTGCGCCAGGGAGACCTGCCGCGCGCTGAACTCGTGCGCCAGTTCAAAGAAGCGCGGAATGCAGTCCTCTTTGGCGTCAAGACCTTCTGGGAAGGCGTGGACATCCCTGGTGAGGCGCTCTCGCTGGTGGTCATCGATCGGTTGCCTTTTGAGCCACCAGATGATCCTGTGCACGAGGCACGGGTAGCGCGCATGAAGGCCCGGGGGGAGAACTGGTTTCGCGAGTATGTCCTCCCACAGGTGATCCTCCAGCTCAAGCAGGGGGTCGGGCGCCTGCTGCGCGCGGACGACGATCGCGGCGTCATGGCCATTCTTGACGCGCGCCTGCACACCAAAGGCTACGGGAAAAGCGTGCTTCGCGCGCTCCCTCCGGCGCCTCTCGTCACGTGCCTCGAAGAGGTCGAGCGATTTTTTAGCACGCATTGATAGCTCCTCCCGTTGAAAAGACCAGTAGGCCGCCCAGGAGAACATCTGTCTCCCACCCTCCTTGGTCTGGCGCGGGAAACAGGTCGGCGTACGTTCTCCCTCTCACCCGCCGTGAGCAGATATCGAACGTGCTCGGGATGAACGAATGCGATGGGATCGCTGGAGAGTTGCTGTATCTCCACAGAAACCAACCAGCTATTGTGACCACCGAACACCCGCTAAATATGGGGAAATGTGGCATTTTTCATCGATATATGGACGATGAGGAAATGTATTGTCTTGATTAACAAACATTGTGGTGCATCCCTACTTCCGTGCTTCTACGAGCAAACTCTCTACTTCAAGAGGGCATAGAAATATTACAGAATTGGAGGACTTTCGTGCAGTGGCAGCGGGCTTGTTGCATATCCTCCAGAACAAGCAGAGCGTGCTTTATATGAGATATAATAGCATACATGCTACCCTTTTCAAGTTTAGGCAAGGTTCAAAGGAACTTGACAGTTCCTCACCACCAGTAAGGTCCAGTTCTGTCACGCCTCCGCGAAGCGAAGGATCTCGCTGCCGAGCGCGACAGATCCTTCGCTTCGCGGAGGCGTGACACGGTGTGACTGTTCAAACTGTCAAGTACACTTCGTCCAAATTGAACCTTGCCTTAGCTATTAATCAATATATGGGCAGTACATAATAGAGCGAGAGAGGAAAGACAATCCCTTGGCTTCGTTAGACCCGTTCACAGCCTTTGATCCATCTGAAGAGAACCGCGTCAACGGTCGTGGATCATTTCAACAGATCCAGGATAACATCACTGCGTTTAAACAATTCGGCTCTCTCTCGCTTTTCAACTACCTTACCCCGCTGGTGGATCATACCAACTCTTATCGCGCCATCATGCGCACCTTCTATCGACGCAGCCGTGCGTATCGTTATCAACTCACTGCACAAGACGTGCTAGATGCAGTACGTGAAGAGATCAAGCAGGAATATCATTCAGAGAATTGTAAAGCAGACCTGGATAGCCTAGTCAGGTGGGGCAATCTTACCACAATTTACGACACAGGCCGAGTCACAACCATCGCCGATTTGCGCTCATCGATCCTGCGCTATCAAGCCACTTCTGAAGCGTTGGAAATCGAAGCGTTTCTCGCCAGCCACGCACACATTGGAGCCAGTGAAGGCGGTTTGCGGCAAGGTGATCTGCCCCTTCTCGATGAACTGCTGCGTCAACTGGACACGTGGCTGCAGGAAGATCGCCGTAGCTTTACGCCCGAGCGTTGCCAGGAGATCGCTGAGCAATGGAACCGGGCCTTTACCACCTGGGAGCGCGTTACCCACGACGCTGCTCAGTATCTGGGTAGCATGCATCAAAGCGCCCAGCATATCGCGAACCTCACCGCTTATCTTGCCTATAAGTCCATTGTCATAACCTACATTCAGAGCTTCGCCCAACAACTGGTGCAGTATAGCAACGCGATTCGCGGTCTGCTCACAGGCTGGATGTCCAGCGGGAAGAATGCGCGTTTGTTGGAAATCATTACCTCGACGCCTCCGCCAATTCAGACACAGGCCGAGCACATTGCGCTCTGGCACGAAGACATTCGTCAGCAGATCGAGGCACTGCAGGACTGGTTTCTTCAGCAGAGCACCATTACCCTGTTCTCCAAAGCAGCCAACGATGCGATCCAGAAAGTTGTGCATCGCGCCCACTCCCTGGCGACCTCTATGCGTCCCCAGACCGACTATGTAAGCATGCTCTATACCCTTTCCAACCAGTTTATGCAGATCAGCGATCTAGAGACGGCGCAGCATCTGTATGCAGCCGCGTTCGCCAGCGCTATGCCTATTCACCTCGCCGAGAGCTTTGCCGGAACACCAGAGGTAGCAAATACGCCGGGTGAGCGTACACCCTGGCAGCAGCCTCCAACCGTGGTACGCAGCCTCCGCCCTATCTATAAAGGCAATGTGGAAAGGACTATTGAGCAGCCGATGCGGCACAGCGCGGACGCTGTATACCAGATGAAACAGCAGCACGATGCCGCAGCGGCTCTCCAGCACCAGCGCTTTGCCCGTCTCTTCCGCGAGCCAATCCTCGACCTGGGCACAATCATTGAGATTACACCGGAAGAGCGCGCGGCCCTGAGTGAAATGGTCGGTGGTTGTCTGAGCAATCTCTCACTAGAGTACAAACTGCCGGATGGCTCGGTCGTCACCCTACTCAACCGGCGCGAGGCACGTTATGTCGCCCTGCGTGCCTGCGACGGTGTGCTCCTGCTACCCCGCTATCGTCTGCAACATCGGGCCAATACCGCTCTCCAGGCACAACATGAGCGGCAGGAAAGAGTAAAAACCGAGGTGATGCCATGATACTTGATGACGAACAGGTGTTAGCGAATACAACCTCCGAAGAGAGTGATCTCACATGGGAAAAGCATGACGGGGATTTGGAAACGGAAATGCCTCCGCAGAGGGTACTCACCTATCACACTTCGCGCGATATTTTCCAGGCTCATGCTGCTTTGCTGGATAATGTTACTGTTTCATTGCACACGAATCCTGATGCATATCGCCTGATTCGTGCCCATCTAGTGACCTTGGAGCGCTGGCATGAGCAGAACACCGGCTGGCGTATTCAGCGCGGCTCTGCATTTTTTCGCTTGGAGCGTCATCTGCATGGCATTACGCCGGTCTATCTCGACGATAAACTGAAACGCGCACGCGATTTTGTCTGTCTGTCCTGGCTCCTCTGGTTTGCAGAGAAGCGCTATCTCGCCGGTGGTGGCAGGAATCAGCAGTTTCTTCTCTCACAACTGGCCGACGAGCTACAGCAACAGTCGAAAGAAGTTACAGGCGGACCAGCCCTGGATTTTCGCAACCAGCAGGATCGCTATAGCATGTGGCGCGCGCTAGATTATCTGACGCGGCTGGGTGGACTCCAGACCCTGGAGGGAGAAGTCAAAAAATGGGTGGAAGACGCCGCGCAACAGGAGAGCGAGGTCCTCTACGAGTTTACGCCGATAGCACATTCGCTAATTGAAGCGCTGAACGAAGAACGGGTCGCGGCCATTGCTGACCTGTTGAGCAGACAGAGCAAGCAATTGTTGCCCTCTGGCGTCCTCCCGCTCATGGCACAAAGCATTCCTCCTTTGATTCGGGCCTGGCGCGCATTGCTGCTTGGCCCAGTCCTGTTACGTTACGATGATCCCGAGGCCTTCGCATCCCTCACCCAGCAGGCCGAACGGGTTAGTGATGAACTTGCCAGGACGTTCGGCTGGCTGTTGGAGCTGAACGATGACTACGCCTGCGTAGTGCGTGGCAGCAGTCTCTCGGTAGGCGCAGGGCCAGCTCTCAGCTTAAACGGCGCATACGATCATATGATTCTCTTGCTCTGCACCATGTTTCGCCAACAGGTGGAGCAGGGCGAGTGGTTGCCCGATAGGTATGGGTGCCTGCATGTGTCGCATTGGGATATTATCCCACTCTTCAGCGAACTCCGCCAGCGCTATGGCTCCTATTGGGGAGCAACAGTCAAGGATAGCAAAGCGGCGGAACTGCTAGAGGAAGTCTACTGGCGGATGCGCCAATTCGGTTTGTTGCGTGGCCCAGATGCTGATGGGCAGATACTCATTCTGCCCACAGCAGCACGCTACAGTGTGAACTACAATCAGGATTTGCCAGAGAATCATCCAAAACATCCTCAGGCCAGGAATACAAAAAAACAGGCCAGCACGGCGCGTTTGGCGTTTGATTGGACCGCGTTTGAGAATGCTGACTCAGCAAAGGAGTAAGGAGAAGTATTCATGCCATACGATAGCGAAAGCTCTACCTTGTGGGATGAAACTGGGGCAGAAGCCGCACGCGTCCAGGCCCGGCTTCTCCAGCAAATGGTAGGTGGACCAGCAGGTTACCGCCTGGAACGCATCATTTTAACCAATTTCTGGCTTTATGAACACCAGGAACTCGAGATCCCTCATGGGCGACTCTTTCTGGCAGGCGATAACCGGTCTGGCAAGTCGACGGTACTCACCGCCGCTATAACCCTGGCGCTCGATGGTGATTACCGACCTGAACGCATCGACACCTTTGGTAAACGCGAGAAACGCATTGACTACTACATCATTGGCGGTCAGGAATCGAACACGCCCTATATGCGCGATCAGCGCACGACCTATATTGCACTTGAATTTGCCTGGCGTGGCATGGACCAGCCACCTTTCGCTACCGAGCTACGTACACGTTGGGAGCGTGGCGAGTTCGATAAGGCCCGCTATCTCACTATAGGCTTGGCCTTCTATGGTAATCGCAACAGTACCACACCGATCAGTTGCACACGCTTTCTGATTACAGATGGTTCACGCCTCGAAAAAGATATCTCTACTATGCAGGACACAGGTAATGGAGGGAGACGCGCCTGCGATCTGCGCACCTTTAAAAAGGTGGTAGCCGAGCACGGCCTGGTCTGCGAGACACAGCGCGACTATGAGCACAAGGTGATGCACTACCTCTTTCACTTGACTGATATCAACGATTTTCATCGCCTGATCAGGCAACTCCTTTACCTGCGCCAGCCAAACCTGAATAGTGTCCTCTCCCTGGATTCGGTACGCGTCTTCCTCGACCAATCCCTACCCGCGCTCCCTAATGATTTGATCCAGCACGCGGCCACGACGTTGGAATTGATGGACTCGCTTCAGGAAGAGATTGACCGGCGTCAGGAAGCATATGCAGCTGTTGAACGCCTGCATCGTGCTCAGCAAATCGTCTCCATGGCCCAGGCACGCTTGGCGGCCTGTGACTATGTTCACGACCAATTTCAGGTAAACGCAGCACAGAACGAGATGCAGCGCCTGAAGCGGGCAATGACTCGCGCTGAAAACGAGCTGAAGCGTTCCCAGTCCCAGATTGAAGCTTTGGAACACGAACAGGTAGAGCTCGCTGGCCAGGTCGCGGCACTAGAGGGTAGTGAAGGGCTGCAGGCAGCTCGACGACTTAATCAAGTGCAGGACACGGTCACCAATCTCGAAAAAAGCCTCGCCGCGCAGAGCCAGATTTTGGACGACGCCATCCAGCGACGTGAACAAACGAACGAGGCAATACAAACGCAACGTCAGACATTTGAGGAGATGCACCAACAAAGTAGCGAACAACTCACCGCACTCCACCACTTGGCTGAACAGGTTGCGCGCTGGGCGATTGCTGCGGACCAGTTAGCCGAAACGCTCCAGCAAGTACACGGGTTTTCTCTGGATAGCTCCACCCCCAACGTATCTACAAAGATTTCCTCACTGCAGGAGATCCACATTCAGGAACGGCTAGACTGGTTGCGCACACTCAAGCAATTCCACCAAGATCTGCAGAAGGACATGCTCCAGCTCCAATTCAACCAGCGTCAGGAGACGGCCGCGTATGACGCTCTTGACGCAGCAACCAGGCAATTTGAACGCGAGCGCGAATCGGTCTGCCTAGCCCAGCAGGATCTCGCAGACTGGCTGGATACATTGTTGGAACAGGGTGATTGGCATGCCCATTTTATTCCTCTCCATGAACGCGCCAGCTTAGTCTGGAACGAAAGCGGCTCGCCACAGGAAATAGTCGAGCATCTAGGCGCTTTGCAACAAGACTATCACAACGAGATCAACCAGGTACTCGGCAGGCTGAAAACATCGAGCGGGCAACTCCAGCAGAGTCTAGAGAAGCTCAAAGGGCAACAGGGGGCCCAACAAGCAGCTGTTCAACAAGCCTGGGCCGCTTACGAGCAGAAACGTCAGGAGCCCGAATACGTGCCGGCGCGCTCTGCGCATCGTGCCCTGGCACGCCAGTCTCTAGAGGCTCACGGTATTCCTGCTCTGCCGCTGTACATGCTGCTTGATTTTGTCCCAGAAATCGATAACCAGGGAGCCTTAGCTGGCGGCATTGAGCATATGCTGGAAGATGCCGGCCTGCTCGACGCGCTAGTTGTTCTACCTCCGCATGTAGATGCGGCCGATGCGCTTTTAACGACCGAAGGGCTCAGCGACTGTCGCCTGGATCTCACGCACCTGGCCCAATTCCAGGCAGATGCCGAGTCGTCCGCATGGAATGCCTGCCTACTGCGCAGTGATCCGGCACTGCGCGACACACTTGGTGCACAGGCCACCAGTTGGGAAGAGGTCACGCAAGCCATTCTGCAACAGATGGAACGTATCGTCCACCCGGCGGTCTTGCAACAAGACGCCCACTACCAGAGAATAACCTGGACACACGGCCTGCTGACTGGTATGGCAGGGGAAGGGACAGCCCGTTGTATTGGTAGAGCCACGCGCATTCGCGAGCAGCACCGAGCGTTGGAGCAACTCCATCAGCAATGGGAGCTTCTTGAGAATGAACTGAAAGCTCTCGATAGCCAGATCGAACACCTTGAGCAGCAGCGCCAGTATCTGGAGAACATGCAGAACCGGCTGGGCGAGATCTGGAAAGTCAGCGAAGTAGAAGGCCGGTACACGCAATTCAAGACCACATTTGGCATACTCAGGCAGGCAGACGAACGCTACCAGGAGAGACGCAATGAGTCCCAAGCTCTGCGCCTGCATATTACGACATTGAGAATAGAACTGCAAAAAGCGGCAGCCGGTGTACCGATCTTCGCCAGTTCCTCTGAGATGGTCGATCAGGCACATGATGCGACCAGTAGGCTGGCCAGTGAACAGCGAACACTGCTCAGCTACCTGGAACGGCTGCGCGCAGCTTGGCAAGAGCATAACAGAGCGCAAGAGCAGCTAACACAGGATAAAGCCGCCGAGTGGCGTGCCGCCCAGGCACAACAGAAAGCGAAATTGGAGGCTCAGCGAGCCAAGGCTGAACTAGAAACACTGATGCAGCTCGTACAGCAAACCGAGCAAGCCAGCATTGACAACTTGCTGGTGCAATTGCAAGCGTGGCAGGCGCGCCAGGAGACCTTGCCTGAAGAGCTGCAAGCCATAAAAGAACGCCGTGCAGTTGTCCATGAGACCTGGCAGACCAATCAGCAGAATGAAGGAAATGCTCAGGCGATACTTGAGGCGACACAACGACGTTGCCACGAAACCTATCAGCGCTTCCTTACCCGGCTTGACGCTTATCCAGTAGAGTTGCTGGTCACCCTGAAACAGCGTATAGAGCGTCAGGCACCCTTGGAGATGGCACAAAGTATGTTGGACATCCCTCTAGAGGCACAGGAGGAGATCTATCACCAACGGAAAACTGAACTGGAAGGGCATAGAGAGCGCGAGCAAAACGCCCTGATCAAAATCGTTTATGAAGTCAACAATCTGCTCCACGAGTATGGTCCCCAGTATGATGAACAAGGTATCGTCCGTTTCCAGAACGCCGACCGATCCAATGCCGCTGAGTTGCTCAACCGGCTGGGCGAAGAAATCAGTCATCAGAAGCAGTTGTTGGAAGCCAGGGAGCGCGAACTCTTCCAGAACTTCCTGCTGGAACAGATGGCTGATGCTATTGGCAAGCACATTACTGACGCCGAGGACTGGGTCAGAAGGATGAATAAGGTCCTCAGCCAGACTGCATTTGTTGGCACCTACTACCACCTCCGATGGACACCGCGAAAAGAGGAACAGACACAAGCGAGGCCCGGTAACCGGCTGGCCCAATATCATGATCTGCTGCGCCGACAAGCCCAGACCTTTAAACAGGAAGAAATAGACCAGCTAGTTCATGCATTCCGACAGGAGATCAGCACTTTGCGCACGCAGCCTCAAACGACGAATGCGGCCAACTTTAGTGAGGCTCTGGCTCACATTTTTGACTATCGGAACTGGTTTCAGTTCGAGATCTACATCTTGCGCGCCGATGGGAGCTCATTGCATCTCACGAATCGCTTCTTTAAAAAAGGAAGCGGTGCCGAGCAGTACGTCACCCTCTATATCCCCTTCTTTGCAGCACTCTCAGCGCTCTATGAGAGTGCTGGTCAAGGAGCACCACGCCTGATTGCACTCGATGAAGCGTTTGATAAAGTGAGCGTAGAAAATACTCATCAGTTGCTCAAGTTCCTGGCCCAACAGCAGTTTCAATGGATCATGACCGGACCGCGTGTAACAGGCGAAGGGGCTGAAATTCCCGCCTGTGTGAAATATACGATGTTCTGCGACAAGGACCGCGAGCTAGCTGCTGGTTTCCCTTCCTTCTGGAGTTCCGATCACTCACTCGCGGAGCGGATAGAGGTATGAATAAGCCGGGAGAAGCGGCTGGAAATGTCCAGAGAGCAGCAGTTTTTTTCAAACAGCCCGTGTGGACACGACTGCTTGAAGCAATCTATCACAAGTATATCATGCGGGGCGGTGTTCATGGGAGGGTTGTCTTACGAGCATGTACACCAGAAGAGCAGCGCGAAGTTGCACGGTTCCTCCATAGACAGTTGTCGGATCGTCCAGATATCGTTGTGCAACTCGCCGATTTTCAACGGGCCCTCAATGCCAGTGGCTTCGCCTGCGAGTTACCAGACCTGCTGCAAGTTCTTTTCCCTGCGCGTTCACACACAACGAGGCTCACACAGCGCCAGCACCATGCTCAGGCCCAGCAGACATTTTACGAGACGCTGGCGTCGCTGGCTGATGATCTGCCCAGCGACGCCAGAGGAAGACACTGGTTGCTCACTGGCCAGCATGGGAAAGAAGCGCTCTTCCGCCGGTATAAAAACGAGCCATTCGAGATTCAGAACCAGCTCCTGCACAGTATCCGCTTGGTAATCGACGCCCTTCAGCAATTGCCAGCACCTCCCAACTTTGAACGCCTGGCACTCTTCGCCCAGCGGATTAGCGGCGATCCACATTGCTTCGATATGAATACCCTTGCAGGGCGCCTCTTCCTACAGGCCTTGATGGACTTGAGCAAACTGAACCGGGTCGAGCCAACAACAGGGAACCCTATAGAGCCAGGAGAAGGGTCTCACATACCATCACCGGAACAAGAACAACAGCACCTGCTGCTATACGCTGAAGCCGGGCTACTCCTAGACACCATTTCATCAACGGTAGCCGTCTTTCATCTCTCATCTGCAGAGGACATGACTGGCCTCTGCGATCCATTGGTAGAACTCGCCGGCGAACGTATCCTGGTCCTCCCGTTGCGCCAGTTGCTGACCTGGCACAAACTCTACCCAGCCACCGATCATGTGTATCTGTTCGAGAATCCCCAAGTCTTCGAGGTCGTGGTCGATACACTAACGAGCGATTTAAAAGAAAAATCAGAGAAGCCACAGGGAACACTCCCAACGCTGATTTGCACCTCTGGCTGGCCAAGTGCTGCAACCATGCAACTTCTCAACAAAATCAGCAATACGTCACCCGACGTCACCTTCCACTACAGTGGTGACTTCGATCTTCAAGGGCTGCGCATCGCCGCTCACTTGCTCTCCCGCTATCCCCGCCACTGCCAACTCTGGCGCTTCGATCCTCCCTCTTATGTCGCTGCGCTGCATATAAGGGCAGCCAATCTCGATACCGATGATGTGGCCAGTCTACACATACTGCCCGATGTTTTCACTCCCCTAATAGGTGTCATACAGGAAAAAGGGAAAAAAGCTTACCAAGAAGGGATTGCGTCCTTGCTTATAGAGGATATCCAGCATAGCTTGGAATAAGATCAGTGGCACTGGGCCAAATATTCGTGACAATAATGGTAAATAGGCTGAAGGTTCGACCAAAAATGAGCGTGGACAGCCCGTGTGTCGAACCTTCACCCAGATTCTTTCGCGGGCGAAGGTTCGACACAACTTCCACGCTCTGACTCATTTCATAACAACAGTGGTAAATGGCGCGAATGTTCGACGATTTTTGAGCCGAAATGTGGGAAGTTGGCGCGAAACAGAGGAATCGACCAGTGAGAAACTGGAGAAACCGCTCCAGAGTTGGATTGTTTCGCACCGTTTTTGTAAATGCGGGAGGAAAGCCGAGAGTGCATCTCGCGCGAAACCCATCACCAGCCTATGCAAAAAGTGGTCGAGATCGGTTCGACAGCTGGCATTTCGTTCGACCCTTCAGCCTTCCTTCGGTCGAGATGTGGCGGGAATTTCCCACTCATCAAGCTCGTGAATGTACAAATGACGAGTGCTGTGAGCGGTTCTTTGGGGGCAGTCCAATAGCACGAAAGCTGGTTTTCCTCAAACAGCCCGGTGCCAGGAGCACCGGGCCAGCTTGCTGTGTTTGGTCCAGGAGAAAACGGATGTTATTCCCACGGATTGCGCAACGAGATGGAGACCAGAAGGCATCAGACAGGGAAATGGCGGGCGAGCCGCCACCTCCCTATCTGCTGAGCATTGCTTCTCTTGTCACCCCTCGGTGTAGGTAATCACCGGGCGGATCTCAATTGAGCCGAACTTCGCATGGGGAATTTTCGCTGCCCAATCCTTTGCTTCATCGAGGTTCTTGCAGTCGAGCAGAAAGTATCCGCCCAATTGCTCATCCGTTTCAGCAAACGGACCAGTGATGGCTACCGTCTCGCCATTCCGAATGCGCACCGTCGTCGCGTCGGTGACTGGGGAAAGTCCATAATTGGAGAGATACACCCCGGCAGCTTTCATGTCCGCCAGGAGATCAAACCAGCCTTGCCTTGCGGCTCGCGCTTCTTCAGGGGTATAATGTGGCGCTTGAGACGTGTTTCCGTAAAGCAGTAGCATGTACTTCATAATTTCTCCTTTTCCTCAAACCTGGACGTTACTGGCCCCGGTTTCGATCTTGCTTGACCAGATTCCCCACTCGATCTTCCACTTCGAGCTGGTCTCCCGATGACATCGGGGGAATTGCTCTGGTCACTCCTTTGACGGAAGACGAGGAAGAAATGTGACCGACGGAAGAACCCGAGTGGGTGGCAGCGTCCGATGACGCCGAAGACGGCCCGAACGCCAACGGCTCTCTCCAATCCGCTGGCCAGTGGGTCAAAGCCGCGATGCCCGCCAGGACCAGCTCTATCGGCGCCGCGATGCTGTCGGCAAGCGTATTATGATCGACGATGTGCGTCGTCACCGCGCCTGTCATGAGGGCTACCAGCATCACAGCACCCAGGAACCGCCTGCGCGGCAGGGTCAGCAGTACTGCGGCCACAAGCTCGCAGGCACCGACGACGACCGAGAACCAGGCGGGATAGCCCCAGTTCACAAACTTCACAAAGTACGATGGGTACCCAAGGACCCCAACTGGAGAGAACTTGAACGGCGCGAAGAAGAAGAATTCCACGGCGATGAACCAGCACAGGCCCGTCGACAGCCGTCGAGGGAAGATTCGAGCCTGCTTCATCTGTGTTTGCATGATCACTCTCCTTGTGCATGAATCTGAAGCGGTTCCTCTCGGTTTCGACCGAGACGTTTTCGCTCCCTTGCGTTCCAGGGGAGTTCATCTCCCTGTCACATACAATGGGTTTCGCCCGTCACTCTCTTGACGGGACGTGACGAGGAAAGGCGACCGATGAACGAATGGTCACATCGGGTGGGTTTCATCCGTCAATAAAGTGACGGAACACACCGAAGAAATGTTACCGATGAGCTAAAGGGAAGATGAGGAATGGACGAACACGACTGGCTGGCCGCACAATTTGAGGCCGAACGTCCCCACCTGCGGGCAGTCGCCTACCGCATGCTCGGCTCGCTCCCCGAAGCGGAGGACGCTGTGCAAGAGGGCTGGCTCCACCTCAGCCGTTCCGACAAGACCGGGATCGGGAATCTGCGCGGATGGCTGACGACCGTGGTTGCGCGGATCTGCCTGGACATGCTGCGCTCGCGCAAATCGCGCCGTGAGGAGCCCGCAGGGTTGGTTGGGCCGGAACCAGGCGGAGAAAGGCAGGACCGGATCGACCCTGAGGAAGAGATGGAGCTTTCCGACTCGGTCGGCCAGGCGCTGCTGATCGTCCTGGACACGCTTTCGCCCGCCGAGCGCCTGGCTTTCGTGCTGCACGATCTCTTCGACGTGCCCTTCAACGAGATTGCCCCCATCGTCGGGCGCTCGGGAGCAGCAGCAAAGAAGCTGGCGAGCCGTGCACGTCGCCGAGTGCGGGAGGCCGGGAGGAGAAAAGAAGCTGATCATCCAGGAGGCCGAGAAGTGGTCGACGCCTTCCTCAAGGCGTCGCGCGAGGGGGACTTCGGCGCGCTGCTCACGCTGCTGGACCCGGATGTGGTCCTGCGGGCCGACCGCGCCGCCGTGTCTGTGGGCGCGCCAGGCGAAGTCCGCGGTGCAAGAGCCGTGGCCCGGCAGGTCTCCGGGCGCGTCAGAGGGTTGCAACCGGCGCTGGTGAACGGAGCCGTGGGAGCCGTGGCCCGGCGTGGGCAACAGGTCCTCGTCTTCAGGCTCACGATCAAGAGTGGCAAGATCGTCGAGATCCATGTGGTCGCCGACCCCGAGCACCTTCGCCATCTCGATCTCGTGATCCTGGACTCAGACGTCGAACGGGCTCGCCTCCACGGCTGAAAGGGAGTGAACCTGGCGCGCGTCTCAATCGGGGTGGGTGAGGAAGTCAGCGAACTGGTCTGGCACCCCGAAGAGCCTGATGCTGACATGCCCCTTGGCTGGAGGACGCGCATTGCGAGCCAGGCGCTCGACCCACGAGAGGCGGGTGTGAGCCCGCTGGGCACGAGAAAGGACCATCTCGGCTGAGTTTGGCTCATCCGCGGAAGGAGGCGCCAGGCTCACCTCGACACGTTGATGCTGAACAAGCTGTATACAGGCGCGTCGGTGTTCTCTTCGGCTCCAGTCACGCCAGAGCAGAGGCGTATTGCCGACAGTGAGCGGATGCAAGAGGACACTCACCTGACGCGGTTTCGCGGTGGCGGTCCCATTCCATTGGCACTGGTCGCGCAACGGACAGGGACGACAAGCACGGATGCTGGCGGCGTACACCACCCGTAGACTCCCATCGGCTTCTCGACGCCGCTCATGGGCACGAAGCTCCTGCCCTGCTGGACAACGGAGCGTGCCATCAGGTTGGGGAAGAAAGTCTTGCCCTGTGAATCGACCAGTTTTCCAGGAGGTGGCAGTCGTAGGTGAGCCATACCCAGAGGCAGGAGCAGATGAAGTCGGACGTGTGGCAGCCTGGGCACTCGGTTCTGGGATAGCAGGAGCAAACTCGGTGACGCGCAGCGGAGTCGGCGAAAGCACATGCCCCAGTTCGAGGCGGAGGTTCCAGACCCATTGGGCAACCACCTGCCAGGCTTCCTGTCCCCAGGCCGCATGACTGCACCAGCGGTCCGGGTCCTGTTCTCTATCCTCATCTGCTAAGATGGGTTCAAAGGCACCGCGATGCAAGTAGAGTTCGACGACGTCGCAAGCCGTAAACGCGTGCTGCGGCAAATTCGTCAAGAAGAGTTCGTACACAATGCCCGCGCGTGTGACGCCAACGGGGCTCTTCTTTTTCGTAGCGACGACCACGCGACACAGCACGCCCTGCGGTCCCACCGGGATCTCGGGACAATCGTAAAGGGTGCGGGCTGTCTGGCTTTCCGGGCGTTGCTGGTATTGATCCGGTGGCAGATGCAGACGAGCCTGGACGAGGGGATGATCGAGGGCGGTGTACTCCTTGCCGCGGGTCACAAAGGCAAAGCCGGCCAGATCCGCGAGCACCGCTCCGGTTCCATACAGCCCGTCGAGCCGCAGCAGCGTCCGCTCCGATGGGAGCTGATACGCGCTGAGATAGCGTGTGATCGCAGCCAGTCCCTTGTGCAGTTCCTCCCGATAGCGTCCGTTGCCTCGGTTTCCGAAACTGCCGAGCCAGTGATAACTATGGGCCTGACTGATGGTGGTTCTCGTGCGGACCACTTCTCCCCGCTTGCGTCCTGTGTAGCCAGGAGCGCAGACCTCATCCAATCGGCGAGAGGCCGGAGGCAAGTCGTTGGTCTGGGGCAAGGCGCGTTGGCGAGCCGCCTCCCGCGTGCCATCGAGGTCGATGACCGTCCACTCGTTCCCCGCTCGATCCACCAGACTTCCGGTTTGCTTCTCGTTCGCTCCGGAAATGCTCGGACGGCTGAGTAGATCATCGAGAAAGAGGGTCCGAAGCGCTTCGACAGGCGCCTCCGTCAGCGCGTCTAAAAAGCGGGAGAGAGCTGAACGGGAAGGCAACTGGTCTCGCTCAAACAACGCCATGAACGGAACTGCAAAGGGCTGGAGCCGCTCGTAAAACTCCTCCAGGGTGCGCTCGCCACTGATGGCGTAGCCGAACAGCACCGCGAGAAAATCGATCATCTCGTACCGGCCGAAACGTCTCCGAGCAAAACGCACCTGCTCACTGATCTTGCTGAGAACACCGTGCTTGCGAAGAAAGCTACTAAGCAACACGACTTCGCCAAACCAGGCGGGAGTTGAGGGGTTGGACTCCGAAGTTGTCTGGATTTTCATTGAACCATCGACGATACTGGTCATGCCTACCTCCTTGGTGAGAACCATTGCGTTCGTTCTCTTCAAGGAGGCATATTTCTACGCCGATTGGCTACTGGTCACAGCTCGTTGCGCAAGTCGTGGGCAATGCCGGGAATGCTCATGAGCAAGGCCATGGTCTCCTCAAAAGGGCAGAGGTGTTGCTCGATCTCCTGGTGCAGCTGCTCCAAGGTCTCTTCCAGAAAGGTGCTATGAGCCAGAAGATGTTTGAGTAAGAGTCGATGCTGGGCCTGGACACGACCATCTAAAGCCTGCTGTAAGTGAGGAAGCTGCTTGCGCCAATTCCCACGCGCTAGCTCGGCGAGGATTTCGGCATCAGTGGTCAAATCAATCAATGCCGAGAGCATCTCCCGCCCACGTTTGCCCAACACAGCGGTTGCTACCGAGGACAGCTTGCTAGTAGCGGTTTCCCACACGTTTTGCACTCGATTGACCTCTCGCGCACGCTCCAGAACCAAACGCTTGCAGTACCTGGTGAGGTCGCGCAGTTCACGAATCGGGGCCGGTGGAATGAAACTGGCTTTGAGTCGTCCATGACACAGCAAATCAGCAAGTCACTCGCTCTCTTTACTGTCGGTCTTGCGGCCCGGGATTGCTTTCCGATGCTGAGCCTTGACCAGGATCACCGTGCGACCATCCTCCAACAGGTTAAACACCGGTCTCTGCGTCAAATTCCGGTCACCACCATGGCGATCACCGTGACGGCCAGGCTCTCCAACCAATCAGAAAGCGCCAACAAACCAGCCGTCATAGGAGAGGAGGTCCGGAGATGCCACTGAACTTCTCCATTGGTCAGGGCCAGCAAACTACAGGCGACGACCGTCTTTTTATGCACATCTAAGCCGCAACAGCGCTCATGGACGACTTGCATACCAACTCCTCCCTCTCTCACTAGACGTTCTGCGTCTGAGCTTCGATCAACGAGAGGTGCGAAGTAAGACACACATTTCCTACGCGTGCTCAGGTGTTTCCATCTGGCGACAAGCAGCTCTGCTGGACGCACCCGGGTCAGCTTCGTAGACGGGTTGAAGCACACCACTGTGAGCCGACCTCTACACGTTGGCCTCCTGGGTATGCTCTCCCATTTTCATCCTTTTCTCTGACTCAGAGAGTCATCATGCTTCGTAGGGCATTTACCACTATTTTTGCAAGGATCTTAGAGTTACCTCTAGAAGAGGGGTTCTATGACAATGCATTGTGGCGTATAACCTCGCGATACCAGTGCGCGCTTTGCTTAGGAATACGAGTCTGCGTTCGATAATCAACGGAGACAAGACCGAAGCGCACGGAGTAGCCAAGTGCCCACTCGAAGCTATCAAGGAACGACCAGGTGAAATAGCCATGCAGATTGACACCTTGCTCAATCGCTGCATGGGCAGCACGGAAATGCGCGTCAAAGTAGGCGATACGCTCCACATCATCGACCTGGCCCTCTGGATCAACATAGTCGTAGAGGGCTATGCCATTCTCGGTTACGTACAAGGGAAGAGAGGTATATTCATTCTTCACTCGAATCAGCAGTTCTGTCAGTCCAGAGGGATTAATACCAATATTCCCAGCAGTTCGCGGACCAGGCGGGACATCGATGATTGCCCCACGTTCGCGGTTTTGTGGATCAGCACGTACGATATGCTGCTCGTAATAATTGATTCCCAGAAAATCCAGCGGTGCAGCAATGAGCGAAAGATCCCCATCCTGGATAAAGCTAAAATCACTCATTGTAGAATAATAATCTACCATATCCTCTGGATAACTTGATCGGAAAAGCGGATCAAGAAAGAAGCGATTCTCGTTGCCATCGACCTGGCGCGTTGCCGCAAGATCAGCAGGATCATCGGATGCCGGAACCTGGGAGGCGAGATTGAGTACGATACCTATCTCCCCCTTTCCACCCAGGTCACGCAGTGCCTGGACGGCCAGGCCATGTCCAAGCAGGAGATGATGGGCTGCCGTCAGCGCCGCAGCTTCGTCGCGCCACCCTGGCGCGTGCCGCCCCTGGAGGTACCCCACGAATGCCGAACACCATGGCTCGTTCAGGGTAATCCAGAAAGGGACTCGATCTCCCAGGGCACGGTAGACGGCAGCAGCATACTCTGTAAATGCCTGCGCCGTATCACGTCGTGTCCAACCTCCTTCGTCCTGCAACGCCTGGGGCAGGTCCCAGTGATAGAGGGTCAGCAAGGGTGTGATACCTCGCTGCAACAGGCCATCGACCAGGTACCGATAGTAATCAAGCCCGGCCTGATTGATTGCTCCACGCCCGGATGGGATCACTCGGGGCCAGGCAACCGAGAAGCGGTACGCGGGAATGCCCAGATCCACCAGCAAGTCCAGATCCGCTTCGAGCCGGTGATACTGGTCGCAGGCGATGTCCCCTGTATCCCCATGAAACGTTTTACCGGGCGTGTGGGAGAATTTATCCCAAATCGACGGCCTACGTCCGTCTTCTTGCACGGCTCCTTCCACCTGATAGGCCGCAGTCGCGGTCCCCCAGAGAAATCTTTCGGGAAATCGTAGCATAAGACCCTTTCTCCTGTCAGCTTGTCTGCTGTCGGCGCCGGCTCAGAGCATCAACGCTAACAGCGATTACCAAAATGATACCGGTTGCGATATTTTGTGTACTCGCTGGCTGTCCCAGCAAGTAAAGTCCATTCTCGATACTTCCAATAACCAGAGCGCCAAGCAGAGCCTGGTAGATCTGACCGCGCCCCCCAAAAAGGCTGGTTCCCCCGATCACAGCAGCAGCAATTGCTTCGAGTAACAGAGTTCCTCCGCCAGTCCCGGTGGAGACCGCGAATTCGCGGGAGACGCTCAGAATGCCGCCCAGAGCAGCGAGCGTCGAGGCGAGCGCGAATATCGCCAGGCGCACAGTCTTCACATGAATACCCGCACGCCGTGCCGCCTCAGCGTTGCCACCAATCGCAAAGACATACCTCCCGAAAACCGAGCGGTTCGTCATCCAGGTGAGCAGTGCAACGACGACGAGCAGAAGAACGACCATATACGGGATGCCAAAATAGGCATCGAAGAGGATAATAGCCACGCCTGTCCCAACGATGACCCCAACCAGGCGAAGAATGGCCGTGGAGATGGAGGAGGGCTCCAGTCCAGCGCGGCGGCGTGATCTCCTGCGCGCCAGCAGGTTCACCAGGACGATCGCGACGATGAAAATCCCTAAGACAATACTCGTAAACACCGTGAGATAGGACGATGCGAAACTCTGTACAATGGGATCGAGGACGATCAATTCCCCAGCATCTCCAAGTAAGATGAGCTGCACCCCCTGCCAGGCAAGAAATCCACCGAGCGTCACAATGAAGGAGGGCACTCCAATATAGACCGTCACCGCGCCCTGGAGCAGACCGATCAGCATCCCAATGAGCAACGTCACTAGCATCGCGGGAATCCCCGGCCAGTGCAGGTTGGTGATCAGCACGCCGAGAACGCTCGCACACACTCCACAGACCGCTCCAAGCGATAGATCGATCTCGCCAAGCAGCAACACCAGCACGACCCCGATCCCAAGTGTCCCCACAACCCCCGTCTGCAACACGAGGTTGGATAGATTGCGAGGTGTCAGAAAGTTCCCATTCAGACCCTGAAAGAGCAGCCAGGTGAAAATCAAGCCAATGACTACCGGCCACGGTTCCCATTCGCCACTCCGAACCCGGTTGAGCAATTTGTCCCAGAGAGACTGGGAATAGGAGACCACTTCATGCGGGACGGAATCCTCCACTTTTGGTAGCAAATTCCTCATAAAATACCCTCCGCTGCTTCTGTCCCTCCTGTGGTAATAGCGGCGACGACTTGATCAGTCGTCGTTTGACCCGTTATGAAGGTGCCAACGCGCCGCCCCAGCCGCAGGACGATGATGCGATCCGCGACTTTGAAGACGTCGGTCAGGTTATGCGAGATCAGCACGACCGACAGGCCCAATTCACGGAGCTGCAAAATAAGCCGGTGGACCATCGTCGTCTGCTCGACTCCGAGCGCTGCTGTGGGTTCATCGAGCAAGACAACCTTTGATCCCCACAGCACTGCCCGACCGACGGCGACCGATTGCCGCTGCCCTCCTGAAAGCTGTTTTACAGGACGGCGTAATGATGAGAGATGGACCGACAGACTGCTCAGAACTTCACGTGCCCGTCGTTCCATTTCATCCTCCTGCGTCCAGCGCAATGCGATAGGAAGCCGTCGCGGCCCCTGCTCACGACCCAGAAAGAGATTAGCGACCACATCCAGGTTATCACATAGCGCCAGGTCCTGGTAGACGGTAGCTATTCCCAGCGCGTTGGCGGCCTCAGGCGACGAAATTGCCACATCCTGTCCTTCAAAAGCGATTGTCCCGCTATCCGCGTGGTACACCCCGGCGATGATTTTCGCCAACGTGGATTTGCCTGCGCCATTGTCGCCAACCAGAGCAACGACCTCACCGGGGTATACTTCAAAATCGACACCATCGAGCGCGACGATCGCTCCGAATCTTTTGCTTATACCCCTCAGGGCCAGTCGTGGCTGGCCCTGAGGGAGCACAGAATCTTGCATACTCATGGGCATTGAGCGGCGGCGGGTCCAATGCAGATCCTCGCTCTGGTCGTGAATCCGTCTGGGATGACCGTCGAGAAGATATTCTCTTTCGTGACCACGATAGGCGTGAGCAGTATCGAGGGAACATCTATGGCGCCATTGTTGACCTTCGTAGTCGTCAGGCTGCTGGCAGCGGATCGATCCCCCTTCGCCAGGTCGACCGCGATCTTGGCGGCAGCGGTCGCCTCCTGCTTGATGGCCTTATAAACGGTCATCGTTTGATCGCCCACCAGGATACGTTGCAATCCGGTATCGGTCGCATCCTGACCGGTGACGATCACTTTCCCGTTCAGCTTCTGCTCAGTCAGGGCCGCGATGACACCGCCAGCCATCCCGTCATTCGCGACGAGCACGCCATCGACCTTGTTATTGAGCTTGGTCAGCGCCTGTTCCATGGCGGTCTGAGCTTTCGACGGATCAAATTGATGGATATCGGCCTCGAAGCCCAGCTTCAGTTTGCCGCTGGCAAATGCGGGATTGAGGACCTTGTGCGCCCCAGCTTTGAATTCCCGGCCAGGGTCAATATCCTGGGAACCATTGATCATCACAATCGTTCCACCAGACTTGACATGATCGAGCAGAAACTGGCCTTGTATCTCACCAACTGTCTCATTAGGGAAGGAGACGTAATAATCAATCGTCGCACCGGTCAGCAGGCCATCGTAAGAAACGACCGGAACGTGCTGGGCACTGGCTTTCGCAGCCACCGCAACCCCGGTGGCCGAGTCCAGGGGACTGATGACGATCACATTGGCGCCATTGGTCAACGCGGCTTCCGTCTGCGCCAGCTGCGTCGCGGATGATCCCTGGGCATTATTCGCGATGACCTGGATCGAGGGATCGAGGGCTTTGACCGCCTGGATGAACAGTGGTTTATCCTGCTTCTCGAATCTGTCGGCACAGGTAGAACAGGGCATAAGGAAAGCTATCTTGATGGGACTGGTAGTATTAGAAGAGCCACCACTGCTACTATTCGCACCACAGGCTGCGAAGACCAATGACAAAAATAGCGCTACGCTGAGCAAGAGAAAACTAAACTTCGCAGATATTCGCATCATTATGCCTCACTTTCCTTTGTGAGAATCGCGCTCCAGGGCATTATGGAGTCCAAACGGCTCATCATTGCCGCCGGAGTATGCTTCGATTTTGCTACAAAACAGCATGCACTACGGGAAGTATGTAGGAGAACCCGGTATTCACTGCCTTTTCCGCTTGAACCCTCCTTTCTGCTTGATCGGACGGAATGTGCCAACGGCAAACGATGAAACGAACCTCACCAGGGCTACGGCTTATCTGGCTAGCTCTTGCTTCGTTCCTCTACTGGACAGAAACTGTTCCAAGACGAGTGTTGCTGTTCCCAGCGCTACGGCATCCTGCCCAAATTGAGACACCTCTAGCGAAACGGCCTGAGCAGAGAAAAAAGAGCATGCTATACAGACATCAAGTCATAAGGTGGTCCGTATGTGATGAATACGAATCCACGCTTAAGATATGAAGCTTTTATCTCTGGTCTGAGAATATCGAGAACGCCATTTTCCGGTAAGGAGAATGATGCCTCTAGCAAATCGTTCTAAATAAGTTATTTCCTCCTTGTCATGATGTTATCGTGGCAATAAGAGTGCTCCACAGGAGTCTCGTATCACTAATCTGGTTGGTACCTCCACTTGCTCATTGGCGAGTGGAGTCCCTTTCAGCGCTGCTTGCAACATGCGTACAGCCGTGACCCCCAGTTCATAGACAGGTTGGTGAATGGTTGTAAGTGATGGAAAGATATGTTCTGCAAGTGGGAGATCATCAAAGCCGACAATCGCTACCTGCTCTGGCACGCTCCGTCCCAGTTGGCGCAGAGCCCGCATAGCCCCCAAAGCCATCATGTCGTTCGATGCAAAGATTGCGGTCAAGTCTGGGGCTGTCATTTGAAAATGCTCAACTGCTCCAGCACCACTCGTTTCAGTGAAATCTCCCTCATAGACCAGAGCTGAGTCAAAAGGTATTCCCTTTTCTTCCAGCGCTTTCTGGTATCCAGCCAGTCTGGAGCGACTACATCCATAGGCCATACCGCCCGTAATGATGGCAATACGCTCGTGGCCGAGTTGTAAGAGATGCCGGGTAGCATCAAAGGCTCCAATAAAATTGCTTGCCACTACTGAAGGAAATTCGGGATATGCACCCAGATGATCAACCAACACAACTGGCAGTCCTTCTTTTCTGAGTTGAGCAATATATTCCACTGGATCGATGGCAATCAGGCCATCGATCGCTCCAGAATTAACCTGGCGCAAAAGATTATTGAGTGTCTCTGCACCACGGGTCATGGTGTAGAGCATAATATTGTAGCCAGAGGTTTCTGTCTCTTCTGCCACTCCTCGCAATACCTCAAGCAGCCAGGGCCATGTTAAGGAAGGAACCAGCATTCCTAGACAATGAGCCTGTCCTTTCCGCAATGCGGACGCGCTTGCACTGGGTACATACGCGAGTTCTTTCATAATTTCTTTGATGCGTTGAGCTGTCTTGGTGTCTACATCTGGCTTCCCATTGAGGACACGCGAAACAGTTGTCGTAGAAACCCCTGCACATTTGGCGATATAGCTAATATTAACTCGCATAGTTCTCCATACACAAAGACGTACTCACCTTCTGGTGAACGATTTTTACTAACGGCTCACTGTAATCGATGCCGGCATCGATGCCGGCATCGATTACACAAAGTATACCTGCCAAAGATACTCCTGTCAAGGCCAGGAGTACCTTTCACAGAAGGGTGCGTTTCATTTTTTTGCGCTGCCTGCTTGCTAGAGGGTGGTAGGGTTGAGCCAACCGGTGGTACACTGGCGAAGAGGAAAGGAGTTGTACACACAGTCAAGGAGAGAGAGTCCAAGATGCAGCCCGAAGACTTGCAACAGCGGTGGAAAGAGCAAGGAGAGGAAGCCACTGCCGCCATCGCGCAGTGGAGAATGGCCCATCCGCGAGCGACGCTCGCGGAGATTGAACAAGCGATCGATCTCGTTGCGCAACCCGTGGGTTAATCTTGCTGAGAACGCCGTGCGTACGAAGATACCTGCTAATCACGACGATTTCTCCAAACCAGGACGGGGGCGAGAAGTTGGACTCCGAAGTTGTCTGGATTTTTACTGCACTATCGACGATACTGGTCATATCCGGACCTCCTTGTTGAGAATGGTTGGGATCTTTCTCATCAAGGAGGCATATTTCTACGTCGATTGGCTACGGGTCATACCTCGTTGCTCATCGGGTGGGATGAGCGAGAGTGAGCAAGGTCCCAGATCATTGATGATCATCGTCGGCGATGCGTCGATACGTCGTCTCAGTTCGTCGCCAGTGTTTCACCATGAAACGCTGGCGAGAGCGTGAGCGTGACGCTGGACCAGCGACAAGCGTCCTGGTCTGAGTTCGTTGACAGGACGGACGACACATTATAGAATGGACACATGGCGCTTAAACGAATGGACAACGTCGGCATCGTGGTGGAATCCCTCGATGCCGCTATCTCTTTTTTCGCTGAGCTCGGCCTCGAGCTCGAAGGGCGAGCCATGGTAGAAGGCGAGTGGGCAGGGCGCGTCACTGGACTGGGCGACCAGCGCGTTGAGATCGCCATGATGCGCACGCCAGACGGCCACAGTCGGCTCGAGCTCTCGCGATTTATCACGCCTCCTGTGGTCGCCGATCACCGGAACGTCCCAGTTAACGCTCTCGGCTACCTACGCGTCATGTTTGCCGTGGACGACATCGACGATACGCTCGTCCGGCTCCGCAAGCACGGCGCAGAGCTTGTCAGCAGCGAAGTGGTCCAGTACCAAGACGCGTATCGGCTCTGCTACATCCGCGGACCTGAAGGACTTCTCATCGGGCTGGCCCAAGAACTCGGCTGAGTCGAGCCGAGGCCATGGGCGTAAAATAGGAACAGAAGTAGGAAACCTCGCCACTGAGACCTGCGGTCTTGCGCCTTCTCGCTGATCGGGCGGTTGGTCATGAGAGTCAAGCGGCTATGAGGTTAGAGGGATGGAAGAGCATCCGCTGTTTGAGCAAGGCGACGCCTGCCCGGCCATACGCTTGCCGCTTCAGCAGTTTGAGGCGATGGATAAAGCCTTCCGTTGGCCCGTTGCTCCACGCCAGAGTTAGCCCTGCTTGTACGGCAGACTCCTCTTTGTGCAGATTGCGTGCAAATGCCTGCAGTTCAGGCTCGCCATGCTGCTCCACTTCTTCCAGCCACCCCCGCAGCCGATATCCTTGGCGTTGACGCAGCATATGACAAAAGGCCTCCACTTGGCCTGCCGTGCGAGCCAGCGACTCGTCGGCTTGGATCAGCCGCGCCCACAGGATGCTCAACGAGCTGTATTTTCGATTGAAGCACCTTGGCAGGCTCGTTCAACACTCGCGCTTGTCCACGGACAAGGGTTCAGACATCTTCTCTTTCTCGAAAAAGAGAAGCGATGAAGAATGCTCTCAAACCGGATTGCTGTTGAGGTAGCGCATCCCGTGGGAAAAGAGAGAGCAAGGAGTTCGAGTTGAATGAACACAGTGAGCAGGTTGTTCGACAAACAACCATTGCCCTTCCTGTAAATATTGGAATTGCGCGAGCGCAAATTTGATAATTACGTGATCATTTTGCTGCCTTTCACGACAGAGAAGATACTCGCTGATCGCTCACCGAATGACCAAATTTGCGCTCGCGCAATTCCAATATTTACAACATATGTACTCTAAGAGCGTGTTTTGGAATGCGCAGCGGTAGCCCTGCGTGGCAAGAAGAGCACGATGCGAGAAGTTTTTTTCGACTCCGCATGTTATGCTTCTCAACAGGAACCTCTGATCCATACCCTCGCGAATAAAGTACGAAACCTATGGGAAAGACCCAGCTGTCCCGCCTTTTCGCCGCTGGACAATCGAAAGGAGTTTTTTTGAATGAACGAACCAAAGACAACCATCGACCGGCGCTTCAGTGACACCGACGCCGTCGCCACGGGATGGGATGAAACGCGTCGCTTGCTTGAAACAGCCGAGCTGTTCTGGATCGTCACTGTTCGGGCCGACGGTCGCCCCCATGTCACTCCGCTCGTTGCCGTGTGGCTCGACGGAGCTCTCCACTTCTGCACCGCTGAAACCGAACAGAAAGCCGTGAACCTGCGTAAGAACCCACATGTGATTCTGGCGGCTGGCAGCATTCACTGGAACGCAGGCATCGATGTCGTGGTTGAGGGCGACGCTATCCAAGTCACTGACGAAGACATGCTCAAACGTCTCGCCAAGGTGTGGACCACCAAGTGGGATGGACGATGGCAATACGAGATTCGCGACGGTGCCTTTCACGGCGAAGATGTGACAATCCCGGTGTTCTCGGTCACGCCCACCCGGGTCTTCGCGTTTGCTGAGGGCCCCTGCTTCGGCCAAACGCGCCACCAGTTTTGATGATCGGCTCAAGAAGTCACGCGATATTGCTGAGGAAGTGATGATCGAGCAAATGGGCAAGCAGTATGACCTGGTGCTGGGCAGAAACAGGAGCTTCAAAAGCTCAAGCAGCAAGGCGGGCCGGACTTCTACGTTCACGGCAGCGAGAATCTCATCCAAACACTGTTCAAGCATGACCTGGTGGACGAACTGTGGTTGAAAATCTTCTCGATCCCGCTCGGCATGGGAAGCGTTTGTTTGCCGAAAGGGCTCTTCCAGCAGCTTTTACCCTGCGTGAGGCGAAAACATCCTCACGTGGGGTCATCGTCGCCTCCTATGAGCGCGCGGGAGCAGTTCAGATTGGATCATTTCCCCGATCGTGAACGATCAAGCCGCTCTTTCCTTGTGTGTGGGGACTGGCTCGCTCTTGCGCCCTAAACGAGCGAGGAGCAGCCGAATCATTGCCACCTGGATCAGTGTTTCGCTGGTCCGGACTTTCCGCTCGTAATCTTTACTCAAGCGCCTGTTACGAGAAATCCAACTGAAGGTACGCTCTACCACCCATCTGCGCGGCACCCGGCTCCAGCCTCGGGTGCCTGGTGTGCGTTCCACCACTTCCAACTCCCATCTACCTGTGATCTGGCACCACTCGGCCAGCTCCTGGCCTCGATACGCTGCGTCTGCCCAGATCTTTTTGAGGCGGGGAAAAAAGAAAGCGAGTCCTGCGAGCAGGCATCGAGCGCCTTTGGTGTCATGGACATCAGCAGGGGCAAACCTCCTCAATGCCTTGTAGACATATATGATTCGCTTTCCTGAGACGATAAAGGAGTACATTGCCTCATCCATTGAGCGTGAAAGGATCCTTTCCCTGTCGGTTTTGGTCCAACAGAAGTGAATCACATATGTCCATAAGGCCCTGAGCAAGTTTCAGCAGGGATCACGTAGATGGAAATGGGAATGCCCAGGGTATCAACCAGGAGGTGCCGTTTTCGGCTGGCATCAAAGCCGCTGATCCCGGCAGACTCCTCAACGGTCTTGACACGGATGCCGCATCCATGATGGCGCGACTTCGATGTGGGTTCCTTCCTTGTCGTTCGCGCTCGGCCCGCTGCAGCGCCCGCAGCAAGAGCGTCCAGGTCCCTTTGAGACGTAGGAGTCGAAAGTGAGAGAAGACGGTTTGCCACGGCGGGAAATTGGCTGGCAAGTAGCTAAAGGCGGCAGCCGGTGCGCAGAACGTAGAAGATCGCATCGAAAATGGCACGCAGGGAGTGGATCGGTGGCCTGACACGTTTGGGCAAGGGAGGAAGATGGCGTTGCAGCGTTTCCCACTCTGCGTCGGAAAAATTGCCTGGGTAATCGGTTCTCATCCATTCAGTTTATCACACGAGAGGTCCTTTGCCCATTTCCAAAACACGCTCTAAGGGGAAACGTGGGTCAGTCGCCACTCACCTGGCCGTTGATCGTGGTGTCGAATAAATGCGGCCGAGAAAGCGTTTGTTGAGCTATAGCCAACTCGCCTTGCGATTTCGGTAATGCTCAACTCTCCTGCTTGTAAGAAGTCTCGTGCAAGCGCCATTCTCCAAGTAGTTAGGTAACGCAGAGGTGGCTCGCCCAGTGCCCGTTCAAAGGTACGCGCAAATGCTGCTCTTGACATCCTACAGAGGGAGGCGAGCTCAGGAACAGTCCATGTGTTCTCTGGCTGTGAGTGAATAACTTGCAGCGCCGCACCCAATCGCGCATCATTCGCAGCACGAAACCAAGCTGGAGGTGCTGGACTCTGCTCTAGGCTCGCCCGAAGCGCATACACAATGAGTAGGTCTAATAGCCTATCCAACACCGTTTGATGGCCAGCACTCGGCTGATTCAGCTCGTTGGAGACGAGCGTAATGATTTGGCGTAGCGGCTCGGTGGGGGTTGTCTGTAGTACGAGCATTGGGGGAAGCGTTTTTAGCAGCCCCGATCCGATATCGCCTGAAAACTGGTACGCTCCACACATAAAGACTGACGCGTCCGGGTGACTCGAGGTATCATTATTGGTACGGTTTGCTAAGAATTCCTCATGTGAAATACAGGGTGCACCAGGACTATGCGCGAGGTGGTGATTTCGCCCACCAGGAACAAGCGCAAGATTACCAGGTACCAGCTCCTGAGCGTTCGAGTGATCATCAGTCCATAGATAGGCTCGGCCCTTCAAAACCATATGAACTATTAACTGTATGCTCCCTGGTAAAGCAATACCCCATGGAGGTACAACCGCAGCTTTGGCGAAGACGCCGCCAGATGACCGCGCTCTTCCTAAGTGTTCTTGCAAGATATCCATTGGCTGTATTGTACACTATCTGACGAGAAAAATCGAGCGTTTTGAGTAGTAGATTGAGCTTTTAAAACATTGACACTCTCATGTGTTTGATGAATAATTAGGACATGACAAATTCACCTGTCATCCTTGTTTTGGGAGCAACCGGAAAGGCTGGCTCCCGTAAAGTAACTTGAGGAGGAACGAATTCATGACTTCGCAGAACACGACTGAGGAAAACAAGCGGATTGTCCGCGAATTTATCGAAGCAGCATTTAACAAGCACCAGCCTGATAAAGCAGGCGAGTACATGACATCTGATATCAAGTGGCATGGCGGAACCCTGGGGACTGTCGAGGGTCGTGATA
>WNFD01002036.1_pt1 | contig 27525 bp, 20 predicted proteins | sample 5400491 | NCBI WGS metagenome assembly WNFD01 (sample SAMN13153343, study PRJNA577476) | soil metagenome | isolation source: 120 cm saprolite under Douglas fir tree site 2 hole 2 replicate 2 | place: USA:California | collected 2015-04-18
GGCGTCTCCGTGCGTCTGACGGGATCGACGAACTTCGGCTTCTTCGAGCGCGATATTCAGACCGACGCCAATGGTCTGTATACGTTCTTCGATATTCCGGCCGGGTTCTTCACGATACAGGCATTTGAGCCGACGACCGGAGTGCCCGTTTCGGTTCGCGTCCTGGTCGCGGTAGACCAGACGACGACCCAGAACCTTACACTGATTGGCCTGGGCACGGTGCAGGTGCAGGTGAACTTCGCAGGCGGAACGCCCGCAGCCAACAGCGAAGTCGATATATTCCAGAACGCATTCGGGTTCTTCCGGTTCGCCGGATTTACCGATGCCGCGGGCACGATCACGATCGTGAATGTTCCGGTTGGAACGTTCACGGTGCGCGCACATCATCCGAGCAACGGCAACCTGTTCACCGATGTGGATGGCGCACTGGCCACGGCCGGCCAGACTGTGCCCATCACCGTCACGCTGCCGGGCACAGGCGTAGTCACCGGCCGCATTACCTTCGTGAACGGGACCGCGGCGGCCAATTCGACGGTGCAGATCTTCGGAAACAATGTGCCGTTCGCTCAGACCTCAACCGATTCCAACGGGCTGTATACCCTGACTCAGGTGGTCGCGGCACGTCCGTTTACCTTCCGCGCCTTCGATCCGAGAAATAACAATAACCGTACGCTGCTGAACAACGTCGTGCCGGCCGATGGCGCGACCCTCACGGTGAACGCTGTGCTGCCGGCGATCGCCACCGTGCATGTGACCGCCCTGCAAGCCAGCGGTGTGCCGCTGATCGGCGCCCAGATCGACATCATGTTCATCCAGGATGGGTTCTTCCGCTTTGAAGGTTTCACCGATAACAACGGGAACCTGAACATTCTCAACGTGCCGGAAGGCAGCTTCACGGTCGAGGCCTTCGACAGCCAGACCGGGCGCTTCGCCGGCAGTTCCGTTGGTACGGTCGCTCCGACCGACGACGGAGGCGTGGTCAACATCACCATCAACGCGCCCTCTTCCGGTAACGTGCAGGGACGGGTCTTTGCCGGCGACGGTGTGACCCCGGTCAACTTCGCCACTGTCCAGGTGTTCGATGCCGCCAGCGGCAACTTCCTGAGTTCGCAGTTCGCCTTTGGCGGATCGTTCTTCTTCTCCAACATCACGGTGGGTGCGGCCGGCTTCCGTGTCCGGGCGTTCTCGCAGTCCGATTCCAGCGTCTTCGCCGATGCCACCGGCGTCTTTACCTCATTCGGTCAGACCGTGGTGACCAACGTCACTCTTCCCATTGCCGTCATCAAAGGCACGGTAACGTATTCCGACGCAACGCCGGTGCCGTTCCCCCAGGTCTTCGCCACACAGACCAACGCCGGCGGCTCGCTCATAACGTCCTTCTCCAACTCAAACGCGGATGGGACTTATACCATCACCGGCCCCTCGGTTGGCGACTTCAATCTCACGGTGCAGGACTCCAGATCGGGTCTGGTGCAGACTGCAACGGGCACGGTATCCGATGTTTCGGCGCCGGTGGTCATCAATGTCACCATGCCGCCTTCCGGCACGGTCAAAGGCGTGGTCTACGATGCCAACGGCAACCCGGCTCCGTTTGGCGAGGTCGGCATGGCCAACGCGGTCCAGAACCGCAACACGTTCGCCAATGTCGATGGGCAGGGTAACTACGTGTTCGCGCATGTCCCGCTGGGCCGTTTCACCCTGCAGGCCACCGACGAGAACTTCATCGAATTCGCGAGCGCGAGAGGCAATCTGGTCTCAGCCGGCGACACTGTTGTCGTGAACATTTCGCTGCCGGCAACCGGCGGCGTCAGCGGCACGGTCTTCGATACGGATGGCGTCACGCCGGTGGCCAACGCGCGCCTCAACGTTGAAAACCTCGACAGCACCGGGCCCGAGGGCTTCTTCTCGCAGCGAGTGACCGCCGATGCTTCGGGCAATTACGCGCTCGCGGCCGTCCCCGCCGGCAACGTCCGCGTTTCGGGCGGCAACCAGGCCGGCACCGCAACCGGGCTGGCTACAGGTACGGTCGCAGCCGGGCAGAACGCCACGATCAATGTGGTGTTTGGCCAGGGCTACGACTTCTTCCACTCGAACACCTTTGAATTCAATCTCGATGGACTAGCCGGCTACCGCTTCGATATGGATTGCGACGGAGAAATCGACAGCGGCGGCCGTTTTGACGGCTCCGTGGGCCGCGGCTACCGCGGCGCGGAAAACCTGGAGTTCAGCGGACACAACTTCAACGAGTTCTTCCCGTGCGCCGCCGGCGCTCAGATTGACCTCGGCGGACGCGAAGTCGTCTACGGTCCGGCCGGTGTCAGCGGCTTTACTGTGACCAGAAAGGTCTACTCGCCCACGGCCGGCGGCTTTGCCCGCTATCTCGATATCATCACCAACCCGACGCAGGAAGCTGTGCCGACGTCGCCGCTGATCCAAAGCTTCCTGCTCAACACCGGGAACCTGAGGACGATTGTGGCCCCGGCCGATACCAACTACACCTACCTTGTGACCGGCACGGACTGCTGCGCACCGCTGCTGGCCGCCGTCATCGCGGGTCCGAACGCGCCGGTACCGGCCGGCGACTTCCTGTTCGACACCAACCGCAGTTCGATCGCCTATGACTGGAACATGACTGTGCCTCCGGGCGAGTCGGTGATCGTGATGCACTTCGAAGTGCAGCGCGATCCTGGCGATCTTGCCGGAGTCCAGGCGCAGGTCCAGGCCCTGCTGAACCAGACCGACCCGGATGAATTCACCGGCATGAGCGACGCCGATAAGGCGCGGGTCGTTAACTTCAACCTGACAAACCAGGCCACTGTGCCGGGCACAGCTACGGTGAGCGTCAACGCGCTGCTGAGCGATGGCCTGAGCCCGCTGACCGGCGCCGAGATTGTCATCAGGATCGGCTCTGCGCAGCAGATTGCCGGCTTCACCGATGCTTCCGGTTCGGTTACGATTCCCAACGTGCCGGTCGGCAACTTCACGGTGACCGCCTATAAGAACGGCTTTGCCGGCGCCGCAAGCGGAGTTGTGCAGCCCGGCGATGCAGGCTCCATTGTCCACATCACGATCAACGCCGGTGTCAGCGGGACCATCCAGGGCCATGTCTTTGCCGCGGATGGTCTGACCCCGGTGGAAGCCGCGCAGATCGAAGTGCTCGATGTAGCCACCGGCTCGCAACTGGCGCAGGGTGGCGCGGATGTCAACGGGTTCTATCAGTTCCATGGCATCGGCGCCGGGTCTCTCGGCTTCAAGGTCAGGGCTGTCTCCATCTTCAATCCGTCGGTCTTCGCGGAGCAGACCGGTAGCTTCGTTGCCAATGGCGACGTTGTGACCATCGACTTCACTCTTGGTCTCTCGGTCATCAAGGGCACAGTAAGTTACTCGGATGGCACGGTTGTTCCATTCCCGACCGTCATCCTGTCGCAGACGGATACGTCCGGCAACGCCCTGAGCTTCATGCCGATCGGCGATGCGGCCGGAAACTTCAGCGTCGTCGGCCTGCCGCCGGGCACCTATACTCTGAACGCGCAGGATTCGAACACCGGCGTTACCGCTGTCTTGCCGGTTACGCTGGCGAGCGTGTCACAGGCCGAGATTGTCAATGTGACGCTGCTGAGCGGTACGGTCACCGGCATCGTGCATGACACCAACGGCAATCCGGTCCCGTTTGTGCAGGTCATTCTGGCCAGTCAAAACGGCAGCTTCGACCTGTTTACCAACACCAACAGCCTGGGCGTCTATCAGTTCACCCGTGTGCCCCTCGGCGTGTTCCGTGTGCAGTCCTTCCTGGGCTTGAACGGGACCTTTGGCAGCACCGACGGTACTCTGGCGACCGATGGCCAGGTCGATACGGTCGACGTCAACATGCCCGCCACCGGGACGGTCTTTGGGGCTGTCCTGGCCGCTGACGGAATTACGCCGCTGGCAAGTCCGTTTGTCTCGGTGACCAGCCCTGACAGCTTCGGACCGTTCGGTGAGTTCAGGCAGCAGACATCCGGCGACGGGCAGGGCAACTACCAGATGAACTCGGTGCAGGTAGGTTTTGTGCAGGTGGCGGCTACCGACACATCGGGTACTCCGGCGGCCACACCGATCACGGGCATCGCCACCGGCGTGCTGACCGCGGATGCGCCGCTCAATCTGAATGTAACGATCGGGAACGCAGTCGGCTTTCGCTCGCCGTTCTTCCGGTTGTTCAACCTCGACGGGCTCGATAATTTCCGCTACGACGTGGAGTGTGACGGTTCGCTCAGCGATGGCGGCACCGTGGATCGCACTTTCAATGATGCCTATGACGGGACCTATTCGCTCAGCCTGAACGGGCAGTCGCGTCCGTTCCCGTGCCTCGATGCCGGCTTGCTGGATGCCGGTGGGCGCCAGGTTACGCTCGGCCCCATCCCCATCAGCGGCCTCATGGTTGCGCGCAAGGTCTATTCGCCGGATGCCGGCGGGTTTACCCGTTACCTCGAAGAACTGAGCAATCCTGGTGTGGCTCCGGCCGTTGTCTCTGTGATGGTCAGCGGCAATCTGGGTTCCGATAACAACACACGGATCGTGGTCACGGCGGCACAGACCGGTTTCACTTACGTTGCCACCGACCAGAGCGGCATCTGCTGTGATCCGCTTCTGGCGCACGTCTTCCGCGGGGCGGCATCCAGTCTGCCTGTGCCCACGCTTCAGTTCATTCAGGGCAACGATAATATGTTCTATCGGTGGGACAATATTACCGTCCCGCCCGGTCAGACCGTGATTCTGATGCACTTTGCCGTGCAGCGTGCTCCTACGGACCTTGCCGGCACGAAGGCGCAGGCCGCCGGTCTGGCCAACCTGACCGACTCCAACGCCCTCACCAGCATGTCGGCGGCGGAAAAGGCGGCGGTGGCCAACTTCGTTATTCCATAAGGGGAGTGAAAATGCGGTATCAAAAGAAGCTTATGCGTGCGATTGCCATAATCCTGACGGCGGTGTTCCTTCTGTCACTGACCGCCGCGGCTGTGGAGCCGGTGCCGCTGCCGGACTTCCGGTTGACGAACGCCGATGGCGTTGTCGTCAAAAGCACGGCCCTGCCGTCGCAGGGGAACTGGCTCATTGTTTACGTCCAGCCGCGCAACCAGTTCAGCGACAATCTGCTGAAGCTGTTCAAGAGAGATCAGTATCCGGCCCTCGCGCAGCACACCGTGATCATCGTAAGCGGCAGCACCGACGACATGAAATTCATGCAATCGCGTTTTACGGAACTCGCATTGGCGACGTGGTATGCCGATACGGACAAGAGCGCTTTCACTCTGATGAAGCTGACGGGCGCGCCGATGATTCTGGGCATCCGGCAGCGGGCGATTTCCTGGAGTCTCAGCGGAATTCTGTCGGACGTGAACGTCGCCCGGTCGGTTCTCAACACCTGGCTGCAGGGCTGATCGGCTCGAAACTGTAACCCGTAGAGACGTAGCTTGCTACGTCTAAAAGCCGCTGGCTTAAACAACGCAAGAGGGCGCGATTCTTAATCGTTCTCATCTGAGATGAGTCTTTTTGATCCGCGTTCATCCGCGTAAATCCGCGGTAGATGTTTTGATTTTGGTTTTCCTGCCTACGCAGCCGGCAATTGAAGCCGCGCCCGCAATCCTCCCCTGGGAGAGTTCTCCAGAAAGATCGTTCCACCATACACCTCGGCAAGATCGCGCACGATCGCCAAACCAAGACCCGAGCCAGGCGCCGCTTCGTCGGCGCGCACGCCTCGTTGCAGGACTGTATCGCGCATTTCCGGGGGAATACCCGGTCCATCGTCGTCAACATAAATAATGATAGTGTCATTTTCCTGTAACGACTGCACGCTGACAGCGGATTTTGCCCACTTGCAGGCGTTGTCCAGCAGGTTGCCCAGCATCTCGTCCAGGTCTTCGCGCCGGCCTCGAATTGAGTGTTCGGGCGAAACGTCAACCTTAATATTGAGTCCGCGAGCGGCATAAATCCGAAGCAGCGTGCGCGAAAGTCCCTCGGCTGAAAGCAGCACCGCGCAGTAGGCGCCTGGCGTCTCGCCGGAGGTGGCGGCGCGTGCGCGCGCCAGGTGGTAGTCGATCTGGCGGCGCATCCGTTCCACCTGCTGGTGGATCGTATCGGCCACTTCGTGATGCCCTTCGGCTTCGGCCTGGTCTGCTTCCTGCGCAAGGACTGCCAGCGGCGTCTTCAAACCGTGGGCCAGATCGCCGGCTTTGGCCAGCGCGCGTTGCACAGCCTTTTCGCGTTGTTCCAGCAGGGAATTGAGATCGTTGACGAGCGGTTGCACTTCCATGGGATAGGACCCGTCGATCCTGCGCTCAAGGCCGTCGTGGACCGCCGACAGACGCTTCCGGAGCTGGCCGAAAGGCAGCAGACCGGTGCGCACTTCCACGAAACCCGCCACCAGACAAAGGAGCGCAAGGAACAGGGTGATGTGGAATCCGACACGAAAAGTCAGGACCTGCCCGGGTTTGCGATAGGCCACAAGAATAAAAATCAGATGGCTGATCGGAAGCAGCCCGGCCGTCCAGAACAGGGCGCCCAGCACGATGCGCCAGCGAAGAGAGCGCAGCCGCATCATAGGGTTTCCTTGATTGGCGCCGCCTTGATTCGATAGCCCAGGCCGCGCACGGTTTCAATCGAAGCGGGTCCCAGCTTCCGCCGCAGGCGGGCGATGAAGACTTCAACCGTGTTCGAATCGCGATCAAAGCTTTGCGCGTAGATGTGTTCCGTCAGTTCGCCCTGCGAAACCACGCGATCGGAGTGGTGCATCAGATAAGACAGCACGCGAAATTCGTGGCTGGTCAGTCGCACGATCTCGCCATCCAGGGTTACTTTGCCCGCCCTCGGGTCGAGGACCAGCGTGCCGCACTTCAATTCGGGAGTGATTTGTCCGCTGGCCCGACGGATCAGGGCGCGCAGCCGGGCGAGCAGTTCTTCCATGCGGAAGGGTTTGGCCATGTAATCGTCGGCGCCGCTGTCGATGCCCGTGACCTTTTCGTGCCAGCTTCCGCGTGCGGTCAGCACCAGCACCGGCATAGCGCGACCGGCTTCCCGCCATCGCCGCAGGACAGTCAGGCCGTCGATTTTGGGTATCCCGAGATCCAGCACCACGGCATCGTACTCTTCGTCGTGTCCGAGAAGGTGGGCGCGCTCGCCATCGGCGGCGCAGTCCACGGCATAACCGGCATGGCCGAGGGCCGTCGCAAGCTGCTACTCTATAGGAAACGCGAACCCGGCTGAACGCAGCATGAACAGAACATTCATTCATGGATTCCGCTAAGGCGGGCGTGTCCTCATTTTTCCGCTGGAGAGAAAAAGCTGAAATATCCAGGCCCTGGTTTTTGGATACAACCAGGAATCGGCGGTTCAAATAGAACCGATTTACTTTTTGTTTTTCTCCGTGCCTCAGTGCCTCCGTGGTGCAAAGGTCTTGTCTTTGGTTCTGAACCCAGCCTGAACGCCACATTCAGGGACCATTCAGCCGTGCTCTCTTATTGTCGGTACATGATCAGGCTGCAAGGTCTCGGCAAAATCTACCATACGCCCGCGGGAGAGTTCGCCGCCCTGCGAAACATCGATCTGCAAATTACCGCCGGCGAATTTGTGGCTATCGTCGGCAAATCAGGAAGCGGTAAATCGACGCTGCTCAACCTGGTGGGCGGAATCGACAGCCCGACATCCGGCACGGTGGAGATCGGTGGAACCGCCATTCAGGGTCTGGATCAGAACCGACTGGCTGTGTGGCGCGGCCGCAATGTGGGGTTTGTCTTCCAGTTTTTTCAACTGCTGCCCACCTTGACCATCGCTGAGAACGTCATGCTGCCCATGGATTTCTGCCGGACGTATCCCGTGCGGGAGCGCCGCAAGCGCGCGCTCGATCTCCTCGACCGCGTTGGTGTTGCGCCACAGGCGGATAAACTGCCTTCCGGGCTCTCCGGTGGCGAGCAGCAGCGGGCTGCGATTGCGCGCGCTCTGGCCAACGATCCTCCGGTCATACTCGCGGACGAACCCACAGGCAACCTGGATTCCGCAACCGCCGATGCCGTGCTCGATCTCTTTCGGCGGATGTCGAGCGCGGGCACAACCGTGGTGATTGCTACACACGAACGCGACATCACCCGCCTGGTTGATCGCAAAGTCGAAGTAGCGGACGGCTGTCTGGTCGCGAACACTCCCTCGGAAGTATCCGAGGCCCGCCGATGACCGGACCCTGGCAAAAAACCATTCGCGACTTCCGGCAGGAAAGCACGCGGACACTCCTCGTGGTGCTGGCGATCGCGATTGGAATTTCAGGTTTCGCCGCCGTTCTTTCCGCGTACGCGGTGCTCACACGGGAACTGGACAAAGGATATCTCGCAACCAACCCGGCCTCGGCCACCCTGCGGATGGACGCAATTGACGATGCGCTCATCTCCGCTTTGCTCGCCGGCCGCGAGGTGAGCGACGCGGAGGCGCGAAGAGTTCTCTCTGCCCGCATCAAAGCCGCGCCGGCCGAATGGCGCACTCTGGTGATCTTTGTGGTGAAGGACTACGGAAATATCCGCCTCAGCAGGCTCGTGCCTGAGCGGGGCGCGTGGCCTCCGGCCGCCGGAGAAATACTGATCGAACGGGACGCCTTTCAGGTGGCGCGCGCGAAGATCGGCGACACCGTAACCATCCGAATCGGCCAGGGAAGGGAACAGACGCTGCGCGTGAGCGGCGGCGTGCATGATGTTGGCCAGGCCCAGGCTCGTATGGAGAACGTCGTCTACGGCTACATCACGCTTGACACCCTTGCCCGCCTGGGCGAAGAGCCATACCTCGATCAGTTGAACATCCTGGTCGCCGAAAATCGCTTTGACGAGCAACACATTCGCTCCGTCGCCCAGGACGTAAAGTCGCTGGTGGAAAGCCGCGGCCACAGCGTTCGCCGCGTGGATATCCCTCGGCCGGGCAAACACCCGCATACGGATATCATGGGCGTCCTGCTGCTGGCCATGTCGAGCTTCGGGTTTTTCGTTTTGGCTCTGAGCGGAATTCTTGTAGTGAATCTGCTCATGGGCATGATGGCCTCGCAGGTCCGGCAGATCGGCGTAATGAAGGCGATCGGCGGCACGCGCGGACAGGTGGCGCGGATCTACTTCGGCCAGGCTCTGCTGCTGGGCATCGCCGCGCTGGCCATTGCTTTTCCCCTGGGTATCCTGGGCGGCCGCGTTCTGTGCCGTGCCTTTGCCGTTCTGCTCAATTTCGACATCACCAGCTTTGCCGTGCCGCTGTGGGTTTACCTGTGGGTGGTCACCGTGGGCCTGGTGGTCCCGCTTCTGGCCGCGGCCTTCCCGGTCTGGAAGGGCAGCGCGATTTCGGTGCGGGAAGCGCTCGCCGACTTCGGAGTCTCGCGCAACACCTTCGGCTCCGGCGTATTTGACCGCATGCTGGCCGGGATCGGAGGCAGGTCCCGCCCGCTCCTGCTTTCCATTCGCAACAGTTTTCGACGGCGCACGCGACTCGCGTTGACCCTGCTGACTCTGGCTGCCGGAGGCACCTTCTTCATGTCGGCGATCAACATCCGGGCTTCGATGATCCAGACGCTCGACCGGTTGTTTGATTCCAGAAAGTACGACTTAACGGTTGCCTTCGGAAGCGCGTATCCGTCGGAGCAGATCGACCGCGCCATCAGGAACACACCGGGCGTGGTCAGGAGTGAGAGCTGGTTCATCTCGGAAGGATCTCTGCCCGCTCCGGAAGAGGTTGCGCGTCAGGATGCCATTCCACATTCGGGAACTGGTCCGCACGGAGGCGGCGCGCTGGGTGGTGATCGCTTCTCGGTGACGGCCCTGCCTTCCAACACAAAGATGATCCGGCTCGATATTGTTGAAGGCCGCGATCTGCGGCCCGGGGACACGGAGGCCATTGTCATTAACACGGCCCTGGCTGCGAAGTCCCCAAAGATGAAAGTTGGGAGCAACATATCTTTCCGCATGGGACCGGCGCTGACTTCATGGCGCGTGGTCGGCATTGAGCGGGAAGCGCTTACGCCTCCCGCCGCTTACATCCCCCAGGCTTTTATCGATGAACGTCACCCGGGGATGCGCACCATCGCTTTACTGGCCCTGGCCAGGACCGACGCGGCCTCCGTCAACGGGGTCAAGGCCGATCTTGAACGCAGCCTGGAGCGGGAAGGCATACGCGTTGTGGGCGGCGCCGCCAAGGCCGACAGCCGCTTTGGTTTTGACCAGCACATGCTGATGATCTACGTGTTCCTGGTGATCATGTCGGGCATCATCGCGGTCGTCGGAGGCCTCGGGCTGGCGACCTCCATGAGCCTGAACGTGATGGAACGCCGGCGCGAAACAGGAGTGCTGCGCGCCATCGGCGCCAAACCGTCAACGGTGCGGTTCATCATTGTTACCGAAGGCGTAGTGGTTGGCGTGCTGAGCTGGGCGCTGGCCGCGCTGGCCGCCTGGCCGGTCAGCAAAATCGCGGGCGACGCTCTGGTCAGGCTGGTGTTCCACAGCAAGCTGGATTTTCTGTTTCAGCTTCAGGGCCTGTTCATCTGGCTGGCCGTGGCGGTTGTCGTCTCCGCGGTTGCCGGCTTTCTGCCGGCGTGGTCGGCGTCACAAATCACCGTACGGGAGGCACTTGCGTATGAGTAAGAAATCTTCTTTGGTTACAGTCGGGGTTGTAATTCTGATTACATCCGCGTTCGTTTTCGGCGGAGGCAGATGGTTATGGCATTTTCTTTTGAGAATGCATGGGATGCGTTAGCGTTTGCCTCAGATTTGCGCAGCGCGACGTAGCCGCAACCAAAGTCAAAGGCTTCACCACGGAGCCACAGAGAAAAGCATAAAGATAAATGGATTTTTTCGGACCGCCGGGGGGCTTCGGTTTCATCCAGGGCGCGGTGTCGATATTTCCGACTTATGTCTCCGTCGGGCGGGGGAGGCCACGGAAGGTCCATCAAGCCGATCCGCCAACAGGGGCGCGAAAAAACAAATAGAAATCTCCGCAAGACGTGAAGAAATTCAGGCTGCATAATTTCATCGCATCTGAAGCAATATGCTGCATAAATGATGGGTAAATGATGGGTAAATGATATAGAGGGGGGTGGGGGGTGTATCTGCCGGCCCGAAAAACACACTTCAGCGATTGCACCCTTCCCCTCGATATCCATGGGCCTTCATCATCGTTTTCAAGTTTTCAAAGACCAGTAACCCAACCCAGGCACCTGAGCGCCGGGCGCCTTGATTATGCATTGAAAAGAAGCGTCGTGGCAGATTTGCTGTCGAATTGACAGCCATGGCGTGGTGAGGTACTTTCACGGGGTTTATCCGCACATTCCTGAGCGATGGCAAATGTTGGTTCAGTGCGGGACAATAATGGCGCAGTTCAGGCTCCTTTTTGTCCTCATTGATCATCCTTTGCCTTCATCTGCCGAAGGACCGTAGATCGCGGGAACCTTCTCGTCGTTCAGCCGCAGGTACACTGTCAGTTGTCCGCGATGGTGAGCCATGTGGTTGTGTGGGTCGGCCAACAGAAAGACCCTGAGCCCGCCACCACGCAGCTCACACCTGAAACACGGAAGGACGGGCGACATTATTGCCGCCGGAGCGTAAGCTCCGGAGACTCAACACCGCCCTGTGTATTCCGCCAAGCGCCCGCCGGAGCTTACGCTCCAGCGGCAATAATGTCGCCCATCGCGGGCTTGTTTGCGCCGATTCCCTGACGAACTGCCTGCAATGATTGCGTCGGAACGATGAAGTTGATGCTTCCCAGCTCATATCAGATCGACGTTGTAGTCGCTCAAAAGTTGATTGAGCAGAGCCCTGTTTGAGGGGGCCGTCAATGAACCGAGTGAAGTCACAATGAAAGTGGAGCGTGGTCGCGTGAAGATTGCATACGCTACACGGGTCGGATCATGTCGTGCGAGATATCGGATTCCATCAGGCTTGGAAGGATGGAGTCGCAGGGCGGCGGCCCATTTTTGCGCGACTTTGTATGCCCCCGTTAATAGCCGAGCATCGGCGCCAATGTGCGTCAATCCACCGGAACCCGCCAGATCAATAAACCGGAGTTCCTCGGTCAATTCCAGTCTGGCGATCTCGCGCGCGTCGAGGTAAGCTCCGGAGACTGCCGGCACGCCTGTCGTCGATCCACAAGACTCAATGAAACAGCAATGGGGGTCCTCACCCGCATAGAGAACTCCGAAAGACGCGCCTGTATGACAATCCGGGTCGTCGAAGCGATAGTCTCCCGAAGTGCCAAAAAAGATCGGATCGTGAATGGTCTGGTGATGGCGATACAATACGTCGCCGATCTTCATCGTGAAAATGATTGGAGTCTGAGCATGGAGTTCCGGATGGGGGAGAGGATGTTCTCCCGGCATGTCGGTCATAGAGCGCCCTGTTCACCATACCCACCGGCTGCGCGCGCAACTTCCTCCGCCAATCCCTTCCTGAGTTTTTCAATCGGCGTTTTGCCGCCTAGTCTCTCGTTTGGACTGGTGAAGAAAACCATCTGCATCCACGGATCGAGTGACTTCAGCCGGGCAAGGACCGCTTCGAGACCTTCGATTGTCTTTCCATCCTCGAATTGGAAACTCGGATAGCTGTACCCGCGCCTTCCCTGTGTCAGCGCGAGGAGTTGATTCGAAGAACGTCGCTTGTCAACCGCTTGTCTTGAAATACCAAGCACCTCGGCGACTTGCTCGGAGGAAAGAGCGCCTCCGGAAATCTCGAGCATCTGTTGCTTCCTCTTGAGGCCTCTGATTTTCGCGGCAAGAAGAGGATCGTCGGCCATCAATTGAGAAGTTCCAGGGGCCGAAGTGAGCGCTTCAAGCGCCACAAGGAAATCGGTAGGGGCTCCGGTTGCCTGTTCGATGGTCGTGCCCGGGAGGCTCTCCTCCAGGTTGATGAAGGCCCTTAATATCCGAGACTGAAATGCCGGATGCTTCGTCTCCGCAATTTTTCGCAATGCCCGGCTGAGAAAGCGATGCGCAGGCTCTGTATCCGGCTCGATGTTGAGACAGAACTTATTATCTTCGACCGCTGTACTGACAAGGAATCTGTCGAGGTTGAGTTTGAGACAGTTCTCCTTCATTTCGAATAAGATCCAATGCTCGGTCGTCTTCAATTTCAGATCGCTCCGGTTGTGGGAAATGAAACAGCGGAGATACGACCCCGCCCCTCGGGAAAGGGTGAACGGTGTCTCGTGTTTACCGAAATGTCCGAGCCACTTCTGAATGGTCTCTTGTATCTGGTCGAGAGTTTCGGGATGTTCGGAAACAGTCAGCATGGGAACCTCGGTTGACAGATTAATTATATAATAATTAAATGCTACTTGGTCAACTGAAAATTCTGCACAAGGTATTTGAGTCGTTGCGCCCCGGAGCATCGTCAGATGGGAAAGCGGGCCGTTTCTTTCGCAAAAGCTGATATCTGTATGAAACAAAAGGGATTCATCCCCAAGAGCAATTGTTTCACTTCACAATATTAACGAACGGTTGGTGGCCACGTGAAATAATCGTCGAAATGAAAGAAGAATCTGTCCGGACCAAAATCGATATTCCGCGTCCGCTCTATCGAAAGCTCGAGGAGCAGGCGGCCATTCGGGGTTCGTCTGTTCGCGACTTGGTTCTCGCGGGTGTGCGAACTGTGCTTCTGCAGGCGCAACGGCCGCGCCGGCGTCGAGTTAGGTTTCCACTCATCGCTTCCGACGGCCCCAAGGTCAATGTGACGAATGAGCATGTCTATGAACACGTTGGATTTCCTTGATGCCAATGTCTGGCTGACGCTGCCCGGAGCGTATACCTACATTCTGGTAATCCGGCAGGCAAAGTCAGGCAACTGACCGCTTCTTTTCCTGGCTGATTGGGGGAACGCTTCTGTCTGTCCCCGGGTTTCCTGTTTCCCCAGGTTCCCCTAGGTTTCCTCTCTTGAATGATCAGGACATGTCCCCAGATTCCGACGCCTCTTTGTCACTGCTATAATTCGTCAAACTGGAGAGCAAAATGAAGGATGAGGTAAGCACTGAGGATGTAGCGTTTGTGATTGAATCACTTGGACACTATAAAACCCATATTGAGAATTATCAGGGATATCCGAGCTATGAAGTCAAACAGCAGCAAATGCGAAGGGTTGAAGCAATAATCGCCAAGATGAAGGCCTTGCAGAACGATTTGCGAGAGAATCCAGCCTGAGCATTTACTGGCACGGCGACTCCACTGGATTGCCGAATCGAAGTTTTTTGATAAGACTGATCGGAGTGCGGTGTGTACAACAAGCAGTTCTTGATAATTGCAAGTAGCGAGATCGAAGCCCATATAAGGGCAATGCCTGATCATTTTGACAGCCGCCAGTTCTGCGAGGGATTTGCTGAGAATTATTCCAAGAAGTATAAGGAGTTTATATCGTTATATACGGCGCGCGGTCATGACCAGCCACATGCAATTCAGATCGTGAACAGCCAGCTCATGCACACGGTGAACGACCGATTTCACCATCTTACGGGCAAGGTTAGAACGGTTCCGAACCCCAAAGGCGGGGACATGAGCGAATGGAGAAAAATTTGAAGCAGGCGATTTCAGAAGAGTCCATATAAGCCATAGCTTGGATGAAGATGGAAGGCGGCAATGCGCCAGCGAATAGCACTCTCTAAGATGCGCCAGTTGGAAATTTTTGCCCGTGACGGCTGGCTTTGTTGCTGGTGTAAAAAACCAGTGATTTTCGCTCCAACCATGAAGTACCTTGAACTCGAGTTGAGATCAGCCGGCTACGCCGGCCAGATCGCGTATTACCACGCGCACTGGACTCGCAATGGGGCACCCCTTCTCGATGAACTTGGTGCGGTCATCGATCACGTGGAGGCATTTTCCGCAGGAGGAGCTTGCACTGAGAACAATCTGTGCACCGCGTGCTCGAAATGCAATGGGCGAAAGAGCTCTGCACCCCTGAAAAAGTGGAACAAACGAGATCAGCGCACAGCCATCAAGGGCAAATATGGTGAACCACAGGCGTGGGATGGGCTCTCCGGCGTATTCCTCGTCCTTGCGGAACGGCATCATGGCAAATTGACGGCGGCAGAACGCGAATGGCTTGCGGCGTTGCACTCCATGAGCACCAAAACATGACCATGATCTTTGCTTCGGATTTAAAACGAGGCTGCTTGCGACGCCACGCTGGACCTGCCATATGCGTGGATCAAATGCGATCCAGTATCCAACTCAAAGTCTCCAAATGATCAGAGCGTCGACTAAGTGTTCTTGTCCAGGCTGCGTGACGATTTCATCATAGCTTTGGCGCGCTTTTTGCGTTTCTGAAAGCTAGGCAAAAGGGAGCCCATCCTCACTGGATTACTGCATCGAGCAGCTTGTGAACCATAATCACTGCGCGCATGGTTGGCTTGTGCTGTAATAACGCGAGGCCAGGGTGAGTGCTGCGGCATACCTCTAGGCTTGCCAATTTTCCCGAAAACGATTCACCCGCAATTTCTCCTAAGCGACGCTTCAGCATGGTTGCATCGTCTTCAAATACCTCGAATACGAACGCACCGCCCGAGGCAGAAAGAGGGAAGATAGGGTTTGCAGGACACAAATATTCCGTCCTGTAGAACTGACAAACCAGCCATTTTCTAAACCCCCGAATCAGTCTACACCAATTGACCGCACAATCTCTTGAGCCTGCGCAGTCCGGACTTCATCGCAATTTCGGTAGGGGCTCGCCAATAGCCCGCGCAACAACAAAAGTATAGGTGTCTTGGACGATTTTCCGGTATAAAAATACCATGGAACAGCATGCCGATAGGCAAGAAAACAAACCAGGCGGCGAGGAATCGCCAGCCAATTCGAAAGTCACGACAGACGAAAAAACAAAGGCCGAGAAGGCCTTGACTGTCGCACTTGATATCCGAAAATTTGAGATCGATCTGTACTGGAAGCGTGCAGCGTATTTCTGGGCGTTCCTCGCCCTTATACTGGGTAGTTACTTCGGAGTGCTCACTTCTACTGCTAAAGAGCTCGAATGCCATCCCGTTCTCAAAGCGGAAGCACTCCTTATCATTTCGTGCCTCGGTATCGTTTTCTCAATGGCTTGGTATTTCGTCAATCGCGGAAGCAAACTCTGGCAAGAAAACTGGGAGAAGCATGTCGATTTGTTAGAAGACGCGGTACACGGGCCTCTGTACAAAACGGTCTTGAGTAATGATTCCCCCCGCTTTTGGAGCATGATGCAGTCGTATCCATTTTCAGTATCGAAGATCAATCAGATTCTGAGCCTGGTGACCATATGCGCATTCATTCTGCTGGCTTTCATGACATTTTTGACAGCCCTACTGCATTCCATCGGGTGGTGGCCGACTCTTCCGGCGAGTAAGTATTGGGTCATTCCAGCGATGATTGTGACCGGCGTTGTGGCCTACATTGTTGTAAGGATTCTCTACCGTTGTGGCCAGAGCAAACTGGGAGAGAAGGAACCCACGCTTCTTAATATCACTAAATATAAAGCTGACTTTGCCTTGATCAAGACACCGACAGATACCGAGACAGAAACAGATACCAAGCCGGAGACGAACACCAAGCCAGAGACAGATATCAAGGTAGAGACACATACCGAAACAGAGACCAAGGCGGAAATCTGGGTCTGGAACCGCAACTAAATTAGCAGAAAGGAAAAAGCCGAAGGGTGACCACGACTTTCAGGTTTGTTCGTTTTTCGCGACTTCAGGCGGACTCTGAAACTCTTCCGCGATTCGAGTTGAAGCGGTGGCTGTCGATTCGACAGCAAATCCGCCACGAGGCTTCTTCATTATGCATAATTAAGGCGCCCGGTGCCCAGGTGCCTGGGCTGGGTTACTGGTCTTTGAAAACTTGAAAACGATGATAAGGGTTCCCATGCAGATCGAGGGGAAGGGTGCATTCGCTGAAGTGTGTTTTCCGGGCCGGCAGATGCACCGCCCACCCCCCTCTATCATTTACCCATCATTTATGCAGCATATTGCTTCAGATGCGATGAAAGTTATGCAGACTCAGTAGATTCGAACGCCTTTTAAGTGAACCGTATTGGGGACCTATCACTCGTCCCTGCGGGACTCCCTTCGGAACCGCGTGTTACTCGCGGAACCGTGCAGCATTTGTTCACCGGACATTCAAAAACATCACCTTGCCATCCTCATTCAACATGATCCGGCATTCCAGCACGCCGTTGGCGAAGTGTACTTCGTAGATGTCCGCGCCAGCCGGGCCGACTCCCTTAAACGTCATTTGTTGCACTGCTCCCTGTTTCGTGATGGTCGATTGAAATTCCGGCAGACGCTGGCGAATTGCAGCTGCAGATTCCGGCGCGATCCGGTCGTAGTCCGGTCGGCCGCTTCGGACCTCCTCCAGCAAGCGCCGAAGTGCGGCTTCGGTCCTGGGATCCTGCGTCTGATCTTTGAATTTTTTGGCGACGCGGGCCTGCAATTCGGCGGCCCGTTTTGCGTCACTGTCAGACAGTCGCGCCAGGAGGTTGTCGTTGCCATTCTGATGAAGGGTCACCCTGGTCGCCTTGCCATCCGCGCCGACGTCGAAGGTAAGTTGCGCATCCACTTCTTTTAGAAAGAAGTCGCGATCACCGGCGGGGAAGATCGCCAGTTTGTCCTGTCCGCTGAGCTGCGAGTAAAGCTGATTGCCATCTCGTGTGATGGTCATCACGATATTTGGCATGAGCTGAAAGCGGTAGCTGCCGGGGTATGCATCGAGGAGTCCGGGGGCCACTTTGGCCATGGTGCGTTCCGCGGGCTTGAAATCCGGCCATTGATATTCGGAGGCGATGGTGCGGAGGATTTCTTCCGCCAGTTGGCCGCCATTGTCACCGTTGGCCATGATGACTGCGCCGTCGCCGTTTTCATACGCGATAAGATTGCATTTAAAGCCCTCGTTCGATCCCCCATGACTAAACCAGGGATGCGCGGGATTGCCCCCGGTTTGCGGACCCAGCCCCCAGTTATTTTTGCCGGACGTCAGCATCTGTCGGGTCGTGGTGGATGAAATGACATGGCCCGGGCTTCCGGCCAGGGTCTTCTGTACTTCCAGGGCATAGAGCGCCAGGTCTGAAGGAGTTGTCCACAGACCGGCGGGCGCCATCTCAGGATAGGTGTGGGGTCCGCCGGCGATGGCCGCGCCATCCTGACCGTAGGGCATTGCGGCTTCGCCTAAGCGGTTCCTGGGCAGAGGCTGTTCGTAGGTGCTGTGAGACATGCCGATCGGGCCCAGCACCATCTCCTGTATGAGTTTGGGAAAGGCTTTACCTGTGACATCTTCCAACACCTGCTGCGTGATCACGTACCCGCCGCCCGAGTATCGCCAGATGGTTCCGGGCGCGGTATCCACACGGATGGCGGGCGTGTTGGCGGGTTTTTCGCCGTTCAGCACCTGGGTTGTCGTCGGCAGAGGAGCGCCGGCGGCATAGCCTGGAAATCCGTGAACGGTCATGCCCGCCGTGTGGGTCAGCAACTGCCTGAGAGTCACTTTGGTTTTGGCCGTGAACTCGTTCTCGGGCAGTTTCCAGGTTTTGAGATATTGGTTCACGTCGGTATCGAGGCTGAGCCTGCCCGATTGCACCAGATGCAGCACGGCCATCGCGGTTACAGGTTTGCTGATGGATGCGGCCTGGAACAGAGTTGCCGGCGTTACCGGGTCTCCCCCGATTTTGGTTACGCCGAAGCCGCGCGCCCACTCGATTCGTCCGTTATGGATGACCGCGATGCTGACTCCGGGGACATGCAGCGCCGCCATGCGATCGGCCAGTTTGGAGGACTGCGCCGGGCCGCCTTTGACGATCACCGCCGGCAGAAGCCCGTCTTGTATGCGCTGGATTTTCTTTTCGACCGCGGGGTCCACGGTCGCGACCTGGGCAGTGGCTGCGCCCAGAGTAAGGATGCCGACCAGAACACTGGAAACGAAGCTGCGAGAAAAGGACATGGAGAGCCTCTGATTGTTAGCAGTCAGGATAACAAAAAACCTTTGCACCACGGAGGCACTGAGACACGGAGAAAAGCAAAAGAAGGTTGCGCTCACCAACCTTCTGCCCGCGCGTCTTAGTGTTGACACCGCTGCTCGACAAGGAACAGGAACCAATGCGATATCTCGCTCTTTTTATTCTCGCGCTTCTCTTTGTGTGCGCCGCTTATCCCCAGGTGCCACAGACGATTTCTGTTCCGCCTGATTCTCCGCGCTGGGAGTTTGAAGGGCAGGCCAGGCCGGCGGACTATCAGGGCCGCAAGAGCATCTTTCTCGATGGCGGCGCGGCGTCGCTGAAGGATTTTGAAATGCGCGACGCCGTGATCGACGTGGATGTCGCAACCCCCGCGAGCCGCGGGTTCTTCGGCATTCAGTTTCGGATCGACGGCGGCGGCGCTAACGCCGAATGGGTTTATCTGCGCCAGCACAAGTCAGGGCAGCCGGACGCCATGCAATATACGCCGGTCCTCAACACCGGTCTCAACTGGCAGCTTTATAACGGGCCGGGCTTCACCGGCGCGGTGGACATTCCGAAAGACGTCTGGTTTCACATGCGCCTGGAGGTCACGGGCGCGCAGGCAAAGCTTTACGTCAAAGACATGGACAAGCCTGTACTGGTGATGAACGATCTGAAAAGCGGAGTGCGGAAAGGTCAGGTGGCGCTGGCGGCGCTGACGGGCGCGGTTTATTTCTCCAATTTCGAAATACGTCCGACGCCCGATGCGGCATGGGAGCGGCGGCTGCCGCCGATGCCGCCGGGCACTCTGACCCAATGGAGCCTGTCGCCTTCGTACGATGCGCTGGAACGCAGGCTGGAAAGTCCGCTCTCGTCGGCTGAAAGCGCCGCGATCCACTGGCAGAATGTGGAGGCGGAGGCGCCGGGCATTGTGGCGATCAATCGTTATCGTCAGAGTCCGCACCCGAGGGTTTCGTTTGCGACGGACTTTTCGAAGCGCCTGGACCTCCAGCCGGGAATGAAGGTCGTATACGCGCGAACAAACATCGATTCCGACCGCGACCAGGTAAAGAAGCTCTACATCGGCTACAGCGACGATGTCAGCGTGTTTCTGAACGGAAAAATCCTCTACCGCGGACGAAGCGCGCAGAACTTCCGCGACCCCGGTTTTCTGGGCATCGTGAACCCGGAAAACGACGCTGTCTATCTTTCGCTGAAGAAGGGAAGCAATGAACTCATGCTGACGGTCAGCGAACTCGGCGGCGGGTGGGGATTTATCTGTCGGCTGGCGGACTTCGAAAACTGAGTATCCGCCGACGGCGGCATTCGCCGGGGATTATCTTTCATGATGCGGAATGACAGTCAGTGACGTTGAAATCCGGTTCGTGGACGCACTAAAGGTATAATTTCGGCTACCGGATTTTTTGCCTCATGTTCACTCCGCCAATTGCCAGATCGAAGCCAAAGACGTCGCCGGCAGTATCCATTGCCCGGCCCGTACCGAAGCCCGCGGGGCCGTCGGCCGCGGACCGGAGAAGCGGACCGGCTTTCGATTCCCGGTCTGACTTCAGCACGATACCGGCCTTTGCGGATGAATCGTCGCGGCCGTCGATTCCTTCGCGGCTTGAGATATCCGCGGTTGACGATCCGCGTGAGCGGCATGCGGAACGCGTCGCTGAGCAGGTAACCGGAATGCCCGAGACCCAGGCGACGGGCGGCAGAGAAAGAAGAGAATCGTCCGCGTCGGTCTATGACGGGCTGCGTTCTCCGGGACGCCCTCTGGAGGATGCAACCAGTTCCTCGATGGCGGCGCGCTTTGGCCGCGATTTCAGTCATGTGCGTGTGCACACCGACGCCGAGGCCGCACATTCGGCGCGGGCGGTGGGAGCACTGGCCTACACCGTGGGACGAGATATTGTGTTTGGCGAGGGGGAATATGCTCCCGGCTCTCCGGATGGAAAGCGGCTGCTGGCGCATGAACTGGCGCACGTGGCGCAGCATTCATCCCAGGCACAGGCGGTGGTGAGCCGCAAGCCGGGCGATCAGACCGAGGAAAAAGAACGCGCGAAACTGCTGACGGATTTTACCGACGGGGCCGGCCTTTCCGACAAGATCGTGGGCAGGATTCAATCGGCGATGAGCGCTTTCTCGCTGAGCCAGCTTCATGCCATGCAAAAATCCGGGCTGCGGTTCTGGCCGGGTGACAGCCTTCCGCCGGAGTTTGCGGACCGCGTGAAGAGAAAGAATATTTCGACGCCCGCCGAATACCTCGATGCCATTCATGTGATCCGGATGGTGGAGAATGCTTCGACCGATGCCATACGCCATGAAATGGCCCATTCCTGGGACCATGCCCGCACGGGCAAGGTCAAGCCGCTGGGAAAGCTGAAAGATAAGGAATTCGAGCAGGCGGTCCAGAATCCGCCTCCGCTGTTATCGGCCACCGATGAAAAGCGGGCAACACTGGAAACGCAGGACGGCAAATCGAAGGCCGTCAAACTGACGATTTCGGACATGCTGGCGCGCTACAAGCAGTGGAAGCTGCGCGAGCAATCCTTCGACAATCCCTCGACGCGGGAAGGGTACTCGAAGTCTTCGCCGCGCGAGTTCTACGCGGAGGGCTACAGCGTCTTCCACAGCAACAATATATCAAGCCAGGGCCGCCTCCTTTATTACGCGCCGGAACTGTACGAGCTTCTTGAAAGCGAGGCAAAACACGAAGGCCTGGACATACCTGACAGATCGAAGGTGGAAGCGGAGATCAAGGAGCAGAGGCTGCCGCCTCCGTAGGAACTGGCGATACAATCAAAGTCAAAACCAGAAAACCTGAAACACGGAGGGAACGGAGGAAAAAAATCTGAGGGAAAATCTGAGGACTTCAGGGGTTGTGACGTTGATCAGACATTTTAGCGCGCCTAAAAGATTGCCGCCGATCCCACGACATACCCATATGAAATCCTCAGATTTTTCCTCAGATTTTTTTCCTCCGTTCCCTCCGTGTTTCAGGTTTTCTGGTTTTGCCTTTGCTTTTGTCCTGATCTCGCTAATCCAGCACGCCGTGAATCTTCAGAGAGACCAGCTGATCGATGGAGACATTATTGGATGTCTTCGACTGGGCCTTCCTGATGAATTCAGGGGTGACGCCGTGGATGCGCATGGCCACTAACTGATCGATCGTGGGATGATCGTAGCCGAGGCCCTTCACTTCCTTCACAAATTCCGGCGTGACGCCGTGAATGCGCATGGCCACCAGTTGGTCGATGTTGGGCGATAGTCCCAGATCTTTGTATTCACGCACCGAAGCGGTGGTCACGCCGTGAATACGCATGGCGACCAGCTGATCGAGGGTGGGCGAAGAGCCCTGGTCTTTCAACTCCTTCGCAAATTCCGGTGTCACTCCGTGGATGCGCATGGCGATCAGCTTGTCGGCGGAGAGTTCGCTGTATCCGAGGCCCTGCATCCGATGGATAAAGTCGATGCTGACGCCGTGAATGCGCATGGCGACCAGATGATCGGCGGATACGTGCCCGATGCCCGCGGAATTCAGGTCGTGGACAAATGCGATGCTGACATCGTGCACGGCCATGGAGAACACCATTTCCGGCGAGAGATCGTTATAGCCGAGCGAACGCATGTCATCGGTAAATTTCCGGCTGGGCGCGAACGTCCATGTGCCGCCGCCGCTGCCGTTTTTCAGATAGCCTTCGAGCTGAAAGGTCCCGGCGTCGCGCACCAGTTCGAAGCGGGCCGCGGGCGAATTCTGAAGCTGGGCCGCGGTGAGTCCGCGAAACTGGCTGAGAGGCGCGGCCGACGAGCTGTTCATGTGACGATGCTCGCCGCTCATCTGCAGGGTGAATTCCACCTGATCGCTGACCGGCAGGGGCGAGATGGTCCAGCTTCCCTGCAGGGTTCCCTGAGAGTCGCCCTGCATGGCGGCCACGGAGAGGGAAGGGGTGGAAGTGCCGATGAAAACGAGCGCGAGAATTCCGACAACCGTAAGAAGAAGGTACTTCATGAATGTCTCCTTGTAAGGCAGTGATGTGAAACGCTATGAAATTGTGGTCAAACCCTATTTGGAGTCGTCCCGATCGAGCAGGTTGTACTGCTTCAGCTTGATCACCTGTTCGAGAGTGAGGTCCTTAAAGCCGCGCTTGCGGGTCTCGCGGACATAATCGGGCGTGACTCCGAAGATGCGGGCGGCGATCGCGTGATCGGCGTCGTAGTCTTTGAAGCCCAGGGACTGCATCTCTTTGACCTGCGCCGGGTCCGCGCCGTGGATCTTCAGGGCGATCAGCTTGTCGAAGTCCAGGCCACTGAGGCCGGTCTGCTTCATGCCGCCGATGTATTCGGGTCCGGCGCCGTGAATCTTCAGCGCCAGCAGCTGATCGAAGGTGGGGTTGCCGAAGCCTGCATCCCGAATTTTTTGAACGGAGTCGGGAGTAAGACCGTGAATGCGCATGGCGATGGCCTGATCGCCATTGAGCTTATAGCCGAGGGAGGCCATTTTGTCCCGATCGTCTTTATTTACCCCGTGAATGCGGAAGGCGATCATCTGGTCGATGGTGGGCTTCTCTTCCTGGCTCTTCATCTGGGCGATGTATTCCGGTGTAACGCCGTGAATCTTCATGGCCAGAAGCTGATCGACGGTGGGCGCGTATCCTTCAGCGCGAATCCGGCGAACGTAGTCGGCACTGACGCCGTGGATTTTCAGGGCAATCATCTGGTCCACGGTCAGGTCATGGTAGCCAGCCTTGTTCATCTCATCCATGAAACCGGAGCCTTCATGGGCGCCGGCGGGTTGTGCTTCCTGCGCAGAGGCCGGCACGATGTGCGGAGCATCGATATGGAGCGACGGCGCTGCATCAACAGCTAAATGGATGTCGGTGTGAACGCTCGAGGGCCGGACTTCGTTTGGATGTGCTTTTGAACCTGCCTGCGCCGGCCGAACCGCTTCCTGCGAAGCGGAAGCCTCAGGTGTGGCTGCCGATGAAATCGGCGCGGGAGTCTGCGTGGTGCGGGCACTGGAATGGACGCTTGAGTGAACGACACGCGGCGATGCCCATCCGGCGATCAGAATCAGAGCGAGCAGCGCGCCCGGGAACCATCCGTTGAAGCCGGTGCGCGCGGGCTGGCGCGAAGAGATAAGGCGCTGGATGCGGCTGAGCAGAGGGCCGCTGGTGGCGGCCATGGCGAGCCGGGGCGCGCCGCAGCGAAGCTGTTCGAGCTGGGTCAGGGCGCGGGCATAGACCAGCGGGTCGCCGCATACCTGTACCGCCAGATCGTCGCAGCAGTTCTCGCGCTCGGCGCGGATGCGCGCGCTCACCCACCATATCGCGGGATGATAGAACAAAAGAGTTTCCACACCGGTTTGCACCAGGTTGATCAGATAATCGTGGCGGCGGATGTGCGCCAGTTCGTGGGCCAGAAGACTCTCAAGCTGTTCGGGGCTGAGTCCGCTCAGCGCGCTGACGGGCAGCAGAACCACCGGACGCAGCCAGCCGATGACGGCGGGAACTTCAGAGATCGCCGACTCACAGAGCCTGACGACGCGCGAGATCTCCAGGCGGCGGGCGAGGCGCGAGAGACGCTGCTGCCAGCCGGCGTCAGCGGGCCGGGCGTTGTGCCGGGCGAAGCGCCGCACCGCGATCCATCCGCCGAGGGAACGGGTCGTGAGAATGCAGACGCCGGCGGTCCAGAAATAGACGAACCAGGGCAGCATGCCGCTCAGGGATGAAATAGAAGATTGCGCCTGTGGCTTCGGCGCGGCGATTGCCGTGGTATCCACTGCGGACGCGATCAAGGGAGCGGCGGCGGATTCGGAAGTCATTTGCGGCGCGTTCAGACTAAGAAAGGTGGTGACGGCGCAGGCGAACATCAGGGCCAGAGCGATGCAGGCGGCGGCGTAGCGGCTGCGAGCCGAAGCCCGGCGCATCGCCGTGTTGGCCACTGCCAGCAGCAGCGCGATCACCGCGCCCTGCCAGAGAAAATGGAGCAACGTTAAACCGAGTGTATAAGTAAGACTCATGATTTGCCTCGCTCGTATTCATCGAGTAGCTGTCGTATCTGCGCCAGTTCTTCGCGGCTGGCCGGTTTGGCGGCCAGGGCCTGCATCACCAGTCCGGCGGCCGAGCCGCTGAAGGCGCGCTCCACCAGATCGCGCACCAGTTGCCCCTGTGTGGCTTCGCGGGGCAGCATGGCTTCATAGATGTGGGCGCGCTGGGTTTGGTTTCTGCGCACCAGGCGTTTTTCCGCCATGATTTGCATGAGTTTCAGCACCGTGGTGTAACCCATGGCCCTCTTTTGGTTGAGCTGCTCGCAGACCTCGCGGACAGTACAGGGACCGCCGGCCCAGAGCACACGCAGGATTTCCAGTTCGGAATCGGTGGGCCGGGGCTGTGTGATATGTGCCATGACGGGAATGTAATACGAAGAGCTTCGTATTGTCAACGAAAATCTTCGTAGATTGGAAAATCAAAGGCAAAACCAGAAAGCTTGAAACACGGAGGGAACGGAGGAAAAACCGGAGGGAACGGAGGAAAGCTTTTAATGGGTTCCTCGTCTGATTGAAGTGCCTTGCCATCCGGAACATTATCGATTCAGCGACATGCACCTTTTACGCCTTCCTCCGTTCCCTCCGATTTTTCCTCCGTTCCCTCCGTGTTACAGGATTTCTGGTTTTGCTTTTGGTTTTTCCCGCGTCCTCTGCGACGGGTTTTTACGCCCGTAAACTCCGGCTGGTTTCTGCCGATGTAACGGTCATGAATATTTCAGCAGCGCTGAGGTGGGAGTGCCTCGTCCGGAATGTCCGGCTGACGGCAATGTTGGCGGTGCTGGCTGTTTTGCCCCAGCCGGCGAGGTGTCAGCAGGGAACGGGCGCCAAGTCCGGTGAGAATGCCGCCTCCGACAATAAAGCGGCCCAGGAAGCCAAGGATGCGGCCGGCCTCGATCTTGAACAACTGGCGAGCATGAACGTTAAGGTCACCTCCGTTTCGAAGACCGAGCAGAGCATGTCGCAGGTGGCGGCGGCGATATTTGTGATCACGCAGGAAGACATCCGCCGGTCGGGGGCGACGAACATCCCCGATCTGCTGCGCATGGTTCCGGGTATGGATGTCGCGCAGATCAATGCCAACAACTGGGCCATTTCGGCGCGAGGTTTCAATTCGCAGTTCGCCAACAAACTGCTGGTCCTGATCGATGGACGGGCGGTCTATACGCCACTTCTGGGCGGAGTCAACTGGGACACACAGGATGTTCCGCTCGAAGACATCGAGCGTATCGAAGTGATCCGCGGACCGGGCGCGACCTTATGGGGATCGAACGCGGTGAACGGCGTAATCAACGTGATCACTAAAAAAGCATCGGAGACGCAGGGCGGCCTGATCGCGGCCGGAGGCGGAACACAGCAGCAGGCCATGGCACTGGCCCAGTATGGCGGAAAAATAGGTAAAGACGCCAGTTACCGGGTCTTCACAAAATACCTGGACGATGGTCATTTACCCAACCTCAATGGAGAGAATGCGCGGGATGGATGGCACCTTCTGCACGGCGGGTTCCGCGTGGACGATACTCTTTCAAAGAAAGATGCCCTTACCGTGCAGGGGGACCTCTATACCGGACGTGAAGGCGCTTCGATCATCCATATCTTCTCCGTGGATCCTCCCGATACAGACGTGTTGTTTACCAGCTCACGCCTTGCAGGCGGAAACGTTCTGGGGCGCTGGAGCCACGAGCAATCGAACCGTTCAAACACCACATTGCAGCTTTATTTTGACAACTATACCCGGTCAGGCCCGGAGGCCTTCGAGAGCCGCGATACCTTCGATATCGACTTCGACCATCACCTGACGCTCAGCAGGCGTCACGATCTGATCTGGGGCGCGGGTTATCGCCGAAGCTCCGATCATACCGTGGGCACGATCGACCAGGCCTTCATTCCGGCCGACCGAACATTGCAGCAGTTCGGCTTTTTTGCGCAGGATGAGATTACGCTGAAACCCGATCGCGTCTTCCTGACCGCAGGCGCCAAACTGGAGCGCAGCACGCTTGGCAGTTTCGAATTTCAGCCGAATGTGCGTATTGCCTGGACCCCTTCCAAACGACACACTTTCTGGGCTTCTTTGTCGAGGGCCAGCCGGACCCCGGCGCGGCGGGACACCGACCTGGATGTGGGGCTGGCGGCATTTCCAGACCCCGCGGGCTCAAGCACTCCGGTCGAGGCCGTTTTATTCGGGGCTCCGAAAATCAAATCGGAGCATGTTGTGGCCTGGGAGGCCGGGTATCGTGCCCAGCCAGGCGGGCGAGTTTCTCTCGACCTTGCGGCATTTTTCAACGTCTATGACCACTTGTTCTCGGTGGAACCGCAAGCTCCGTTTACTGACCCGGGCCCTCCGATCCACATTGTTTTCCCACTCACGTTCGCAAACAAACTGCACGGGGAAACCGCCGGAGCGGAAGCGTCCGCGAACTGGAAGGTGACGCGTCGCTGGACTCTCAGCCCCGGCTACGCGCTCCTGACCATGCACCTTCATGCCGATCCGTCGAGCCTGGATACGAGTTCCGCGCCCGACATCGAGGGCTCAAGCCCGCGGCATCAGGCCCA